>Ga0315289_10005420_pt1 | contig 18854 bp, 18 predicted proteins | sample YL17G11_40_MG_FD_203452 | JGI IMG/M metagenome (GOLD analysis project Ga0315289, IMG submission 203452) | Sediment microbial communities from Yellowstone Lake, YNP, Wyoming, USA - YL17G11_40 | ecosystem: Environmental > Aquatic > Freshwater > Lake > Sediment | place: USA: Wyoming | collected...
GCGGTGGCGTTGTTGGTGGTCACCTTGTATTCCTGGACGTTGTCCGGGTTGAGCCGGTAGAGGTTCTTCAGCGGAGCGGGGACGGTGGATTCGTTGGCTTCGATGCCGTCGATGGTGACGTTGAAGGAGCGGTCACGCGACCCGTTGACGTGGATGCCGGACCCGGCGGCGGCGTTCGAGCGCTGCACCACGCCCGGCTCCAGAACGATCAGGTTGAGGGGGTTGCGCCCGTTCAGCGGCAGCTCCACCACCGCCTTCTGCTCGACCACGTTACCGATAGTGGCGTTGCTGGTCTGAAGCTGTTCGGCGCGGCTCTCCACGGAAATCATCTCAGTCAGCGCCCCCAGCTCCAGCGTCATGTCCACGGTCAGCGGCGTATCGACCTCCAGGCGGTTGCCCGTCTTCCTGCTGGTCTTGAAGCTCTGCAGTTCGACGGTGACGGTGTAAAGCCCGACCGGCAGGGACGGAAAGGCGTACACGCCGGCCTCGGTTGTTGTTTGCTTGTAAGTGATTCCGGTCGCATCATTCAGCGCGGTCACGTTTGCCCCGGCGACGACCGCACCGCTGCTGTCGCGCACCGTCCCGTTGATGGTCGCCGTGCCCACCTGGCCGAACAGCGGGACGACCGGCAAAACCAAGCCCAAGAGCAAAACGGCTATGATTCGCTCACGATTCACGGCTGAACCCCCTTTCGCTGTGGAATTCGCGCTAATGGTTGGAGAGAAACGATGCCCCGGGTCCCCGGCGCTCTCTCCCCGCGCCGCAGACCTACACCTCGCCTCCCTGCGTGTATATCGCGGAGCCAGTTGCCTGTCAAGCGTCCCGGCGGCCACGCAGTTGCGTCACATCATGGCAGGACACTCCAGTTCCAGCCCAGGCAACATAAGTTCAGTAGAGCTGCCGCATGATGTCGAAGCCGATAAACAGTCCGCCGGGCTTATCAGCGCCTGGGGCATTCAAGAAAGCGGCCCGCGTACCCGCCCGCTGTGACACGGTCGTCCCAGGCGAGTTTGTGAACCCGAATGTGAAGGCGTGGCGCCAGATCTTCTTTTGAATGCCGAAGGCGTACGCCGGACGATGGATTCCCAAGGCCCTGCCGGCAACCAGCGTCGGAATCACTTCCGCCACCAGCGCGACGGTCGGCCGGACGTCGACAGCACCGCCCACGCCTGTAGAAACCGTATGGTGGCCGGGAAGGTCCGGGATCGCCCTGGAACGGTAGGAGCCGGGTTGGAACAGGCGGCGGGCGTTCAGAGAGAAGGTGGGGACGAAATAAACCTGAGCGCGGTGAGTCAAGCTTCGTGAGAGGATCAACTCGAAATTCTCGGCAAAATTCTTACGAAAATTGCCGTGGCCTTCCACGGAGAAGCGCACCGCGGCATTCAAGGGGGCCCGGTCAACTTCGGACAGTAGATTATATGCAGCCGTCATCTGAATCGGCCGCGCAATAAAAGTGGGCGAACGGAATACGCTGACCGAGAAGTCCCTGGACACCCCGTACCGCAAACCGAAAGACGACAACGAAAAGCCGTCCAATCCCAGCAAAGCGTTTCCGCGCGCGGTCCCTGTAAAGGCCGGGTCAAACACAAAGCGATGGGTGAAGTTAAGGTAGAGTCCGTGAAAGTCGGGGCGGCGGCCGGTCGGCAAAGTGAGAAGGACGTCGTCGCCCGGCTTGTAGACTTTGGGTTTCTGGGTGGATTCCGGAGGTTGAGCCCCTCCTGGTGTCTGAACCGCCGCGGGCGACCCAAGCGAGCGGACATACGCCGCTGCGGCCAGAATCTCCCGCTCCGACAGCTTGCCGGCCCAGGTCGGCATGTCGATACCGGCAGTCCCCGGCTTTCCGTTCTTGATCGTGGTTACGATCTGGTCGTCCGTCAGAGTGGCCTGCAATTTCGGATCGGTGAAGTTCGGCGTGTGAATGCTGGCAATGCCTTTGCCGTCGGGACCGTGGCAACCCGCGCAACGCTTTTGGAAGATCATTGCACCTTGTGCCTGGCCGGCAGAAGGCCGGGAGAGTGTCGCGCCGCCGCTCTTCGCAGGGCCGGCTCCGGCCGGCGGTGAGCCGGCCTCCCGCACGGTACGGGTCATCAGATCCACCATGTACGTCTTGCCGTTCCGTCGAATGAGCAGAGCCGATGTGGAACCTTCGATGAACGAGATACCGAGAGCCGCAGGAGCTTCATCGCCCGCCGGGGATGTCGGGTTGCCTGTGCCACAGATCCCCACAACGAATGCGGAGATCGCCGCCAGCAGAACTCGCCAAGTCATCATCGTTCCATCTCCATGAGCACGGCATTCACGAAAAGCCGCCGTGTTCCCACGCGTCTTCCATTCTCGCATGCGGGGGGGAATTCCAGATCACTTCGGACCAGGCCGTGGAGTCTCCGGCAGCGAAAACAAGTAGGAAACCAGCGCATCCATGTCGCGCGGAGAGAACTTGAAGGGCGGCATAATGCTGCCCGGTGAAAGCGCAGCCGGATCGGCAAAATGCTTCTCGACCCATTTTCTGGGATGGCGGCTGGAGACCCCGTTCAGCGGCGGCCCTAACTCCATTCCCACTCCGTTCACCTTGTGGCACTTCCCGCATCCCTTCGCGTCATAGATTTGAGCGCCCTTGACGGCGAACGGTGGCGCCGCGGTCCACGCCCCCGCGTTGCTCGGGGTCAGCCTGAGCAGGAACCCCGCCAGGGCGTTGAGTTGGGAATCGTTGAGGTCGGTCGGGGGCATGTTGCTGCCCGGTATCACCTGTGAGGGATTCTTGAAGTGCGCGATCATCCATGTGGCGGATTTGCGGGTGCCGACGGTCGCCAGATTTGGCCCCCGTTTTGTAGGGCCTTCACTCAAGTTGTGGCAGAGCGAGCAGTTTTCCTGCTGGAAGTATCCATAGCCGGCCAACTCCGCCGGCAGAAGCTGCCGCCAATCTGCCGCAGGCGGGAGACTGGCCTTCGGTCCCTGGGCCGCCTGCGGAGCGGTCTTGACAGCGGCGGCAGTCAGTGAGGCCCAACCCACGGCCGCCAGCACGACCACCCCCAGCGCCACCGTTCGCTGGGTGAGTCTCGTGGCCTGTCGGCGATCGACGAACGGGACCAGGAACAGGGCCGCAACAGCGAGGGTCGGCAACAGGATGCTTCCGACCGGCTCCAGAGGTCCTGGGAAGAATTTCAGCGTTTCGAAAAGGAAAAGGAAGTACCAGTCCGGCCGCGGGATGTAACCGGTATCGGTGGGGTCGGCCAGGCGATCCAGCGGCGCCTGCACGAAGAGCGCCATCATGAACAGAATCACGCAGGCGGCGAAGACCGCGGTGACGTCCTTCCATGCCTGCCCAGGGAAGAACGTCTTCGGGGGGCCGGTCTCTTCGGGGGCCGGCGCCACACCATGCCGGTGAACCAGGTGGACATGAAGCATGATCAGGAGCGCCGTGAACGCCGGCAGCACCAGGACATGCAATCCGAAAAAGCGGGCAAAGGTCACGACGCCGACGCCCCCATCGCTTCCCAGGAGCCGCTCCACGTATGGCCCCAGGACCGGGGCCTGCCCGGCGATCTGCGTGGTGACCACCGTCCCCCAATAAGCCCGGTTGTCCCAGGGCAGCAGATACCCGGTTAAACCGAAGCCCAGCGTGAGCAGCAGCAGCAGCGTACCTGCCATCCAGGTCACCTCGCGGGGTTTCTTATATGCGCCGTAGAGAAAGACCTGGGTCATGTGCAGCACCACCGCCACAATCATGATGCTGGCGCCCCAGTGATGCAGCCCGCGAATCAGCCGCCCGGCGGGGACCTCGGTGATGATGTATGTCAGACTGTTGAAGGCATCGCCAGGAGTGGCCGCATAATTAAGGGCGAGTAGAATTCCGGTGAAACCCTGAGCCAGGAACAGGAACAACGCAACGCCGCCGAAGACCTGGCGCCAACCGGCGGAAGCGGGAATATCCTCGTAGAGGAGGTTCCGAATCGCGGTCCCCGCACCCGTGCGCTGCTCCAACCATTCCCCCAGGACTTGCTTGAACGGCTTCATAAAGCAGTCCCTCCGGGTGGGCGCACCGGTCCCAGCCAGACCGCGTTGTTTTCAAGTTTGACTTCATAGCGGTCCAAGGAACGGGGCGCAGGACCAGCCAGCACCTTTCCGTCGATGCCAAAGACCGAGCCATGGCACGGACAGAGAAACTGTTTCTTCTGCTCATCCCAATGGTAGGCGCAGCCCAGGTGGGTGCACCAGGGGCTGAACGCGATCACGTCTCGGTCGGAAGTCTTGACGCACCAGGCGGTCGCCTTCTCGGCGGCGATCTTCCATCCATCCGTGCCGGTTCGGCGAAACGTCAACTGTTGAGGCTGTCCGAGGTCGAGCTGCGTGAGGTCCCCCGCCTGCACCCAATCCGGCGTCTTGCGAGATCGGGGAGGGAAGCAAAGGTAAATGGCCGCCGGCACCGCGAAGGCCAACCCCATAAGCGCTCCCAGCCCATAGATCCAGCCAAGCAGGAGGGCTCGCCGACTCGATCCCTGGTTCTCAGCCATCGGTTGTCTCTTGGTTACTCAGTATTACTCATTGAGTAGGAATGAGTCTCCCAGCATGAGAAGTACAGGGCCCCCTTCTTACCGCACATCGCGTTGCCGATGGCGCCGGTCCAAGTCTTGCCTGCCGCCAATACCACTCTGGCGCCGGGAACCAGTGCCGGCAGCAGAAGCAACCCTTTTTCCATCCGGTGGCCCCCTCCTCGTGCCTGCGTTCAAGGCCCCGGTGATTCGATGCCCCTTTTCGCCTCGACTCAGCAGGCAAAGGGGGCCGTCCGCCTCCGCTGTTGCTGTCTAATTTACTTATACACCGGCCGCGCGCGCCTGCAAAGCGTGTTCTGGTACCGATCGTGCGCCGCCAGTTGGGCGCCTTTGCATGCCGTGGCGCACGCGCTTGGGTTTCGGTTGGCGAAGCTGATTTCTGCGGCGGCTCTGCAGCCGCGGTGTAGAATTGGCAGACGGGTCAGATCCAGGACTCTTCTCAACGATGCAAAGAGGAATGGCCCTACATCGGCATCCGGACCCATTACTGCAGTCCATCGAGACCCCCCTGCGCGCCAGCTTCTACCCGCTCGGCTTCCGGCTGGACATTGAAACGAACGACCCGCGGGTGTTGGACTGCGCCCGTTCCAGTTTTGCCGCTTTCAAGGAAGAGGAATTTCTCGCGCCGGCGCTGCATATGCGGCTCATCCGGGTACCCGATGGAACCTCGACCCCTCCCTGGCCGGCTCCCTCCCACCGGTCCTGGGGAGATATCTTCACCGTGGTCAGCGGACCAGACAATTTTCTCGCGGCGAACCTGCCTCGGCGGGAGGCCATGGGCTTCTTTTCCCCCGCCATGCTCGACGATACGGAGTGCTTCCGTGAACCTTTTTTGGAGTGTCCCACGTACGTCTTGCTGGTGCGCCATTATGTGACGCCTTTCCACGCGGCGTGCGTCGTGCGTGACGGCGCCGGAATTTGCCTGTGCGGCCCGGCCGGCGCCGGCAAGTCCTCGCTGGCCTATGGGTGCCTCCGAGCCGGCTACCAACTGCTCGCCAACGATGCGGTATACCTGCCGCGCTCAGAGACCAAGCCGCTTCTCCGAGGAAACCCTTCCCGGTTGACCTTCCCGCAATCAGCCAGGGAGTTGTTCCCGGAGTTGGAGCGGGCGCCGGTGGTAACCCGGCGCGGCGGCGAACTCTTTCTGTCCGCCTCGATGGATTCTTTCTTCCCGGGCCGTGCCGTGACCCAAGCCGAGGTCGGGGCGGTAGTTTTTCTCGACCGCGGCGCGGCGCCGGCGTTGAAGGAAGTTCCTCCCGGCGAGGCCCATACGCTGCTGTTTGAGGAGCTGGCGCTGGACGATGACCAGACCATGGCGGCCCATGACCTTGCCCTTCGGCGCCTGGTCCAGAAGGGCGCGTATCGGCTCAGCTACACAACCTTGCGGCAAGGTCTGGAGCAACTAGACCGTTTGCGTCTTCCCGAAAGGACCCCGGGATGATGATCGGGCGTTGTGCTCCGCTGCTGTGCCTCATTGGCCTCTGTTCATCGGCGGTGGCTCAGGCCCCATCCGCCACGATCACGGGGAGGGTTGAAGACCCGGCCGGTTTGCCGGTGCCTGAAGCCGTGGTGACCGCGCGGTCGCTCGGCCCCACGTTCGAACGTTCACAAAAAACGGCGTCTGACGGCACATTCCGTCTGCCGGCCCTGCAGCCCGGAGCCTATCGGCTGACCGTGGAACACCCCTCCTTCGCGCGATACGAAGTGCAGCGATCGGAACTGGGCGTCCGCCAGACGCTGGACCTGGTCATACATCTCCAGCTCGGGACCCGCGCCGAGACGGTGACGGTGTCGGGGGCGGAGCCGCCAATGGAATCAGCACCTGGTCCGGCCGGCTACACGGTGGATCGATTGCAGATCGGCGGGCTTCCCCTGGTGGACCGGAACCCGGCGGCGCTGCTCACGCTGGGGCCCGGCGTGGTGCCCCGTCACCTGGGCGGGTATGTACACGACGGGATCACCGACGTGCAGCCGGCGCGCGGCGATGTGGGACTCAATCCCCCGGTCAACGGCATCCGCTCGACCTCCAATACTTCCCTGCTGGACGGAGTGCTGAACACGGATGGCAACGTCAATGCCGCGGTGGTGAATCCGCCGCTTGAATCCGTCCAGGAATTCCGGCTGCAGACTTCGGGCTCAACCGCTGAATTCGGGTACTCCGGCGGCGGCGTGGTCAACATGGTGACCCGGTCGGGGAGCGAGCAGTTCCATGCCGGGGTCCTCGAGCACCTGCGCAACGAAAAGCTGGATGCCCGCAACTACTTCAACTCCGGCGACACGCCCAAGGCCGCGCTGCGCCGCAACCAGTTCGGCGCGCAGGCAGGCGGCCGGATACCGCGCGCGCCTCACCTCTTTTTTTTCGGCGCCTACGAAGGGTCACGTTTGCGGCAAGGGCGGACCTCGGCCAGCCGGGTGCCCGACGGGGCGCTACGCAGCGGCGATTTTCGAGGGGCCGCCGACATCTTCGATCCGCACACCTTTGATCCGGTGACCGGCAAGAAGCAGCCGTTCCCCGGCAACCGCATACCTTCCGACCGCATTGACCCCATCGCCCGCGTTTACCTGGACAGCTTTCAGCCCCTGCCGAACCGGCCGGGTGCTTCCAACAACTACGTGGAGGCCAACCCGGATGCAGGCGTTACAGACAGCGCCAGCGGGCGCATGGACTGGCACTATTCTCCGCGAAGCACGGCCTTCACCCGCTACTCGGTCAACAGCGAGCGCGCCCAGCGGGGCCACGCCTTCCCCATCCTGCCCAACTCGGAACAGATCCGGGCGCAGCAGGCGGCCCTCGGCCACACCTACGCCGCCGCCGGCCACGTCAACGACTTTCGCCTGGGCTTCAACCGCCTGCGGATTCTTGAAGTGCCCGGCAATGCCTTCACCCGCGACGTAATCGGGGAACTGGGCATCCAGGGCATTGACCGCGACCCGGAGAACTTCGGCCTGCCGGTCTTCATCCTGGGGAATTACGTTCTGGCCTCCGACGACCCGACGCTGCCTCTGACCCAGCGCGACCACTTGTTCCAGGCGCTCGATCACTATTCCCAGAGCCGCGGGCGTCATACCTTTGGCGTCGGAGCCGAGTACCGCCGCTTCGCATTGAATTACCAGCAGCGGCAGAACGGGCGTGGCCGCTACACCTTCACCGGCGTTTACACCGGCGATCCTTTCGCTGACTTCTTGCTTGGACTGCCGCAGTTGACCGAGCGGATGGTGGGCGAGCCGCAGGCCTACCTGCGCCGGCTCAGCTACGCGTTCTACGCGCAGGATGAATTCCGCGCCGCCCCGGGCGTGATCGTCACGCTGGGGCTGCGCTACGATTTCAATTCCCCTTTTCAAGAGAAACACGACAACCTGTTCAACCTCGATTACTCGGGGCTGCCCGCGGCGCCGCGTTTGCTGCGGGCCGGCATTGGACAGTATGGGCGGGAGTTGGTGCGGGCCGATCACAACGACTTTGCACCCCGCGCCGGCCTGGCCTGGAAATCGCGCGCCTTCCCCGGCCTGGTGTTCCGTGCCGCTTACGGGATTTTCCACAGCCCGGAAATCGCCACGGAAACGTACGACCTGGTACGCAACGGAGTGCGCAACGAGCAAAACCGCGCTCCCGACAATCGTCCACTGCTGACGCTGAGCGATGGGTTCCCCTCCGGCGCCACCTCGGGCTTCCTCAGTTACTTCGGTCTGGACCCGGTCCTGCGAACCCCCTACGTGCAGCAATGGAATGCCTCCTGGCAGGTCGGCTTAGGCGGTTTGCTGTTCGAGGCCGCCTACGTGGGAACGAAGGGAACGGCGCTGGGCCGTTTCCGCTCTTTCAATACGCCTCTGCACGAGGTGACCGGAGAGAACTTGCCGCCCCGGCCCGGCGACATTCAGCAACTCCGTCCCTTTCCCGCGCTGGGCAAACTCATCCAGCGGCAGCACATTTCTAATTCCATCTACCACTCCCTGCAGTTGCGCGCCGAGAAGCGTTTTTCGCGTTCGCTGCAATTCCAGGGCAGCTTCACCTGGGCCAAGTCGATTGACGATTCCGACGGGGTCATCCCCGGGCGCTTCTCCAACTTCGGAGCGCAGGACGAACGGAACCTGCGCCTGGAGCGCGGCCTTTCGTTTTTCGATGTCCGCAGGCGCCTGACTTTTAATTTCGTCTACGACCTGCCGCTGGGCCGTGGCCGCCGCTTCGTGTCTGCTTCGCCGGTGTTGGCGGCGCTGCTGTCGAATTGGAGCGTGAGCGGCATGCTGTTGCTGCAAGACGGCACGCCGTTGAATCCTGTTTATTTCGCTTTTGCACCCGCAAATTCCGACACCCCCAACCGGCCCAACGTCGTTCCGGGACAGAAGGTGACGCTGCCACGCGACCGGCGGTCGCCCGAGCGTTTCTTTAACACCAACGCATTTTCAGCGCCGGCTCCGTTCACCTTCGGCAACGCGGGGAGAAATATCCTGCCCGGTCCGGGCAACAACGTGATGGACTTCGCGCTGCGACGCGGATTTCACTTCAGCAAATCGGGCAGCCTGGAGCTTCGCGCGGAGTTTTTCAACGCTTTCAACCATCCGAACTTCGGCATTCCGGGTCCGTACCCGGATTTCGGGCCGTTCTTCGGGCGGATTTTTTCCGTGGGAGAACCGCGGCGGATTCAGATCGCGCTCAAGCTGAATCTGTAAGACATGAAGAGCGACACGATTCCAGCAACGCCGCCGGAACCTCCCGCCGAGGGGGCCGAAACTCCACCCGCGGGCCAGGGTCATGGTGGCCACCCAACAGGGTTTGTCGGCGGCCGAAACCTGCCGCCACTCGCCGCCGCCTGCCTCTCTTTCCACCGGGCGACGGCGCTGGCCGCCTGCAAACAGGCGGCTGCGCTGGACGGGGCCTCCCATCGCCGCCTGCTGGCCTATACCGACCGGTCGGGCCTCACCCTCCATGTTTGGCGCGCCCTCCGGGGCGCGGGGCTCGCCTCACAAACGCCTTTTTGCCAGGACTACGAAGAGCGTGTCCGCAAAAACCGCGTGCGCTTGGAAAGGCGAAGGGGGGAGATTGCGGAACTTCTGGCGTTGTTCCACGCCGCCGGTCTCCGCGTTGCGGTGCTGAAAGGCGTGACGTTGGAACCTGATTTTGTCTCCGACGCGTGCGACCGAGTGCAGTACGACCTGGATTTCTATCTTTCCGAGGAGCACGCCCGCTCTGCTTACGAATTGCTGGTGGCGTGGGGCCATGAACCGTTGACCGCCGCCGAGGGCCCGACCGATCACCTGCCCGCCCTGGCGCGTAAGACCGGATGGGAGTGGCGCGGAGACTTTTTCGACGTCGACATCCCCGCCGCCATTGAGCTGCATTTTCGTCTTTGGGACTCAGTGTTCGAATGCATCCCGCTGGGCTTCGACCCCGAACCACTGGCCCGCCTCGTGGATCGCAACGGCATCCCCTCCCTGGAGTTGTCGGATCAGCTCGCCGGCTGCGCTCTGCACATGTTGCGGCATCTATTCCGAGGCAGCCTGCGCCTCTCGCACCTTTACGAAATCGCGCAGTTCCTGGAGAACCACGCGGAGGACCGCGGCTTCTGGCACGATTGGCGGGCTTCGCCGAACATCCCGCTGCGGCGTCTTTGCGCTGCCGCCTTCGGCCTGGCCGTCCGCGTGTTTCATTGCCGGTTGGCTCCGGAAGCCCAGCCCGAGATGCAACTGGTTCCGTGTGGCGCGCGGGCATGGCTCGAGAAATTCTCGGGCGACGCAGTACAGCCGGGGCACCGGCGCAAAGAGGAGGCTTTGCTGCAACTGAGCTTTGTGGCCGGCTGGCGCGACGGCCTGCGTGTCCTGCGCCGGCGGCTGCTTCCGCTCTCGATTCCCGGCCCCATCGATGCCGTGTATCTGCCCGCCGGTACGCTGTCACCCGGACGACGCCTGCTGCGGGCGGGGCGCCAGGGCGCTTTCATGGTGTCGCGGGCTCTGTATCATGCGCGCGCCTTGTTCGGCTTCCCGTGGGCCGCCTTGTCCTGGCTGATTTCATCGCGATGGGGACCCGATCCGGGGGCTACTCCGGCTTCGCAGATTCGAGATCCCGATTGAAGCGCGCACTTGGAATTTATCTCGTGGCCGTGGTCCTGGTCTCCCTGGGCATGTATGTCCATGTCTTCCTGTTCAATCTGTACCTGGCCGACCTCGGCTTGCGGGAAGACGTGATGGGCCGTCTGGCGTCGGCCATGACGCTGGGCACGCTGCTGGGCACGTTACCCGCCGCGGCGCTAGTTCGTCGCGCCGGTTTGAAGGCCACGATTGTCGTTTCCGTCGCGGGCCTGGCCGCATCGCTGATTGTGCGGGTCCTGGTCGCCGGACCCGCGCTGTCGGCAGCCAGCCTGGTGGCCGGCCTCTTCCTGGCAGGTTGGTTCGTCACCAATTTCCCGGCTATCGCCGCGCTCACCGCGCGCTCGTCCCAGGCCGACGAGCAGCGGAAGGCGCGCGCATTCAGTCTGAACACCGCGCTGGCGATCGGCGTGGGAGCGGCCGGCGGAATGCTGGCGGGACACCTGCCGGGCTGGATCGGGGTGACGAGCCAGGCGGCCGCGAAGCGCTGGGCGCTGCTGCTGGCCGCCGTGCCGGTGGCCCTGGGCGCGCTGGTTGTGGCAGTCGCGGTCCGGTTTCCGCGGGAAACGGACGGGCAGACCGCGCCCGGCGAAACCGGGTGGGGCTCGTTGGCGCTCCTGCGGCGTTCTTCCGCCCGTGGGTTTCTGCTCCGCTTTCTTTCCGCCGTGGGGTTGTGGTACGCCTTTGGAGCCGGCTTTCATCCCTTCCTGAACATCTACCTGCGAAACCGCATTGGCGCGTCGCTGGAAGCCATCGGCGGGGTCATGGCTCTCGCCCACATCATCCAGGCGCTGGCTGCGCTTCTGATGGCTCCGCTGGTTAGGTGGTTGGGGTTGGTGCGCGCCGTGGTCGCCACCCAGTTACTGGCCTCCGCCGGCGTGCTGGCTCTGTGGCCGACGCACACGCTGGGCACGGCCGCCGCAATCTACATGATCTACATCAGCTTGCAGGTGATGAGCGAACCGGGGCTGCAGAATCTGTTGATGTCGCGGGTGCCGCCCGGACACCGCGCCGCGGCTTCCGCCGCCAACCTTTTCCTCATGTTCGGGGTGCAGGCGCTGATCGGCGCGACAGCCGGGATGCTGATCGTGATCCGCGGCTATGCGCTCCTGTTCATTGTGCTGGCGCTGGTGGGCATCTTGTCCGCGGTCCTATTTGGGATCCTATTTTCCGGAGCACTTCACTGCGAAAACGCTCCACCCGCCAGCGGCGCTGGTAACTATCCCGGCCGCCGCGAATAAGCGCCCGGCGCAGGTTCTCGTCGCTCAACACCTGAAGCAGTGCGCGCGCCAGTTCCCTCTCATCGCCGCAGCGGAACAAGAGGCCGTTGGAGCCGGGATCGATCACCTCGGGGATGCCGCCGGCGTCGGCTGCCACCACCGGAATGCCGGCCGAAAATGCTTCCATGATGACCCGCCCCGCCGCTTCCCGGTGCGAGGGAACGGCCAGCACATCCAGCCCGGCCAGCGCGGCGGCCGGTTCATTGGCGGGCGCGAGAAACTCGACGCGGTTCGAGCCCAGTGCGGCCGCTTGCTGGTGAAGCCGCCGCGCATAACGCTGGTCCTGGGCCGCTCCCACAAAGCGGAAACGTGCCCCCGGAAAAACGCGCAGCACCTCGGGAGCCGATCGCAAAACGTCGGCCTGCCCCTTGTCCGGATGCAGCCGGCCGACTACGCCGATAAGGGGAGCGGTGGCACAGCCGCCAGGCTGTGCACCGGCAAAGGCAGCCGCTCGCGGTCGCGAGGATGACACGGCCTGAAGGCTGCGCCACTCCACGGGCGCCACCCCGTTGTAGATCACCTCCGCGCTGCGGCGAACGATTCCGCGTGCTGGGAATGGCACCAGGCAGGCATGACTGCAGGCGATGATCGCCGGGCGGCCCAGGTGGGCGGCAGCCGACACCAGATGCCGGTCGCGCGTCAGCCGCAATTCGAGGTGCAGATGCCAAATGAGCGGCAGGCCGAGGCGCCGCGCCACCCAGGAACTACACGCAAAAACGCGCGGCCCATTGGCGTAAATCAGCGCCGCGCCGGTGGCCTCGGCGAGCTTGCCCAGGCCAACGGCCAGGCCGGGCTGACGCAGCGCATAACGCAACAAATCCGCCTTCGATTTGCTGCCCGACCCATAGCTGCCCACCGCCAACGGCTCCCAACGGATTCCGCTCCGCTCCAACTCTGACGCCAAGGGCCCCGGACCCGGCAGGCAAACGACCGGAGTGTAAGACCCTCCCAGCGCGGGCAGCAGGTCGAGCAGCATCCGCTGACCTCCGCCCAGTTCGGAAGATTGGTCGATGAACAGGATTACCCGCCGTCCGGTGCGTGGCTTCGGCGCTGGCCCCTTCATCCCCTGCTCCGGCGCAACGCCACACCCAGGATGGCGAAGTAGACCGGCGTCACCCGCCAGTAGGTCAGGATGTCGCCCGAAAGCATCTGCACCATCTGCCCGCACCAAAAAGCGAAAAGGAACGAGCCGAGTCCCGCGATGCCGGCGTCGCTGTGCCGGCTGAGCCCATAGCCGCAGGCCAGCAGGGCACCGCAAAACAAGAAAAGGGCCAGCAGTCCCGGAACCCCAGTCTCCACCAGCAAGCTGAGGTACATGTTATCGGCGACCACCGGGGTGTGGAAATAGGCGCTGTAGGGCAGCGATTTATAGCCCATTCCCAGCAAGAGAATCGAGGGTTTCTCGGACAGGAAACGCAGCAGGAACCCCCAGGCATCCAATCGCCGCGACAGCACTTCGTTGGGATAGGAAAAAAAATAGGTCAGGCTGAATTCCAGCCTCAACACGTAGCGGGCAGCCGTCTCCGGGGCCGCCAGCCAAAGGCAGAGGGCCACCGCGGCCGCCAGGGCCAGCCCCCCGATCACGCCGCGCACGCTCAACCCGGATTTTCGGCGCAGGCAAATCAGAGCCACCAGGGCAACGGCCAGGTTTACAACGGGGCCGCGTGAAAAAGAAAGCACCAGGGCGATGGCCAGAGGAGGCGCCGAAAGCCAGAGCAGCCAGCCCGGCAGCCGCAGTGCGCGCCGCGCCTGCCCGCCCAGCGACAGGATCAACGCCAGCATCATGGCGCAAAAGTCACCCAGCGCGCCGGCATCGTAGAAGACGCCTTGCGCGCGGCGATGCGGCGCGTCGCCCAGGTAGATGTACTGCTGGGAAAAATGGACGGTAGCCGGAAACTGATAGATGAAATCGGCGATGGCGAAAGCTGAAGATAGCAGCGCGGCCGCCACCATGGTCCGCAGCAGCCATCTGTCGTCCCAGCCTTCCGGAACGGGCCCCCAGGCGAGCCAGGCGAGTACCACGAACCCCTGAAACAGCAGCAACCACCGCAACACGGATTGCGCGCCGACGACCGCGCCCGAATAGAAAAACGCCCACGGCAGGGAAGCAGCCAGGGCGGCAAGCAGCGCCAGCGAGGTGAACGAGAGCGAGTTTCGATCGATGCGCCATTCCCTGATGCGCACCCAGCCGACGAGGCAGGCCGCGGCAAAAACCAGGCTGGCCGGATGCACGGGTATTTCATCGGCGCCGATTCTGAGCGGCAGCGGCGGCAACAGCAGAGAGAGCGCGATAAACAGCGAAATCCAGGCGGCGGGGTTGGAGAGCAGAAAGAACAAAAGCGCGGCGCAGGCCGGTAACAGCACGATGGCGCCCGCTGCCGGAACATCGCGCACCAGGCCGGCCACACCCGCGGCGCCGCCCATGGCGATGAGCGGCCACCACGCCCGCCTGCGTGGCTCCCCGTGTTCGGTGAACGCTGGCGAACTCTGAGGCCCCAAGCCCATCGGTCCCGCCCTTGCGCCGCTTAGCGGTGCGCATCCCGAAGGGTTGCGAGGAAACCACTGCACGAAGCTTTCCCCGCATTCCTTCGGGGTGCTCCGATCAGTAGCTTACAGCGATTTGGACCCAGCATGAACCCAGAAGGCGTTGTGGATCGCCTGGCGACTGCCACCTCGGCCACCGGCGGAGCCAGGAACTGGGGCCTGAGTTGGAGTTATGATGTGTATGGGAACCGGACGGCGCAGACGGTGAGGGCTGACACGGCGTCGGTTTTCAGCGCATCGTTCAACAGCAACAATCAAATGGTCGGCTGAGAAGCTTGCCAAGGACTGCTTCGGTGTCACGGGCGATGAAGTCAAGTATTGGCTGCCGCCGAGGAGCAATACCATGATGCCACGACTTCTCCTTTCCCTCTTGCTGGCCGCCGCTACGCTCAAGGCTTGCACCTGCATCGAGGTGCCTCAAAGGACGGCCCTGCGCGCTGCCTTCGTCGTGTTTCAAGGAAAGGTGGCAAAGCTGGAACACATGAGGACGGTTGACGCGCTGGATCCCAGAACAGGAAGATGCGAAAAGCGGCCTCCCGAGACAGATGAGCAGGTGGTTGTCACCTTCAAGGTCACGAAAGTGTGAAAGGGTCCGGCGGGCGCGATCATGAAAGTCTATGCGGTCGTGCGGCCACCAATGTGCAGCGGCTACCAGTTCCAGGAGGGCAAGGAATACATAGTCTACGCGTCACTTGACAAAGTCGTTACAATCAAGGCGGTTTGACGCCGGCTGTTTCGTCTTATGGCGACACGGACCGGTCTTACCCAAGTCAGTTTAAGAAGGAGTTAGACATCACGGAGCCCTCCTTGGAAGTCGACCGATGGCAAGCGATACGTCGTCGAGGAAGCGCGAGTATTCCGAGCTGGTCAACCTCGCCCTTCGCATCTGCAAGGTCGTTGTAGAACCACCCATGGCTGGCAGCCCCTGAAGAGCGTCTTCGGCCTCCTCGCCACCGCCGTGGGAGTTGGGTTCCTCGTGACTGGTGAGCTATCAAAGCGCCACAGCATATCGAATACGGCTTGCGGCCTTCGTGCCGAGATCGCAGGAAACCGAGACGTCCTGAAGCGGATGCTCGAAGCGACAGATCACGCCGCGCGATTCGCGGTCGACTACAACAACAAAGCGAGGGATCAATTCGAACGCCGTCTGCTTATCATCGAGGGGGAGCCCTTCAGGCGTACGTTCTTCGCTGCGCGCTCGCAGGAGGCGTCGGCTCTTCCCGCAGAGATTCCAAACCACGTCTACACGATCTGCGCGCTCATGGAGGTATGCCAACAGCAAAAGGAACGCGTGATACGAGAAGTGCGTCTTGAGACCGTGCCCATAGTTCAGGTGAAGTACCTGAGCACGCTGTCTGAGTCTTGCCGTGCGCTCGAACACCCGTTCACAGTGACCGTGCGGGGGTTGGGCGAGTCCTGTCGGGCACCAGAGGAGCAGCGGCCCGACTGCATCAACGTTGCGGATTGCTCCCTGTCCCATATAAACAACAATTCCTTGCTTTCCTGTTTTCGCGTGTGATAACGTCCTTTATAACACGCTATGTACCGCTCTCTTTCATCCCTCGTTCCGAACGTCGCCGACCTTCTCGCTCTTGAGGTCGAAGAGCTGGCCAGCGTCCTGCTCACGCACCTGAACAGCTACGAAGGTCTCTCCGGCAACAGCGTTAACCAGCACGGCCGGGTCAGCCTTCAGAATTTCCTCGCTTCCCTTAATCCCACCAGCTCGCTCACCAAGCCAGAGTATGGCGACCGCCAGCCTGACGTGAACCGCGCGCTCATGGAGGCCTGGGCGTGGCTTCAGAGCGAGGCCTTCTTGGTAAGAGACCCGGCGCCGGGCCCCGACTGGTTTTTCATCTCCCGGCGCGCCCAGCGGCTGAAATCGTCCCAGGACTTCGAGGCCTACCGCAAGGCAAGCCTGCTGCCCAAGGGCCAGTTGCACCCGCTCATCGCGAGCGAGGTGTATCCCGCCTTTTTGCGCGGCAAGTACGACACGGCCATCTTCGAAGCCTTCCGCGAGGTCGAGGTTGCGGTCCGCGAAGCTGGCAACTTCGGACCCGACGATTACGGAACGGACCTGATGCGCAAGGCCTTTCGGCCTGCGCCCAAGAACAACCAGCCGCCCGTCCCGCCAGGGCCCCTCACGGACACGCAGCTCCCCGTGGCGGAACAGGAGGCGATGGCGAACCTTTTCGCCGGCGCGATCGGTCTTTACAAGAATCCCCAGAGCCATCGCCACGTCCCGACGCACCCGGAGGACGCGGCCGAGGTGATCGCTTTCGCCAGCCAGCTTTTGCGGATCGTCGATCGCTTAAAGCCGTAACCAGGAGCAGCCATGAACACCGAAATAGTTCTCTCCCCTGCCCCGGACCTCCGCCGCGCAGTGATCCGATCAGTCGATGACGCCGAGGCCTTACATGCTCAAGTGCTCAGTGGAGCCGAGCGTACGGCCGCTTGGCTGCGTGGCTTTGCAGGCAGCCCCCTTGAGCTTCTCACTGCTCTGCGCTTTCAGACTGTGGGGCATGATCCCCTGACTGGAGAGGCGCTCAACGTGATCGAGCAGCTCAACCAGACCTTCACGATCTTGGTGTCGCTGCGGGCGGTCGAACGGCTGATTGAAATGCACCCGGAGGCGAACGGATTCCGCCTCGCGCTCGCTACCAGCAGCGGCCGTGATATCGAGAGCGTTGAACCGGATTTAGTGGCCGCCGAGGTGTTCTCGGCAACTCACCCCGGTAGCAACCAGAAACTCAAAAAGGACATTGCGCGCCTGACGTCAGACCCGGCACGCCACCGCTATGTGTTCTTTGCAGCGCCCAAGTACGCGAGCGGCCGCCAGGCGCACTTGGAGACCGTGCCGGGGATAGAGGTGCATTGTGTCGAGCTTTGACTTTTGCAACGCCGCCGCCACCTTTGGTCAGACTACGGAGCCGCACCTATGAACACCGAAATCATCCTCTCCTCCACCCCGGAGCTGTAGCCCACGCCGCTTTTCACGCCCACGCCGAAGGCCGCCAAGCGCGTCCCAGAGTTTTTCACCGCGCAAATCAACAACGACCACACGCGCAAGGCGTACCTGAACGGCACGCGCCGCTTCGCGGAATGGTGCGCCGCCCGCGGCATCGGCCAGCTCGCCGGCGTGGAGGCCTTCCACGTGGCCGCCTTCGTCAAGGAGCTGCAGGGGAAACTCTCGCCGCCCACAGTGAAGCAGCACCTGGCCGCGTTGTGCATGCTGTTCGGCTGGCTCGTGACCGGCCATGTCCTAGACGCGAACCCCGCCCACGCCGTCCGCGGCCCCAAATACGTCGTGAAAAAGGGCAAGACGCCCGTGCTCACGGCCGAAGAGACCCGCGAGCTGCTGGACAGCATCGCGATCGCCAGAAAGACGACGCGCGCCGGCGTTGCGGAGTCAGAAGAACCGGCGCTTGTCGGGTTGCGCGACCGGGCGCTTCTCGGCGTGATTGGGGGAATGGGGACAGCGTGAACTGCACAGTTTCTCCAAGAAACGTCACAGTTCATGCGGTCCTCATTTCGTGCCCCGGCAGCACGCACCGATTTCGTCGTCCCTGCTGTTTGCGAAGTGATCGCGCCCGTCACCCCGTACCTAAGTCGAGAGCGAATACCAAGGCGCGCTTGATTCTGGTCATCGCTTCATCGGGCAGCTTGCCAAGCCTGCGCTCCAATCGCACCTTGGGCAAAGAACCAAGTCCTAGCACATTTGCCGCCGACTCACGCTCGAGAAACCCGAGCCGTGGCAGCGCCACTTCGTATGGGGTCTGTCTGTTCTGCGTGGTTAACGGCACAAAGAGTATCAAAGCACGCGGTGGGTCGGGGTCATAGCGTGACACAATCACGACAGGGCGTGTCTTGGCTGACAAACCGAGGTTAGCCAACCAGATTTCACCGGGCTGCGGGTTCATCGAGCATGTCCAGGACCTGTTGCTCCACAACCCGCGACCGCAGCAGGTCCAAAGCCTCCTGGTCGGCGAGCGCAATGATCTCGGCTACGCACTGCCGCACCTCTTCAGCCGTCTCAGGCTTCCATTCGCGCAGTTTGACGTCCAGCCTTTCCACCAGTGCATCCATTGCCTGCCTCCGTCAGTGCAAGCTGTCTCGAGCTGACGAGACAATTCTGAATTCCGCCAACACCATTATACGCGGCCGCCGCTATCGGGAGCCGCCAGGAAATTGGTCATAAATCCGAGGAAGGCGCTTTCGAAACGCGGCCGCGAGAATCGCAGGCTGTTGGTCCGCGCGGCGTTGGCATCAAACGGAAAATCATCGAGCCCGCGGACGGCAGCCTGCAGTGATTCTTCTGTCTGCTCGGCAAATAACAGCCCTGTGCGGCCGGGCAGCACGGTTTCCAGAGCGCCGCCACAGGCATATGCCAGCACCGGTTTTC
>Ga0315289_10005421_pt1 | contig 18854 bp, 12 predicted proteins | sample YL17G11_40_MG_FD_203452 | JGI IMG/M metagenome (GOLD analysis project Ga0315289, IMG submission 203452) | Sediment microbial communities from Yellowstone Lake, YNP, Wyoming, USA - YL17G11_40 | ecosystem: Environmental > Aquatic > Freshwater > Lake > Sediment | place: USA: Wyoming | collected...
ATAAGCGGCCAACCGAAGTCGTCCGCGATTTTCTGACATAAATCGAAATCGGGCACAGGAAATGTTCCGGGTGCATAACCCGTGAAGTGTATTTTTTTGAAAACAACAGAAATCACGTGAGCCGCTGCACCAAGCGAGCACTTTAGGCTCTCTTTTGGCTCTCGGGTGCCCCTCGGCCAGTTTCATAAGTTTTTAATTGACAGTTATTAATTGTTTCGCCATTATGACTATATTCAGCAACTACATAGACAGGATAAATGGGGCCAGTGTGACGCTCGCCTCAAATTAGTAAACAACTTCAATCGCGATTTCCGGAAGATCCTAGGGGTATAATATTAGCTTGTGATTATTATACGAAATTAAAGTCAATAGGTTATATAATCCGGCTGTTTTACCGGATACTGTCGAAAAATGACAGTATCTGGAACATTTATTATGCAAAGAGGAATTGCCACATTTACGTTAGACACAGGCACCTGCCCGAAGTGGTTATTCACGAGAATGGTCAAGCTCGGCCGTGAAATAACACGGGTGCTCATTGCTGAGTTTGGCCCCGATGATTTTGTCCGCAGAATAGCAGACCCTGTCTGGTTTCAATCCCTCGGCACGGTTCTGGCGTTTGACTGGAATGCCTCCGGCCTTACCACTATATTAACGGCTGCCCTGAAAGAGGCCATTCGTCACCGGGAAAAAGAGCTGGGTATATTCATTTGTGGAGGAAAGGGTAAAACCTCGCACAAAACGCCGGATGAAATCTGCGGCTGGGGCGATAAACTGAGTCTTCCGCACCGCTGTGTTGATAACCTCGTATATAATTCCCGGATGAGTGCCAAGGTGGATAATTCACTCGTTCAGGATGGCTACCAGATTTATCATCATAGCTTTTTCTTTTCCAGAAAGGGCGTCTGGGCGGTCGTCCAGCAGGGAATGAATCCCGCCACTGTCTCGGCTCGTCGTTACCACTGGTTTTCCGAAAATGTTGAAGACCTTGTCTGTGAGCCGCATACGGGCATCGTGACCTCCGCAAAACGCAGACCCTCGCTGAATCTTACCGCACGGGATAGCGGTACCACCAGAAACCTGAGCGTGGAATTTGTCTCGTCGGGTTATCATTCACTGATGAAAGACATTGAAATTCTGCGGAAACATTCATCCAATCTCAGTAAAATGGTCAGCTTCAGACATAAAGGGCAGCAGTTGACCTTTCTCCAGTTGCAGGATACGGAATTCAGAACTCATCCCGTTGTCTGCGAAGATTTTTCACAAAGCCGCTATCTCGAAAAAATCCTTTATAAACTTTGTGACAGGCAGCCGGAGAATTATGAGAAACTTCTGGCCGAAAAAGGAGTGGGGCCAAAAACGGTTCGGGCATTGGCTTTAGTGGCTGAAGTGATTTACGGCGCCAAACCTTCCTACGAAGACCCCGCCCGCTACTCGTTCGCTCATGGCGGTAAGGATGCAACACCGTATCCTGTTGACCGGCGCACTTACGACAAAACTATCGCAATCCTGACCGAGGCTGTTAATCGCAGCCGCATCAGTCCATACGAAAAGGACAGGGCCGTTAAAAGAATCGCATCTCTTGAGCTGGGTTCCAAATTGATTAAATACGATACTGCCTTGCCGGCTCCCGTATGCAAGACAGAATAACTTGGCTCAACGATAAGCAGTTATTTCTTTTTTGATTTGGTTTTTTTCCCAGCGCTTTTTGATTTCGTTGTTTTTTTAATTGACCTGCACCCGCATGTCTTGCACATTTGCAAACCCTTTCAAATTTGGTACTCAATTCTTATAAATTCAATAAATTATAAAAATCCTGTCGAAATTGCAATCATTTTAATGTGTCATCCGGCGCAAAAAATTATTGATAAAACTTCCCTGTATGTTCGTATTTGCAATGGCCGGGCAAAATTGGGACAAATTGCAGCTATTTAATACCAAACGAAGACGCCTGCAAAGGCCTGTCCGCTGACAGCTTATTACGTCCGAGCTTGCATACCGTTACAATTCTGGTAAGATAACGAAACAGAATATTACGTTAATCCCGTAGTTAGTTTCTCGAAAAATTATGAAAATTTCATTGCAAACAAAGCTAACCATCAGTTTTGGGACTGTGATTATTATATGCGGCCTGGTTGCCGCCCTGGTGGGTATGCGCCTTATTGGCACAGTCGTAATCAGCCAGGCACAGGAAAAAGTGAAAAATGACCTGAACTCCGCAAGGGAAATATATCGGGAAGAAACCGAAAACATTAGAGACGTCGTGCGTTTTACTGCCTTAAGATTTTTTATAAAAGGTGCTATTTTAGATAACGATACAGAAACTCTAACAAAGCCTTTACAGGCCATAAGAGAAGAAGAGTCATTAGATATATTAACTCTCACAGACAGTAATGGACAAGTCCTTGTCAGGACGAGAAACCCTTCTGTTTTTGGTGACAATCAGGCGCTCGACGAGCTTGTTAGCCGGGTATTGTCGGGGGAAAAAGCCATTGCCGGCTCGGCGATAATCTCCAGAGAAGAGCTTATAAAAGAAGACAAAGCTCTGGCCGAACAGGCATATATAAAATTTGTCCCGACGCCGAAAGCAAAGCCGAGTTCGGAAACTGAGCAGACATCGGGAATGATGTTAAAAGCCGCTGCGCCAATCTTCGGATACGACGGCAGTTTAATCGGCGTCTTATATGGCGGCAGTCTGCTCAACCGGAATTACAAAATCGTTGATAAGGTCAAAGAGACAGTCTACCAAGGAGTCAAATATAAAGGAAAGGACATCGGCACTGCGACTATTTTTCAAGAAGACTTGCGCATCTCAACCAATGTTACACAAGAGGATGGAAGCCGAGCGATTGGTACACGTGTATCGCAGGAAGTGTACGAACAGGTGCTGGTTAAGGGACTACGCTGGATAGACCGGGCTTTTGTCGTGAACAACTGGTATATATCTGCTTACGAGCCAATAAAAGATATAAACGGCAAAACAATCGGTGTGCTCTACGTTGGAATTTTAGAAGAAAAATTCATTGACCTGCGAAAAAAAACTATTGCCATATTTTTAGGGATAACACTCGCAGGAATGCTTATGGCTCTTATCGTTTCCGGTTTCCTGGCTAACGGGGTATTGCAGCCGATTAAAGGTTTAGTAATCGCATCTAAGCAGTGGGCTAAGGGAAACCTGACATATAGAGTCAAGGCAACTCGGAAAGATGAGATAGCAGAACTTTCAGAAACATTTAACCTTATGGCCTCCTCACTGAAAGAAAGAGATGACCGGCTGAAGGAATATACAAGCCAGCAAATAATGAAGTCGGAAAGACTGGCCACGCTCGGTCAGCTTGCCGCTGGAATTGCACACGAAATCAATAACCCGCTCGGGGCGATTTTGATGTATTCACATTTAGTGTTGGAAAATTTAGAAATAAATGACCCCCTACGCAAAAATCTGGAAAAAACAATCGGCGAGGCCTCAAGGTGCAGGGATATAGTAAAAGGGCTTCTTGATTTCGCTCGCCAAACCGAACCTAATATCGAAAAAGCAGATGTGAATGAAATTATAGAAAGAACGTTAGCTTTGGTCGAGAACCAGGCGTTATTCCAGAATGTCAAAATAACAAAAACTATTTGCACTTCTTTACCTAAGGTCTTTATTGATGTCGGCCAGATACAACAGGTATTCACAAATATAGTATTTAACGCTGCCGAGGCTATGGAAGGAAAAGGTGAGCTGACAGTTACAACAAAAATGGCACGCGATGGTGATGAGTTTATGGTAATCGAGTTTACCGATACAGGTTGTGGTATCCCGCCGCAAAACTTAGACAAAGTTTTTGACCCGTTCTTCACTACCAAAGAAGTAGGAAGGGGGACCGGCCTGGGACTATCTATCAGCCACGGTATCATCTCCAGGCTTGGCGGCAGTATAGAAGTGAAAAGCGAGCGGAACAAGGGCGCCACCTTTATTATCAAGTTGCCTATAAATAGAAAGGAGACATAAATGTACAGCCAACCTAACATCCTGGTCGTCGATGACGAGGAAACAATACGCGATTCCTGCCGGCAGGCTCTTGAACGGAAAGGTAATAAGGTTGAAGTCGCAGAGGATGGTTCAAAAGCACTGGCTCTGCTGGAGAAAGAATCTTTCGACCTTGTAATCCTTGACCTGAAACTGCCCGGCTTAAATGGTATAGAAGTATTGAAAAAGATAAAGAAAAATGACCCTGAAGTTGTCGTAGTTGTTATTACCGGCTACGCAACGGTGGAATCTGCCGTGGAAGCTATGAAGATAGGGGCATACGATTTTATCCCGAAGCCTTTTACGCCGGACAGTCTAAGAATGATAGTCAGCCGGGGACTGGAGAAAAGGAAACTCTGGCTCGAAAATGTTCTCCTGCGGGCCCAGTTAAAAGACAGATTCGGACCTGATATAATCGTCGGTAAAAGCCCCTCGATGAAAAAGGTTACGGAGTTAGTGCGGAAGGTGGCGCTGACTGATAGCGCCGTGCTGATTTCCGGCGAGACCGGCACAGGCAGGGGATTGACAGCAAGAGCCATTCATAGCCAGAGCGGCAGGAACGATAAACCATTTATAGCTGTGGACTGCGGAGGCTTGGCGGAAAGTCTCTTTGAAAGCGAGCTGTTCGGACATGTTAAAGGCCCAAATGCCGGCGCCGCTGAAACCAAACTCGGACAAATCGAGGCGGCTAATGGCGGAACGGTCTTCCTCGATGAGGTTGCAAATATCAGTATGAATATTCAGACAAAACTGCTTCGGCTGCTCCAGGAAAAGAAAATTACCAAAGTCGGAAGCTCACAGCCCGTCGAAATAGACGTTCGCATAATCGCCGCCACCGGCAAAGACCTCCCGAAATGCGTAGCGGAACGAACCTTCAGGGAGGATTTGTTCTACCTTCTCAGCGTTGTCCCCATTAACCTGCCTCCTTTACGCGAAAGAAAAGAGGATATCCCTCTGCTGGCAAATCATTTTCTCAACAAGCATAACAAAAAAAGAGAAAAGGGCGTGACCGCCATATCTGAAGAAGCTATGAATGTATTGGCCGAGTATGATTGGCCGGGAAACGTAAGAGAGATGGAGAATGTGATTGAGCGGGCAGTCGTGCTGGCTAAAAGTAAAGTTATAGAACCGTCTGATTTACTATATTATGAAATGCACTCTTAACCGAATTATGAACATTCGGAGCCAATATGATTAGAAGAATCTTAATAGTCGAACCCGATGCCAAAGCTGCACAGGATATGTTTCATACTTTTCACTCGCAGCACAGACATCTTGAGCGCAATCGCTATGAGACCGAAATCGCCGGTTCAGTCGCCGAGGCGATTGAACGGCTGCAGACTGTAAGTTATCACTGTATCATAATGGATGTCAACCTGCCGGAGATGGCCGGTTACCAGGCCGTTTCGCTTTTGAAAACAATTGACAATATCACCCCGATTATTATAACAGCCGACGAAAACACGCCGGACCTCGAAGCCAATGTAAGGGAGCAGGATGTATATTATTACCACATAAGAGCTTTCGGCGAAGACGATTTGATATTGGCGGTTAATAGCATTTTTGAAGAATCAGAAAAACTTAAGGACCGCAGAAGGCCGGGCATAGCTTCAGCAAATCCTGTGGTGCTAAAGCAACTGCGATTATTCCAAAAGCAATGAGTCATTGTCACACGCTATCACTCTCAGCAGAATCGAATTTGTCACGGTTACTTCATTAGCGTCCCCGGCAATTTCAAAGGCACACTTCTGTGTCCTCTAATTGGCTGCTGTTAAAACAAGCTCCTTTTTCTCAAATGGAATCGGATAGGTTGTTATCCAGACTTCGGGTTTTACATCCTTATTGCCGCCTTCCAGTATCAAAACAACGACATCGATTTTCTTGTTGAGCATCTGTTTCGTCAGCGGCACATAATACGTGTAGTTACTATCGCTTTCAGCATTACAATACTCCCAGACATTGCTGGGATAAGATAAGCTGCGGTCGGGTGCACCGACAAGCTCGCCGTCAATGCGAAGTGCTGCATAAGCACACTCTCTGCCGTGACGGCCAATAACTGGAATGGCAAGGTAACTGCCTTCAGGGGCCTCGTCCAGTATGAACGACAACGACCAGGCTGCAACTGCCGGTGCCTTTGCGTAGGGACCAAACAGGTTGGAGGCACGCCAATTTGACCGCTCAAGTTTAACCTCTCCTTTATAGCCCTCAACCTCAGCGACTTGGTCGGGACTATCATCAATACGCAGGTATCTGACCGGCTTGCCGGCAGGGAACTTCGTAAGAACGAGGTCATTTCGATTTTTTCTGTGAATGACTACTGGAAACCATTTTTCCAGATCAGCCGAGACTTCCGCTTTTTGCGGCTTAAAATCTTTGCTGGTTTTTCTGATAACCAGTTTGTCAATAGCAGTGACCTCGCCGAAATCAACCCGAAGTGAGCCGCCGTTTATCGTCGGGTCCCAGGGACCCAGATTAGCCCAGCTTCTGTCCGTCCACCGCCTGCAAATGTTGAATGAGGTGTCCATTTTACCATCGAAAAGGTTTTTATCCCAAACACCACGCTCAATAAAAACTTTCTGCTCAAAGAAAATCTTGCGGGCTTTTTGCGCCTGCGGTATCTCAGTCGGCCCGGAACGCAACAGCGAACGCACCTCAAGGGCATTATTGTTGGCCGCAAAACAAGCTGCCTCGTATAGCGCCTCGGCATCAGCCGGAACATCACAGGATTTAAGCTCACCCAATTTTCTGTGCCACGCCTTCTTAAGAGGATTACCAGGAAACTCAATTGGTACCAACTTACCATTTACAATATCCGTCAGCTCCTGCCCATCAAGCATCGCTTTTGTGAACTTTCGGTCGCCGGGTGAAAGCCTTATTGATGTTTTGTCACCCGGAAGACCTAACAGCTTGACAGTAACCGGTTGACCGGGGACATCACACACGATTTCATAATCACAGCCGAATACGCCTATCTCGCTTGTCGGTTTGGTCGTTGCCATCAGCAGGCACGAACGAAAAGGAAGCACTTCAACCTCAACTTCAGCACCCTGGTCGTATTGGCCGAGTATTCTTTCCGAAGGATGGAACCGCCGCAGCTCGACGTTTCCCTCGCCGGCCAGACCGATTGAGGCATCGAGCTTTACCTTGTATTTAACAGGGTCCCAGGTAAGATTTCGCAATGTAATGAACCTGCTGTTCCCGTCGCCGCGGCTAACGGCAAACGGACCATACTCATTCTCAGGAAGCAACATTCCGTTAACAAGAATATCACGATAGCGATGGTGAAGATTACAAATCCTTGCCAGTTTCGGGAACTCATCGTCACGGAGAAACCACGGGTTGCCGTAAAACTCCGGCGCAAGGATGAGAGAGCGGTTAAAGGCCTGAAGGACCAAATCGTCCTCCCAGTAGTCCAGGCACGAAGAGATGCACACGCCGCAGTCCTCGGTTAGTCTCATCAGCCCCGGTGGTAAACCGCGGGAAAGAGCTCCCGCACGATGGTGAGTGGCGGCACACTTATTGGACATCCAGACGTCAATATAAGTTTCTGCTCCCTCCCATAGCGTGGTTGTGACGTATGGTAAAGCTTTGCCGAGTTCGAGCCGATGGTTTAGCACAATCAAATCGGGACTGTATTCGCGACACTCTTTTAGCATTTTTATGAAAGCGTCCTGCTTTTCGGGGCGGAGCCGTCCGCCGGCGTATCCGTCGAACTTAAACAGCATAAAATTATAGTCGCGGCATAATTTTACCAGCATATCGGTGCGATCTTGTTCTTCCTTATGTGTGTCCCCAAAGCCATCCGGGCTCAGCCATATCCCTAACCGACAGCCGAATGATTTGGCCTTTCCATAAATGGGCCCAATTCCGTTCGGGTATTGTCTTTTGAATCTTTTAGAGTTTATGCTCCCGTAAGTGTAGCCGCCGCCATCAATATTGCCCGTGTCCCAGGAGTATATATCCAGAACCATACCGTACTCGTCGTGAAGCCATTTGAAAAAGTCCAGATCTATAAGTGTCTGTGCCTCGGTCGAACCTTCAGCCGTGTTATTTATCCAGCTCATATACTGCGCCCGGGATGGAGTATTCTCATCGGCGCCGGGAAAAACCTTTTCGTCGCCCTTACACAAAGATACCTCGAAGAGCATCAGGACCATAAGTAAAATGCCGGTTTGAATAACTGCGCGTTTGATGTTTTTTGTTTCATTCATTCGAAAATCCCTCTATATTTATATTCAAAGTAGATTCTCATAATTGTTTCCCGAAAAGTCAACCTCCATTTCTTCCTCTTTTGACCGCCAAACAATACTTTTTTAATCCATTTTTGCTTGTTTTGTTTCCTGTTTTGTGTTAAATTATAGGTCGTTGACAATTGAATAGCGAAGTTCACTGAACTTTTGGCGTTCCGTTCAAAACCGTCAGTTTTGTTACGAGGAATCGCAAATGGTCAGTGCCCCGAAATGGGGCGCTGCTTGCGTGTTCCTCGTAGGCTCTGACGGGCCTTGAACGGGCACGATGTAGCGGTGCCCTTTTTTATTTTATCCTTCGTAGTCTTACGAAGAATGGATACGCCGAAAAAATAGCAACAATTTTTTGAGGAGTGCAGAAAACGTAAACTCATTTATGCGGGAGGTAAGGAAAATGAAAACGCTGAGAATATCATTTGTTATTTCGCTTTTTCTTTTAGCGGCAGGTTCTGCCAGAGGGCAGACTATCTATGTCGATGCTAATGCCGCAGGAGCAAACAATGGCTCATCGTGGACTAATGCTTACATTTATCTTCAGGATGCTTTAACAGCATCGGTAAGCGGAGACCAAATCTGGGTTGCTCAAGGTACTTATAAACCTGACCAAGGCAGCGGTAAAACACTCGGTGATCGATTAGCCACCTTTGAACTTAAAGCCGGTGTTTCACTCTACGGCGGTTTTCCAGTTGGTGGTGGGACGTGGGAGCAGCGTGACCCAAATATTCACGAAACAATTTTATCGGGCGACCTCAACGGTGATGATGAACCGAATTTTGAGAACAATGGAGAAAACAGTTATCATGTAACGCATATTGGATGGACAAGTGGAACAACTGTACTTGATGGTTTTACCATAGCAGGTGGGAATGCAAATGCATCTTACCCTGATAACGCCGGAGGTGGTTTGCTCAATCTTGGTGGCGGACTTTTAATATTAACAAATTGTTTGAACACACAAAACTACGCTTCGGCTACCGGAGGAGGTGTCGCTATATTTAATCCTGGTACCAGTGGTACTGTGACCGGATGCATAATAAATCATACTATTTTTATGGACAATAGGTGTCCTTCGCCAATGACTGGATCCTATTATGGTGGGGCAATATATCTGAGAGGTGCCAGCCCTGTGTTGGAAAATTGTAAGTTCATAGGAAATATTGGCAAAAATGGAGGAGCAATTTACTGCTTCAGTTTTGGCGGCTCGCCTGAAAAACAAAGATACAGTAATCCGACAATTATAAACACTTCATTTATCGGTAATGCTACTTCAACTTATGGCGGTGCAATATATATCAGAGGGCAAAGTAGCCCTAAGTTAATCAATTGTATTTTTGTAGGGAATTCGGCAGTTAGCGGAGGGGCAATTTATGAAGACCCAGTCTTTGTGCGCACTAATGCAACGTACAGAAACTGTACAATTGTTGGAAATTGCGCAGCCGACCAAGGCGGGGGAATGTGTTACTTGAAGTTTGACTATTCGCCACTATCAACGTTTAAGAACTGTATTTTATGGGGTAACAGGGATAGCAGCGGGATAAACGAATGGTCTCAAATAAGATGGGAATATAGGCAAGTAGCAGAAGTATCTGTTACTAATAGCTGTATCCAGGATATCGACCCCAATGATGTTAACATTCCGTTCGGCGGTGCAGCAAATCACAACATTGATGATAATCCTAACTTTGTCCGTGATCCTAACGATGGCGGCGACGGCTGGGGAGTAGGCGATAACGATGACTTCGGCAATCTTCGTCTCTCCACTGGCTCACCCTGCATCGATGACGCCAATAACGCCGCTGTCCCAGCGGATACAACAGATATTGATGGCGATGGCAATATAACCGAACCTACACCTTGGGACCTCGATGGCCGTCCCCGGTTTACAGACGGCGACTGTAATAGCACCGACATCGTAGATATGGGTGCCTACGAGTTTACCTATGCCTACTTCGGAGATTTCGACGAACAATGTGATGTGGATTTTGTGGATTTAGCTATCCTTGCGAGCCAATGGCTTGAGCTGCCCGGCAGTCCATCTGCGGATATTGCACCGGAAGACTTAGATGGCATTGTTGATGAACTTGACCTTGCCGTCCTTGTCGAACACTGGCTGATGAGTTTTGAATAGCTTTTATAATTCTTAAAACCCTCTGCAACGTTGGCGTTCTCCGCCAGCCCTTTTTATTTTACGCCCTTCTGCTCTTGTGTTCTCTCCTATCCGCTCTACGCCTGTCCCGAGCAACCTGTGGTGAGCACGGTCGAACCATGTCGAGGGGCTATTCGCTATTTGGGGTTTTTGGTCTTGTGTCTGGAGTCTTGTGTCTTACTTAGAAATTTTCCCTGATATATTTCACCGCATTATTGAAAATCGTCATTCCATCGCCATCTCTCGTCCCTCGTCCCTCGCCTGCCTCGGCGAAGCGTAGCGAAGACGGGTCTCTCGTCCATCGTGGATGCTGTGTGTGCCGAATGTGTCTTTCCGGGTGCGGCATAAGGCCAAGGACCCTGCCTGTAGAATCTATCAGGCCGGCTATCGAGTCCATCGAGCCGTTCGGGTTAACAGGATATGGGCCTTCCTTGCCCTCATTATCAACATACTTAAATGCGATATGTCCCTCGGATTTTAATTTTTGCAGTGTGGCCTTGTCTTTTGCCACAACCTTGCCCTCGCCGTGCGCTATCGGCAGGTAAATTTGCCGCCCCGGCTCGATAAAAACGCACCTGTCGGTTTGCGGAGCAAGATATACCCACCTGTCCTCGAACTTGCCGCTGTCATTATAAGTTACGGTAACGGTTTGCTCTTTGGCTGAACCGTCGCCCGGCAGGATTCCCGCCTTCACTAATGCCTGGAAGCCATTGCAGATTCCAAGCACTAATTTGCCGTCATCTATGAATTTCTGAACCGCATCTGCCAGATGATGTATGACCTGGTTGGCTAATATCTTGCCTGCTGCCACATCGTCGCCGTAGCTGAACCCGCCGGGGAAAACGAGTATCTGATATTCATCGAGCGCACTTTTATCCTTTATTATTTTGTTTATATGAACGCGCTCGGCCTTTGCACCAGCCGCTTCGAGGGCGTATTCGGTTTCCATATCGCAGTTTATCCCCGCCGCCCGTAAAACTATTGCCTTTACCTGTTTCATTTTTCTTTCTTGTCATTCCTTATTTCAACTTAAAACTAAACACTCAAAACTCAAAACTATTTCTACTGCCAGTCAAGCGGTTTCTGCCACGCTTGTTTTAATGAATCTATGTCTGTTTCGACAATCTTTTTGCCGTTTTCTGCTTTTATCGTGAGTGTCTTTTCTTCTTTTACTTTTCCAATTTGTCCGAACGGCAGATTGAGCATCAGCTTCGCAAAGGCATCGTATTTTTCCGGCTCGACCTCCACGATATAGCGAGATGTCGATTCACTGAATAACTGCGTATCAACCCGCCGGCAATCATCGCTTTTCGGCAGCCCCCGCAAATCCGCCTCTATACCCAGCCCGCCGGCAAAAGCCATTTCTGCCAGCGCTACAGCCAGCCCGCCTTCCGAGCAGTCGTGACAACTGACTATAAGACCCTTTGCCATCGCAGAAGCAATTCTGTCGGCAATCTTTGGAGCTATCTGGCGGTCAACCTTGGGGACATTTGCTCCGATTTGGCCGTGGATTTTATAGTAGTGTGAGCCGCCCAATTCATTCCTGGTCTCGCCCACTATGAAAAGCACATTGCCTGCTTTCTTGATATCCATCGTCACGCACTTGTTGACGTCGTCAACTATCGATATTGCGCTAATCAGGAGTGTTGACGGAATGGAAATCTGCGTCCCGTCTTCGCAGGAAAACTCGTTATTCAGCGAGTCTTTGCCTGAGATAAACGGCGTTCCGAAAGCGATTGCACCGTCATAGCATCCCTGGGCCGCTCGAACCAGCGCCCCGAACGTCTCAGGTCTTGTGCAGTTGCCCCAGCAGAAATTATCTAATAGGGCAATCCTGTCGAACCTGCCGCCCACGCATATCAGGTTTCTTATTGCCTCGTCAATTCCCGCCAGCGCCATCCAGTACGGGTCGATGTCACCATACAGCGGATTCATCCCGCAGCTTATTGCGAGGCCCCTGTCGGATTCGAACTTGGGTCTTATCACTGCACCATCGCCGGGCCCATCGTTATCTATGCCGGTCAATGGCTTGATAACGGAGCCGCCCTGGACCTCGTGGTCGTATTGACGAATTACCCACTCCTTGCTCGCAACGTTGTATAAAGAAAGAATCTGCAAAAGAGCATCTCGGTAATTGCCTTTCTCCGCAATGCCCGGCTCATCTGTCTGCGGACTTTTCCAGACCGCCTTGCGTGAATATTTAGGCACGCCGTCGTGCAGGAAATCCATATCCATCTCGGCGACCTGCTGGCCTTTGTATCTCAAAATCAGCTTCTTATCGTCGGTAAATCTGCCGATGACCGTTGACTCGACATTTTCATCGTCGAAAATTTTCTTTATCGCTTGCAGGTTCTCCGGCTTGACGGCTATGACCATTCTTTCCTGCGCCTCGCTAATCCATATTTCGGCATAGTTAAGGCCGGCGTATTTTAACGGGACTTTTTCAAGGTCAACTTCCGCTCCGAGGTCTCTGCCCATCTCGCCTACCGAGCTGCTCAGCCCGCCGGCCCCGCAGTCGGTTATCGCCTCATACAAACCGGCCTGGTTTGTCTGGACCAGCACGTCGAGCATCTTCTTCTCTGTTATTGCATTGCCGATTTGGACTGCATGGGAAAAAATTGCTTCGTATTCGTGTGTTATCTCGCCTGACGAAAACGTTGCCCCGTGTATCCCGTCCCTGCCTGTCCTGCCCCCTACTACTATAATCAAATTTCCGCTCTGCGGATTTTTGAAGCATTTATTCTTGTCCATTATGCCGATGTTGCCGCAATAGACCAGCGGATTTGCAAGATACCTCTCATCGAAGTAAATTGCACCGTTGACCGTCGGTATTCCCATCCTGTTGCCGTAGTCGCGGACGCCGCCTACAACCCCTTTCATAATCCTTCTCGGGTGCAGAACACCTTTGGGTATCTCATCTATTTTTTTGTCAGGTGGGCCGAAGCAGAATATATCGGTATTGGCGATGGGTCTTGCGCCAAGCCCTGTCCCCATCGGGTCGCGAATTACTCCGCCGATGCCTGTCGCCGCTCCGCCGTAAGGGTCCAGCGCAGAAGGCCGGTTATGGGTCTCGACCTTGAAGCAAATCGCCGAATCTTCGTCAAACTTTACCACGCCGGCATTATCTGAAAAAACCGATATGCACCAGTCCTTGTTCAATTCCTGCGTCGCCCTGAAAACCGTCTCCTTCAGCAGGTTGTCAAAATGTATATGCTCGCCGTTAATCGTCATATCTACGGAGCTTTTGAACGTTTTATGAACGCAATGCTCGCTCCAGGTCTGGGCGATTGATTCGAGCTCGATATCGGTCGGCTCTCTGCCGAGCTGCTTATAGTATTTCTGGATGGTCTGCATCTCGGTCAGGTTCAGAAACAGGTCTTTTGCCTTGCTCAACGCTGTCAACCCGTCGTCGTCAAGCTCGCATATAGGCCAGTGCACTATCTTCAGCTCATAAGGCTTTAGATGTGGACTTGGCGGCTCAGTCTCGCTGCCGATTATCACAACTTCGATGCAGTCATTTGCCAGGATTTTCTTTGCTATCATATCGGCCTGGTTGTGTTTGATATCGCCGAGAAGGATGTATTTTCGTGCCGTCCGCACGTTTTCGGCTTTCAAACCCATATCAGCTATTGCAGCCATCACCGATTCGGCTACCGGGTCGGTGACGCCGCTCTTCAAATGCACCTCGATTAGTGTTGCCTTCGCCAGACCGGCCGGTGCCGTGCTTCTGCCTATGTAATATTCCTCGCATACAGGGTCGGTCAGCAGCTCTTTTGCCACACGCTCTGCGGACTGCTTATCGAAACCTGCTTCAATAAGAAAAACCCTCGCCGACTGGACTGCTTCTACCGAGCGTATTCCCAGCTCTTTGATTTCTTCCAGTACCCTGTTGCCGTTAACATCGGGAAAATCTGCCCGATTAAAAACCTCGAAACGCCATTGCTTCACGATATTATTTCCTTTTTTCTCACTTTATAGTTTATCATTTCGACGCGTTTGTCCGCCGCCTTGCGGAGCAGTTTTTCAATTTGTTTCCTGTCTCTGCTTTTTATTGCTTTTTTCAGTCTTCTTAATTCATCTGCAAGTTTATCAATCTCTTTGACGGTGTTGTCCGCATTCGTCGCAAATACATCGGCCCAGATATTGGCCGGCCCCGATGCTATCCTCGACGTATCTATAAAACCTTTGCCGGCGTATTTCAGCGTTTCGCTGTCGTTGACGTTTATCAATGCCGCCGCCGTTATATGCGGCAGATGACTTACGCCTGCGAAAATCTTATCATGCTCGGCAGGCGTCATTATCTTGACGTAGCATCCGAGCGCCGACCAGAATTTCTTCAGCGTCTGAACCGTCTCCTTATCGGTTTTTGAAGTGGTCGTCAAAATACAAAGCGACCGCTCGAACAAATCGTCTCTTGCAAACTCAACGCCTCTCTGCTCGGAGCCGGCAATCGGATGCGAACCTGCATAGTGGACCTTGCCCGGCAACCTCTTTGCGGCCCATTGGTGCGGCAGCGATTTTGTTGAGCCGACATCGGTGACAATGCAGCCATCGGGCAGCGCATCGGCAATTGCTCTGAATGTCTCCTCGAAGGTGCATATTGGCGTGGCTAAAATGACAAGGTCCGCATCACAGACGCTTTTTTTAATATCGTCGAAGACCTCCGTCACCACCGCCAGCTTTCTCGCTTTTCGACGCGTAGCGGCACGATGACTGTAACCAGCCGTCTTTATGCCGCCGATAGCTCGCGAAACAGTCAGCCCTATCGAGCCGCCCAGAAGACCGATCCCTATTATGCTTATCTTTCTTAACTCTTTCAAAACCAATGCCTTACAGCAATATCCGTAAAACAGCTTTCGCTAAAAAGTCATAGCAAGCCGGCTGCAATGTCAAATTTTTTCTTTGCTTTATGCTCCCAAAAATGGTATTATTCCTGTTTCAATAGAAAATAGCAAACGGATATTGCACAAAAAATAAGAAACTCCCCCCTGCTGTTTGCAGGCAGGGTTTTTTTGTGGCTGTTTTCGTTGTGTCCAGATATGCCTAATGATAATAATAAATCTCGTAATGGCGCCTGCCTCGATTTTGAGGAGAAGGTGGATGAGCTTGACCGCCAGATAAGCGAGCTGCAAAGGCTCAGCTCCATCAAAGGTATTGACTATTCCGCCGAGATTCGCCGGCTCCATACAGAGCGGGTCACCGAGCTTCGGCGGGTCTATTCGAATCTCACCGCCTGGCAGACCGTTCAGGTGGCAAGGCACCCCCAAAGACCGCTTCTTGCCGATTATCTTAATCTGATGGTGAAAGACTTTCGCGAACTGCACGGCGACAGATGTTTCGGCGACGACCGCGCAATCATAACGGGACTCGGACAGATAGGCAGGGAAAGAGTTCTGATTGTAGGCCAGAACAAAGGCAGAAACACCAAGGAAAAAATCGCCTGTAATTTCGGCTGTCCCAATCCTGAGGGTTATCGCAAGGCAATGGCCAAGATGAAGTTAGCACAGAAGTTCAATGTCCCCGTCGTCACTCTTATCGACACCCCGGGCGCATACCCAGGCATCGGGGCCGAAGAAAGAGGCCAGGCACAGGCAATTGCGGTCAACCTTATGGGAATGGCTCGTCTTACTGTGCCGATAATTTGCATCGTCATCGGCGAAGGCGGCTCAGGCGGCGCACTCGGCATCGGCGTGGGCGACAAACTCGCTATGCTCGAATTTGCGTATTATTCGGTTATATCGCCGGAAGGCTGCGCAGCAATCCTCTGGCGGGATGGCTCACAGGCCGCACTTGCCGCAGAGGCCCTTAAGCTGACCAGTAAGGATTTATATAAGCTCGGCCTTGTTGATGCTATTATCTCCGAACCCCTTGGCGGCGCACACCGCAGTATCCACGATACCGTCCATAACGTCGAGGATTATATTGTTAAAACCCTCGCCGCCCTGAAACGCACCAAAATCGAAAACCTGCTTGAGAACAGGTACAAAAAGCTGCGTTCGATAGGCGCTGCCGACACAGACAAGCTCCGCAGAAAAACACAGGCCGGCAGAGACCGGATAAAAGCCGCCATAAAAGCCATCCACAAACCTGCTGCGACGTCCCCAACAAGAGTCGGCAAACCAAAGCCCCTCCCCGCAAAAGTCTGATTTACGTATTGGTGAAAATGAAATAACCATTAACGGTGAGTTATTGATTAGCCGTTCTTAACGTCTCGCGGGTCTTTGCCTTCCTCGATAGCGGCTATCTTCTTATTTCTTCTTTCGTGTCTTCCGCCGCTGAAATCCGTGCTAAGCCAGACCTCTACTATCCTTCGCAGCAGGACCTCTCCCGTCAAATCCCCCGATATGCAAAGCACGTTTGCGTCATTATGATTGCGTGAAATCTTAGCGCTCAGCTCATCATGGCACAAAGCAGCCCTGATGCCTTTTATCTTGTTTGCCGTTATGCACATTCCTATACCGGTCCCGCAGACCAGGATAGCTCTGTCGGCCTCTTTATTTGCTACTATTATCGCCGCCGCATAAGCCGGGTCGGTATAATCAACAGGTGCGCTGTTGGCGCTGCCCACATCGATACACTCATGGCCGAGCTGAGTGACTATGCTCTTTATCTGCTGTTTGGCCTCAAAACCGCGATGGTCGTTTCCTACTGCAATTTTCATATCGCAAGCTTGTTTATTCTTATCTTTACAGCTTCTTCTATCATTTCTGCACAGCGGTTGTAAACTTCCTGTGGCTGCCCTATCGGGTCAGGGACATCTTTGTCCTCTGCCAGCAGGACGCATTTATCCGCGGCTTCCGGGCTAAGGGCGATTACCCGCTCACGATGCATTCGAGCCATCGCATATATGTAATCGCTTTCTTCAATGAGCTGCCGCGACAACGCCCGGCTTCTGTGAGCTTTTATATCTATTCCTTTATCGCAGCACGCTGCTATAGCTTCTGCACTTGCCGGAAAGCCGCCGATATCCATAATACCGGCTGAACCTGTCTTATAACCAATTTTACTCAGATGGTCAATATCGCATCGCAATTTTTCCGCAAGATATTTGCGGAAAATCCCCTCCGCCATAGGGCTTCTGCAGCTATTGCCGGTGCAGACAAATAGAAATTTAATCTCCGACATCGCTTCAAGCTCTTCTTTATAATATACACCAGCTCTTAAAATCTCCAAACCTTTTTTGCCTATTTTAACGACCGTACTGCTTTTTTTGTATCTGCACGGGCCTGCATCCAGCACTAAATCAATCTGGCCGGAGAATTGTTCGATGACCTGCTCCGCATCTGTTGCAGGCGGCCGGCCTGTTATATTTGCGCTCGGTGCGACAACGGGGCTTTTTACCGCCTTCAGCAGCATAGACGCTATCGGGTTGGCTGGACAGCGAATCCCTATTGAATTATCCCTGTATAAGCCCTCAAAAACCTCCTCGCTGGGGCGCAGCCCAGCGCAGCCCAGTTTATCAAGTCGGCAGCGCTGTTTCTCGATGTCCTGCGGGCTTAGTTCGAAGACTATAGTCAGCGGCCCGGGCCAGCCCTTTCGGATGAGTTTTTGGGCTTTTATACTGATGGTGGGTATATATCTTGTGACGTCGGCTGTATCTCCAATATGCAGCGTGTAATACTTACCTGTGGCTAAGCCATCGGCTCCACGTCCTTTTAGATTATTGAGTTTGGCTAAGGAGTCGGTTTTAACACGGCTGGCGATGCCATAGACGGTTTCGGTAGGGAAGGCCGCTAATCCGCCGGCATCGATGACCTCCGCCGCCTCTTTGATTTTTGTCAAATCAACGTTTTTATCGTCAAGTTTTATGATTTTTGTCCGCATCTTTCTTTAGTGTCCGTCCGTGTCCTTAGTTTAGTCCGTGTCAGTCCGTGTTGCAGTCCATGTCAGTCAGTGTCTAAAAATACTCTAAATAACTCCAAATGACAATGTATTTACCTGTCCGACCTGTCCGATTTGTCCGAAAAGTCCGACCTAAAACTTCCCCTTCAACGACCGTCTTTTGGTCGTTTGTATATAGCCTCGGCCTCTGGCCGAGGTTGCCCGCGTGAGGCTTGCTTTTTTTAACCCCATACCGCCAATAGTGTGTCTGCAAGTGACTTAAAAGGCAATATCTGGCTCGTTTCTTCCTTGATTTGCTGATTGACATAGAGTAGCTTTATATAAAGTTATTTCTGGAGTTTTTTGGAGGCCGAGAGAATGAAAAAGCCGTGTCTTCTGTTGTTCGCCGGCATTGTATTAACAAGTCTTTCAGTCGCACACGCCGACCAGACTCTTGTCGATTTAATAAAAAAAGTAAAACCCTGTGTTGTTCTTATAGAAACCTTCGACAAGGACAACAAGCCAATTGGTCAGGGAAGCGGATTCTTCATAGATAATAAAGGCCGCCTTATCACGAACCATCACGTTGTCGAAGGCGCTTATTCAGCTACTATTAAAACCTCAACAG
>Ga0315289_10005422_pt1 | contig 18853 bp, 17 predicted proteins | sample YL17G11_40_MG_FD_203452 | JGI IMG/M metagenome (GOLD analysis project Ga0315289, IMG submission 203452) | Sediment microbial communities from Yellowstone Lake, YNP, Wyoming, USA - YL17G11_40 | ecosystem: Environmental > Aquatic > Freshwater > Lake > Sediment | place: USA: Wyoming | collected...
CCTCTTCTCTTTATTGGCCTCTCTGTAAGCCTTCATGGCAGCAGCCACCTCCTCCTTAGTCTTCTTCTTACCCATGTGCGTTCTCCTTGAGTTATTGTTAAAAAAAATATCCTCGAGGGCCCCTTACCGACTTCTTCGCCCACCCAGGGAGGCTTCCGTCGAGAATCCTAGGCATCGCTTCAAGGGTGACGGTGACAGCGCTCTTCAGGTTTTCGGTCGTGGTCCTATTACCCAGAACCACCTTTACTCTAGGGCCGTGTGGGCCGTGTGCCGACGCTTTGCCGCTAAACTCGCCGGGTGAAATCCAAATCACCACGCCGTCAATGCCAGTGCGGTTCTGCAAGAGGTTGGTCATCGCGAAAGCCTCGTAGGTCCTTTCCACTGCACCCCTGTCCACCTTTCTGACACACCCCTCCACTACTTGATGCCCAGCTTGTCCAACCACCTCTTGAACCTCTCAGACGCCATGCATCCACCTCCCCTGGCTGCTGTGTGCCTCACAACCCGATGGCTTTTTTAAGCTCGGACACGAGGCCCTCTGGGTAACATTTCGAGATATACCTCCAGAAAATCTCAATGGGGTCCGCTGGATTTTCCTGATAAGCCCTAAGAAACTGTCTTTCGGACATCTCGGTTTCCTTCACTTTTTTCTCGGCGAAGAGATTAAAGACCGTATTCACCTTCGACACCGACTCTACCATGCACTGATGGTAAGCAGCCTTGCCTGCCGCTATGCGGTCATAACCTTTGGTCTCGATTTTGTCCGAGTCGAAGAACTTCAGGGTAACCTCGGCCAGCTTGGTGGCTTCCGGGACCCAGTTGTAATGATAGCTGCATAGCTCAGCGCAGTGTGCCTTGGCCCCCTCGCGAACCATCCCCTTCCAACTATTCGCCAGTGTATTCACAAACCGGTCCCTCTCGTAGGCCATAGCCAGCGCAACAAAGACCTCGTCGCTGTCTCCGGTCAGCTTGGATATGGCCAAAGCAGCCTTTTTCGCATCGCCGATAGCGATTTGGTGTCTCCCGGAAGCCTCATCCAGCCGAACGTCCAGGCCCATAGTCCTTAGGTATTCGAAAAGGTCCACAAAAGTGCTCACAGTGTTCTCCCTCGCATGGACTGCTTAGTTCTCTAACTCTAGCTTGGCATTATAGCACATTGCGTTATTAGCTGTCCAGACGGCAAAAGCGGCAGACCCGAAGGCCCGCCGCCACCCCAAAAGACAACATCAGTCACAGGCAACACCTGTGACTGAGTTAGTGCAGGTCGGCGAGTCGTATGCGGTTATCGTAGTGTATGTTGTAGTGGCCCCGTAGGCGGCCTGCGTGGCCTTGAGGTCGAACTCGCCTACCTGGGCTGTGGAGCCTTGCGAGAACATCAGCAAGTAACCAGTGCTCGGCGATACAGCCGCAAGAGTACCGCCGACGGTCAAATCAGACCTCCCCACCACATAAGTGCCAGACAGAGTGGTCATGCCCAGGCCGCTGTAGGTCGGGAAAATGGCCGCCACGTTAGCAACTGGGGTACCGCCATAAGTCAGTGCAGGCTGGTATTGTTGGCAGAACACACCATTCGTGAAGCCCAGGGCACTACCACCACCCGTGCAGCCAACCCTGTCGCTGAGGATACAGACGTAGTTACTATTGCCGGAGTTCCCAACGGCCACGCCCCTGATTGAGCCCGAAACAGCATAACGGGTGTTGTCAAGAACCGTAGCTGGGTACTCGTGGGACAGGTCACCAGAGTAGAGAACTTCGGAGGAGTAGCCAACCCCAGCGCATACCACGACGTCTTGACTCAAGACCTTACCACAGAGCATCGTCGAGTTTGAAACGGTCAAATAGTCAAACCGGTAGCCGCTGGCGAAGGCGCGAGGGATGTTGGTCCATTCGTTGCCAGCTGGGTTAACGTCCGTGAACGTTGCGCCTGTGCCGTCGATGATTCGGCCAACACACCAGGCATGGCTGGTCGAGTCTAGGTAGCAATGCATATCGTTGGCCGCACCAATCGAGGTGACGCCCGAGGCCGTGATGGTTTGTGGGGTGGTCGACTGGGCGGTGACGGTCACACTGGAGACAGCGGTTGGCTGGCCCCAACAGGAGTAGGAGCCATCCGTGCCGAGCGCACAGCCAATACGACCTTCCCATTCCATGTCGGCGACTTTGGCACCGCTGGGCAGTACGACCGGTAGAGCCGTGACGAGCGGGTTTGAGGATGCGCTGTCAAGAGTACTGGCGCTGAGTGTGCTTGCGTAAGTCGTGTTGGGGAATGCACGCTTCGCGCCAGCAAAGGTCGTCGATTTTGGCACTTGGCCCCAGAAGTTGGCGGTGCCGTCGGCCCAGACCACACCGAAGCCATTATTCGATGAGGCTAACTTCTTCACTGCCTTCTGAGTCACGCTTACACTCAGGGCTACACTCTTCAGCACTTTACCGCCGACGCTCACTGTCAGGGTACCGCTCGCCAGACCGGTGGCAGCGCTACTCCCAGCCGTGATTTCGACCGGGCACGCTGTGTTTTTGGTCATCTTCGTGCAGTTTTGCGAGATTGAGAACCACTCGGCACCAGAGGATAGAGCCACTTCTACCGCTGGGACGTCAATGTTAGCCTGGATGTTAAACTTGGCTTTCGAGGTCGACGAACGTACGGCGACTGGGAACGTGATGGAGTTCTGGTCAACAGTGAGGTCCAGTGTCTCAGCAACGGTCGCCACTATAGGTGTCTTAGTAGCTGTGGTTGTTGTGCTGGCAGCCGCAGTGATGGCTGTTTCAGCCGTGGTGGTACCCGACGCGGTGGCGGTGGACGGGGCCGCAGCTGGAGCGGCACTAGAACCACCGCCAGAGCCACCCGAGCCAGGGCAGCCAGCCAGTAGAATAGAGGCACCAAGTGTGGTGACTAGGACCAGGTTGTTTACTAGGTTTTTCATAAGCTTCTCCTTTGGGGGTGAGGCGAAAACCGCCCACATTCTCCTTTTCGGTACTTCCGGTCTCAGACTTGAGTCCGCAGGGTCAGCACATATGTTAGAAGGATGGCGGTGTCTAAATCTTAGACACCGGGAGCCTGCGTCGACTCGCCGGAGCACACCTCAGGGCGACCCAGGTAGAAGTCGTGGAGTCCGAACCTTAATGGGTCGGGTCACCAGTAATAAAACTGTAACGACCCGTCAACACCCAGGTAGGCTCCGAGCTTAGGGTCGTATGATTCAAGGGGCTGTCTTTGGTCTTCCGGCAGGCTAAGAAACAACTGCCGCAAAAGCTCAATATCGTCCGTGGTCTCTGGGATAAGGTTTACACTCTGCGCCCACGCCTCTCGCCTCACCCCTACTTTAACAGGTAACTTAGCACACCTGCATCAGGGGCTGTCAAGGACCCTAACAGGCTGGTCAGACCCTTGAGCTAGGGCTCTTTACCCACATTTGTTTTAGGCGGGAGGGACAGAATAAGCGAGAGGCGCGGTGGGCTCCGAAGCAGCCCCTTCCTTCAGGCCGGGCCGCGCTCTTTAATGGGCTCCTTCGAAATCACCACCAAGTGCCCCATAGCTTGATTAAGTTCACTCCAAATTTCGCCGGATAGTCGCTCTAGGTCATGCTTGTTTCCTATGTGCTCGACCTTTTTTGTATTGCGGTCCATATAGTACACGAACAGTCGCGTTGTCAAGGCACTGTCAATCACGCAAAACCAAAACCTTCTGCCGTTGGGGGTTTGTTGACGGTCGGTGGTGATAAGATCGGCGTGCTTAAACAGCTCCTCGAAGAAGACCTTAGCAGCATATCCGGCAATTTTGGCCGTACTCTTGTCAGACCATACCATTACTTGATAAGCAGCTGACTTACCCTGCAGCGTCTTTGTTCTGGGTATTTCAAGTGGGACCCCACAGCTCAGACAGGTGTTCCGAATTGGTAAAGTTCCTCAGCTAGGAACTCCAGGTCAGCCTCTTTCCAAGTAACGAAACCGTCTCTCACGAAGGCTCTGGAGAATACTTCTGGGTCGCACAGCGGGGAGTTCGGGCACTCAAACGGCAGGCCGCCGAAGTCCACCATTCTCTTTTCTCCATTAGAAAAAGTGACCAGCATAGTGTGGTCTGGGAAGGCCTCCACAGACACCGAACTCAGCCCCCGCAGCGTCGCAGCAGACGTAGCCTTGTCTACCCAGTCGCCTCCCACCTGCGTGGAAAGAGACCCCTGCTTCACGTACACCTCGTCCCAAGCTGCCATCAACTCGTCTCGGTGCCTCGAAGTCCACTTCTTCACTGCGGCCAGCGTCCCCCGAAACTCGGTAGCTTGACCCGAACCAGAGATTGGCTCGCCAGTGGCAATCTCTATAGAGAGACTGGGTTCCCCCTCTCTCACTCTACCTGGCAGCCAAGTCTTGAAATACGGGGCCTTCTTGGCCTTGCCGGCGTTCATGGTCACCTCTACGAGAGGCGTCTTGCCCTGGTGGTCGTATAGGGTGACTATTCTAGCCATTCCGGTAGCTACATGTTCTTTGCCTGTCATGGAGTCCCCTAGTCCGAGTGGCACTCATTATAGCACACTGCGTTATGGCTTGTCCAGGCGGAAAAGGTGGCAGACCCGAAGGCCCGCCACTCTCACTTCCACAAAGCCGAGGTGGCAATAGCCAATCTCTGGGTCCGAAAGGACTCGCCGTCCCCCCAAATAACGTCCCTCTCATTTTCAATCTCGTCGCGGCTGCTGACTCGGTAAGCCTTCTTTGCGGTGAGGTCTAGCCTGTAAACACACAAACCGTCGGCCAATGAGTTGGCCACCCGCTCCACCCAGTATTCCCTACCGAGTGGCGTCTGCATTCGGTCGGACACTACGAGACCAAACTTTTTGAGAAGCACCTCGCTGAAGAGGTAGTCTGTAACTCTTTTGCCATGAATAATGAGCCGGTTCATCTTCTCGTCGCGGTCGCGCCAAAGAGCGGTTTGGGTGACAGCCCTCTTCCCGAGGGCGCTCCATACCTTGAGCATGATGTAGAGTTTGACCCGCTGGTCACCGTCGTCGACAATGGCCAGCTGGTCCCCATAGTCTCTCAAAGACAAGCCAGCGGTGGCGTAAAGCTCAGTGCTGACTTCCCGATTAAGGGACACATACTTCCGAAAGTTGATGCTATCTTGGTTGAGACCGAACGAAGTTGAGTTTAGCGCAGAAATTACCTCAGAGTCGTTCAAAAACTGGGTCGAGTGCTGCTTCATTGGCCCCCCCGGAGATAAGATACTAGAGCCCTCTCTCCTTTTCGGCACGGATGGCCTCGAACTTCAGGCGTTAGCTCCTTAACAGCCAGTTCTGGTTATGTCCGCTCCCCATTTTAGCACAACGCGCTAACCCTGTCCAGCAAAACCCGGGGTGAATCATGCCCCCAGTTTTTTCAACTTCTCATGAACCCTATCGTCAAAATCCGATTTTTCTTTAAGCAGCTCTAGCATAGCGACAATCCTAGGGCCACAGTCCACCTCCGGAATAGGCGCATTAAGTAGGTCATCCTTCTTAATGCGACCCCTACCCTGACTTTAGAGGGCGGCGGGGGTGTCAGCCGACTGGAGAGTGTCCAAGATTTAGACATCTTGACCCGGCGCTGTTTCTGTGGTATAGTGCTATGTGCTATGTGGCGCGGTTCTTGCAGGATGCTTGCGGGACCCCACTCCCTACTGCCGAGGACCGATATGACCGCCGCCGCCGAAAATGATGCAGAATTCACCCAGGCTGTCCAGGAGTTTAGCGGCTGGGTCAGGAGGTACGTGTCTTATCTGGGTCGCCTGGCCGCGTTCATGCGGGACACGGTCGACGCTAGGCTAGAGGCGTCGGCGGGCCTGGCGGTGGCCTCGGTCACACCAGAGGACGTCAGAAGGAGGTTTGCCGAATTTGACGGCGAGGTGGACGACCTGTACCTAGACTACATCGTTATCCGCAGGAAGTACAAAAACCTGCTGCCAGCTCGCCTTATTGAAGCCAGGGACACGGCCCTTGGGACACTCCATGGTAGGGTGAACGTGGCCGTCGCCGGGGTGCGGGCAGCCGCCGCAGAGTTCATTGACGAGCCGGGGTTTAAGGATTTGCCCACCAGCCTTCAGGCCCAAATCAGGCTGCTTTCTGAGTGGACCACAGACCTTCAAATGGAAGAGTTTAAGGATGTGTACGACCACGTACCGAACGCGAACTCGCCCAAGATGTGAGCCCAAGGCTGGGGCCGCAAGTAGCCCTGGCCTCCTCGGGGTCAAGGCAGAGACCTTGGCCCGCTGCGCCGCAAAGCTGCCAGCAGTCCATCGTAATCAAAGCCTCTGAGAAAAAGCGCGTTTGAGCTTAGCGAGAATGTTTACCCTCGATTCGGGCCATGACGCCAGGTAGTAGGTGTGGTGGGATAGCCACTTCGATGACTGGTATCAGGTTACCGTCCTTAATAGCCTGGATATCGCCCTGCGTGGCTATCGCCACAATGACTGCAATCATCGCTTGGTGGGCGGCATCACCACCAGCTTTAGACGCCTGGTTGAGGTCGGCGATAGTTAGGGCAGCTTCGATGGTCTGGCGGTAGTTCATGTGGGGGCCTCCTAGGGCGAGAAAACCGCCCATACTCCCTTTTCGGTACGCCGGGTCTCAAACTTTAGCCCTGGCGCATCGCATAAATACCACAGACGGTTGCCTAGAGTCAAGCTTCACTGGTGTAGACCTCCGCAGTAATGCGGTAGTCTAGTCGCGGTAGTGAACCTGGAGGGCGGCTAGGCCGCCCTCCAGGTGAGAGCTGACCACCCTCTCAACGTGTGAGCTTAGAACCCCAGCAGGCTGGTCAGGCCCTTAAAGCCAAGATTCTTCACTCACCCTTTTTTAGGGACATTGAGTGCCTAAAGACTGGGCAGTTTATGCTCCGGAGTATTCTGCAGACAGGGACATCAAAAGGCAGGCTCAAACTAAACAAGGGGCACGGTTTCCCATGCCCCTCAAAGGGAGTAACACCTAAAAATGCTTACTAGTCACACTTCGCCTTGCTGGCAGTGTAGCACTGAGTAGCGTCGGTTTTTGAAACCGTAGCTGGTGCCGCGCCCCACGAGGTAGCCGCCGAAAAAGTGGTCATTGTGGATTTAACAGTGGGAGTAGCACCAACTTGAGCAAACGATTTAAGCGAGACTTGTGGTACTAGTCCAGGCTGAATAGTGGCTGATTTCACAGCCATAGGGCCAGCTCCAGTGTTTCCTGTCAGAGCGTTGCCATTAGCACCCCAGCACAGGGGCGAATTGTCTTTGTCAACCACACAGGCACCGTTGCCTGCAGAGTAATATTTGGTAACTGGGATTGCCTTACCGGTGTTGGCACCGCTGGTGTAAGCTGGGCGGTGAGCTTTGACGAAAGACTTACCGGGTTGGCCAACTTGGTTGCCGTCGCCCGTGCAGCTAAGCCCGCCCAGGCTGGACTGAATGCAGACGTGAGATTCTCCGACTTGAACGTTGGTGACAGTGCCCGAAACGCCGTAGCTGTTGTTATCCAGAACTTGCTCATAGTATTCGACCCCTGCGTCACCAGCAGCCAGGGTGTTACCAGAGCTTGGCGAACCCAGACACACCACACTGTTTTCACCTTGAACTTTACCGCATAGCAACGAGTTGGTGGATTTGGTGATAAAGTCCCAATTGTAATCGGGAGCTACGTCGCGTGGGATAAGGGTCAAGTTACTACCACCGGCACCAGCAGTCACATCAGTGAAGCTGTAGCATCCGTTGCCATCGTGGGCATCGTAGTTGAGTCCGTCATTGATGTGACCCCAGCACCACATATGGCCGCTAGCATCAAGGGCGCAGTGCATGTCACCAGCTGCACCAATGGCAGTAGCACCCGTGTACACTTTTTCCGGGGTATAGTTATAGGTGTAAAGGCCCTTTTTGGGGTTGAATTGGTGGACCAAGCCCCAGCACCAAACGTCACCTTTATGGTTGGTGAGAGCGCAGCCGGACTGGCCAACCCATTGGAGGTCGACAATGGCGGAGCCGTCTGGGATTGTCACCGGCATCGAGGCCACATAAATAGTGCCCGACCCTGACAACGTAGACGTACTCAAGGCAGACAGCGCACTTGCATTGGGCAATGGGCGACTAGCGGCGGGGGCGGTGTGCGGAACGTTATCAATTGAAGCGGTGATAGCCAAACGCTCGGGGGCACCCCACACTTTTGCAGTGCCGTCTTTCCAGACAACTGCTGTGCCTTGTTTGAACGGGGTTAGAGTCACATCTGGGGTTACTGCATTGAAAGACAGTGGTAGGGTTGCCAGTGTAGCAGACCCGAACATCACTGACAGCACGCCCGTGGTGCGACCCGGCTGAATGGCGCGGGCGTTAATTGTAAGCGTGCAAGCCACGTCTTTCTTCAGGTTGGAGCAGCCAGGCACGACTCCCCATGGGCTGTTGCCGTAAACCCCGGTCACACTCAGGGTAAAGGACGCGGTTTGATTTGAGGTGATGACGACTGTTGCACCGGTCTGACCAGCGCCAATGGCCAGGTCGGGGAAGACCAATTCTTTCTGGTCGAATTTGACGGTCGGTTTTGGTGCTGGGATGGGGGCCGGGACCGGGGCCGGGGCAGCAGTCAGAGACAAGCCTTGGTCCTGACCCTTACGGTGGTTTTGGTTGACTATTTGGCCGCAGGCCGCTGTTAGTAGAAGTGCTGTGAGTCCTAAGCGCATGGGTGTACTCCTTTGATTTGGGCGTAAGCCTTACCCTCTCCTTTTCGGCACCCTGAGCCCCGAACTTTAGTGCTAACCGTCCTGTATATGTTAGACCTCTAACATATAGGGCTGTGTCCCGCCCTAGCTAGACCTAAAACCCGGAGGACCTACCATACCAACCGCAGACCCGCAGACGTGACGAGGAATATTACGGAGAGGGAAGCGGGGATTGTGACTCGTCTATTCAATGTCAAGGTCAACCGAGACGCTGCTGACCTTCTTGGTTACGGCAGGTTCCTTTGTCTCTACGAGTGACCGTTGTCATGTGCCACCGGCAATGTCAAACCTAAAGGTTTTGTTGCACTCTGGGCATTCAACCTCTCGGTCAGCCGCTGCCTCGCAGACCTGAATACTCCGAAGCTGCTCAGAGAAGTCATCCATGGTGTTTGCGTCGAATGTATTGCCGCAGTGAACGCAATCAACGTTTAACTCTATTGTCCAGTGAAACTTACCAGCATGTCGCTCTTTGTAAGCTGCCATACATCCCCCCTGGGAGGCTTTTTAGTCAGGGGTCAAGTGCCTAGAGAGGTGAAGGCTAAGGCTGCCAACAACAAAATGCCTATTACACAGAGTATTAAGACGACCCGACCCTCAATTTCTTCGAGTTTCATACCCACCTTCCGCAGTGGCCTTTAGGTTTTGGGTAGCAACGGCTTAGCCAAGGACGAAGCCCAGACCACTTCCCACAGCTTTGTAGCGTTAACATAGTCCGATGGTACAACGGTTTGAACGCCAAGGGTTTCTCTCGTTGTAAACGGAATGTCTGGACCGCATACTGAGCGGTAGGCCGCCCAGGGAAGCTTTGAACAGTAGAACCTGCGGTCTTTGACCACACTAGTTTTAATCTCCTGCTCGGTTTCGACCACATCCAGAAAGTTGTAGTCGTATCCAGCGCCTATCTGGTCCTTAATGAACGCAGCTGCTGCAGCCATTTGTTCGACAGTCGCGAAGCGCGGACGCAGAAGCACCGCATAATCCTTTTTAAGGAGAAAATTGAAAATGCCATTCGAGAGAACGCCCTCGCCCGTCGCCTCAACCACATGCCAAGAGTCCTCAACCGTGGCGTTATGACACCAGAATCCCGGAATAGGCAGGTTATCGAGTTGCCCCCTGGTCCTGGTCGCAAAAACCATCCCGGGCAGCGCGAGATTTAGTGCCTCGTGAACTTCGTCCTCGGTGATGGCCTTTACTGAAAATGGCATGTGGACCTTCCCAATTAGCTCGGTAACAGGCCTGAGCAAATTGAGAAGAAACAATCGAAGGGCCGGGAGAATAGTCCGTACCACAACACACCTCCAAAATCTTTAGACGGCCAGATTGGCTCGTTGCAGGTAGAAACACGCAGACGCCATGTCGACGTCCGGAATGGGGGTGTCGTTGATCAGGCACATCCGAAGCACCGCGCCCTGAGAACTGTTAAGTACCAAAGCCTGAGTGTAGTTAAATGGCGCGATAAACAGGTCGTACAACATTGGGCCGTGTTTTGGGATGATAGTTGAAGATTGGTTGTTAGTAACGTTGATAATGTCCCAAACACCCCGGTAGTCCGCCCTAAACTGACCATATCCTAAGGAGTACAGTGACTGACTAAAGCTGGTGTAGCCCAGGTTAAGAAGAACCACACTGGTGCTGGAAGGTATGGAGGCCACAACGTAGAAGCCGCCGCCGCTAACGAACAATGGCTGGGAAACCGTCATCCAGCTGGTGTCTACGACAGCGACGGTAACAGTCGAAGACGCAGCCGGCTGTGTAAAGCTGGTGGTTGTGGTAGTGGAGCTTGTCCCCGACAGTGGTGTGACAGCGGCGCTGGTGGCAACAGTCGCAGCGGGCGCAACGTTCCCGGTATATTTGGCAAGGGAGGCCCCCGCCCAGACCTCGAACCGAATAGTATCCATTACTGCCGGGATGTTCATCGAATACTGAAGCTCAACGCACTGTACTGTGTACCGATAGTTGGTAGCTGGAACAAACAACCACTCCGAGGGCTGGGTCACCCCCTGGTTGGTCCAATAAGTGGCGGTTACTGTATTCCCAGACTGGGACACGGCGAAGGTTACTGTGCCAGCAGCAAAATCGACTGTATAGCCAGATAGGTTAGCAAGGGGGGTGCCATTAACGGAGACTGTGTGCAGCCAGTCCGTGATATGGCCCCATGTGGAGTCTCTTTTCGGCACGTTGCCGAAGCTGTAGGTGAGCCGATTGTTACATGCATCAATCCACCAGGGGTTTACGGAACTGAAGGTCAGATCGTCGCTGGTAGTGAGCGTTTCGTTGGTGACCTTGAATGATTTTTGGTACCAGGTAGTGCGGTCGCCTAGGTTGGGAGTCACAACTGACAAACCACCAGTTCCAGATGCCCCAGACACTATGGCCGGCTCAAAGATTGGGTAGCCATTAGAGCTTACTCGCTGGTTCCCATTTAAAAAGTTTAGTCCTTCTGAGACCACCGTTATATCTCTGGTCCCATCATTGACCACAGCCAGGCCGGACCCAATCGCCGAAAGCAGACCATCATCAGTCTGCCAGGTTCTGAGGTCTGACTGTGGAACCAGGTATGAACTACCCGCCCCTATGATTTGGCCGCCCCAGATGTGACTACTAGAGTCTGTGTTTTTGATATAAAGAATCACAACTAACTCCTACTGCGGCGTCAGATACACTAACACGATAGGTGACTGGATAACGCCGGCGGTCACATAGCAAGCAAATTCAGTGTCTGGCCCCACAGCAGTTAGTGGGGAACTTATGGCTGAGTAATTGCCAGCGGTTACAGAAACAGTGGCTCCAGAAATATCAGATAGCGTCGAAACCGCCGTGCGGGCTTGCAGCTGAACAACAGCTGTTGACCCAGTGACGGTGCTCTGACTTGAGACCGCGACTTTTGCAATATAGTTGTACCCAGGCACCAGCGCACCAGTGTTATTGGATAGAGCGAGTCCCTGCGTGAGCAAGTAGGTGCCGGCGTTACAATTGCCGGTTCTACCAAAGAAAATTGGGGGAGACACGCCGACAGTGCTGCTGCCGCCCGACTGAGACAAGGCCCAAACCCACACCCCTGCGGTGGTGCCACTCGTCCGCAGGGTGATATCGAGCTGGTTGCCCGCGCTAATCGATGTTAAGACCGTTCCAGAATTGTTTTGAATTACCACAGACGTGGAAGACGCGTTCCAAAAGCGATATATCGCTCCGGCACCAATGGTTGTACCACTTGGTAGTCTAAAGATTTGACCAGCGGTGGTGCCTGATAGAAACTGGGCTGAGTTTGATGTGGCGGTGAGTGTTATTGTGCTGTTGGACACCGTGGTCGCGGTAGGGGTGGACACCATCCCCGAGTAGGCTAGCTGCTGCTCGACAGTCATATTCAGAGCATTTAATGCCATTTGTCATCCGGTGGTCGAAGTAGGGCTGGCTCTACTAGACCAAGTTAATGCGCGGACGACTAGGGAGAGTCAAACCTCAGGCAGGTAGGTTTCGCCCCCCTCTGCCCCAGCGACGCGCCGGTAGACCCTAAAATCGGCGCTGCTAAATTGGCCTAGGGGGCTAAGCCTAGATGACTCACTTGGCTTAGTTGCCAGGCCAACCGTGGCGGCACGACCACTAACACTAACGGATACCACCGCGCCAGCACGAAGTGTCAACAAATAGCCCTCTTTCGGCTCGTATCGGCCTTGGGCGGTTTCTCTGAAGTATCTCTTAAGGAGAGGGCGCAGCTCCCGAAATGTCATATCAACGACTCCTTCTGTTCTATTGTGGCTCGCTTAGGCGTTAGCCATCTCTTCTGGGTGAATACCCAACTTTTCACACCACTCGACCTGTTCTTCCATGAAATAGTCGCTTTCAACTGCCTCTTTGCTAGACCAGAACTTATCCATTGACTCTAGGAATTGCTCGGTCAGATACTTCTTGATTTCTTTTAGAGGGCTGCCCTCTTTGACGGCCTCGTGAAGCTTGCCATCAATAAAGTCGGAAAAGTGACGGGCGACTGCAGAATTGGCCCACACTGCCAATTCAACCGCATTGCTGAGGTTTTCCTCTTTGGCCGCATCAATGACTGACTCATCAACGACCTTTGCCAAGTCGTGAGCGTCATAGTCGTCGCCAAAGGGATAGTCGTAGCTTTTGGGGTCTCTGATTGAATGACCTAGAAACCCAAAACCATCGCTGGCTCGAGTCGTTTTGGCTAACAGTGTCTTGGACGGTTCAATGCTCATGACAGTTTCCCCAATAAGGAAATATAGTGGAAAGAGGACTTTAACAACTTCTTTCATGGTGGCCAGTTAAAGCTAAGGCTCGGTTGGCCTTTAACGTCTTCGACCCCAAGCACCGACGCCTATTGCATACTTCAGTGTAGCAGTTTAACACAATGCGTTCAGGGGCGCAAGCGGGTTGTGCAGTCCCCGAAACCAAGCTGCCGGGCGAACACAGTTGCTACCGTGCAGTGTTTTTAGCGCGAGGAGTTTATTTGAACCGGCCGGGTCTATTTGAAGTGCTAAAAGCATGGAGTAGCTCCAACTTCCAGTGAGGCTGTATGCCCATTCCGAATCTTCTGGTGGACCACGGCGACCATGTGACGCTAAACGGACAGCGAGGCGTGGTCAGAGACGCCGCCGACTTCAAAGTCATTCTCAAGACCCTGAAGACCACGCTCGGTCTAGGTGCCAGCCAAAGTTCTCTGGACCGAAGTCTGATGTTCAAGCATGTCTCGGACGGCGGCACAACGGAGGGCTCGTTCAGGCCTGACAGGCTAGCCGGGCTGCAGGGCAACGGCCGTCTTTACTACTTTCTCAACCCAGTAGTGTCGGGCGACGATAAGGGCACCAAAGACTACCTGGACCGCGAGACTGGGGTCACTAATGACCGGTTTCGCAAAGCCGAGGACCACTACGGCGTGAGACAGATTGTCCTGGACTGTGACTACCCCGCCGGCACATCCCTAGAGGCTTTTGCTGCGGCCCTGAAGTCGTCCCCCATAGCAGCGTATGTGTCATATATCGCCGAGACTCCTACAGACGGACATTTTCAGTACGCAGTGAAGGTTCCTTTCTTCCTGTTTCCCTGGGCACTAGGCCGCACCGCAAATTGGGTGATACAAGGCAAGCCGAAAGACCACGAAGACCCGAACTCAAGAAGGCTTCACTACCCTGGTGGCCTGAGCGGGAAAGCATATTACTCGTTTGCACGCGAGGCAGATGGGTCGAACTCGCTGCACGTCTCGGAGGCGCTGAGATTCCAGTGGCACGAGACCCGCCTCGGTGAAGAACCGACGAAGCGCACGAGCCTAGACATATCGGCCGACGATGTCGCGAGGGCTGAGTCAATGCTGTCTGGAAAAGAAGTTTGCGTCCCCGGCGGCTGCAGGGACTTCGTCTCCAAGAAAGTTACACTGCCCATGGCCTCCCAGAGACTGGCGGACTACAAGGGTGTTGAGGCCGTTCTCGCGTTTGCAAGCCAAGCTGATCCCGCCGCTGTCGGCCTAACGAGGGTAGGAAGAGTGCCTGGATTTGATGGCAAGGCCGTCATCTACAAGGACTCAAAGCTGTTGACTCCGGCGGCGTGGGACGACCTCAAGGAAAAACTGCTAGTCGACGGAGTCCTAACGCCATTCGCCAGGCCTCACGGCCACATCATTCCGCTTTCAGCGTACAGGAAAGAATCACCAATCGCGGTTGACTACCTGGCTACCCCCGGTTACGAGTCCTACGATGGGTCGGCACTCACGGTCGCGTTTCGTTCACGCCTGCGAGCAGCCACCAACCTTCCGGCGGCCATCATTGGCTCTAAATTTGGTGCCAGCACCCTTCCAGCGTGCATGTCCAACGGGTTCCCAGCCAGCCCAGAGGAGTTTGTCAGGGCGGCCTGTGCTGCCGCCAAGGGCCTAGGGCCTTCCATTGACCCGTCTCCCCTAGACATCACCGGCTCCAGAAATCGGATTCTTTTGACTTGCAATCAATTTTTCCACCGAGTCCTCAGGAGGGTACCATCGCAAGAGGACATAGAATGGTTTGCAAAATACCTGTGGATTTATTTCGAGCCCAGAACGTACCGAGTCAGAGGACGGGGGATAAATGGCATCCGCAGCACGCTGCAGTGCCTAGCGAAGGTGACCAAAAAATGGCTGAAGGTCAACAACTCACCGTACTCCGAGGACACGCCGCTTCTGCCCGCTAGCGGCCCAAAGCTCAAGAGAATTGGGGAAACCCCCAACCCGCGCTGCATCGCCGACACGCCGGAGGCCAGATATCGCGCGAGGGCTGTCTATGATCACTTGATGGAGTGGTCCGAACAGGACTCTTTCTCAACCTACATGAGCCAAGACCAGCTATCCGAGGTAATGGGTTTTGTTGCATCGGCAGCGGGGCGACACCAAACCAAGACTGACGTCATGAAAGAGGGCACAGCAGGGGTCCTGTCTATTAGTCTCATAATCCACAGCCTGGCATGGAAAAAGCAGTTCGGTGATGGCTACGTCAGCGCCGCCATCCAACCACTACTCGACTCCACTTGGAATGGCCAGCCCATCATGTACCGTGCGAAACACTATGCAAAACCGTTTCGCAACGGGTCAATGCAAGTGTTGCAAATGGGAAAGATGAAAGACGCCCACTTCGAGATTCCGAGGGTGGTTAACGGAAAGACCATTGAGGACCGCATCGAGGAATGGCAAACCTACAGGGCCCCAATTTACGAGTTTGCCACTGACTATGAGGACCGCTTCGACCGCGAGCTAGCTACTTCCACGGACAGGGACTTCGTCGCGCAGGCCGGCCAGAGGGCCTGCAGAGAGCTGACCAATCAGCTGCGGCAACAATCGCTCCTTGACTGGGAGGATATGACAAGGCTTTTGCCCTTCGACCGAGTCGGCGTCTCCGATGTCCTATCCGACCCGCTTAGAAAGACCGCAGACCGCTATCTCCAGAACCTAGACATTAACCGTTTGAGCCAGGTAAAGAAGGACCACGAGCGCCTTGCTACCGCCAGCAGCACCCGCCGTTTATCCAACTGGGAGGCAGACAGGCTAAAGGCCCTGGCCTCTGAAAAGGCCATCTTGGAGCGCTTCTCCGGCGCCGTCCAAGCTTTCGCCATCGAACACGAGAGCAGCGGCTCGTTTGGGGCGAGCCTAGAGGAGTTTGCTAGATACTTTCTGACCAGCAAGTCTTTGGTTCGGGACAGCAACTGGAAAGAGTGGATGCGTACCCAAAAGCTGATTCCACCGCTGGCCAATGTTCCAGTTGAGATGCTCAGACAAGTTGGGGTGGCCAGACCACCTCCGTTAATAGTCGCCTGAAGTACCCGCCAGAGGAACCCGCAGGTATTGAAGGGTTCAAAAATTGTATTCGAACGACAAATGTGCAATGCGTTATTAGGCCCTCAGATACCCGTCTGACATTCACCGGGGCCAGTCAAGGCTGTGCTGGCTTACCCAAGGGTGGACTACCCAGGACCAGCCACTCAGTTGGGAGCAACTAGGGTTTAAAGTGTGTGGGGTGCCGGGGGGCGAGGTGCCTCACTGCTGTTCGGTCTTGCTCTGCCAGCTCCGTCTGGCATGCTCCGCAATGCATAAAAAATGTGAGTCTACCAAGACATCAAACAAGCAACTTGCGGGGCGAATTCAATAATGGCAAGCACTGCCTCAACGTCTGATAACGCCCTTACACCAAGCCAGTTTCAACAGGCCGTTATTGACCACGTATCTACTAAGTCTTCGTCTCTGATGATTCGCGCCTATGCCGGTTCTGCCAAAACCACTACTCTGGTGATGGCCACCCGAGGCATGGCCACCCGAGGGACTCTGTTCCTGGCCTTTAACAAACGCATCGCCGAGGAGTTGCAAACCAGGCTGCCTGGCTACGAGGTCCGCACCTTTAATTCGCTCGGATACCGGGCACTACTATCTGGCTTAGGACAAGCTTCGCTCGACCCAGACAAAGTGGAAAAGCTGGCCCGCGAAATTACCGGACATCCTGATTTTGCTGAGAAAGTGGGTCTCGTCGCCGACGCCGTGCTGCGGGTAGACTCCAACTACCGAACGATGCTGAGCCTGGTGGAGAAAGCCAAGCTGGAGGGGATTGTGCCCGGCCTCGATGGTTCGCTGGGCCCTGATATGCTGGTAGACGACCCCGAGTCCTGGCTTGGGCTCTTTGACCAATACGACCTGTCGGTGGATGACCGCAACAACGAAGAGGAGGGCGCGTCTTACAAGCGCACCCCGGACGAAGAGCTGAGATTTGACCTACTGAGCAAAACGCTGGCCGAAGAGAAAAGCATGGCTCTGGTCAATACTGCCAGGTGGGTTCTTCATGCGTCCAATCAGATAACCGCCACTGTTGATTTTTCCGACCAGCTGTACCTGCCCCTGGTTAGGGGGGTCCAGTTTAGGAAGTACCAGACGATTTTGTGCGACGAGGCTCAAGACCTTTCGGCCGTGCAGCACGAGATTTTGGCTAGAAGCCTATCAGGGGCAGGCAAGACGGTTTGTTGTGGGGACGAGCGGCAAGCAGTGTACATGTGGAGAGGGGCCCGTGAAGATGGCATGAGGAACATTACTACCCGGTTTAAATGCGATGTGCTGGAACTGCCAATCTGCTACAGATGCCCAACCACAGTGATTGAAGCGGTGCAACAGCTGGTGCCTGGAATTCAGCCCTGGGACAAAGCCGAAAAAGGCACTGTAGAGTGGCGCAAAGAACTTCCAGCTAAGCAGGTCAGGAAGGGGGACTTGGTGGTGTCCAGGTGGAACAGTTCGGTGGCCGACGCGGCACTGGCGGTGCTTAGGCAAAAAACCGGGGTTCCTGTTGCTTTTTTAGGCAGAGACATTGCTGGGGCACTTTTGGGCATCGCCAGCAAGTGGAAAAAACCCAAGAACATTCGCGATTTTCGGGCCAAATTCATTACTTACATGGCCAAAAAAATCCGGGCGGCGGAGGCTAGGCGAGAAACTGCCAAGGCTGACCAGCTCTGCGACCGGCTGGACACGATGTGTGTTTTCATGAACGAACTTGACCCGGACCAGCCAGTTAAGGCGCTGTCGGACCTACTGCGCCGCGTCTTCAGCTCATCTGGAAAACAACTGGCCAGTGACCGCGACTCCGTCATCTGGTTTGGGAGCATTCACTCAGTTAAAGGACTGGAGTTTGACAGAGTGTATCTGATTAGCGCTGGCAGGATGGGGCTATCCAGGGACGTGGGCGAGGGTAAACACACCTTCGCCAAGCCGGCAACCCTGGAGGACCAAAATCTGGCCTACGTAGCAATGACCAGAGCTAAAAAGGCATTAACAATAGTGAACGACTAGGGGCCCAGATGGCGCTGATTTTTGGCCTTTTGGTGGTCTACCAGCTGAAGCATTTTCTTTGCGATTTTCCTTTGCAAGGGGCCGCTCGGCGGAGACCAAGCCTGCCACCACCTGACCCACTACTTCATCATTTTTCGTTTGGTAGCACTGCCTGTATAATAAGGCGGTCTGCTTGGTGACACGGTGCCCGGACGACTCTGGCGCACCGCGTTTATTTATGTTGGGGCGGAACTAAACAAATCCTTTTGATTGGGGGGGCTTGATTTGATGAGAATCAGAATTTTTGCCTTAATGACTTTGTGCGTGTTGGGGTCCTGTGCGGCCTCTGCGCGAGTTGCCTCGGGGGCGTCTTCTTCCCGAACTATTTACAATGGCGAGGATGTGCCATTTGCAGCTGGTCGGAGCTGGGACTCAAACAGTTCTACGCTGGTGCAAGCAAGTCTTGCGCCGCATTCACTGCCAAACCACATCCGGGCCAAAATTATTGGTACTGGCGGCGGGGGTGCGGTAGCCTATTTGATTGCTGGTGGAAAAGCCGCAGACTTAACTGGTGGCCAGACGCTAACAATGTGGATGAAGTCTTCGGCCAAAGTGACGGCCAGGGTAGCCCTTCTCGATATGTCCGGTAACCTTGGTGAGTTGTCACCTGTGTCCTTGACAACCTCTTACCAACAGTTCACATTTCCCCTGTCCGCAGCGGCTGCTGGTCTGGACCTTACCAAAATTTTCGGTATTTACATCGGGACGACATCATCCTCTACTTTCAAGGTCGATATCGACGACATTGTGCTAGTATCGTCGGCTCCCACACCAACGCCAACGCCGACCCCCACACCGACCCCCACACCGACC
>Ga0315289_10005423_pt1 | contig 18851 bp, 7 predicted proteins | sample YL17G11_40_MG_FD_203452 | JGI IMG/M metagenome (GOLD analysis project Ga0315289, IMG submission 203452) | Sediment microbial communities from Yellowstone Lake, YNP, Wyoming, USA - YL17G11_40 | ecosystem: Environmental > Aquatic > Freshwater > Lake > Sediment | place: USA: Wyoming | collected...
GCCTCCAGGGCGGCCATGACGCTCGCCGGCGCGGCCCGGCCCACGATTTTGGCGACCGTGCGCGCGAAGATGCGGGACCAGACGACCAAGATGTAGGCGGACAGCGCCAGGGCCGCGACCGGGTCGGCCGGCCAGGCGGGCGGCCCCCCAAACGCGACACCCGCCGAGGCGGCCGCGGCCACCACGTTTGTCAGCGCGTCCGTCCGGTGGTCCTCTGCCAGGGCGGAGAGCGTGTCGCCCGCGCCGGGCGGGGCGGTCTTGGCCGCCCGCTCGCACAACAGGAACAGGCCGGCCTTGACCGCCGTCCCGCCCAGCAGCACCGCAAACAGGGCTGGCCCGACGGCCAGGGCGGGCGGGTTGTGCCGGACCAGGCCCTCGTACAAGTCCTCCACGGCACTGGCGCACACGGCGACGGTGGCCACGATCATGATGGCGGCCGCCCCGGCGACGCCGAGCGTGGACACCCGGGCCTTGCCGACCGGGTAGCGGGCGTCCCGCCGGGGCGCGGCCGCGGCCGCCGCCCAAAACAAGATGACTTGGGAGGCCAGGTCAACGAGCGAGTCGGTGGCGGACGCCTGGACGGCGCGCGAGCGGCTGACGATAAAGGCGCCCACCTTTGCAGCGAGGAGCGCGATGTTGACGACCAGGGACACTCTGGCCGCTAGGGCCGCCCGGGACGCGCCCTCCCCGCCGGACGCGGAGGCTGGGCGCCGCGGGGGCGGGATGATGGGCAGGGTCGGCGGGTCGTACCTCCTCGTGCCTCCCCCGCCCGCCCTGCCTCCCCCTCCCGCGGCGGTGAGCAGGGGCGCCGCCAGGCCCCCATCAACTTCCCCTGCATCATCGTCAACCAGGTGTGGTGGTCTCACCACCACACCTGGTTGGCCGGCGAGGCGGGCCATCGACCGGGCTCGCGCGACCGTGGCCTCACCCCCACCGGGGAGGGTCTCAACGCTGTGAGCCCACGCCTAGTTTTTTTTTTTTTTGATGGATAGTGAATATGAGGGCGTTGTTGACCATCTTCACACGCGCGCAAGCACTCCCTTCTCTCTCTCTCTCTCTCTTGCTCTCTCTGGCCACGTACCTGGGGTGGCATTCCCGGAGACCAAGTGGACGGCAGGAGCGCGCCGGTGCTCCCCAGGCGGGGCGACAGCATTGGTATCGGCGAGGAGGGCGGCAGCAACCCCGCGCTGGCCTGGCGGGAAGGCGACGGCGGGTCATCCCCATCCCCATCCGGGCCGGCCATCAGGGGAGAGACAACTGTGGGAGGCACGCTCTCGTGCGTGCTTTTGGGGGCCCTGGTAAAAAAAAAAAATCGTTGAATGCGGAGAGTCATTGTCCTCCAAGAACTTTTCCTTCTCATCTTTTCATCTTTTCCGTCAACTTTGATGGGCGCCGCAGACAGCCGCCCGGCTGCCGCCGCCGATGATGGCTCCAACGGTATCCTCACCGTCGTCAGCGCTGTCGCGGCACGCCCTGCGGCGCAAGGAGCAGGAGGAGGCGCCGCGGTCGCCGACGGCGCGGCAATGGCGTCGCTCGCCGCGCTCTACCACCCCCCGCCCTTGCTGGGCCTGGGGACGGCGGCGGCGGCGACAACGACGCCAGGCGACTGGGCGTCCGTCCTCGCCCTGGCGGGCGCGCCGTCAGCCAGCCCAGCAGCCGCCTCCCTGTCCGCCGCCTCGGACGCGGCGGCCGCCGCCCTGGCGCGCCTGGGCGGCTGGGCTGCTGCCCGCACGGCCCTCGCCGCCGAGCGCCAAGGCCTCGTCACGGCCCGCGTCGTGGCCGCCGACGCCGCGGCGACCACGACGCTGGCCCGGTTGAGGGCAGCCCAAAGCGCGGCGGTTGCAGTACAAGCCGCGGCGGCTGAAGTGGCGGGGTTGGGCGCTGCCATGGCGGACCTCGAGGCTCGGTGCGGGGAGGTCGAGGCCGCGCTGACGGCGGCGTTTGAGGAGGAGAGCGCACGGGCCCGCGCTGCCACCGCGGAATGAGCAAAAGCACTAGGCAGGATTTCGTTAAAACACACACACAGACGCAGAAGCAGAAGCAAAACACTACCGGAAAACACTCTCTCATCCATCCGCACCCATTCGCACCCATCGTCATCATCCTTCCCTATCATCTCACAACCACGGCGCCCATCCCACGTACATCCGGCACAGCCGCCCCGGGTCCGCCGCCTCGTGCAGCAGGACCCGGACCTGGGCCTCCACGCTCAGGGGCGCGCCGTCCCCGCCCGACGCGTCCAGGCCCGCCAGCTTTTGGCGCACCCGCAGCAGCGCACGCGCCGCGTCCGCGTTGGCCGGGGGGGACGGGGGCTGCGGGCCGTCCGACGCACCGCTGCGACCACCTCCACCCGCCACCGTCCCCTCCGCTTCCTCGCCCTCTAGTGCTTGCCGCCGGCGGGCGCCCACGGGCGTCAGCTGCCACCGGTAGAGCGGGTCGTGGACGAGGACGCCCACCACGGTCGTGACGGCCTCCCGCCCGCCCCGCAGCACGGCCAGGGCCGCCTCGCAGCACCGCCTGAAGGGGCCCTCCACCCCTGCCGGCCCCATTCCGTCCACCACGTCCCGGGTCAGGCGGAAGGGGACGACCTCCGGCACGTTGAGGAAGCGGCCCTGCTCGAACGCGATCCCCAGGTCAATGTGGATGACGTCCGCAGTCCGCGCGTCGACCAGGATGTTGTGGGCGTGCCGGTCGCCCAGGCCGATGACGTACCCGGCCATCGAGGCGGCCGCGGTGGACCGGGTGTACGCCGTCCGGGCGGCGTGCCAGGCGGGCGGGGAGCGGAAGGCCTCCGCAAACCAGTGGCGCAGGGCGGGCGGGAAGCGGGCGCAGACCGCGTCAAAGGCCGGCCGGGCGGTCGAAGGCGTCGCCGCTGACTGCATCTTGCGCAGGGCGTCCATGTAGGAGAGCGGGGGCTTCATGGTGGTGACCGCCGGCGCGCCCCCGCCGCTCCCGCCGCCACCGCTGTTGTCAGCCGGCGACGCCCCCGCCGCGGAGACGGCCACCGCGCGTGGCGCGTGGCGCGCGTGCACGCCGCCCGCCCCGGCCGTCGCGTGGTGGCCCACCAGAATGTCAAACAGCGTCGCCGTATCCTCCACCCACTGCATGACCCCCACCCCGGGCGACAGGGGCACAACCCGGTACGTCCGCACCCGCAGGCGCCGCGCCCGGGAGGCCGGGTCGGCCGCCAGCAGGGCCGTCACCAGGCACCAGGCCTGTTGCATGACCGCGTCCTGGCGGGGGTCGTCCTGGCCGGCCTTGACCAGCTCCTTGTGCGTGGCGCCCGCCGAGTCGGCGACGGTGACCAGCTTGGGCCGGTTGATGCCACCCACGAAGCGGGCGGCCGGGCCGAAGCCGGCGAAGCGCGGGGCGTCGGCGTAGTCGGCGTCCGGGCGGACGGGCAGTGCCCGGGAGGTGGGGGGCAAATCAGTGCAGGTGGCCGCGGCCCGCCGGGTGGCGGACGGCACGCCCACCCGGCTGGCCTCCCGGGCGGCGCCTAAAGCGGAGATGTCCATGTAGGCCTCGCCCAGCGTTTCCGTCTGGGCGACCAGGCGGGCGAGGTGGGGAGAGGCGCGCGCGACGGCGGCCGATACGGCCGCCGCCGCGGCCGCCTTGTCCTCATCCACCGCGGCTTCCAGGCCCGGCACGGCGGCGGCGGCCCGGGTGGCGGCCGCGACACGGGTGGATGCCCGGGCCCGGGCCCGGGAACTGCCAGCGCCCGAGGCCGCCCCAGCACTGGCGGCGGCCGTCGGGGCGGCAGCAGTCGCGGCGGCGGCGGCTGCCGCGGCCGCGGCCGCCGGCCCGCCCGCCCCCGCTCCCGGCCCACCCCGCCCGCGCCCACCATTAGACAGCGCGTACAGCTGCCACAGGGTGTGGTGCGGGTGGTCCGTCGCCAGGCGGGCCATGAGGCGGGCGACGACGTGGCCGAAAGCTTGCGAGGAGGGGGCAGGGGGTTGAGCCCCCCCTCCCCCACCACCGCTCGCGGCCCCGCCCAGGCGGGAGGCGACCTGGTACACCAGGGGCACAAACTTGTAGGAGGGCACGGACGCAAAGGCGGGGGCGGCCGCGGCCACGACGGCCGGGTCGGCCGGCCCCGCCTCCAAAAAAACAGACACCAGGCGGGCCACAGCGCGCAGGTCGTAGTCCCCGCCCGCCTCCAGCGCGCGCCGGTAATGTTCCAGGGCGGCCCCTGTCCAGGCGGCCTGCTGCTGGCCCAGGCGGGCCTGGTCCTCCGTGTCGGCTTCAATGACGCGCATGAGCATGCGGTGCTGTTGGGCCAGGTTGCGCCCGTCCGCATCGTCGCCGGCCCTGCCGGCCGCGCGCGCGCTCAGGCGGGCCGCAATCTCTGCCGCCTGTATCGCCTTGGCCTCCACCACCGCCCGGGCGGCCTGCCAGTCCGGGGTGGCGCGGCGGGCGGCGGCGGCCCGGGCCAGGCCGTCTGCAAAGTCGGCCAGGCGAAAGGAGGCCCGGCAGGCGACGCGGGCGGTGGCGGACGAGGTGGGGGCACCACCACCGCCACCCGCCCGGTCGGCCTCCAGCAACTCGTCCGCCGCATTGGCAGCTTCCGTCAGCGTCGCCAGGGCGGCCCCCGCGCCAGCCGCGCGGGTGACGCCCAGCCACTTGCCCAGCAGGGCGGTCGTGACGGGGCGCCACAGCGGGTCGGCGGGAGGAGACCCGGCGGCGTCAGCTCCATTTTCTTTCTCTTCATCCAGGAGGGAGCGCAGCGTGCGGACGGCCGCCCCGGCCTGGCCGCGCGCCCACAGCAGCTTGGCCTCCTCCACCCGCCAGGGGGCAGTCGGGGTAGTGTCAGGGGCCAGCCAGGCCGGGATGGACGTGCCGCCGACGCTCGCCATGGCGGCCTCGATCGGCGACCGAAGGTCGGCGAGGGCGGCCAAAGCAGGCGGCCCCGCGCCCGCCCGCCGGGCGGCGTGCGCGGCCGCCGTCAGGGCCCGCCGCTCCGCGCCCGGGGCGCCCAGCGCCCGGGACACCGCCCGGCGCAAGGCCAGCATCGGTTCCGCCGCCTCGTAGGCGGACCCATCCCGGGGGCTGGGGCCCAGCGCGGAGGCTTCCCGCCGGACCCAGGCGGCCTCCACGGCCGCGAGCGCCGCTTCCGACCGCCCCGGCGTCTGGCCTAAGGAACCCGCGGCGGACGCCAACAGCCCCAGCGCATCGTCCAGGTTAGCCAGCATCTGGAGGCGGACGATGGCCGGGTCGGCGGCGATCGTGGGCGCGTCGTAGGGCGCCCCACCCGCCGCCCCACCCTCACCTCGCACCAGGCGGCCGGCCGCGACGGGCGCGGATTCGGCCAGGCCCGCCACCACGCCGGCGCGGGCGGCGGCCAGCGTGGAGCCCGCGCCTTCCAGGTCGCCATCTTCCAAGGCCGTTAAGCACGCGCAGACGGAGGCGTGGAAGGAGGAAGCAGAGGATTGAGAGGAGGCAGGCGCAGCCGGCAGCGTAGCAGCAGGCGACGCAGGCGCAGCCCCCCCGACCTCCCGCCACTGGCCCATCCGCCAGGCCGCCTCCGCCCGGGCGTCCATCAGCGCGCCGCCACCAGACACTGCCGCGACAGCCGCCCGGCAGCCCATGTGGGCCAGGGCCGCGGGCAAGCCGGCCGCACGGGCAGCCAGGGCCGGCCCGCCGCCGACCCCTCCCCGCGCGCGCGCGCCCACCGCGGCCGCGTCGGTCACCGCGGCCACGGCCGCCCAATCACCAGCCAGCTGGAACAGGGCCAGGCTGGCGTCGGCCCCGCCCGCCGCGGCGGCGGCAAAGTAGACGCCGTCCGGATCGGGGGACGCCCGATGGGCGGCCAGCAGGACGGACCCTAAATCCGCGCCCAGGCGGCGGGTGCGGGTGGCGGTGGTCGGGGTGGAAAAGGTGAGGGGCGGCGCTGCCGCCGCGCCAGCTGCCACCCCGCTCCCGCTCCGGCCGCCGCCACCACCCAGCAGCGGCACCCCACCCCGCGCCTCCGCCTCTAGCTCCGCGTACAGAAGCGCCGCCGTCGGGCAGCCGGCCCCCAATGCCGCGGCCGCGACGCCCAGGTACGGCAGGTCCAGCCAAAAGGCAGACGCCCAGTCGACGGCGCACGCGTCGACCCCGTCCTCCTCGCCGCCCTCCCCCCCGCCCGCCGCGTCCGGGTGGCGTGGGGGGCCCCGGGCCAGGATGGCGTCCGCGCGCACGCTGCGCAGGTGGTCCAAGGTGGCCAGCAGAATGCGGACAGCGGCCGGGGCGGGCGTGGTGGTGGGGTTGCGGAAGGAGGACGCCATCAGGGCGCCTGAGCTGGGCAGCAGGTGGGACGCAACCGCCCCGCTCAGCGCCGCCCGCCGGCCCGCCCGCCCCGTCGGGTCACCCCGGGCCGCGTCGGCGAAGGCGAGGGGTAGGAGGAGCTCAGCCGCCGCGGCCGACGCGGCCGCCGCGGACGCGACCGCCCGCAGCTCCGGCGCGGCCGCCATGTGGAGCAGGGTGGCCGCCAGGCGGCGCACCCACCGCCCGACCGCGCCCGGGCTCCCGGCAGCCACCGCCGCGGACGACGGAGGCGCCCACAGGCCGGCCTCGCCCAGCATGGCCGCCGCCACATCCGCCGGCGGCACGGGGCCCGGGTACTGGCCCCGCCGCAGGTCGTTGATGGTGGTCAGGTCGGGCGTGAAGGGCGCCAGCGCGGCGGCTGTCGCGGCGTCGCACGCGGCCAGGGCGGCCGCGCCCTGGGGCAGGGAGAGCAGTACTTCCAGCGTGGCCTGGGCGGGCAGAGCGATGGCGGGCCGGCCGCCGGTGACCCTGGAGGCGAGCATGGGCAGCAACGCGGTCAGGGCGGGCAGGACGGCCCCCCCCGCCAGGGCTGGCGTGGCCGGGTCCCGCCGGGACGCCAAGGGTGGGGTCGAGCGGGGCGGGCCGGGGCTACTGCCAAGCGCCGCTGCGGCCGTCGTCGACGCGGCTAAAATGATGCCGTCCTCTAGATCCGCACCCGGCAGCATGGTGGTTGCGACCGGGTCGACACCAGGCGCCGTGGCGGGCGTGGACTTAGGGGTGGCAAAGGGGCCGGCCTCCGCAAGGACGGCCGCAGCAAGCGCCGCGACCTCTTCCGCGGCGGCCTCTCCTCCGTCTCCACCCCCGCCGCCGGCCCGCCCGGCCCGCCCGGCCGCCGCCACCCTCACCAGCTCCCAGGCTGCCCCCCGGACCGCGCCATCCTCTGCCCGGCTCCAGGGGTGGCCGGCCGTTGACGCTGCCGCCCCGACCGCCGTGCCCAGCTCGGCCCGCAGCAGGCGGGCGGCCTCTGCCCGCGCGGGTGGGGGCACCCCGCCCGCCCGGCCCGCGAAGCGGGTGAGGCGGCGGGCCCAGGGTTCGGCGCCACCACGGCCGGCCAGGGCGGCGGCGAGCGCGGCCCGCACGCCCTCAAGGGCAGGCATCCCGGGCGGCAGGGGGTCCACCGCCGCCAGGGCTGCCACCCCACACCCAGCACCCGCCGCCGCGGCTTCGACCAGGGAGGCCGCAAACGCCGCCAGGTCCGCCAACCCCGCCGCCTGGGCCGCCGGGCTGAACGCCGCGTCGTTGGTGGTGGAGGTCGTGGCCGTCCAGGCAGGGGGCAGGAAGGACAGGAGAGACGGGGCGTGCGCGTGTGAGGAAGAGGCGGCGGACGCGGCGGCCACCGCGCCAGCGACCTGGACTGTCGCCGCGACCAGGCGGGGCAGGGCCGCGAAAAGGGCCGCCTCCGCGGCGGCGTGGGCGCCCGCATCACCATCACCGGCGCGGGCCTGGGAGGCGATGAAACCCGCCAGCGCCGCAACGGGCCCGGCCAGGTCCGCCCCGCCGGCCGTCGCGGCCCGGCAGAGGAGCGCGAGGGCCGCGCCCGCCTGGGCGGCCCCGCCCGCGGCCGGGCCCAGGAGGGCGAGCGTCGCACGGACGGGGCCGAGGGCGGCCGCCCGGTGGCGAGGGGCCCGGGCAGCCCGCAGGCGCGCCTCCGCGATGGTCAGTGCCCGCAGCGGCACCAGCCCCCCCAACCCCCGCGCCACGACGCCGTCCGCGGCGGCCCCGGTCGCCGGGCTGGGCGCGCCGTCCGCCGTGCCGCCCATCTCCTCATTGTTCAGGGCGACCTGGGAGACCAGCTTCCGGGCGGCGGCGGCCGCCGCGGCGGGCGGCATCCAGGGCTGGGGCAGGGGAGGGGGGGGCAGTTGCGTCACCGCCGCCGCTCCAATCCGCAGCCCGTCGCGCGGGCCGTCATCCCCGGGCACGCCTGCCCGCGCGCGGGCGAGGATCCCGACCACAGCCCCCGGCAGCGCGTCGTGGAACATTTCGTCCCGGTCGTCCACGTCCGGGACGGCCGCCAGGGCGGCCCCGCCATTCAGGACGGCCCCGACGACCTCGCCATCCGCGGCCAGGTTGGTGGACAGGCCGTACATGGCGGAGGCGGGGACGACGGCGGCGACCAGGGCGCCCCAATGTGTCGAGAACAGGCGGCCGAGGGGTGAAGAGGTTGGGCGGCCGCCCGGTGTTGCCTCGTCCTCTCCGTCCACCGCCGCATTCGCCAGGGCCACCAGGTCGGCCTCTCTGCCAGCCAGGGCGTACGGGGCGACCAGCGCATGGGCGGCCACCCGCAAGAACGCCGCCGCCCGGGCGGGCGGGGTGCTGCTGGGAGAGGGCGACCGGGCCAGGCGCCCGCCCACCGCACCCACCACGGCGGCCGCGAGCGCGCTCGCCGACAGCGGGCTGCCGCTACCCGGCGCTTCCATCTCCGCCGTTTTCACGCCCGCCAGGGCGTGGCCAATGTCTGGCAAGCGCCAGGCTAGGTGGGCCGAGCGGGACGGATAGCCTAGGGCCGCGGCGGCGGAGCGCAGGGCCGCCGCCGCTGCACGCCGAACGCCCTCGGCCGACCGGCCCGCCCCCGCCGCCGTGCTGACTGCCTTACGCACGTCTTTTGCCGTGCCCGGCCCGGCTGCAGCGGCTTCAGCAGCGGCAGGCGCCGCCGCGGCGACGCCCACTGCCTGGGCGGCCGCCATCAGCAGGGCGTGCAGCCCCCGCACCTCGGCGCCGTCGTCCACCGGGGCGGTCAGGGCGAGCGTGGCGAGCGCGGTCTCGACCCGCTGCGGGTGGCCAAAGGGGGTGGGGCCGTCACCGCCGCCTCCATCACCCGCGGTCGGCAGGACAAGCATGTCCAGGATGAACGCGTACACATTCGCCCGGCGGGCGTACATGGGCAGCATGCGGGCGGCGGCAGGGGCAGACGCCAGGCGGGCGGCGTAGCTGACGTCGCCCAGGCCGCGCATCGTGGCCGTGATGGCCGCGTCGTGGGCGGGTTCGCCGTCGACCCACCCGCCCGCCCCGCCCGCGACTAGCACAGCCGCCGCAGCGCCGGCCAGGGCCGCCCGCAGGCGACCAGGCAGCGACTGGGGCCCCTTGTCATGGGGCGGGGACGCCGCGCAGTTGAGGTCGCCGCACGGGCTGGCCTGGCGCGCGATTTCCAGGCAGGCCAGCAGCGGGGCGCCCAGGTGGCCCGCCGCGACGGCCTTGGCGGCCTGGACGGCTGGCGCGCCCGCTGAGATGGGCGGGCGGGGCCAGGCATCGGCCAGGGCGGACACCGTGGCGACGGCGGCGGCGAGGCCGCCACTCATCGCCCGCCCGCGGGAGAGCAGGTCGCCCGTCTGGGTGGTGGCCAGCTCCAAGGCGCCCGCCCGGGCGGACGTGGAGCCCGCGGCGGCCGCGTCGACCAGGGCACCCGCAATGGCAATCCACAGGGTGGTCGGCGGTGGGGGGTGGGCGCCCCGGATCGACCCGTCCTCCGTGCCGGCCACCATGTCGACTGCAACTTTGAGGTGGGAGCCCGCGGTCTCAGGGTCGGGCCCCGTCGCCAGGGCCGCCAGGGCGCGCAGGCAGGCCGCCCGGCGGGCGGTAGCGCGCACGGCAGGGGAGCGGGAGGAGGATGAGGCGGCCGCACTGGCGTCCAGGTCCTCATCATACAGGGCGGCCGCCTCGGCGGCGGCGTCGCCTGGGGCGGCGCCCGGGGCGGTGGTTGGGAGGGAGGCCGCCGCGCAGGCGGCGGCGGTCCCACCGACGGCGGCGTCCGCGTCAGCAAAGAGGCGGCCCAGCTCCCGGGCAGCCGCCCCAAAAGGCGCGGCAGCCGCGGCAGACAGGGCCCCAACGACATCCGGGTTGTCGCCCCCACCACGGGCGGCCGCACCCAACACAGCGCACAGCCCAGCCCACCGGTCGAGGGGGCGGCCGCCCGCCCCGTCCACGACCGGGTCCGCACTGGCCATCGCCCGGTCACCCCCTCCGGGGGCGCCCACCCGCTGGGCGACCTCCACGATGGCCGGCCCCGCCCGGGAAATAGCGGACCCCGCGGCGGCCAGGAGCGGGGACCCCGGCCCAAAGGGGCTGGCAGCAGCCCCGCCGCCCGACCCGAGCTCACAGGCCAAGGCAGCTGCGACCGCGGCCACGCCAAACAGGGCCGTCGCGGCCGCATCCCGGGCTGCCGTCGCAGCGCGCCGCCGACCGAGCGGGTCGAGGACGGCATGATTGCCCGCCTGCGTGGTCTGGGTGTTGGCGGCGGCGGCGGCGCCACCAGTGCCGTTCCCAGGCGCCTCTCCATCCACCGCCATCGAGTCTTCGGCATCTGCCTCCACCGCGTCCGCGCCCGCCTGGGCAGCCGCCAAGGCCTGGCACAGGGTGTACGCAGCTTTGCATGCTAGCTCACGGCCCGCCATCCCGGACAGGGTGCCCCGGAGGGGCGGGGCGGGCGGGGGCGTCGCGCCCACCCGGCGCGCCCGTGCAGCCGAGCGCAGGCGCTCCTCCGCGCTCAGCGCCTCGGTGGGGAGGGACCGCTCCAGGAATTCGCCCTCCTCGTCCGCGGCCTCGGGGACGGCCGTTCCCGCAGCCCGGACGGACTCGGAACCCACGGTTGCAGGGTCGGTGGGTGAGCCCCAGGCGCCATCGCCGGGAGTCAAGGCGACCACACCAGCGGGGGAGGCCCAGGCAGAGGCAGCCGCCGCTGCCGCCCGCCGTGCGCGGTCGGTCAGTGCGTGGCTGGCCTCGCTGCGGGCGTCCAGGAGGGCCAGTACGGCCGCCGCTACCAGTTCAGGGTGGGCGGCGCCGGCCGCGGGTGACAGGAGGCGGGCGAGGAGGGCAGACCTGGCGGCCGCGTCAGCGGCCGCTGGCGTTGCAGCGGCTGCTCCACCCCCACCACGGGGCCCGCCCGCCGACAGGTCGGGCGTGCTGAGGGAGGATACCAGGGTCAGGGCGGCAGCGGAGGGGATGGGCGTCACCAGGGGCGGGCACGCCAGCAGGCGGCAGGGCAAGGGCGCAAAGGTGGCCGGCGGGAGCAGGCCGGCCCGGGCGGCGGCCGCCAGGGCGAGCGCGGCCGCGTCGGCGGGCGCGGAGGGGGCACCACCCGGTGCGGCAAACCACGCCGCCGCAAAGCCGCACAGGCTAGCCCAATGGTGACCGGCCGTGGAGGTGGAGGCAGGTGTGTCGCCTACCCAACCCCGCCCACCCCAGTCCGCGTCCAGGTCGCCGTCGTCGCCGTCGGAGGCGTCGCCGGCAGTGGTGTCGGCCTCCAGAGGGGTCAGAGTTGATGCTAGGTCGGCAGCGCTCCCTGGTTGTTCATCCGCGCCGCCCGCCGCCCCGTCCTCCTCGCCACCACAGCCTCTGCTACTGCTCGGCCAGTATGCCGCCAGGTCCGCCACCACCCGCAACACCCAGGCGGCGGCAATGGCGTCCGCGGTGCGGGCAGTGGCGGTGGAGCGGGAGGAGGCCGGCTTGGCAGGGGCGCCCGCGGCAGGCGGGCGCGGCCCCCGCCCGCCCGCCAGGGGCGCCGCCAGGGCGGCCAGCAGCGCCCGGGCGATGTGGGCGGGGGGACGGCCACGCAGGCGGAGCAGGGCGCACACGACGGGCGCCCACCGGCCCGGGTCGGCGGCCAAGCGGTCGGGCAGGGAGGGGACTGCGCCGGTGCGTGCGCGTTTCACAGGGCGGGGTGATGCGGAGGGCGGCGCGCCCGCGGCGGCGGCCCCTCCCGCGCCCCAGGCCGCCGGGTCGGCCGCCGTGGCCGCGTCTTCCAGCCCTGCTGCCAGGGCTAACAGGGCACCCAGGTGGCGGCCCAGCGTGAGCGGGCCCACGTGCAGCGGCGGCGAGGCGGTGATCAGAGGCGGGCCGGGCAGGCGGGGGTGGGGTGGGAGCCCCCCCACCGGCGCGGCCGCGGCCGCCGCCGCCGCCGCCCCCCGGTCCACCCACTCAAACCCTGGGCGCGAGATTTCAGACGCGACGGCCGCACGCGCGCCCGCAAGGCCGGCCCCGTCCAGGCCGCCCACCGCCAGGGCGGCCCGCACAAAGGCGACCGCCGCGTCCCGCGCCCGCCCGTCCCCGCGCCCCGCGGCCGCCCAGGCGGAACACAACAGGCCGCCGCCCGCATCGGCCAGGCGGGCGCAGCCCGGGCGGCCCATGTCCAGGCCGTGGCGGGCCAGGAAGATGGCGCCTGCCATGAGCAGGGTCGCGCACGTGCGGGCGTCCACCCGGCCGGCAGCCGCAGACCCAAACGCCTGGGCCAGGCCCGACGCGGTCTGCGCGCGCGCGCGCCCGGTCAGGCCGCCCGCGTTCCGGCGCAGCGCGCCCGCCAGGATGGCCGCGGCTCCACTGGGGTCGTGCCCCGTCAGCCCAGGCGCCGCCCAGGCCTCCACCAGGGCGCCCCAGGCGGGTGCCGGGACGGCCGCGCACAGGGAGGGCGAGGTGAGGATGGAGGAGCGCAGCAGGCCGATCAGCTCAGCGCCCACAGAGCCGGGCGCCACGGCCGGCCCGCCCGGCGCCGCGTATGCTGCCAGCCCGTCCGCCACGTAGGCAACCAGCCCAGCCGCCCGCGTCGCGAGTGGCGACTCCACGCCCGGCCACCGCCCGGGCGCGTCGGACGCGCCGATGAGGGCTTTCAGCGACCGCACAGGTGCCGGGTCGGGCGGGCGGCGCCGGGCTTCACCGCCGCCCACGCCCTTCAAGTCCTCCCGCAGGCCCGCCAGGGTGGCGGAGACGAGGGCAGGCCAGGAGTGGGACGGCACCTTTTCGGCCGGGTGGGCGTCCAGGGTGACCGCGTCCAAGGAGGCGAGGGTGGTGGCGGAGGCCAGGAAGTGGGCGAGGTCGCGGTGGGCGTCCTTTGGAGGAGATGGGGGAATGAAAGGGAGATGTGGGATGAGATGATGTATATATATATATATGTATGTTTCCAGGGAGGAAGCCTGTTCTCCCAAGCTCTCCCGCACAGGACGCGTGCCTGCGGTCCGGAGAGAGAGCAACGGCGCGGGCACGGGCGGGATGGGGAAGGATGGGGAGGTCGAGAAACGCGCGCTCTCCCGACCGACCCATTCGTTTTTTTGTTTACCTTGCGTTTCGTGACCTTGTCGCTCTTCAGCCGTTGACGCAGGTCCCGGACAGCCTGCTGAAACAGGCGGCTGTCCTGGTCGGCGCGGCCGCCTTGAGTAGTGGCACCGGGCGTGGCCGTGCCGCCGCCTGTGCCCGCGCCGGCGCGGCCACGGCCGGGAGGCGCGCCGTCGTCGGGCGTGCCATCGGCTGGCACGGCGGGACTGCTGGCCTCGGCGCGAGGCGCGAGTGGGGAGGGGGTGAGGTCGAGATCCATCTCCTTGTGTGTGTATATTAGAGTGCGAGTGTGTGCGTGTATGTGTGCGCGCGCGCGCAGGGGGTAGAGAGCAAGCGCCGAGCGTGCGCTGCTCTCTGTGACGCAAGAATGAAGAGGAGCAGCCGTCAGAGCGAGAAACAATCCGTCTTTCGGGCTCCGGGGCCCGACGGAGCCACCCCACTCCACGCTCATACGCACGTGCCCGCCATGGAGGCCACCACAGAGACCGCTTCCACTCCTCCGCCGAGTGCCCGCCACCCTCTCAAGGAGCGCGGCCGGGTGGAGGTGTCGGAGGATAGTTTTAGCAAGGTGTGTGCCAAAAGCGACGAGGTTGTTTTTCCTCCCATATGATGGGACGCCGCGCGTGGGCCGATGCCGGACCTCCGACACCGCCATTCCTCACCTGGCAGACCACATGGGCCCTTAGGTGACCTGGTTTGCGAGTGGGACTGGGCATGAGTCTGCATGCGGGGCGGGGCTGAGGCCCCGGGCTGAGCCGCATGCCGGGTCCCCAGCGCCGCCAACTTCGTCGATCTTCCCTCCCTCATCCACCTACCCTCTCTCTCTTCACGTCACTCACTCACACTCTCCACCATCTCCCCATCCGGCACAACATACAGAAAATCCCGTCCACCTCCGTCGCCCCCACCTACAAGCTGACCATCCCCTCCGAATTCGTGGCCGCCCACCCGGACCTTATCGAAGCGAACCTAGAACTGGTGGCCGGGCAGGATGTGTGGGTGGTTGCCATCCTGCCCCGCCGCAACAAAACCCAGTGGGAGTACACGCTCCAGGGCTGGAAAGCCTTTGCGAAAGCCGCCGGGGTCCAGCCGGGGGATGGATTGCTGTTTGAGGTGCTGCCGGCGGCGAGGGAGGCGGCTGGGGCGGCAGCGCCCCACCCACCCACCAGCGCCGACGCCGTGTCTCCCCGCCGGGCGGGCGCCAGTTATGGTGCCGCCCAACCCCACCCCCCGCCCCCCCGGGTCCGGGCGACCATCACACCGCGCGGCGCCCTGGCAGGCACGGCCTGGCGTGGGGGCGGAGGGGCGGCGGCGGCGCGCGCGGCGGCGGTGGCCACGGCGCTCCACGTCAGCCCGCCCGGCCAGGGGGAGGGCCAGGGCGAGGTCGCGCCGCCGCCGCCACCGGCGCCCCTCCTCCTCCACCCGCGCGGCAGCCCAGAGTTTGCCGTGACGGGCGCCGCGGGGGGTGGCGGCGCGTGGGCGCGGGCGTGGGCGGCGGGCGAGGAGCCAGCGCAACCAGCCCCACCTCAACCACCCCACGCTGGCGGTGTGGCTGCGGCTGCTGTGGCCGCGATGGCCGCGTGTGCCACCTCTGCCCCGCCACCCCTGGGCGGCGTGCCGGCCGGCCCGCCCGGCCCGGCCCCCGCGCACTCGCCCCCCGGGACGGCTGTGACGCCGCCGACGCCCGAGGCGCTGACCCCAGGCGCTGCCGCGACGGTTGCTGTCACTGCTGGAGGCGGGTCGCTGTCCCCCACCAGCGGTCCCGGGCGGGCGGCCGCCGGCGCGGCCACCGCCGCCACGGCGACGCCCTCCCCGCGCAAGCGGGCCAAGACCGCATCCGACCACCACGCCCCTCTTTCCTGGCCGGGCTTGGTGGTGGCGGCCGTGCCCCCACCTCCGCCTCCTCACTCCCTCTCCGCCCTGCCCCCGCCCCGGCCTGCCAGCCTTGCCCTCCTCTCCAATGCGGCGGCGGCGTTGCGGGCCGTGGGTGGCGGCGCTCCACCCACCATCCTACGCTCATCCGCCACTTCCGCCCGGCGAGGTGGGCCTGGAGGTGCGGGGGGTGGGGCGGCCCCTGCGTCCCAGCAGCCCGTGTGGGCAGCCCCCCCGGCCCCGCGCCCGCCGCCCCCTTCCCCCACGCCCCAGGCGGCGCCGGCGGGCGGGGCAGCCTTTGCGTTTGGCCCACCCCCGCCGTCGCCCGCACCCCTACCGCCCTGGCTGACCGCGGCGGTGGCGGCGGCGGCGGCGGCGGCGGCGGCGCCGGGGTCTGCGACGCCCCGCCTGGGGTCCTCGCCGCCACCCCCACTCCCCCCGCCCGCCGCCGCCGCTGCCCCCTCCCTCGCCAGCGCGGCCGCGGCGGTGGACAACCACTCCCGCCGCTGCCTGGCCGCCGTGGCGGGCCTGATGGCGACGGCCGACACCCTGGTGGCCTGCCCAGCCATGGCGGCGGCGGTGGCGGGCGCGGGGGCAAACCATGGCCCAGCGGCAGCCGCGTTGGCGGCCGCCATCTCTGCGGTGCGGGCCAGCGCGGACGAGGTCCTCGACGCGACGGTCGCCCTGCGGACCTTGCCCCGGGCCTGGCACGCGGCGGCAGCGGCGGTGGCCGCTCATGCTCACGCCCAGGCGGCCGCGACGGCGGCGGCGGTGGCTGCGGCCGCGGCGGCGGCGGGGCCGGGGCCAGGGTGAGAGGTTTCCCACTTGTTTTGTTCTCCTTCATTTAGTTGTGTTTGGGCGTGTGCGTGCTTTTCTCTTTTTTGGGGGGGTGCGTGAAGGCGAGAGTATTGTGCGTACGCTGTGTGTGGACGAGAGGTTAAACGCGGGGCTGCTCCGTACGAGAGCAGCTCTCAAACTCTCTCTCCAGGCGCGCGCGCGCACGCTGTGTTGCTACATGATTTGTTTGATGAAACTGCCGCTGCGTCTCCGCTCCTACACACACGACGCACGCGTCATCAATCCTACCCCCCCCCCCCCCCTCCCGCTCACTCTCTTGACATCGTTCCTTCAAGGGTGAGGCAACACCCCCCACCTTCCTCATCAAATTTCAACCCCCCGCCAACAACAATGATTCCAGCGCGGCCGTCTCGTCCCCGCCCGCCGCACGCAGGGCGGCGGTCGCGGCGTCGGCCTCAAATCCCATGCCTACGAGTCGGGAGACCTTCTCATCCTCAGGGGCGACCAGGGAGCGGTGGGCAAAATTTTCTGAAGAGAGGAAAGGGAAAAGAAATGAGGATGGGAGCGAGGGGCTGCGCGTGAGCGTTCTCTCCATCCCTGCACTCTCACCCGTCCACATCTTGGCCGTCCGCGCCCACTCATCATGGTCCGACAAGTACTGCTTGGCGACGACCGCGTCCTGGGGGTCGTCCGGGACGGGCGAGGCCAGCAGGGATTGCAGGGACAGGAGCGCCGTTTTGAGCGTCAGCGCGGGCGACCAAGCGTCCCGCAGGATGTCTAGGCAGATCGCGCCCGAGGCGGAGGAGATGTTGGGGTGCCAGACCTTGGTGGCGAACCGCATGCGGGGCGGCGCGAAGGGGTACTGGTCGTCTGGATGAGTGAATCGTGAGAAGAGAAAAAAGATGGGGATGGATGAGGAAGGAGTGGTGAGGATGGGAGATGAGGGGGGCATGTGGTGACCACCCGCCGCCCCTAATCCCCTCTCTCATTCCACAATGCTCTCCCCTCACCGAGCTCGATGTCGACCACAAAGTAGCCGCCCTCGTAGGGCGTGTCCCGCGGGCCCTCCACAAACCCCGTGAGCTTGGTGAGGTCCGCGCCCGGGCCGGACCCGGCGCCCATGGACTTGAGGGAGACCGAGACGCCCGACTTGGTATCCCGCTCGATCTCCCGGAGCTCTTTCTGTGCGGACAGGACAGGGAGAGGGGGAGATGAAGGGGATGCGCACGCGAGTCGTGAGGGCGCGAGTGTGCCGTTGGGGCCGTGCATGAGATGAGGAAAAAAAAAAGAGGGGAGGGAAGGGTGGTTTGGCGCGCCTGGGGGATTCAAGAGGTTGCTCTGTCATTTGCAAGAGCGGCGCCCGGGCTGCGAGGCCATTTTGTCTTCTTTCCATACGCGAATAGACATTGTGTCTCTCTGTGTGGGCACGCGCGGGCCGTGGCCCGCGTGGCTTGCGGGGGTGCATGCCCGTAAGAGACGCAATCAAAAGGGCGCGCCGTCCATGGCGCTAAAAAACAATCACGCTCTGCGCACCTGCACGCGTCCCGCATCCATGGCGGGGCACCGACGCGCGCTCGAGCGGAGGAGCCCCTAGCGCGCGCGCACGAGAGAGAGAGATCTGCGCTGCGCTGCGCGTCGCCCGAATATAAGCGGGCTCGGCGTGTGTGTGAAAACCGGGCTTGGTCCCCGCCGTTCTCTCTCTTTTGTGCGTCTGGTCTGGAGAGCGATTGCTTGGTCGCCCACTCTTTCTTTTCTGGACGCACACCACGGCCCCACTCAGCGCGCGTACATTGCCGCGCTCAGGGGGCTCGCGCGCGTGCGAGAGAGAAAAAGAGGGCACCCGTTCTGCCGCCCCCTCACCAGCTCTCGGGCTCGCTCCCCTATCGAGAGGGGCCCCCGAGAGGCATCGGCGCGCGCCACCTCTCCCGTATCGACCTCGACTCCATTCCGTCTCTCCCTCCTGCCTGCCACAATGGCCGGTGCCGGCCCCCACATCCTCACCTTTTACGTCATCCGCCTGGCCAAGCCCCTGCTCGACCTGGACCCCCCCCTGCGCCTGGACCTGGAGCGGGATTTCGATGGCAGGGCGCCCCTGCCTGGTGAGGGCGGCGGGGCGGGCACCACTGGCGGGGCGGGGCGGGGCGGGGCGGGCACCACCAGCGCCACAGGCAGCAAGCCGGGGGCAGGCGGGGGCCGCTTCGCCGGCCGCATCGACGCGGGCGACCCTCTGGCCGCCCTTGGCCTGCGCGGCCCGCTCGGCCTTCCGCCCTCCTTCGGGCCCGTCTACTTGGGCGAACAATTCTCGTGCCTCGTCTCGCTGGCTTGCATCTCCGGCCCCGCCGGCGCGGGCGCCGCCGCCGTCGCCGTCCGGGCCGAGCTCCAGACGGAGGATGGGCGGGCCTTGCTGCACGACACAGGGGGCGCGCCACTCCCGATGCTCCACCCGGGCGGCCGGTCCGACGTCATCCTGCGCCATGATGTGCGCGCTTTGGGGCCACACACGCTCGTCTGCACGGCCGCCTACACGGTGGCCGTGTCGGGCGAGCGCAAGCAGCTACCGGCCTACTTCAAGTTCACGGCCGCCCCGCCGCTGGCCGTGCGGACCAAGGTCCGGTCGGTGCCCCCGCCCGCAGTGGCGGCGGCAGGTGGGGAACGGTCGGCGGGGGCACAGGCCGGCGGGTCTGTGCTCGTGGAGGCGACGATCGACAACCTGAAGGCGGGCCCGCTCTGCCTGGAACCCCCACGCTTTGACGCGGCGCCGGGGTTGGTGGCCGTGTGGGTTGGCTGCGGCGGCGGCGGAGGCAGCAAGGGCGCGCCCCCCCCAGCCCCCCCCCCCAAAC
>Ga0315289_10005424_pt1 | contig 18849 bp, 15 predicted proteins | sample YL17G11_40_MG_FD_203452 | JGI IMG/M metagenome (GOLD analysis project Ga0315289, IMG submission 203452) | Sediment microbial communities from Yellowstone Lake, YNP, Wyoming, USA - YL17G11_40 | ecosystem: Environmental > Aquatic > Freshwater > Lake > Sediment | place: USA: Wyoming | collected...
GATGCCCTGAGTGCGGGGGCGATGCCCGAATTCAGAGCATCACAGCGGGCCCCTACGGTCACGTTGTAGCCTGCCAGGAACTGACGCTCCTGGGCGTAGAGGGCGTATTTCCAATAGCTCAGTGTCTCATTTCTGTGTGCGAGGGAAGTATCTCCAACATCATCCCTGCCTGTGTTGAACAGAGGCACAAAGTTCCATCCCTCGGTGTTTGTAAACTGCCCGACCTCCTCTCTTCTAAGAGAAACTCCAAAATCCATCGAGTGCCCGTCTGCAATCTGGAGAGTGCTCTTGTGTGTTATGCCAAATGATTCTGCTTTGAGAGAGATGTCGGCAGAAAAATCGTTGAGGGTCCCTGCGTTTCTTCCCATGAGGCCATCGGTTGCGGCATATCCTTCCTTGTCAGAGAAATAGCCGATGGAAGTTGTGTGAATCGCGCCGATTCCTGTTTCCTGAGTTGTGAGCTCGTATCTCTCTTTCAAAGTCTGGCTTCTTGCAGTGGCGCTCGTGTATCTATCGGCCGTGGGCTCTAACCTGGTGTTTACTTCGCCAAGAGCATAAAAGGTTCTGAGAGAGAACTCCCTGGAGCCGAACGTTCTGGACACGGTAGACATCACAGAGTACGAGCTTGGATAGTTCTCGTCGCGAAGGCGCCCAAGGACCTTGTCATAGAAGGAGGTCTCAAAGGAGAGACCGTAACTGTATTCCTTGAGGGGTCCGCTGACGTTGAGACTGCTCTTTGCGAAATCCAGCGAAAAGCTGCCCGAGAGGTCGCGTGCCAGCGTGCGTCTCGGCTCAATAATCACAACGCCGGCGAGAGCGTCTCCGTACTCTACGGGGAATGCTCCCTTAAGCAGACGCAGCTGGTCGAATTGCCCGCTCGCAACCGAGAAGGTTCCGTAAAGCACGTAAGGATAGGAGTCGGAAAACCCGCCGTAATAGGTCGAAACCCAGTCGGGCAAACCTCCGCTCACGCTGGGCCTCACAAAGAGTTCGTCTCTCGGCGTTACTCCCGGCAGTGCCCAGATGACGGCGCGTACCGGGTCGGAGAACGTCCCGGGGGTTCTTCCGGCAAGCTGTCCGTCAAGCCTTGTCGTGAATGGGGACAGAGGTCTCTCGGCCCATACCGACATTTCTGGAAGAATGTAGAGATCTCCCTCTCGCTCCAAGCTAGTTTGAGAAGGAATCGCGCTGTTAGCAATAGCTACCTCAGCTGCCGGGCCTGCGGCCTCCTGCGTGGCCTCTACGGACGTAGTGGGACCCTCCCGCTCTTGCAGGCAGGGAGCACTCGGTGTGGCAGCGATGCCCCGTCCTGATGCGGCGCTCGCCGAGGGGGCGAGGCCATGCGCCGCCAGGCACAGGAAGGCAAAGGCCAGCACTATATGCACGCACGCTCTTACCCTTTTCATGCCGTCTCGCAACCGTGAAGCAAGGCTCGCACGGATTGTGGTAAACAAAACGGATGGACTCTTCACACAAGAATATTATACCACATCCACGTCCGGGGATGTGGTGTTTCAAACGCGGGTATCAGGAGCGCTGGCGTGGGGCTTTACAGATCATTGCGCCGGGCGAATCAAGGGGTTTCTTGGTGCCGCAAGCGCCGGTGTTCATTCCCGGTGCGCCATTCTTGTTAATCTACAGCAGGGGCACGGAGAGAGTTGCTAGGATGGTGAACGCGAGAAAGGCTGCGCTTGAGCAATCTTGAATTCCAGAACCCGCATCAGTATGAAGACAATCCACAACAATAGAACGGGAACAATAATCATAGACTGCCGTGGAGAAACACCGCTCACTAGAGAAGTGCCCCCGAGGTAGAGTACGGAAAAAAAGGTCGTGGCATGGATTTCGTACGGTATTAGCTTGCGTCCTCGGATCGTAGGATATATCAGCAGCATGGACAGAACGAATAGACACATGTTGGGTATGACATAGAAGTAGGTTGACAATTTCTGCCGGTCATAAGCGTAAGGATAGTTAAACAGTAGGCGTCCCACATTGGCCAGCCAGTTCCTGAGGAAAGCCCGAGGATAATGGGTGATGTTGTAGAAAGCTTGCCTCTTCAACTCGTCATCTTGTTGAATACTTGGCAATCGCTCAAGCTCCTGAAAGAATCGAACGTGTGGCTCCGACTGCCCGGGATTCTCCAAGACTTCTTGCGGGTTGAACCAGGCGCCCAATTCGCTCTCGTTGGGATTAGAAATCCAATATAGGTAGCTGCCGCCCAAATTTCCCCAGTAGAAGACTTTCCCCGTCAGAGAATATGTGTAGACCAGGTATGGAGAACAGCAGATGAGTGCCAGAAAAGAGACCAGCACAGTTCTCTTCAATGCACTCCCTCTTTTCCAAAGATACAGCGCTATAGAAAACAGCAACACAGACAGGATCACGTAACCCAGGAATATCTTCGTGAGAGCAAGATATGCCAAGTAGAGAGACGCAATCGCGAGCTGACCCCAGCGAGTCTTGCCGCTCCGATACAACTTGCAGAAGTGAAAAAGGAAACCGCACATAAGGAATAGTGCAAGTTCCTCAGTTAGCAAGAGGTGGACCCATCTTAGAAAGGGGAGATATACCCCAAGCAGGTACGAGAAGTACAACGCGGGCCGTTCCTTTATGTAGAAACGCAGGGTGCCGTGAAAATAGAGAATTGCCATAAACAAAAGCAGGGCGTTGAGCAGCTTTGCTGCCAGCCAGGGCAGGTTGAACAGAACGAACGGCAGCAGCAGGATGGGGTAACCCGGGCCATTCGATAGATTTATGTGATCTCGAGAGGTGTAGTAACCGTGCGCTAGATTGTTTGCGAATCCCACGTATCGAAGCTGATCATGATCAATCACATTGCTAGCTGCGAACAGAACCACGAGAACATAAAGCACGAGTAATGGCAGGAGTCTCGCTTTGTCCTTCATTGGTTCACCCCGACCTTTGGGAGAACTGCTGACGAGGGTCTGCTAGAATCAATCTTACAACAAGAATTCCTTTATCGACTCAGCTATGTGACGATCTGACCTATTTTCAACACTCGATGCCGCCTATCAGATCCTGGCTCAGGAAGTTGTTACGTTTCTCACCACTCTGGAGTGGAGGTTAAAGAATGCACACGCACATTCGGTCCTGTCTGTCCGTTTCATGACGCAAGTGAGTTGTATAGATTTAGCAATCCAAGCTTATGCGTTTCCCATTGATACGTCCTCAGAAATCCCCTGGCATTCTCGGCCTTCCGTTTTCGTAGAGCCTCATCAGCAAACGCCTCAAGGATTGCGCGAGACATCGAATCAACATCATCAGGTGCGAAATAGAATACGGACTCTTCGGAGAAGTAATGCTCTATTGTTCTCAGTCTAGGCGCGACCACGGGTATACCAAGCGCTACACACTCAAGCATCTTCACCGGTAACATGAGCTCCGTGGCAGCGTTCTTTCTATTTGGCACAAGCCCTAGATCCATTCCATCCAGGGCCCTAACCAAATCTTCCAGAGGAAGTGCTCTTTCGTAGAAGTGAACGGTCCGGTCGATACCCAATTCCTTGCTCAACTCAATGCATTCTCTTAGATCATCCCCCCCTCCTATGATGTGAAATTCGAGGCCAGAGATGCTCCAGTTCACATTTCCTACCGCACGGATTGCCAGATCCACACCCAACCTTCTGGCTATTGTTCCAAAATACACAAGTCTGAAGCTATTTCCTTCTCTGGCAGTCACATTCGATTTGCTAGCATGAAATCTCCTTGGGTCCGGCACGTTCAAGGAAACGAGCACCTTGTCCGCTGGAATGCGTCTCCCGATCAATGCTTCACGTTGCATGTCATTAGTACAAATTATTCTGTGAGCTAGAGCACAGCAGAGCAGTTCCTCACAACGCAAGAGATAGAATAACAGTTTGCTGGGTTCTCCCCGGAATTTTGCATCATATGTCTCTATCATTGTGTCGTGAATGTCCAGGATGACCTTTTTGCCGAAGATGAGAGGTCCAATGGCCGAGAATATCAGAAAATTAGGCATGTTGTGTATGTGAACGACGTCCAAAGAGTTCCTAATCAACAGGCTTGTGCAAGCGGCCAAAGCCAACAGGGTGAATTTGACATAGGACAGCAGATATCGGAGGTTACTCTTGCCCCTGTACTTGTCCGTGTTAAGCTCTCGAACCTCCACTCCGTCCCTCCTGTATGATCTGGGATGGGCGTTGGTCCCCTTTAGAGCAAGAACACTGACTTCAAATTCTGGAACGGAAGCGAGGGTCTCAGCCTCACGTCGAACGCGAGCATCTGACAGATAGTAAGTATATGCAACCATACAAATACGTCTCTTCATTACGATGACTCCGCTACATTTCCACCGCAGAGTGATGGCGCAACATAGTGAACTTCGCGCTCCCCTGACCATGGAATGTCGACAAAGCGGTGCTCGGAACAGGGTGTATGTGCAGCCTTCATCGCGCCTCTTCCAGGATAGTAAAGTCTCAGTATCGCACCCGGCAATTCGTCATTATCGCCCAAACTCAGTTTAGCATCTACTCCCGAGCTTGAAAACCTCACATCATCGAAGCGAATGGCCCTTCTTTTCCTGAACCATCTGACGGCATCAGCACATGTGGCAGGCCAGACATTCTGATTCCTGAGCATGTTCAATAATTCAACACAAAACTTGTCCCAGTTCCTCTCTGGGCTTAGGTTCCGTGTATGCCAGTTGACCGTCAAAACACCACCGTAGGTCCACGTGTCGCCGATCAGTCTCGTGCAAACATCCAAGGTTTCGGGCTCGGATAACCCCATCCTCTTGGGATAAAATAGGGTAGTATCCATTATGTTTAGCTGCAGTTCGTACAAATGTGAAGTACCCGGAAGACGGTACACTTGCGTCGTGCCCGACCGATACCCTACAGTCTCGTTGTAACCAAGTATCGAATCGTAGATAACGCCTGTCTTTTCGAGAATTTCAGGGGACTCGTTTGAGAAATAAAGCCAGTGCATGCGAACGCCAATATGGTCGTCGTGCGTTAGCTCACGGATCACCTTGGCTTCCTGTAGTCCTATGTCAAGGTTATGCCATGCATCAATCCCGTGCAGTTTAATTTCAAAGCCTTTTGTTTTCAAATCATCTATGAGCGATCTGTGATGCCAGACGTCGTACCGAGCAGCGCGATATCGGGGCCGCTCTCCATTCGGACCATGGCCTGGATTGTCTCTAAAAGGGACAAAGAAGAATGTTGATGATATGTCGCTTTCAAGTTCCGTGTATCTGTCTATGGCAAACCAAATGTCCCAGGTAAGACCCAAGTAGACTCCGGGTAATGATAGAAGAGCTTTCCAGTTCCTCAGAAGTCTTGCCCACCATGTCTTCGAGGCTATGTTCCGGAGGTTTTGTGGCAAGAGGGCCCTCACTATGAATCCAAGCACAGAATGGTCCAGTCCATGGTTTCTTATTCCGATAAAGTCAACGTTATGAGTGAGACAAGCCACAAAGTTGTATCCGGCAGGAACAGGCGGAACCTCAAGCAACGGGATTCCTGACCCCAGAATCCAGTCGCGAAGCATGGTGATGTGGACATCCAACGTTGGTATTCCGGCCCGTTCAATAGGCTGCCCTTGAGACAGAAGAAAACGCGCTTCGTCAAACAGATCGTAACCAATGCGTAAGACTCTTTGCCCTTGGCTAAAGTATTCAATGCCAACCACTGCGGTGCTCCCAGAAATTCTCATTAGAGGTTTAGAGGATGAGTCGAATATGGCAGTCATCAGATAAACCGGAAATTGGTGACCGTGGTGCTCAAGCAGGACCCCGCGTGCGCCCGGATTAATCTGTGTTACCTGGTCGGCATCCGCAGGTTTCCTCTCTGGGCCAAATTCAATCAACAACCTGGTGGGACGAACAGTATCTGTATATCCGGTCACGATGACCACGTCATAGTCCCTATCGGAGGAATAGAACTCCCACGGCACTTTGAATAGCTCAAAGAACTCGACAACGACGGATTTCTGACGGTCTTCGCAGATTACGCCAATCATGTCATGAGAATCCGAAGCCCTGGAGACCTACGAGAAAACAGAACACGAGACAGGCAAACCACGCTTCGCAAAGTACGGCGGCCCAAGGCGCCGCCCCCCCTAAAATCACAGTGTCTGTCAAAGGTAACCTCTTCTGTGCCTATTCTAAGAGACACTTCTTCGTGTGGCAAGCTCCTTCCTCGACCTTCTGATACGCCAGCGCCGATGTTCTTCCCAATGTATCCTTCTCATTGTCATCGCCGTTATCTTGATTTTCCTCCTTCTACCCAGAACCAGTTCTGCGGACGAGAGTGTAAACTGATAGGGCGTCTCGAGTAGAATTGTAGTCGACTATATGGTACAGTGGGTTACAGGACGCGTGGGCTGGAGGCGGTCACGCTTTGCGATTGGTCGCTCGTAGTGACGGACCTAAAGCATTTACAGATGAGCCGAGAAAGCGGCACAAGCGCCCGGCAAGTCACGGAATACCGAATGCATTTTGTAACGTGAAAAATGGATAGCAAGATAGTATCTGTACTGAGTTGCTCAAGACAAATAATGACACTCCTGCTCGGCCTTTTGTCACTCGCAGGACTTTCATTTTGGTTCTTTCTGGGCTTCCCCTTTGCTAATCACAACGAATCGTGACGTGTAGGGATCTGTGACAGGTAAGGCAGGATGGTCAGGAAAATCATAATTTCGCAGCGACTATGGGCGGTCGTCAGTTTACTTGCTATTCTGTATGTTGCCATTTTTGATGTGAGAATAATTGGAGCCCCAGACGCTCTCCAGGTCCAGTACACACCCGATGATGCCTATTACTATTTGGGGCTGGCGAAGAATTTTGCAGCTATGGGTTCCTGGACATTTGACTCAGGTCTAAGCACAACATCCGGGTTCCACCCATTACTTGCCTACCTCCTCTCATTCCTTTACCGTTTATTCCAACCTACGATAGGTGAGTTCGTTCGCGAGGGTCTCATAGTCAGTTCGCTGATAACCATTCTCGCAGGTTTGGTTGTCTGGATATCCGGCTTGCGAGAATCCAGGCCCTATTACATGCTGTTCCTTACATTGCTGGTTAGCTCAAAGAACTACGTTTATAATTCTGTGTCTCTCATGGAATGGCCCCTGGTCATTCTGTTTGCATCTCTATACTGCATGTTTTTCTATCGTAGTTACGATACGAGTAGAAGGGGCGATTTCATCATATTGTTTTTGCTGGGAATGTTCGGGAGCCTGGCGCGTTCCGACTTTGGACTCCTCCCCTTTTCGCTCTTCTTGGCAAGCTCTATACTGTTTCGTCCTAGTAAGAATAGAGCGGCAGTTCTTACGTCGTTTGCTGGTTTACTAGGTGCGGCTCTTGGGGTGCTACTCATCTTTGTTCAGAATCAGGTTTTCACTGGCCACGTCCTCCAGTCGAGCGCAATGGCGAAGGCTCACTGGGCAAAAATCTATGGCCCGGCATATCGAGACTCTCTACATCTGGTAGTCGAGGCACTTGGCATTGAATTCCTTGGGTCACGATTTCTAACTGTAATCCTAATCACAGGCCTGGGAGTAATAGGCATATTTGTTGCCAGTCGAATGAGGCGAAAGAGGGAGTTCCGAGAGTTTCACCTAACATATAACAAATGGCTTCCCTCGTTTCGTGAATTGACCGTGCTAGCTGCGGGAATGTTATGTATTGTGGGCTACACGTTGATGTATTCACATATCCGTGGAGCTCAACCTTGGTACACAGCAAACTTGGTAGTTCCCATATTCATAGTGCTCTTTGTTGTAGCGAACTATATCGACAAGGCCCTGGAGAACAATCCTCGGGAGTTTGCAGCGCTAGGAATATCAATTATTGTGATGTCGGTCATGGTCGGCAATATCGCCTCAACTCACGATGTCGGAACGTTCAAGTCGCCGTGGTCACATCAACAAGTGATGCTAGAGGCGGGGAATTACCTCAGGCAACATGTCCTTGATGGCAAGATTGGATCATGGAACGCAGGGATCATAGGGTATTATCAGGGTGGGACTGTAATTAACATTGATGGGTTAGCTAACGATCAGATTTACAATTATGCAGTTAGCAATAGTCTCCCCTTCTACTTGTCACAAGAAGGTATCAAATATATCATTGATTTTGAGAGCATGTTGAATGACAAGAAACACCGTTTGAGAGGGGGCTACGATGATGCCAGTTTTCTGAATAGCCTGACGCCCATCAGGGTGTTTGATGAAGGACAGTATAAATGGAAGCACTTGACGTTATACAGAGTTACGCCGTGAAGGCCTATGAGATCTACATTATTATCAACTCACTCCAAGGGAGCCCGAGGTCATGCACGGAGGGCATAACCGTATGAAGGGGAATCTCGGCTACATGCAGTGGAAAGGTTGGCGGGGAGCATTCTGTTATGATGCCTGGGAGGCAGAATATTGTGCGGGCGAATTCAGAGCCTATGAGCTGAAAGGAATGAGGATTCTTGAAATAGGGTTCGGAGATGGCGGATTCCTTGCTTGGGCCCGAGATCAGGGAGCGAACGTTTGTGGAACTGAACTCATACGCGACCTGGTAGAGGCTGGGAAGAAGAAGGGATTCGATGTGGTGTGTGGAGATGTTGACCAAGCCGGCGAACTTGCTGGTAGAAAATTCGATTTGATCGTGGCTTTTGACGTATTCGAGCATATTGAGCTCCCAAGGCTCAGGGTTTACATGAAGATGTATCGCAGTCTATTGTCTGAAAGTGGGGAAGTGCTCTGCAGGTTCCCTAACGGGCAGAGCCCTCTGGGTCGAACATACCAATATGCGGATGCCACGCACGTGTCAGTGCTGTCGGCGCCGATAATGGATCAGATTTGCCGAGAAACCGGTTTGACGGTCATAGAAGCAAGAAATCCTTATCGCGTCAAGGGAAGTGGCCTGAGGCGTTTGCTGCGAGCAATACTCTATTCTCTCAGAGACGCTCTGCATTTTTGCCTTAGGAAAATTTACATGTTAGAACCAACTCTTCTTGACCCAAATGTTGTGGTTAGGATGGGCCTATCCAAGCGTGCTTCTCAGGAATCCACATAGGTGCATCGCATGCGGAGTCCCGCTAAGACTGAGTCCTGACCGGCCCGAACTTCTGGCAACGGGAGCCATCTCTCACGGATGTGTTCTCACGGAACTCCTTGCAACACATAGGTGCTGCAAGGAGAATTGTCTTGACACACTCCAGCATGCGTTCTTACCATTATTGGGATGTGGGGCCTAGTAGCGGTGCTTTTGAAGAAACTGCAGTCTTACTCAACCAAGGAGAGAGGTTGCGAAACATTTGGCACATAGTTGCGACCCTCCTCCTCACGACGTGCGTCATCATCCCGAGTCTCTCGATTTCAAGCTCCTTTGCCGCGTCGCTGCAGGAAGTGGGGGAACCTGATACGTTGAGGTCTCAGTATTATCTGAGGCTTGGTACTGAGGACGAGCTCGAGTTCTATGTACACATTTGGGGACAGGTGAACAAACCGGGTCTTTACGCGGTGAGGGATGGAACAGATCTGGTTGCTTTGTTGGCCATGGCAGGCGGTCCAACCGAAGATGCTAAGCTGACTCACATCACTCTAGTCAGGGGCATCGGGCAGGGTAAGGGAAGCATAAGGGTCGATGTCCAAGAGTATGTTGAGTCTGGTAGATCTAGTGAGATACCGGTGCTTCACCCCGGGGATACCGTAATCGTCCCCGCCAAGTTCACTCACACTCTATTTCGACTAAGCGGTTTTCTATCGGTCCTCGCACTTGTGGCGAACGTAATCGTTAACGCCACTGTGCGCTGACCCTTGTCCAAACGAGAGGTACACGGTGGATTCATTAGATGGCTCTCGCGGCGGTTCAAGAGAGCTTCTTCTGGTGATACTTCGTAGAAAATGGACTGTTCTCGGAGCCTTCTGCGCTGCACTGACAGCTACTTTTCTCTTCACGCTACTGACCTCCCCGATCTACGAGGCCAAGGCCAAGGTTATGGTCCAGCCCGAGAGGGGTTCTTCCGGAATAGAAGGAGTCTTGGAAACGCAGAGCTATCTACAGACCGGGACTTTCAACGTGAGCGTCATAAACAATCAGGTCGAGATCCTAAAAAGCTGGACGATTGCTGAGAGGGTGATTGAGAGACTCCAGTCATCTCCATACGCAAACCGCCTGAGCCTGCTCAGTGCGAAGAAGGGTAATCTAACCCGTAGCCACGTTATCCAGAAGTTCCGACAAAGCGTTAATGTGATTCCTCTCCGTGAGGCAGACATAATCGAGGTTCGCGTAAAAGCGCCAAGCGCGTGGGAAGCACAGATACTGGCGAATACTCTGGCCTCTGCATACGTTGACGAGAATCTATCTGTTGTCAGGGGAGAAGTAAAGGAGGTAAAGAGCTTCCTGCAAGATCAGATTTCAGTGGTAAGAGATAGGCTTGCCAAGTCCGAGGAAAACCTTCGGGCGTTCAAGGAGAAGGAGAAGGTTGTCAGTCTGCCTGAGGAGATAAGCTCTATGGTTACGCAGGTAGCCTATTTTGAAGGCCTGTACAACCAGGCGACGACTGACCTCGCGACCACGCAGACACGGCTTGACCACCTAAAAGAGTTGCTTGAAAAGCAGACCGGAACACTGGTGGAGGACGTAGCCGAAGTCTCGACCCCCGTGATTTCCGAGATGCGAAAGGAACTTGCAGACCTAGAGTCCATCCGCGCTCGCTATCTTGCGCAGGGATACGGTGAGACGCATCAGAAAATGGCCGAGATAGATAACAGAATCCGAGAGACGAAAAGCAGACTGGTTGAGAGCACGAAGAAGCTTGTTTCGGCTCAGCTTTCCGGGGCGGACCCGTTGGCATTCTCACAGGAACTTGTCGACAAGATTGTGTCGCTAGAAACTGAAGTCGTGACCGCAAATGCAAGAGCAGAGGCGCTGAGGAATATCATTGCTTACTATGAAAGTCAGCTAGAGAAGCTCCCAGCCAAGACGCTTGAATTGGCCAGGCTAGAGAGGTCGGCAAAGGTTGACGAGAACGTCTTGATGATGCTCATGCAGAAGTATGAAGAAGCCCGGATAAGGGAGGCTGGACAAATAGGAAACGTACGTGTCATCGACCCTGCAAGAGAACCTGATTCACCCGTGAGACCGAGGAAGAAATTGAATCTTGCCGTAGGAGGCATTCTCGGGCTTATGTTGGGAATAGGGCTTGCGTACTTCAGGAACTATCTACCTGATACAATTGAATCAACCGAGGCCATTGAAAGAATCTCTTCTTCCCCGGTCCTAGGCACCATACCAGAGATAAAAAGCGTCCGTTCACGGCTCCAGGCACGCAGGTCTCCGAAAGGAGAGAAACTCCAGGGTGCCAATGCCGCGTTACCGGAACGCACAAGGCTTATTACGCAAATCGAGACGTGGTCCCCCATTTCAGAAGCTTATCGAACCTTGCGAACAAATATCCAATTCACGGGAATAGACAGTCCCGTCAAAACGATTCTGATCTCAAGCCCCGGCCCTTCAGAGGGGAAGTCTACCACCGTTGCCAACTTGGCTATCACGATGGCTCAGGCTGGCGCCAAGACCCTCGTGGTCGACTCGGACCTCAGAAAACCGATCGTCGATTCACTCCTTAATTCCAAGAATACTATTGGGCTCACGAACTTGCTCCGGGCTGAGTGCACACTGGATGAAGCGATAGCAGTGACGGACATTCCGAATCTCTCTGTGTTGGGCTCTGGACCTCTACCACCAAACCCATCAGAGATGCTAGGCTCAAACCGAATGAAATCTCTCATAGCTGCGCTTCGGGAGCGCTTTGATTACATTCTGCTTGATTCCCCACCCGTAGTCACGGTGACAGATGCTGCCTTGCTGGCTGCAACGGCGGATGCCACGCTGCTGGTCGTTAGGTCTGGTGTTAGTTCCCGGGAAGGTCTGGCAAGGGCCATCTCCCTTCTTGGCAATGTAAGGGCAAGATTCGTAGGGACTGTGTTCAACGCCGTAGATATTGGATTGGGATACGGCCACTACTTTGACTACTATCGCTACTATCGAAGCCCTGGCGACTCTCGCTCCTGATCGACTGTCTGGTAGGCAAGCCCGGCTTTAGGTTTCGTTCCCAGCTACTGGATTCGACCCGTCCGGAGGAAACATCTCAAGACTTCTCACTGTTCGCCAAAACGTACTGGCCTTGTTCGGAGTCAGAGCCGTCCAGTCTTTAGCGGGATGGCTCCTGACCGTTCTGATAGCAAGATTTCTGGGACCCGAACAGTATGGGGGCTATGCATTTGCATTCTCTTTTGCGGGTCTGTTTCTGATTGCCTCTGACCTCGGACTAAACAGCTTCCTGATTCGTGAACTTTCTGCTTCAAAACCAACGGGCTCCGCCATCTTCTCGAATGCTCTGGTGATCAAACCCATCCTGGCATTGATTGCATTTGCCATGATCGCAGCCTCAATTAACCTGCTCCATTACTCCTCTTCCATTAGAATGCTTGTGTACCTGTTGGGAGCGCAGGTCGTTGTTAGATCGTTTGCAGGACTGTTCCTGTCAATTGTCCACTCAAGGCAGGAAATGCGCCTCGACACGAAAGCCGAGTCTATCGGAAGATTCTCGGGTGTTGGCCTTGGTCTCTGTGCCCTGGCCGCCGGATTGGGATTGGCGGGGGTTATCTGGGGCCTCTTGCTCGGGGAAATCTTGAGGCTCGCATACCTCTATGGAGTTACGCGAAGGCATTTCACATTCCGGAAGAACGAAACAAGCTGCCGTTCGGTCAGGTCTATTGTGATCTCTGCCCTTCCGTTTGGATTCTTCTCCCTGATGATGAGCTTGAATTACAAGGGGGATAGTGTAATTCTGTCGTTTTTTCATGGCCAGACGGTGGTAGGCACGTACTATGCGGCCTATCACTTGGTATTGGTAGGGCTTGTATTGCCTACCGTTGTGGGTGGTGCGCTCTATCCATCCTTCTCTTCGTCTGCTGCAGCTGAGCACAGGGACAAGCTAAACTTTCCGTTAAGTGCAGCCTTCAGACTTATGCTGCTTATGGGAGCTGCCGGCTCAATTGTTGTCTACGCATGGGCTGACCAAATAGTCCAGCTCCTGTACACCAGAGCGTACGTTGACTCAGGACCCTGCCTCAAGATTCTCGCTTGGTCCATGGTTTTCATGTTCCCCCAGTATGTGTTGGGGGCGGCAATGCTGGCAGTCGGCAGGGAGAGGACTCAACTTGCGATCTGGATCGTAGCTGTGGGTCTTAATATGGTGTTCAACCTGCTTTTCATACCCAGGTTTGGCGCGATAGCAGCTAGCGTTGTGACTGTGTGCACAGAGTGCCTTTTGGTTGTGCTCTTCTATGCCGTGATGGAATCAGAAGTGAACGAGCGTATTGCGGGAACCCAATTGTGGCGGCTCATCGCACCGCTTGTGTTGAGCTTTGCTGGCAGCAGCGCCCTCGCCCACTTCTCGGTTAGCATGTTCTTTGGCATTCCTCTGGTAGGGGTTATACTTCTTGGCAGTGTGGTCGCGTTTCAGACTTTCTCTGCTGAAGAAGTGCTCCGTTACAAACGCCTGCTCTCGATGGAAAGGAGAACTCTACAGTAACGCGGTTGCCTGCGCCACAGCAGCACTGGATACCGATTTGGGAGTTCGGAATGAGACAAGTCAGCTGGTCGGGGCAATTCGAGGATTTCCTCATAAGGCACAGAACAGACACCCGTCCCTTGGTTCTGATACTCGGCTCGGCCGCCCTGCTTGGATGGCTTGTTAGCCGTTCGGCAATTGCGGCCAGCATTGTACTGGCTGTGGTCCTGGGCGCCACCCTCTTGATCACCAGACCCCGCTTTTGCGTGTATATTCTGATCGTTTTCTCACCGTTCACATCAGGTATGGCAAGGGGGATGCCCGTTCCTTACTTACGTCTGAACGAAGTAATCTTGGCTTTTCTTGTTGGAGCTTTCCTGGCCAGCAGAATTGCGGGGAGAGGCAACAGATTTCGCATCACATTCGTGGACCTTGCATTCGCTATCTACTTTGTGGGCAGATCGGTACTGCCGTTCCTCGCGTTCCTGCTTCGTGGCAGCCCAATCGGACCAGACGAGGCAAGAATGTTCTTGGCCCCTGTTCAGTTCTATCTCATCTTTCGCATAGTTACGCAGTCACTGGAGACTCCACATCATGTTGTAACCGCTGTGGTACTTCTCTTCCTTACCAGTTTGGCAGTATGCTGTGTTGGACTCTTGCAGGCCTTACAGGTACCAGGCATAAATGCGTTGCTGCACAACCTCTACCCGTCGGGCAGAAATATTTTCACGTTCCTCCATTCTAAGAGAGTAACGGCTGTATTTGCCGGGGATTGGAACGGAGCTGGCTTCTACTTTGCCTCGACCGCCTTGCTGTGCATCGGGCTTGTTTCGAGTCTTGGCAAGGGATTTGGACGGAGAGTTGCCATTCTAGGTGCTAATGTCAATGCGCTCCTGATGATCCTTAGCGGCTCATTCTCTAGCTCAATCTCTTTTCTTATAGCGGGAGGAGTTCTTGGGATCAGGTCGAGGAGTTTCATAAGATTGTTTCTCAGGATCCTTTTGGCCGGCGCCATGATTTGCGCAGTAGCACTGACGTTCTTTCGACCACTGATTGTTGAGAGGCTGAACCTCCAGTTCGGGGGAAACGCATCTCACCTGCCGGCAACTTTTGTCTTTCGGATGGAGTTTTGGAGAAACACCATATTGCCGGCTGTATCGCAACACTGGCTATTGGGAGCTGGACCTACGAAGTACGGTTGGACTACCGAGGAGAGCTACTACGTGTTTTTGCTGTTTAGGACCGGCGTTGTGGGCTTGTTCTTGTATCTGTCTTCTGTAGCATATCTGATGGTTGCCCTTACAGGGTCGCTCGCCCGACAAGCAGGACTCTCTGCCGCGTTGACAAGACTTTGTTTGGTACTCCTGTTGCAAATGGTGGTAGCAAATGTCGCCGGTTCCTACTTCGAGTATTCGGGGCCCTCCGAAACGCTCTGGATAACGTTAGGTCTGACGATCGCAAGTACGCAACTCACCAAACCAAGAGACGAACTCTGACATGGAAATAACAGTTCTCAGGGTCACGAAACGTGTAGGAGGCGGTGACGCGTACCTGGACCTCCTCCTTAGGGTTTTGAAACGCCGACACCTCGTGCACGAAACCATCTGGCCGGGGGTGGATCAAAAGCCGCGGCGTTTTGTCACGAAGCCACGACAGATAGTATGGCTAGCTCGGATTTCGGGAAGCATGGATCTGTGGATTAGAGATCCCCTGTCTGTGGCAGTGTATCCTGTAATGAAAACCAGGGGCAAGAACCTGGCACTCTTCTACCACCTAGATACTAGTGTGATGCCGACGCTTGGACTAAGTAGAGTACTCGAGCGGCTCTGCTACAGAAACCTGCCGAAAATGGACTCTGTAGTTGTAATCTCACAGTTCTGGGCAGAAGCACTGCGGAAGAAAGGGGTCGCCTCGCCCGTGCTGATACCTTATGGTTTTGATCTTTCAGAATTCGATATCGGAGAGGAGGAAGTCGAACAATTCAAGAGGGACCAGGGACTCACTGCAAAACCAATAGTTTACTTAGGAAACTGTCAAAACGCGAAGGGGGTCGTGGAAGCCTATCTTTCTTTGAAGGATGAACCCTATCATCTGGTGACAAGTGGGGAACCGCGCGTCTCCCTTTCGTGCAGAAACCTCTTTCTTCCACGACGTCAGTACCTTTGTCTTCTGAAAGCTTCGTCGGTGACGGTGACTATGTCAAAGTTCAAAGAAGGCTGGTGCCTCACAGCCCATGAGTCTCTTCTGTGCAGGACTCCGGTGGTGGGGTCAGGCACCGGTGGAATGCGGGAACTCCTCGAAGGAGGAGGGCAGCTCATATGCCGTGATTTTCACAACCTACCTGAGATGGTTTCCTTAGTACTGGAAAAGGCCCGTGAAATGGGAGAGGCTGGCAGGAAATTTGCCGAGCAGTTCACTCTTGACAAGTTCGAAGCCGCCTGGTGTCAGTTACTGACATCTCTGGAGGAGTATGGAACCGAGCCATAGTTGGAGCATTTGCGAAGCTGACGATGATGCATTGGAAACTCAGAAGAAATGAAACCGATGTCTTGTGATGGGAATCCGTCGAACAAGCGGCGCGGTTGGCGATACGTAGTTATCACCCCGTGCAAGAACGATGCGCTGCTGCTACCGTGCATCTTTGGCTCGCTTCTGACACAGACAGTCAGACCCGATCGTTGGGTCATTGTTGACGATAACTCTTCGGACTGGACCTTTTCGCTGGCGACTTCGCTGGCGCAACGGTACGACTGGATCCATGTCGCGCGTATGGAAGAAGGCAATAAAGGAAGGCGTCGCTCAGGAGGGGCAACAGCATTCCTCAGTGGATATGAGCTCGTGAAGGATCTCGCTTTCGATTTCGTCGCAAACCTCGATGCTGACGTGAGCTTGCCCCCTGACTATTTCGAGCGCATATTTGAACTCTTTGAAAGCGATCAGTCCCTAGGGATTTGCGGTGGTCATTGCTACAATCTCGGACCAGACAGGACAATCAAGAAGGAGTGGGTTCCAGATGAACACGTGAGAGGAGCCACAAAGATCTACAGAAAGGCCTGCTTTGACTCGATTGGCGGAGTGGTTGCCTGCGAAGGTTGGGATACAATTGACGAAACACACGCTCAGATAAAGGGATGGAAGACGAAGAGCGTGGACAGCCCCGGCGTGTTACATCTAGGAAGAGTAAGTTCAGTCGGAGGCGTATTGAGGGCCGGAATGCAGCACGGGAGAGAGGCTTACTACCTGGGATACCATCCACTCTTCGTGTTAGCAAGGTTCATCCGACTATGCTTCTCAAGTCCCTTTGTTTTCGGTGGCGCTGCATTCATGTTTGGTTTTTTTCTCTCGGCAGGGAGAGGAGAAGAGAGATTCCCTGACTCAGAGATGAGAGGCTATCTCCGAAGAAAACAACAGCAGAGACTGCGCCATTGCGTCCGAGAACTCCGGACTTGGCTCTTCGGAGCACGCCCCTAGCAAGTTGGCTTTGAGCGCCCCACGATACCCCAGTTTCCCCACAATACGGTACACAATCGTATGAAACGCCGCGTTGACAACCTGGGCGGCTAGGTTTATAATATACAAGATCGGTGACGCGGTTTGTGCGTCGAATCAAATGTCATCACGGAGCAATTTCTGCCGGATAAGGATTGTCTATTAGAACCACCACTCTAATCCCTGTCGTTGCATTGTGAAGTGAAGGTTGGTCCGGATGAATGCCTCGCCTAAGGCACCATTAGTGGGTTTCTATCTGCAGCAGTTTGTTTGCTGCGGCCTGTGTTGTGTGGTTTTTTCCCTTGCCGGATGTAGTCACTCTACCACAGGACCAGAAGGACGATTGCCCACTCAGGTCACAGTGCACGACGTCATAGACACTCTTCTGGTGTGCACCTGGGAGGACAACAAGAAGGCTGCCTGTTCCCTTGCCTTTGATGACACACAGATGACACACTACACGGTGGCGGCCCCAGAGCTCGAAGCGCGGGGTTTCCGAGGGACCTTCAACCTAGTTACAGGATGGATAAGTGACTGGGCTCCGTGGCAGAGCCTCTTTGACCGAGGTCATGAGATTGCGAATCACACCAGAAGCCACCTAAACCTTTCAATTCTTACACCAGAAGAGGTCGAGTATGAAATCTCAAAGGGCAAGGCGGACATACTTGAAAACCTGCAAGGTGTGCAGCAGGTGCCCTCATTTACCTATCCTTACGGTTCCAGTAGCCCATGTTCGAAGAGTCTAGCGGCAAAGTATCACATGAATGCGCGCGGCAGCTGGGGCATAAACCCGGCTGCACCCGAAGACTTTATGTTGATCAAGGGTTCCGGTTACTACGCACCCTTCAGTTTGGAAAGCATGAACCATAACCTAGATGCTGCCTTAGAGATTGGAGGTTGGTATCTTCCATACTTCCATATGATTGGCTCAGACACAGGTTATTGCCCCTTGGAGATCTTTCGTTCTCATTTGGACTATGTAAAGCAACATGTTGACTCGGTCTGGGTGGCCCCACAAGGGGAGGTGGGTCGCTATATCAGGGAACGCGAGTCCTTCCGGTACCAAATCGTAGGTTCCAGTGAGGTTTTTCTTTACGTGCAGACGGGACTGGATCCCAGCACATACAACATACCACTTACGCTTCGTCTGGTCCTGAAGCCTGGACACCCCGCCATCTGGATGTTTCTTGATCAAAAGAAGTTGCTTGCCCCTCAGGGCTTGGACACCTTGCAGATAGATGTAATCCCTGAAACTGTATTGCCTATTCGCGTCGAGCTCATGAACTGAGTGCTTCATCGAAAGACTTGAGTCGTGTACGTCGAATTACGCGAAGGACAAGTCCTCCGAGAGCTGTCTGCGGGCGGAAGGGTGCAGTACTGCGTGGGTTTTTCCGAGCGCGGGTGCGGAGCGCATGCGACAGCAGAGAGATAACCAGAGGTAAATCCGCGTGCTCTTGGTGGGCACGGTAGAGGAGTCCTGCAAGCTGGTTTCCTCGCTGACGAAGCCCGGAGACTCTTCTAGGCTAACCGGAGACCTTTCTGAGTTGGGCCTACTTTTGTCAATAAAGACGCATCTCGCAAATCCCAAACTCTCAGATGCAGATTGAAGGTTGTCAGAAACGGTTCCAGGAACTCCCTTTTCGTACGTTGACGAAAGCGGATTGGTATGAGATGAGACAACCATGCGACGAGATTCTCTAAGAATCGCTATTGGCAAGGACAGTTCATCCTGGTGTGATAGGTTTGCTCAGGCTCTTGAGCTAAAGATCAAACAGGGATATCGATTGAGTTATGAGGT
>Ga0315289_10005425_pt1 | contig 18846 bp, 15 predicted proteins | sample YL17G11_40_MG_FD_203452 | JGI IMG/M metagenome (GOLD analysis project Ga0315289, IMG submission 203452) | Sediment microbial communities from Yellowstone Lake, YNP, Wyoming, USA - YL17G11_40 | ecosystem: Environmental > Aquatic > Freshwater > Lake > Sediment | place: USA: Wyoming | collected...
AAGGTCGCGAGGATCGCTGCTGTCAGAGTCGTCTTGCCGTGGTCGATATGGCCTATGGTACCTACGTTGACATGCGGCTTAGTGCGTTCAAATTTTTCCTTTGCCATGTTGCCTCCTTAATGAGCACATAACTTACGGAGCTACTATTTCCACATCTCGAACGTAAGTTATAGGTGCGAATTAATCCTTGACAATTTTTAAAATGACGCAACCTTCAAAAAAAATTGTCAAGGATAAGTTCGACCATCAAACTTACGTTTCAGCCAGAGGCTGATCCGCCTCCGGCGGACATTACATTCCGTAAGTTTGGGTCTCACTTATGAATTTTTTACACCTTCCGAACCTTCCAAAATCTTTTCCATAATATTTCTAGGCACTTCCTGATAACAAGAAGGCTCCATTGTATAGGAAGCGCGACCTTGTGTCAAGCTTCTTATCGCCGTCGCGTAGCCGCAGACTTCGCTTAACGGGACAGACCCTTTTATAACCTTTGCATTGCCTTTTTGTGCAACAGACTCTATTTTGGCGCGCCTGGAGTTAAGATCGCCTATTACGTCACCGAGATACTCCTCGGGCGTTACGACTTCGAATGACATTATCGGCTCCAGCAATATCGGTGAAGCTTTTTTCATTCCATCGGTAAATGCGATAGATCCCGCCATTTTAAACGCGAGATCCGACGAATCGACTTCATGAAACGAGCCGTCGACAAGCTTTACTTCCACGTCTGTAACCGGATAACTCATGACCACTCCGCTTCTCGCGGCTATCTCCACGCCTTCTTCTACGGAGGGGATATACTCTTTCGGTATTGACCCGCCGATTATCTTGCTTTCGAATTTTATTCCTTCGCCGGGCTGGGCCGGCGCCATCTCTATTACGACATGGCCGTATTGGCCCCTGCCGCCGGATTGTTGTATAAATTTGCCTTCGATTCGGGTACTTTTTGTTATAGTCTCTTTATAAGCGACCTGCGGCTTTCCGACAGTCGCCCCTACTTTAAATTCGCGCAGAAGCCTCTCGACCATAACTTCAAGATGAAGTTCTCCCATGCCGGAAATAAGCGTCTCGCCCGTGTCATTATTATAAGTAACTCTGAAAGACGGATCTTCTTCGGTCAGTTTTCTCAGGCCTTTACCCAATTTTTCCTGGTCATCTTTGGTCTTTGGCTCTATCGCCATCGAGATTACCGGCTCCGGGAAATGCATACTTTCGAAAATGATAGGATTTTCTTCGGTGCAAAGAGTATTGCCCGTTGTGGTATTTTTTAATCCGACGCACGCCGCTATGTCCCCGGCCTCGACGCTATCGCATATCTCCTGTTTGTTCGCATGCATCTTTACGAGTTTTCCTATGCGTTCTTCTTTTTCCTTATTTGCGTTATAGATAAAATCGCCTGTCTTTAGCACCCCTGAATAAACGCGTATGAACGTCAATTTCCCGACATAAGGGTCTGACATTATCTTAAAGGCAAGACAACTGAATTTCTCGTCATTTCTAGGCTCCCTTATCTCTTCCTGCTTGGTGTTGGGATTTATACCCTTGGCCGGCGGGATATCAAGCGGCGAAGGGAGATAATTGCATATAGCGTCCAGCAAAAACGATATTCCCATGTTATTAAGGGAAGAGCCGCATAAAACCGGGACAAATTTATTGTTGATCGTGACGCGCCTTACGATCTCTAGCATTTCATCCGGATATATACCGCCGTCGTGTACATACTTGCCCATCACGTGGTCATCTACTTCGGCCAATTTTTCTATTAAACTACGCCTGTACTTGCTTGCCAGCGCTTGCATGTTTTCGGGAATCGGTTCCGGCTTATCTTCCGTATCCTCGCCGCTTCCTACGAAAATAAACGCCTTCATAGCGATAAGGTCTATTACGCCTTTAAAATTCGATTCGGCCCCTATTGGTATTTGTATAGGATGGGCATTTGCGCCGAGTTTTTCGCGCATATCGGCTATAGTCCCTAAAAAGTCGGCACCCAGCCGGTCCATCTTGTTTATAAACGCGATTCGGGGGACATTGTAACGGTCTGCCTGCCGCCACACCGTTTCGGATTGAGACTCGACTCCGCCAACCGCGCACAAGACCACGACGGCGCCGTCCAGAACTTTCAGCGACCTTTCGACTTCAACCGTGAAATCGACGTGACCGGGCGTGTCTATGAGATTAATGCGCTTGCCTTTCCAAAAACACGTCGTCGCCGCGCTGGTTATGGTGATACCCCTTTCCTGCTCCAGTTCCATCCAGTCCATAGCGGTCGTGCCTTCGTCGACGTCGCCTAATTTATAAAGCCTGCCCGTGTGATATAATATGCGTTCGCTCGTCGTCGTTTTTCCTGCGTCAATGTGTGCGACAACGCCGATGTTGCGCGTATCCTTTAATATGAACTTGCTCATATTTGTTATTGAATCTTTTGTTTCCATTGCCTCGACTAGCACCTCTTGCTCCATTGCTGTTCGTATGCACAGATTAGCACAGATTTAGGCTTGAGTAACATGCTTACGGATTAGCGCAGATATCTGTGTTAATCTGCGTCCTTCAATCTGTGATCATCTGTGTAAAAATAATATCTACCATCCTACCATCTGTAATGGCTGAATGCCTTGTTCGCCTCCGCCATTTTATGAGTATCCTCTCTCTTTTTTATCGCCGAACCCGTTCCGTTATATGCTTCCAGTAATTCATCGGCCAATTTCTCCTCCATCGGCTTTCCGGCTCTGGTCCTGGCAAGGTCGCGTATCCACCTGAACGCCAGAGCGAGGCTCCTCTGCTGCGGGACCTCTATGGGGACCTGGTAAGTAGCGCCGCCTACCCGGCGCGCTTTGACTTCGACAAGCGGCCGCGTATTATTTATGGCCTTTTCAAATACCTCAAGCGGTTTTTTACCCGTCTTTTCCGCTAAAATGTTAAATGCCGAATAGACGATATTCTCCGCTTTTGACCTCTTGCCCGCACTCATTATAACGTTGATGAATTTCGTTACAACGACACTGTTGTATTTCGGATCCGGTAAAATTTCCCTTTTTTCTGCTCTTCGTCTTCTCATCTTTTCTCCGCTTATTATACAGCCGTAATATTACTGTTTGGGCATCTTCGCGCCGTATTTAGACCTGGATTTTTTCCTATTTGCCACGCCCATAGTATCCAATGTGCCCCTTATGATGTGGTACCTTATACCCGGCAGATCCTTGACCCTTCCTCCTCGTATCATGACGATGGAATGCTCCTGCAGATTATGCCCTTCTCCCGGGATGTAAGCGGTCACTTCCATCCCGTTACTAAGGCGCACTCTCGCAACCTTTCGCAGCGCCGAATTGGGCTTTTTGGGAGTCTGGGTCTTTACCTGAAGGCAAACGCCTCTTTTCTGGGGCGAGTTCTCTAGCGCCGGCGATTTTGTCTTCTTCTTAAATCGTTGTCGTCCGAATCTTATAAGTTGGTTGATTGTTGGCATTTTCTTTCCTATATTAGTGGGTTAATTTTGTACCTTTAAACTTTTGTCGGAGCCATCTTTTTTTGAATCGCTTTCCTCACTACTGCCGGACTTGGCTCTATCCGTACCTTCAACGTTCTTTATCATTTCGAATTTTCTGTGTTCCGAAAAACCCGTGCCTGCCGGGATCAGGTGCCCCATTATCACATTTTCTTTCAATCCAATCAGCTCATCGCGCCTTCCGCTGGCAGCTGCTTCTGTCAGTACCCGCGTCGTCTCCTGGAAGCTCGCGGCAGAGATAAAACTCTTTGTGCTCAGGCTTGCTTTTGTTATTCCGAGAAGGACGGGCGATGCCTTTGCGGGTTTCTTCTTTTTCTTCATCACGCGTTCATTCTCCTCCAAGAAGTCGAATTTGTCGACTTGCTGCCCTAAAAGAAAAGATGTTTCCCCGGGATCTTCTATTTTGACTTTCTTTAACATCTGCCTTACTATGACCTCGATATGCTTATCGTTAATTTTGACACCCTGAAGCCTGTAGACTTCCTGCACTTCATTGACCAGGTATTCCTGAAGTTTTTTGTCTCCGGATACTCTTAATATGTCCTGCGGGACGACCGGCCCGTCGATCAATTGCTGGCCGGCAGTCACTTTGTCGCCTTTATACACGTTCAGATGTTTTCCGGGCGGAATGAGGTATTCTTTTGACATGCCGCTCGTACTTTTGACAATGATGCGCCTCATGCCTTTTTTGGATTCGCCGAATTCGACCGTGCCGTCTATTTCGCTGATGATTGCAGGATCTTTCGGCTTCCTGGCCTCGAACAATTCAGCGACTCGCGGAAGGCCTCCGGTAATATCTTTCGTCTTCGTAACGACTCGCGGCGTCTTTGCCAGCAATTGGCCTGCTTTTATCTTCTCGCCGTCCTTAACGATGATGTGCGCGCCCGAAGGTATGGGGTATATCCCCATAACTTCCTGCTTTTCATTTACAATTATGATCTGCGGGTGGTAATCGACTTTATGCTCGATCATGATTAAGTTAACTATTTTTGTCGCATCGTCGACCTCTTCCCGGACAGTAACGCCTTCTTTAATATCTTCATATTTTACCATTCCGCCTATTTCAGTAAGAATCGGCGTGGTATAAGGGTCCCATCTGACGAAGATGGCCCCCTGCTTTACTGTTTTTCCGTCTTCGGTGCTTATGATAGCGCCCTGCGGGACGGGATGCCTTTCAAGTTCTCTTCCGTCCGCATCATTTACGCTTATTTGGCCATTCCTGTTTACTACTACAAATTTGTCTTTAGATTCCAGTTGAACGGCTTTTATGCCGTGATATTTTGCCGTACCGTCGTTTTTCGATTCCAGATACGGCTTTTCGACGCTCAAACTCGCCGTGCCTCCGATATGGAAAGTTCTCATCGTCAGCTGCGTGCCAGGTTCGCCGATTGACTGTGCCGCAATTATGCCTACGGCTTCCCCAAGCTCTACTATTCTTCTCGTAGCAAGGTTTCGGCCGTAACATTTTGCGCAGACACCCTGTTTACTTTCGCAGGTAAGAACGCTTCGTATCCTTATTTTTTCTATACCTGCCGATTCTATCCTGTCGGCTTTCTCTTCGGTAATCTCTTGTCCCGCTTCTACAATAACAGCATCATTCACGATATCGACGATATTATCTAGCGCAACTCTGCCAATGACTCTCTCTTTAAGGCTAACTACCACTTCATCGCCTTCGATAATAGCGCTGGTCGTTATGCCATTTACCGTACCGCAGTCTTCCATGGTAATGATGGCATCTTGCGCGACGTCGACCAATCTACGGGTAAGGTAACCGGAATCCGCTGTCTTTAAGGCCGTGTCGGCCAATCCTTTTCGCGCTCCGTGTGTTGAAATGAAATATTCAAGAACCGTCAGACCTTCTCTGAAATTAGCTGTTATCGGGTTTTCTATAATTTCGCCGGAAGGTTTGGCCATCAGTCCGCGCATGCCTGCCAATTGCCTTATCTGCTGCTTTGAGCCCCTCGCTCCGGAATCTGCCATCATAAATATGGGGTTAAAGCTATCGAGTTCTTTAAATATCTGTTCGGTGACCTTATCGGTGCAGTGCGTCCAAATATCGACTACTTTATTATATCTTTCGCCGTCGGTTATCAAACCGTTTCTGTACTGGCTTTCGACGTTATCAACTTCCTTTTGAGCCTCCTCTATAAACAGCTTCTTTTTGCTCGGTATCTTAAGGTCATCTATCGCGATAGAGATACCCGCTTTTGTGGCTATCTCAAATCCTATCTGTTTTAAATCATCCAGCAATTTTATTGTGGCATCGTGCCCGAGCGTATTGTAGCATTCGGTTATTACTCTGCTTATCTTTGACTTGTTAAGCGACTCGTTCACGAAAGATAATTGCTTGGGAAGGCAGTCGTTAAACAATATTCTTCCGGGTGTGGTATCTATGGTCGTGTTGCCCAATCTAAGTTTTATCTTGGCGTGCATGTCCGCTTCGTTATCGTTATATGCGATCAGGGCCTCTTCTTTGGTGGAGAATACTTTCCCCTGGCCTTTAAGGCCCTCTTTTTCTTTCGTCAGATAGCAGCATCCCAAAACGATATCCTGCGACGGAATCGCGATCGGCCTGCCGTCGCTCGGCGAAAATATATTATTGACGGACATCATGAGTATGCGGCATTCCATCTGCGCTTCCATAGAAAGCGGCACATGGACCGCCATCTGGTCTCCGTCGAAGTCGGCGTTGAACGCCGCGCAGACAAGAGGATGTATCCTTATGGCCTTACCCTCGATGAGCCTCGGTTGAAACGCCTGTATACCCAGCCTGTGAAGTGTCGGCGCCCTGTTGAGTAAAACAGGATGCTCCTTGATAACTTCGTCGAGGATATCCCACACTTCCAATTTTTCTCTCTCAACTATTCTTTTGGCGCTTTTTATAGTGTGGACAAACCCTTTTTCCTTAAGCTTTTTTATTATGAAAGGCTCAAATAATTCGAGTGCCATCTTTTTAGGGAGGCCGCATTCGTGCAGTTTTAATTCCGGCCCTATCACAATAACGCTTCTTCCCGAATAATCAACTCGCTTACCTAAAAGATTCTGTCTGAAACGCCCCTGTTTCCCCTTCAACATGTCGCTCAGGGATTTGAGAGGCCTGTTACCGGGCCCCAGGACCGGCCTGCCGTGCCTGCCGTTATCAAATAATGCGTCGACGGCTTCCTGCAGCATCCTCTTTTCGTTCCGTATAATAACCTCGGGCGCTTTCAGTTCGATGATCTTCTTTAACCTATTATTCCTATTTATTACGCGGCGATAAAGGTCATTAAGATCGCTTGTGGCAAAACGGCCGCCGTCAAGCGGGACCAGCGGTCTTAAATCTGGCGGGATGACCGGTATCACGTCCAGTGTCATCCATTCGGGCTTATTACCGGAGCGATTAAAAGATTCGATTATGCGCAATTGTTTGCTTAATTTCTTTTGGCTCTGCTCTGTTTTAGACTCTTTGATTGCGCGATAAAGTTTCTGCGTCATATCTTCTATCTTTACTTCCTTGAGAAGGTCGCGTATTGCCTCTGCCCCCATCTTCGCTTTTAAAGTATTGCCAAACTTCTCCTTGTATTCTCTGTACCTGTCTTCGGTCAAAAGATCTCTCTTCTTGACCGGAGCGTCACCCGGGTCTATGACAATATACTCTTCGTAATAAAGCACTCTCTCGAGATCCCGCAAACTCAGCTCAAGAAGCGCGCTCATGCGCGAAGGCGATGTCTTAAAGAACCACACGTGAGATACCGGCGTCGCTAATTCGATATGCCCCAATCTCTGCCTTCTTACGTTGGAGCGCGTAACCTCTACGCCGCACCTGTCGCAGATTATACCTTTATGTTTTATCCTTTTATATTTACCGCAAGAGCACTCCCAATCTCTCGTCGGCCCGAATATCTTTTCGCAGAAAAGGCCGTCTTTTTCGGGCTTAAAAGTCCTGTAGTTTATCGTCTCGGGTTTTTTGACTTCCCCGTGCGACCACGATCTTATAACCTCGGGAGATGCGATCTTTATGGATATAGAATCAAAAGGATTCTCGAAATTACTCATCTTTTTCACCCTTTTTGCCAGGTTTTGCTGTGGCTGCGCCTTTTTCGCCTTTCTTTTCCATTGTGACATCAAGCCCCAGACTCTGAAGCTCTTTGACCAGGACGTTAAACGATTCCGGGGTCCCCGGCTGGAAGGTATTGTCTCCTTTTACAATGGCCTCGTACATCCTTGTCCTTCCCATAACATCATCGCTTTTTACCGTAAGAAGTTCCTGCAATGTAAATGCGGCTCCATATGCCTCAAGCGCCCAAACTTCCATTTCTCCGAAACGCTGTCCGCCGAATTGCGCCTTGCCGCCTAACGGCTGCTGCGTTACGAGCGAGTACGGCCCTATTGATCTGGCGTGTATCTTGTCGTCCACAAGATGCGCCAATTTCATCATATAGATGTAGCCGACCGTGACTCTCTGGTCAAACCGATTGCCCGTTAAGCCGTCATACAAAACTTGGCGTCCGTCTTCGGGTAGTTCGGCTTTTTTCAATTCCGACTTTATTTCGCTTTCACTCGCGCCGTCAAAAACCGGGCTTATGGCTCTATACCCTAAAACCTGCGCGGCCCAGCCCAAATGTGTCTCCAATATCTGTCCGACATTCATTCTTGAAGGAACTCCCAGAGGATTAAGTACTATCTCTACCGGCGTGCCGTCCGGAAGGAAAGGCATATCCTCTTCGGGGAGGATTTTCGCTATGACACCTTTGTTCCCATGCCGGCCTGCCATCTTATCTCCGACGGACACTTTTCGCTTACTGGCGATATAAACTGAAACCTTTTTAACGACTCCGGGAGGAAGTTCGTCGCCGCGCTTTATCCTGTCGATCTCGCGCTCCTGCTCAAATGCCAGCTCTTCTATCTGCTCATCGAGCATCGTAACCACGCGCTTGATATCGTCCTCTAATTTTTCATCCTCTTCTATCCTTAATGTAGTAATGTCGCACCTTTCAAGTTTCTTTATGCCGCTTTTCTTCAGCGCTTTACTCTTCGGCACAATCACGCCGCCTGTCTCTTCGTCAAGAAGGCTGACTGACAACTTAACGCCGTGCAGCATCTTCGCGAGCTTTAAAACTTTTTCTTTCTTTAGGTTGACGATCCGACCCTCGTAAAGCTTTGCGATTTCCGTTATCTTCTTTATTTCTTCGGTCTTTTCTTCTTTTGTTTTGTTCTTCGCCTCTTTTCGGGAAAAGACTTTGACATCGACGACTATGCCCTCTATGCCCGGCGGAGCCGTAAGGGAAGCATCCCTGACATCGCCCGCTTTTTCGCCGAAAATAGCCCTTAATAATTTTTCCTCGGGGGATAATTCTGTCTCGCTTTTCGGAGTAACCTTGCCCGCGAGTATATCGCCCGGCATCACTTCGGCGCCGATCCTTATAACACCTTCTTCGTTTAGATTATTGAGCATCTCCTCGCCGACATTAGGTATGTCGCGCGTAATCTCCTCGACTCCGAGGCGGGTTTCCCTTGCTTCAATCTCAAATTCTTCCACATGTACGGACGTATAGACGTCTTCTCGCACTAATTTCTCGCTTATTAATATAGCGTCTTCAAAGTTATACCCTCTCCACGGCATGAATGCCACGAGGACGTTTTTGCCAAGAGCTAGTTCGCCGTTTTTCGTCGAAGTGCCGTCGGCTATCACATCGCCTTCGCGAACCGTGTCCCCCGGCTTTACTATAGGCCTCTGGTTTATGCAAGTGGATGAGTTTGATTTTTCAAATTTTCTAAGCTGATATACGGTCCCGCCCACCGTTACTTCGGAACCATCAACTTCCGTTACTCTACCGCTATTTTTGGTAACAAGCACTGCGCCGGAATCTTTTGCAACTCTGGCTTCTATGCCCGTTCCGACCAGCGGCGTTTCGGTATATAATAACGGGACGGCCTGCCGTTGCATGTTAGATCCCATCAGCGCCCTGTTCGCATCATCGTGCTCCAGGAATGGTATAAGGCTAGCCGCGATACTCACCAGCTGTTTCGGAGAGACGTCCATATATTGGACCTTCTCCGGTTCTACCTTTAAGAAATCGTCCTTATGGCGGCAGAATACTTTGTCGTCGACGAAACGGCCATCCTTGTCCACTTTTGCGTTAGCTTGCGCTATTATAAAATTATCTTCTACGTCAGCCGTCAAATAGTCTACTTTATCGGTTACTTTGCTGTTTTCAACTTTCTTATACGGCGTTTCAAGGAAACCGTGTTCGTTTACTCTTGCATATGTTGACAGCGACGCGATAAGTCCGATATTCGGGCCTTCGGGCGTCTCTATCGGGCACATGCGGCCGTAGTGGGAGTAGTGGACATCTCTTACTTCAAACCCGGCTCTTTCCCTATTAAGCCCGCCGGGGCCTACGGCGCTTAAGCGCCTCTTATGCGTAAGCTCGGCGAGCGGATTCGTCTGGTCCATAAACTGCGAAAGCTGGCTCCTGCCGAAAAAGTCCCTTACCGAACTGGATATAAGTTTGGAGTTGATGAGGTTATGCGGCATCACATTCTCTAAATCATAAATATTCATCCTTTCGCGAGCCGCCCGCTCTATCCGCGCTAACCCTATCCTGAATTGATTCTGCAAAAGTTCCCCTACCGACCTGATGCGTCTATTACCCAAATGGTCTATATCGTCTGTGGAGCCGCTGCCGTTCTTAATCTGGATCAGTTTTATAAGTGCTTTAACGACAGTGCCGGCCGTCAATACGGTAGTATCGGCCGATTCGTTCATACCGAGTTTTTTGTTCAGCATGAATCTCCCCACGCGGCCGAGATCATATCTCTTGGCGTCAAAAAACAGTCTGGTTATAAGCGTCTCGGCGTTTGCCAAAGTCGGCGGATCGCCGGGCCGTAATTTTCTATAAATGTCTAAAATCGCGTCTTCTCTGGTCTTCGAATGATCTCTTTCGAGGGTATTAACCAGCTCCGGCATGGGATCAATCATTACTTTTATGTTCCTTATGCCGGCATTCCATATTCTATTAACAAGATCCTTTGTTATCTTCTCGGCGGTGCGCGCAAACGGAAGACCGCTTTCGCCCGTTACGTCGCTTGCCAGAAAGGCGCCTATTAATTTTTCGAATTGACTCTTCCTGGTGGCTTCTACTTTTTCTATACCGCAGATGGCTTTAAGGATATCCTCGTCTTTGGATAGGCCCAATGCTCTTAAAAAGGAGGTGGCGGCAAATTTTCTTCGCCGATCAATGGTTACGTGTATGGCATCGTTAATGTCGGTTTCTATTTCTATCCACGCCCCTCTATAAGGGATTATGCGCGCGGCATACAGTTTTTTACCGTTCGGATGTATGAAATCTTCGAAGGATATACCCGGAGACCTATGAAGCTGGCTGACAACTACCCTTTCGTCGCCGTTTATGATAAACGTGCCCGTTTCGGTCATAAGGGGCAGATCGCCCATGTATACTTCCTGCTCCTTGACATCCTTGGGCGTACGAAGCCTTATCTTGACCTTAAGCGGGCTTGCGTATGTTATTCCCCGTTTCTGGCATTCGCTTATATTATATTTTGGCGTACCGAGGGAATAACCGGCGTATTCGAGCTTATACTTTCCGTCGAAACTTTCTATGGGAAAGGCCTCTCTGAACGCGCCTTCGAGCCCAGTCTGTTTCCTCTTGATCCGCGGAACATCATCCTGCAGAAACTCGGCGTACGAAGCGGTCTGTATCTTTACCATATTAGGCATCTTATAGCTATCTTTTATCTTTCCGAAATTTTTTATGGTCTCTTTCATAGTCCTTCCAAAAAGTCAGTAGTTGTTTCGCAATATTCCTTGTCATTGCGAGCGCCCCACAAAATCACGAAGTGATTTTGTGGGATTAGTCCTGTAGAATCCTTCGGATTTCGCAGGGCAATCTCGTTGAGATCCTTTGGACGCTCTTATTCATCGCGTCCTTCCCTCGATTTCGACCAACAAACTTATGTCGCTTCAGCGCGATGATACTACTCCATAAGTTTGGGTCTTATTTAAGCTCTACCTTTGCACCGGCTGCTTCGAGTTTCTTCTTTATATCTTCGGCTTCTTCTTTGCTGATGCCTTCTTTGACCGTCTTAGGCGCACCTTCCACCAGGTCTTTTGCCTCTTTCAGCCCTAATGTCGTAATAGCGCGTATCTCTTTGATGACGTTAATCTTGTTAGCGCCCGCACCGGCCAGAACGACGATGAACGACGTCTTCTCTTCGACAGGTGCTGCCGCGCCCGCGGCCTGAGCTTGACCCATTCCGGCCGGCGCCACCATCGCCTGCATCGGACTCACTCCGAATTTCTCTTCAAGCACCTTGACCAGATTGGCCAACTCAAGAACGGTCATGCCCTCGATAGAAGATATTATGCCTTCCATCTTCTTGGATATTTGTATATCCGCTTTTTTTTCTTCTGCCATTCGATTTCTCCTGTGTTTAATCACTTGTCGGTTTTCATTGTCGGGGACACTTTCCTTTAAAGTCGCTACCTATATCCGACGGAAAATGTCCCCCTCTCGTCTTTACCGTCGTCTATAGTCTTTTGGTCCACTACAATCGCCTACGCTCCAGATTTCTTCCGACCTATAGCGTCTACGACGCCTACTAAATTGCTCAACAGATTACGCAATATTCCTACAAAGCCGGTCACCGGCGATTTCATACCCGCCAGGACCATGGAAAGCAGCACTTCTTTCGACGGTAAAGTCGACATAAATTTAATAGTGTCTAACGAGACTGTTTCGCCGTTCACAAATCCCGTCCGTATCTTGACTTTTTCATGGCCCTTCGTGAAATCCACTAACAGGCGCGACATCGCCACAGGATCGCCTTTTGTAAAAAGAACGCCGCACGACCCGCTTATCGACGGATCGAGATCTTCTGCCTTGACATTTATGCCCGCTTTTTTTATCGCCTGCTTCAGCATCGTATTCTTAGTGACCATATATGCGGAAATATCTCTTTTGAGGGACCTCCTCAGTTCCTCCATCTCGCCGACACCGATATTGCTGAAACTCGTGATAAAGAAACTCGGATAGCTCTTGAAGCGATCCGCTATCTCCTTGACCATGTGCTCCTTGCTAATTCTTCCAAATTTTTCCATGATTACTCTCTTTTAATAAACGCTCTACCCGCGCACCATTCGGTGCGGCCCCGCATAAAGATGCGGAGCTTCACTTTTGCCAATTGGCGATATCAAGCCGTAATCCGGGTCCCATTGTAGATGATATGGACATATTTTTCAGGAATACACCTTTGACTGTATGAGGCTTTGACCGTTCTACGCATTCTATCAATTCTGAGCCGTTTTCAAAAAGCGCTTTAGTCTCGAAGGACAATTTGCCGATCATCGCGTGGATGTTGGATTGTTTGTCCATCTTGAATTCGATTTTTCCCTTTTTTACTTCCTCGACTGCTTTTTCCACGTTAGCAGTAACAGTTCCGGCTTTCGGATTCGGCATAAGACCGCGCGGGCCCAAAACTTTTCCGAGGCGCCCCATGTCCTTCATCATATCAGGAGTGGCTATCGCCACATCAAAATCGCACCAACCTTCGCTTACCTTTTTGACAAGCTCATCGGCACCCACAAAATCCGCGCCGGCCGTCTTAGCCTTTTTCTCGTCCTCGCCTTTACAAAAAACAGCTACTTTGCGCGTTTTGCCTGTGCCATGCGGCAGCGATACCGTGCCTCTCACGCTTACGGAAGTCTCTTTTATATTTACGTTGAGTTTGAACGATATTTCTACCGTCTGGTCAAATTTTGTCTTAGGCGCCTGCTTCAATACCTCGATCGCCTCGCGCAGGGTGTAGGATTTCTTCTTATCCGCTAACTTGCTGAATTCTTTTTTACGTTTTGATAATGCCATGATATATTAACGACTCCTCTTCTAATTTTTATTAACACTGTGCTTAAAAAATACTAATTTACATTATCTTTCTTATCTACTACATCTATGCCCATGCTTCGGGCCGTTCCCGCGACTATCTTCATCGCCTGCTCGATGTCTGTCGTGTTGAGGTCCTGCATCTTTATCTTCGCTATCTCTCTTATATCGTCTTTAGTAACGGACCCTACCTTCTCTTTATGGGGCACTCCGCTTGCCTTCGCCACGCCGCAAGCCCTTTTAAGTAATATTGACGACGGCGGGCTTTTTATGATAAATGTAAATGATTTGTCCTCATACGCCGTAATTATGACGGGTAGCTTCAGGCCTTCTCTCCCTTGGGTCTTCGCGTTAAACTGCTTACAGAACTCCATTATATTTAAGCCGTGCTGGCCAAGAGCGGGGCCTACCGGCGGTGCAGGGTTCGCCGCGCCTGCCGGACAATACAATTTTATTACCGCCTTTACCTTTTTTGCCATTTCGGAATCCTTATCTTGAAATTATAATTTTTCTACCTGCCAATATTCGAGTTCCACGGGAGTGGACCTGCCGAAAATCGAAATCGTAACCTTTAGTTTTCCCTTAGCGGGATTGATCTCTTCTATCGTACCGTTAAAATTGATAAACGGGCCTTCCAATACCCTGACGCCCTCGCCTTTTTCGAATATGACTTTCGGCGTCGGTTTCTCTTTTGCCATTTCGGCCTGTTTTAATATCGCGCTGATTTCATTTTCCTTTAGGGGAACGGGCCTGCGTCCGAAGCCGATAAAACCGCTTACGCCGGGGGTATTCTTAATGAGGTACCATGTGTCATCGGTAAGTTCCATCTCAACAAGGACATAGCCGGGAAAGAATTTTCTCGTCGAAATCTTCTTCTTTCCGGCCTTTACTTCCGAGACTTTTTCGGTAGGTACTAAAACCTGCGATATGAGATCGCTAACTGAACTTGTTTTTGCCCTGCTCTCTATATTCGCTTTGACCTTATCTTCGTACCCAGTCTGCGTATGTACCACGTACCACTGCTTTGCCATTGATTGCACCATAAACCTAAAGTTTAATAACTATATTCACCATTCGCACAAATATAAAATCGCATATCCATATAAAGATACCCAGCAATAACATGGATGTGATTACCACGGTCGCCGAAGATTTCAGCTCCTCTTTGGTCGACCACGAGACCTTGCCTAATTCAACCTTCACCTCTTTAAAGAAATTCGCGACTTTATTTGCCATTTATTCTTGCCTTTTCGAATCCTTAAGTGCCCGCTAACTGCCAAAACAATGGTCCCTCGACTTCGCTTCCCTCGATTTCACTCGGGATGGTTCGAGGGATGGTGAGCGAAGTCGAACCACGGGACAACGGTGAGCAAGGTCGCTTTCGGCGACCGCGTCGAACCGTGGCAGGCCAGGAGGGATTCGGCGCCCTCGTTCGGCTCGCTACGCTCGCCAGGATACTCGGGTCGGCCATTCGTCCCGCTTGCACTATCTCCTGTGATTCGCTGGAGTATGCGTTTTTCCTCGCGCTTGCTCGGCGCGGGACTCTCTTCGAATCTATGCGGTCTGCTTACAAACGTAAATCTGGCAGGCCAGGAGGGATTCGAACCCCCAACAGGCGGTTTTGGAGACCGCTGCTCTTCCAGTTGGAGCTACTGGCCTTCCTATATATAGGCTGCCTATACTTCCGCCAAAGGCGCCTGCCTGCCGGTAGGCAGGGACCCGTCCCTGGCGGGCGCTCCTACTTTAATTCCTTATGCAGCGTGTGCTTTTTGCAAAATTTGCAATATTTACTTAATTCTATCTTATCCTTGGTCTTTTTCTTATTTTTCCAAGAGTTGTAATTACGGTTTTTGCACTCTGAGCATGCTAATGTTATTATTTCGCGCATAAATGAGCCCACAACTTACGGAAACGTGTTTTACTAAGGGTGACGTAAGTTATAGCCTTTCTCTTTGCCCGTTAGGGCGAATTTATCCCGAAGTCTATCTCGAAAATATCGAAGAGATTTTCGGGATGATTGGACGAGGGGTCACCTTTATTTATACTATTACTTCAGTTACGACCCCCGCGCCGACCGTGTGGCCGCCTTCTCTTATGGCGAACCTGAGTTCTTTTTCCATGGCGATGGGCGTTATGAGTTCGACTTCAAACTGCGTATTATCTCCGGGCATGACCATCTCAACGCCCTGAGGCAGAGTGACTATTCCTGTGACATCGGTTGTCCTAAAATAGAACTGCGGCCTATAGCCTTTGAAGAAGGGCGTGTGGCGGCCTCCTTCTTCCTTTGTGAGGATATAGACTTCAGACTTAAACTTGGTGTGAGGCGTAATTGAACCGGGGGCTGCAAGCACTTGTCCGCGTTCAAGGTCTTTCTTCTCAATGCCTCTTAGGAGGACTCCGATGTTGTCGCCGGCCTGCCCTGAATCAAGGAGCTTCCTGAACATCTCAACCCCTGTGACGACAGACTTCTTTGTCTCTTTCATTCCGACTATCTCTACTGGCTCGCCCACCTTTATCTGGCCTCTTTCGACCCTGCCGGTACCGACTGTGCCGCGTCCCGTGATCGAGAATACGTCCTCGATGGGCATCAAGAAGGGCTTGTCTATGTCTCGTTTGGGGATCGGGATGAATTCGTCTATGGCTTTTAATAGCTCATATATGCATTTGGTGGCGTTTGCGTCAGCTGGATTCTTCATTGCGCTTAGGGAGTCGCCCCGTATGATCGGGGTCTTGTCTCCGGGGAATTTGTACTTGGTGAGGAGTTCTCTTACTTCTAATTCTACCAGGTCAAGGAGTTCTTTGTCGTCTACCAGGTCTATTTTATTCAGGAATACTACTATTGCAGGGACGTTGACCTGCCTTGCTAAGAGGATGTGCTCTCTTGTCTGGGGCATCGGGCCGTCTGCTGCTGATACGACTAGTATTGCTCCGTCCATCTGGGCTGCGCCTGTGATCATGTTCTTTATGTAGTCGGCATGGCCCGGGCAGTCTATATGGGCGTAATGACGGGTCTCGGTCTCGTATTCGACGTGGGCGACCGCTATTGTGACGGTCTTGGTCTCGTCTCTTACTGTACCGCCTTTTGCTATATCGGCGTACGATTTTACGGTGGCCTTGCCTTTTTGGGCTAAGGTCGCGAGGATCGCTGCTGTCAGAGTCGTCTTGCCGTGGTCGATATGGCCTATGGTACCTACGTTGACATGCGGCTTAGTGCGTTCAAATTTTTCCTTTGCCATGGTCGGTCTCCTTTTTTACTGGTCGGGGACACTCTCCTTTAAAGTCACTTGCACAGTAAGACGGAGAATGTCCCCATATTGTCTTTGACTTTAGTCTTTGCTCTTTTGGTTCAACTGCAAACGCTTATGGCGCGTCTTTCAATTATATATTAAAACCCCTCAAGCACTGGCTATGGAGCCCTCGATCGGAATTGAACCGATGACCTCATGCTTACCATGCATGTGCTCTACCGACTGAGCTACAAGGGCGTATTCGTCGAGCCAAGATTTTATCTGTTTGATCAGCTTTATATTGTTTACGTACAGCGTTGCTGTGCCGTAGAGGGCCCTTCTTTTTCTATACACACCCTTGCCCCGCCTTTTCAAAACCCCGGTCTTATAAAACTGGGTCAGGGGCAGATTTAGTTCCCGGCTCCAGAATTGCTCGATCCCTTTTATGTCACAGCCCTTATCTGCCGTTATAGAAACATGCATCTTTTCTTTGGGAACGCCGCATATGATCGCCAGAAGCTTTACTATGCTGTTTAGCGTCTGATGATTTTCGCTGCGTACGGCAAGAGTGTGCGGATGATTTATATATCCGCCCTCCCACAAAAGTCCAAGCGCAAAGGCCTTAAGCCGTTCTTCGTCGATAGTTAAAAAATCTTTTACCTTTATATGAAACATGTCTTTATTGTGCTGGAGGTAGGACGCGTCGCTTCTGGTGCGGCGTCTTATGCCGTATTTATCCATAAGGTATATGACTTTACGCCATGGTAAATTCACTGCCTCGCCGACTTCGCGCGCGGATTTGCCGAGTGAGTATTCCGTCGATATTTTTTCTATTATTTCACGAGAATATGACATTTTGTAATGCTCTACCTATTTCCTTTCAAAAAAAATAACGCTTTATTATATGTGCGTTATTATTTTATTAATTAACCATAGAAGATACGGAGCATAAAGTATATCATATAACCCTATTTTGTCAAGGATTTTTTTAAAAAATTTTGATTTTTAAATGTTTTCGTAAATGGCTTAAAAACGCGGGGTTTAAGGGGTTAGAGTGCGTCGGCGCTGCACACATCGCCTCAAAACACGCTCCAGATTTGGGCAAGTATTGAACATTGATATTCTCCTCGCGCCTGACAAAATTTTTAACGCTTTTCGTTTCACCGAAAATCGGGGGCGAAATAACTCGGCGGCACTGCCGTACCGCCTCGTTCCGCCTTCGGCGGAATCGCTTACTTGCATATCACTGCGAACAAATTTCGCCCTTCCTGCCTGCCGGCAGGCAGGTTAGAAACCGATTTTCGGCTCACTCAAAGCTAAATTTTGTAGGTCGCTCGGAGGAATATCAAGTTCAATGTAAAACTCGAGGCGGTTTTTCGGCAATGTGTTCCGTGCCGACGAAAGCAACGGAAAATTTTGTAATGTCGCTCGGAGAGGTATCAATACCAGCGTTAGCCATATTGAAATCATGGCCCGGGAGACCGGAAGTGTCAGGTTCGCAAACCTGCTCTTTGTTTGTAAGCAAGAAGTTTATCTGGAGAAAGTGCAAAATAGCTGCTTAAAATATCCCCTCTTTTTTGGGGATTTAGCGCTAATGTTAGGTATAAAAAATTAAGATTTTTCCTCTTGACAAACTCAATACTTGTGATATACTTACATTGCAAGTTGAGAGATCAGCCTGCAGATATGTATCGCTTAAGGGCTCGGGAAACTGAGTCCTTTTTGCTTTTCCGGCGCTATGGAGACTTGATCTCTTTAGGAAAGCAGATAAAGTTTCTGATTTTTTGTATGTCATAAACAAACAACCCGCTGCCTGTCAGTTCATTTAATTCGCTGGCAACCTTACGAGTTGTTACGAAAAGCACCACCTTCTTACCATCATCTAATAATTGCTTGATAGGATCATGAAAATCACTATCCCCACTCCATAGGATAAAATTCTCCACTTGTCCGGAATCGTAGTCTCGGAGCATGTCGCGCCCTATCTCAACATCAAAATTACACTTTCGGTGTTCCAGATATAGGATTCCCTGCTTATTCAATTCCTTTAGTTTGGAATTTATAAATTCAATGGTTTCAATACTCAGTTTTTTTAGTAACGTTGCCAAAATAAACTGCTTAAGTATAGCTGTTGACTGAAGGGGTATGCTTGATATATCAATGGACAGCCTCATGATCTTTACCGGCTTGGTTTTAACGATATAGCCCCTCTTTTTCGCGTCCTCTATCGTTATTC
>Ga0315289_10005427_pt1 | contig 18834 bp, 20 predicted proteins | sample YL17G11_40_MG_FD_203452 | JGI IMG/M metagenome (GOLD analysis project Ga0315289, IMG submission 203452) | Sediment microbial communities from Yellowstone Lake, YNP, Wyoming, USA - YL17G11_40 | ecosystem: Environmental > Aquatic > Freshwater > Lake > Sediment | place: USA: Wyoming | collected...
TGGTGGTGATCTTGCCCTCTTTGCCGAACACCCGTTGCGCTTCTGCCAGGGGGAAGAAGTGGAACTGGTCGTCCTGATCGCCCGTCCTGTCCAGGATGCCGACGATGACGAAGTCCTCCTTTGCGGGGCCGACGGGCAGCACCTGCCCTACGCTCAGGTTCTCCTTCTCTGCCAGGTCTCTTCCCACCAGCATGACTCTTGTTTCGTTGTCTGCAAAGTACCTGCCCTCCACCTTCCACCAGGGCTTGAGCCTCAACATCGCAGCCATGTTGATGCCGTAGATGATGTGGGGCGTGCTCTTGCCCGTCTTTTCATCCTTTTTCATGAACTGGTGCATGAGCATAGGCGTCGCCAGCTCCACATCCGGTATGCTGCTCACGTTCTTCAGGTCTCGGGCCGACAGGTATTTGGGTATAACTCCTCCATGGATGATCAGAGAAGCCGCCTCATAGGGGCATCCTTTGGGCACGGCCAGAAGGTGCGCTCCCATGCTGTTCATCTCGCGGTTCAGCTCCTTCTCATAGCCGGCGTTCAAGGCCAGGAGGCTGAAGAGGACTGAGATGGCTATTGCCACACCCAATACTGTGAGGAGAGTTCTGCCCCGGCGGCGGAGCAGGTTCTTGGCCGCCAGGGTGAAGAAGTTCATTGATATATCTCTCCGCCGATCTCCACCATCTTGCCGATTATCATAGGATCGCCGTCTCGTGCAGTTACCTTCCCGTACACCTTTGCTTTTGACCCTGTCTTCTGGGGTATGACGAAGTTGCTGGGAAGGATGTCGACGTAGATGCTTCCCGTTTGGTCGTCTACTATGAACCAGCAGCCCGATGGGCATTCCGTATCGATATTGCCCTCTATCACCACCATCTTGCCGTCAAAGGCAGGCTCATTCTGGACTATATCCTGGATCTTCACAACCTCCCCTCTAAGCTCAGCGGGCTCCTCCCCAGCCACGGTCTGCAAGACAAGAGTAGCCATTGCCATTAAGATCAAGGCCGTTGCCAATCTATTCCGCTTCATCCCTTATCACCATATGTGTTTCCCGTTCGAGCAACATTTCGTTGATCATCGATAAATCATGAGACAGATGACCTGCCTCAGAGCTTATTTCAACTACTGGCCATACCGCAGCGGGCGGCGCAGCTAGCTCCGCGGCAACCCTGACAGCCACTTGCAGCCTCACAGCCCGAAATGGGGCAATGAGATCCGCAATTCGACGTCACAGAGGCTGCAAACGAGCTTCCGCAGCATGCTGCGCAGCTGGATCCGCAGCAATCCTGGCAACCACTTGCAGCTCCGCAGCCTGCATTGGGGTGAGATCCGCACGCTGACTGTCCCATTTGTCCCAAAGCCAGCCCAATTCCTGCAAGCAGCAGGACCGCCGACACTATAACTAATTTCTTCATTTGTACCCACACCTCCCATCTTTTGTGAACCTTTCGATGTCCACAGTCGGCCAGGTAACATTCATGGATATATCAAGATTGGGATTTGGGCAAGAATCGTGGTAATCCTAAGGTATATCACGGCACAAATTGTAAATGGAATTATGCCATTTCTATATATATGCAGCAACATCTTCCTTGCTTAACACAGGCAATCATGCGGCCGATGGTCTTTTGAATAATCTCCCCAAGAAGATCTTGCCGACTCGTTTTCATCCTCTTGCTCTATTCTTCAGGAACCGGTTGAGAGGCTAAGAGAGAGCATAGAAAACTCTTTATATAACGACGATTGTCTTAAGATATAGATTCACGATTGTTAATAGGGAGCGAGAAGAAGAAATGGAGGTGAGGCGGATGAAGATAATTGAGGTTCTAAAAGCATTGATGATTCTCAGCCTCCTGACTGCCCCTGCCCTCTCAGAATACACCCTAAAGGGCTGTCCATGCACGCCAGGAGCCTGTCACTGCACCCACACAATGAACGCGTGCTGCAAAGGCCAAAATGATTCTTTTCTTTCTCAAGAATGCTGCTGCAACAGCCAGATTATGACATTCTCGAGCACGGATGTCTGCGAAACCGGCTATTCCTACTCAAGCAAGGGCAGCTCAAGGCCCATTAGCAATAAAAGCACGTCGGCAAGCCTTTCGCCTTCATGCGATGCAAGCATATGCTTCGAGTCTGCAGCCAGCTTCAATGATGTCGGACCGCCCGACATGGATGTGGTGGAGTTTCTGCCGGCTTCGGCAAAGCAGGTTTTCGGGGTCCTGGCTTCCGAAGGCCCTCTGACGCAGAAGGATCTCATCAGCAGGACCGATCTGCCTCCAAGAACGGTAAGATACGCCCTGGGCAAGCTCAAAGATGAGAATATGCTCGTGGAACGCTTCTGCTTCCAGGACGCACGCCAGAGCCTGTACAGCCTGATGCAATAGCCTCTGAAGACAGCTGCAGAGAGCTGCTCATCAGGTCTTTTTTTCCTTTGGAGACAGCAGAGTTGTTTGGGCATGTAAGCCGATGAGATCGAACTTGCGGCGAGATCAAATCAATTCTTCCCGCGTCTCCTCTTTAGACGGAATCTTGTCTCGATCGCCAGGCTTTTAAACCCCAATAACAATTGTTAATCGGTGAGTTGAAGATGAGGGATAGTCTTTGCTGAAACCGAATTTGATCAGCATGGCCAGAAGACAGAGCGTCTGCCGCCGTCAGCTAAATTGGTTTTAGAGGTGCTGGAGTCAGGCGACCTCTTGACTCAGAAGGATATCATAATTAAGACCTGCCTTCCGGCGAGAACCGTTAGATATGCTCTGAACAGACTAAAGAGAGAAAATCTCCTCCAAGAGCGCTTCTACCTCCGAGACGCCCGCCAGAGCCTTTACGGGCTGAATGTCCAATAGGGGGTGAGGACAGCGCAGCATTATTATTTAAATAAATTTTTGCAAAATATAAATGCGTCTCAGCCACCGGCTGCCGGGGGAAGTATAGCCACCTCGTCACCCTCGGAAAGCTTCGTCTCCAGGCCGCTTAGGGATTTCTTCCTGTTCTTCAGGAGCATTACATGTTCCCGGACTTGGCCGGACTCATCAAAGATGGCCGACCCAAACCTATGGTGGGAAGTGCTCAAGCTATCCAGGAGGTCTCTGATAGTGGAACCTTCCTGCAGTTCCACTTTCAAATCCCTTCCCAAAATATCCTCGAATTTTGCAAACGCTCTGAGCGGTACGATCATCTTCTCCTCCAGCTCTTTCGAATGGCATATCGAACAGCATGCATTCCTCGAATAGCGAAATGAGCGCCCAAGAGGAAGATTTATAAAATCTTCATCTGCAGATCCCTATCAGCCTGCTTAAGCCATCGCCCGTCACAATCCCTCTGACTCTCTGCTGCTCGTCAATTACGGGCAGCGCCGAGATGTTGTGCTCGTTCATTCGCTTGGCAGCACTTTCGATGGATTCGCCCGTCCGGATGGTTATCACCTCGCGGGTCATGATCTCTTCGAGCCGGTTGTACTTCATGGCAACGGCCTTGGACACGTCCCAGGCGGTCACAATGCCCGCCAGCCTTTCATCAAGAGAGATCACAGGTAGATGGGTGATCTCCCGTTCCATCATGATCCTGGCGGCGTCCTCAACGCTTGAGCCCATTCCTATGGTCACCACCTCCCGGGTCATGATGTCCCCCACAGAGGTGCGAGAGAGGAAGTTGCCGATGATGTAGTTCACCTGGCCCGATTCCAGGAGGAAAGCATCATGGCCGTAGTTGGACTTGATCTGGCAGTGCCTCACATCTACGTCGCTCGCAGCCAGCGCATCTGCTATCTCCCTTGACTGGTAGGGCGGATAGAGCCAGTCGGAGCTGATGGATATGACAAGGAACTTGGCCTTCACGCCCCGGAAGGCCTCAGCCAGAGTCTTATCCTTGGCCAGGTCGAAATAATCCACCGCCTTGGTGATGTAGAGATAGGAGTTGGCATCAAACCTCTTCACGAAGGCATCGCCGTGGTAGCGCAGGTAGCTCTCCACCTGGAAGTCAGAGGAGGAGAAGCCAAAGCTGTAATCGCTCTTGTCCTGCAATCTCCGCCCGAACTTGTGGTGCATCGACTCGTCGCTCAGGTAGGTTATGTGGCCTATCATCCTGGCCAGGGAGAGGCCTCTGGCAGGAGGAGACCTGTCATAGTAGTCTCCGCCGTTCCAATCAGGATCAGAGGTTATGGCTCTGCGGCCCACCTCGTTGAAGGCTATCTGCTGGGGCGAAGAGTAGGCGCTGGCGGCTATAGGAATCGCCATGCGCACCATCTCAGGATAAGAGATCGCCCACTGCAGGACCTGCATGCCGCCAAAGGAGCCTCCCACGACTGCAAAGAGCCTTCTCGCGCCAAGGTGATCGACCAGCCTCTTCTGGACGTCTACCATATCTCCCACGGTGATAACCGGAAAATCAAGGCCGTAATGCTTGCCCGTTTTGGGATTCATGGATGAAGGGCCAGTAGTACCTTTGCAGCCGCCAAGGACATTGGAGCAGATTACGAAGTACTTGTCCGTGTCCAGTGCCTTTCCCGGGCCAATGATGATTTCCCACCATCCCGGCTTCTCATCCCCTTTGTGCCAGCCTCCGGCATGGGCATCTCCGGAGAGGGCGTGGCATACCAGAACGGCGTTGCTCTTCTCCCTGTTCAGGCGGCCGTAGGTCTCGTAGGCCACGCTAACGTCATAGTGCCGGTCTCCGTGCTCCAGCACTATTTCTCCGGGGATTCGATAACACTGGGTCTCAACCAGGCCGACAGACTCTCGCTTCATCTGGCCATCCGGTCTAACGCCTGATCCAGATCGGCGATTATGTCTTCGACATCCTCTATGCCAATGGAGAGCCGGATGAAGTCCGGAGTGACGCCTGTGGCCGCCTGCTCCTCGGGCGTGAGCTGCTGATGGGTGGTGGTCGCAGGATGAATCACCAGGCTTTTTGAGTCTCCTATGTTCGCCACATGGGAGAAGAGCTTCAGGGACTCGATGAACCGCTTTGCCGGCTGGGTGCCCCCATGGATCCCAAATCCCAGGATGGCTCCGCCCCTGCCCTTCAGGTACTTCTTCGCGAGTTGGCTGCTGGGATGGCTATCCAGGCCGGGATAGTTCACCCAGGCCACAGCGGGATGCCCTTGAAGGTACTCTGCCACTCTCAGGGCGTTCTCGCAGTGTCTGTCCATTCTCAATGCCAGAGTCTCCAGACCCTGCAGGAACAGGAAGGCATTGAAGGGGCTGAGGCATGCTCCAAGGTCTCGCAGCAGCTGCAGCCGGACTTTGAAGATAAATGCCACATTACCCATTCCTGGAAAATCTCCGAAGGTGTTCCAGTACTCGAGACCGTGGTAGCTGGGATCCGGGTCTGTGAACTCCGGGAACAATCCACTAGACCAGTCGAACTTGCCCGAATCGACGATTACGCCGCCAATGGAGTTCCCATGGCCGTTTATGAACTTGGTTGCTGAATCCACAATGATGTCGGCTCCATAGTCTACTGGCCGGACGATGCCGATTCCAACTGTGTTGTCCACCACCAGGGGCATCCCTGCCCGGTGGGCGATCCCGGCAACTCTCTCGATGTCCAGCACGTCGAGCTTGGGGTTCCCGATAGTCTCGGCGTAGATAGCCCGGGTCTTCTCCGTAATGGCCTTCTCGAACTCCTCCGGTCTCGAGGAGTCCACGAACTCAACCCTCCTTCCCAGCTTAGGGAAGGTGTAGTGGAAGAGCTCATAGGTTCCTCCATACAGGTTATTGGCCGATACTATCTCGTCACCCACCCGGGTTATGGCCAGAAGTGCCAGCGTTATGGCTGACTGGCCTGAAGAGACGGCCAGGGCTCCGCTTCCGCCCTCCAGAGCAGCCATGCGCCTCTCAAAGGCATCATTGGTGGGGTTCATGATGCGAGAGTAGATGTTGCCTAACTCCTTCAGGGCAAAGAGGTTGGCTGCATGATCTGCGCTCTTGAAGACGTAGGAGGAGGTCTGGTAGATGGGAACTGCTCTCGCCCCTGTGGCCGGATCGGGGAGCTCCTGTCCGGCATGAACAGCCAGCGTCCCGATGCCCGGTTTATTGTCGCTAATCTTTTTATTGTCGCTCATCTTGATCCTCCATTAGCTTACATTCAAACCATGCCTGGCAGCAATATCCAGGATCGATTCCGCCGTATACTTTATCTGCTCCCAGGTCTGGCCGTAGGTGTTCAGCTTCCAGGTGCGTGTCGCGCCGGCGAACTCGCCTATGATCCCCCTCTCTTTCAGCTCCGTACTGAAGAAGAAGCCCCGCCTCTTATGGGTCTTGGCCACGAGATCAAAGCTTCCAGTGGTGTCCACCTTGGTCAGAGTGTGCTTGCGGGGCCACTCGCTCAGAACCTTCGATCCCTGGATGCGCAGGAACTGCTCCAGGAAGTAGTTGGACTTCCTGACCTCCTCGTCCCAGCGCTGGACTCTATCCTTAACTGCAGGAAAGGATGCCATCATGGAGATCAGTGTGCCGCCCATGAGGGTGCAGCCCAGATTCTCGACCTCTTTTATCCCGAACTTTCGCTTCGTCAGATCGCCTTCCATTTGCGTAGTCCGGAAGACCCTGGGAGCCCACTCGTCTGTGACGGCTAGGACGCCGGAGGGAGCAACCGAGGCCATGCTCTTATGTCCGGAGCCGACCACGAAATCCGCGCCGATCTCCTTTCCGTCCACCGGCATTACCCCCACGGTGTAAGCACCATTGTAGAGAAAGGGGATGCCGTACTCCTTTGCCACCTTTGCCATCCCCCGGACATCGTGCTCATTGCCGAGCTGGTAATCGAAGTGGTCGATCATCATGAGGGCGGGGAGCTTTCCCGTTTCCTTCTTCACGTCCTCGATCTTCTGGGCGGAAGCCTCGGCGGTGACTGTATTATCTTCGCTCAACGGCACCTCCTTGACCACGCCTCCTGCCACCTCCACAGCCAGGAACTCTGTGTAGTGCGCGAGAGTTGACAGTATCACGCTATCGCCCTTTTCCACCAGGGACTGGGCGACAGCCTGGAAGCCTCTGCGGGCGCCAGGAACCACTCGCGCCTGATCCATGTTTACAAACCTGGCCAGCTCAGCATGGAACTCCTCAATGGGCGGGCGGGAGATCTTGTCGAGGCGAAAAGGCTTTCTGCAGTAATCGCAGGTGGAGTACCCATCGCCGTAGGAGATTATGGCTTTGCGAGCCTCCGGGGTCAAGCGGCCAGCAGCCTGGATGGGATGGATGTTTATAAACTCCTTCTCCCTGGTTCTCGGATCCAGCGTCCCAATCCTGTTGCAGGCCGGCCTGCCATCGCCCGTCTCCAGATCGGCGATGACCTCCTTGATCCTGGCCAGGGTCGCAGAAAATTCCCCTTGCTGTGCCTCATCCAGGCCCGTTGGCAGTGACTGCCTGAAGATCTCCCTAATATCCTCTAAGGCGAAGAGGGCTTCATAGGTTTTCTGGATCTGTAAGCTCTTGTTTGACACACTCAACTTGCGAGCCTCCTGCAAGCCAAGGCCCGGAGTCGAACCGGGTTGGTATTGCTCTGCAGGCAATTGCGTAGCCGTTCCGCCACCTTGGCACAGTTCACGATTGTGAACAGGCGTTAACAATCGTTATGTTATATAAAGCTGAGCAAAGGGGCAAGGAAGAATCAAAGGGATCAAGGTCTACCTTTAGTATGCAAGAATCTCATTGCCGGTTTTCTTGTCAGGATAGAGGATGGGAGCTGAAAGCCGTTCTTTTAGCCCAAAGATTTATTGTGATAACCATCATAATATGATTCACAATTGTTACCAAGCAAGCATTGCAGGATAAATGCTGAAGGAAGATTACGGCCTGATAGACCAGCGCATCTTAAGCAGCCCCCTGCAATACTTGCCTTATGTGCTACTGTGATTGCCGGCATGGCACTGCCAAAGGTGCTTAAGACGAGGCCATGCCTGCGGAGCCCCTTCATGAATTGAAAGACATCTATTTACTATTTCGAAAATTAGAATATAAAATAGAGGCGATGTGCGAATGTCTCAGACCCCGCATGCAAGAAGGGACATAGGTGAATCGGAGACATACAAGTCAGAGTATGAGGGCAAGACCTACTACTTCTGCTGCAAGTCCTGCAAGAAGAGGTTTGACGAAAAGCCGGAGAAATTTGCTCCCATATGCTGGCATCATATCTGAAAAGTTATCTCAGAAACGAAATCCCAAGGCAATGTCCTTATAATTTGATCGGAGATTTGGATTAAATCCATAATGCTTCATCCCACGAGAAAAAGGGATGCCAGAAAGATATGATGAGACTGATTGCCATGGCGAGGAGTATGCCACCAGGCTTTTACAGCTCGTCTGTAGTGCATGAGCAGACGGGAAATTGGGTCGTGGCCGGAATGTTGAGCGGGATGGGATCGCTGGCCATTGGATTCAGCCCAAATGCCCCCCCGAATGAAGATACATCCCGGAGTCAGCTGTCCAAGAATATGGCCTTAGAGACCATTGCGGCTCTGATGATCATAGCAACAGCTACTGCTATGATGAGCAGCTCAGCCGAAATCCGAGATTCACTTCAGGAAGGGTGCTCCAGAAGAGGTCGCGACCCTCGAGCCGATTCTCTCATCGGACTGGCTGAAGATAGTTATAACCATCTTGAAAGCCAAATTAGATCAGGTGATGATATGAAGGTCATCGATCCTGCGTGTAAAATGGAGATCGAGGATAAGTGGGCGGCTTTCAAGAGCGAGTACAAGGGAAATACCTACTACTTCTGCTGCGAGTCGTGCAAGAAGAGGTTCGACCTGAACCCCGAGAAATATGTAGAAGCCTGAGCTTTGAAGATCAGCCTTGCCGTGAAGGTGATATTATGAGGATCGTAGATCCTGTTTGCAGGATGGAATGCGATGAGAAATCGGCCACCTTTAAGTCTGAGCACGGTGGCAAAATCTATTGTTTCTGCAGCCTTTCCTGCAAGAAAAAGTTTGAACAGAATCCCAAGAAATACCTGGAGTTCTGGGGAGACCTATGAAGATCGTCGTGGCAGACCCGATATTCCTCCCTGATGAATATAGAGGCCGCCTGGAATCCCTGGGCGAGCTGGAAGTTTACGACAGCGTGCCTATGTCGCCCCAGGAGTTCTCAGAAAGGGTAAAGGATGCAGAGATAGTGATTGTGGGAAGGTTTGGGTTTAATGCCGAAGCATTTCGATCTGCACTCAGCCTTAGGATGATATCCCTTTGGCAAACAGGCTACGATAATGTAGACTTAGAGGCGGCAGCAGAGCGGGCCGTAGTAGTGTCCAATGTGCCCAACTACGCCTTCGATTCCGTGGCGGAGTTCGTCTTTGCCCTGGCATTGGATCTGCTTAGAAGGGTTCACCTCGCAGACTTGAACCTGCGAAAGGGCAGATTTGAATGGAAGCGCTATGTCGGCAACCAGCTAATGGGCAAGACCATTGGCGTTCTCGGAACGGGCAACATAGGAAAGAGGGTCATTCAAATCGCCCATGGATTCAACATGAACGTGCTATCGGTTACGTCTCACCCCAGCCCCGAGCGGGCGAAGGCTCTGGGGGTGAAGTTCGTGGATCTGGATACCCTGCTTGCAGAGAGCGATATCGTGACCCTGCACGTGCCCCTTACCCCAGAGACCGAGCACGTGATAGGGGCACGAGAGCTGGCCAAAATGAAGCCTACCGCTGTACTGATCAACACTGCCCGGGGAAGCGTGGTGGATGAAGCTGCGCTCATAAAAGCCCTGCGAGAGAGAAGGATTGCCGGGGCAGGGCTGGATGTCTTTGAAACGGAGCCCTTGCCCATGGACAGCCCGCTGCTGGAGATCCAGAGCGTCTTGCTGACACCTCATATAGCTTTTCTCTCCGAGGAATCTCTGGATGAGTGTACATACATTTCCGTGCAGAATGTGGAGAGGTTCCTTGAGGGCAGGCCCCAGAATGTTGTGAATCCTGCTGCTCTGAAGAATTAGGGGGCAGCCGGAAGCGCCCGGCTGGAAGCCTTATTCGCCAGAATCATCCCAAGCATCTCGATCATCGAGATATCGGAGAAGAGCATGCAGTTCAAATCGATTCTTCACGCTTCGTATCCGGTGGAGGACCTGTAAAGCTCGCGGATGCGTTCTGCCGTCTCCTCTGAGATATGCCTCTCCAGGGCTTGCAGGAAGGGGCGGGCGTATTCTGGCGAGATGCAGAGCAGGCATTCTGATCCATCGAGTATGCGATCTGCCAGATATGCCAAGTCCTGAGTGCTCAGCTTTTTCAGCCGGGACTCGAAATCCTCCTCATCTGCGGCATAATGCATGGAGACGGGAGGCAGGATCGAGCGGTACTCGATCTGAGTGCTCTTCTCTGCCTCAGGTGCCAGCTTCTTCAGAATCTCGATATCTTTCTGGTTCAGCTTTCTCATGGGAATCCACCTGCTCATTAGGCTGAGATGAAACTTCTCATTCGCTCTCCCATCTCTTTGTGCCCGATGGCCTCAATATCTTCTGCGCATCTCCCCTGAGAAGCATATTGGTCAGGGCGCTGAGGGAGCAGAGGGTGCCGCGTCCCTGAATCGTCTCGCCATTCGGACCTAAAATGCGGGCCACTATTCCCCCTTCGGCGGTGATCTCAATCTCTGTGCCGATCTCGCTCAGCCTGTGCAAGATGACGTTGCCTGTCGCTCCCATGGACTTCTCCATCCAGCAGTGCTTGAAGGGGCAGAGGTCGCAGTAGGCTTTGAAGAGCTCAGCGCTGGCCCTGGGAACCAGACCGGCGACAATCTCCGCCTTGGCAGTGCCATAGGCCATGCAGCAGCCACGAACGCCCTTAGCCAGGATTTTATCGCGTTCCGCCAGGGTGACCATCACATGTCCCCCCTTGATCTCATAGCGGTTCTCGATCCCCAGGTCGTATTTCTTCCGCCCGGTGTTACTAGCGTCTTTGAGGGCATCCTTTATGCTCTCCGCCAGGAAAGGCGTCCTGGCCGCTCCAATGGTTATGGCGCAGGTAGGACAGTAAGCAGGTGGCGAGACGTTGATGACCTCGTCGTTCTTGTCGCGAAAGGTGGCGATGACTCCGAGCCCCTCTCTCCTTATGAGGGTTCGCCCGCCCAGGTTCTTGATGGTCATCAGACCAATCGCTGCCGGAGTTATGACCCGGCCGTAGCCATAGAGGCCCGCAACAAGCTCGATGTCCTCCTTTGTGTTGGTTCCCTCTCTCTTCAGGGCATCAGCTATCTCAGGAGGGATTAGATCCGCATCCAGCTCGGCCGCGAGGATGGCTGGCGACCAGACCACTCCGAATCCCTCGCCGAGAACATATCCCTGGTCATCCAGGATCCTTCCCAAAATGCCTCCAGGCCGCTCATAGGCTACGACCTTTCCGCCCAGCCGGCATATCTCCTCCGCCACGGCATGGCAAATGCCGCACGCTCCTTCTTTCGGCCTGACAGCCTCCTTAACTCTTGCTACAAGTTCTTCCTTGAACATCGCTCTTCCTTTGACGATGTCGCACATCGTCATTAACAATTGTTAATTTGCCAATCGTGAGTATTTATAGCTTTTGGCAGGGAGGGGGAGGAGTCCACTGCTCCTTGACGAATATGGAGATACTAACCCATTAATATATTTACAAATTGCGACCAATAGTAACGATCCGAACTGAGCCAGAATATCCTGATCTGCGATCTCCTTAATGACCAACCCCTAAGGCGGTACCATATGGTAGAGTAGATCGGGATTGTTATCTGAACACCCTATATTACACCAGCTCGGCCCGTCCCGGTCTCGCGTCGCAGCCATGAGTCCCATGGATACATGGCCGGGCCGCTCAAGTGTGAAGATGTTTTCCGAGAGCTATGAAGAATGTCCATGCTTGCAGACCCATATCATAACGATCCCGGAAATCTGAGATAACTCTGGTTCTTGGACATATTCCTTTTGCCAATCTATTCCCCCATAGCATTTCCCTGACTTCAATCTGCCGACTGAAAGGAACTCTTAGTCCGAAATTTTGCCGGCTAGCTGATGCCAATAACCAGCATGCCTTGCCCAATCAAACGGACCTATAGGTATGAATCTCAGGGTTCTCCGCCATAAGTCCAGATATGCTAAGTCTCTAATACTTCCATCAGGGACTTCAGGTCGTCCTCGATCTTCAGGACTCTATCCAGTCTGGCTTTTGTCGCCGGCTTTTGAGGCACAGCCTTGCATCCTTCTGCAGCCGCAATAGATGCTTGAAATGTCCCAATCCTTCTGGCAAGCTTCTCCGATTCCACCTTATCGAAGCCGATGAGGGGCCTGTAGATGGGCATTGAGGCAGCACTGTCCAGCACGAACAGATTGTCTAAGGTCTGGGAAGCTACCTGCCCGAGGGACTCTCCGGTGACAATTCCCTTGGCGCCTACTTCTTTGGCCAAGGCCTCGGCCAGGCAGTACATCCTGCGCTTGCAGATGAGGCATGTGTAGTTCTCCAGGCCTTCCTCCCTCATGACATCCCTGGCTTTTTTCAAATAATCGTCTCTGACCACCCTTAGCGCCAGATCAGGCTGGTAGGCTCTTAAGGCATCGACTACTGTCTCGGCCCTTTTCAGGGCGCTCTCGCTGGAGAAGGAATCAAGGTCCACGTAAAGAGGGATTATCTTACAGCCTCGCTTCATCATCATCCAGGCTGCTACAGGCGAATCTATGCCTCCGGAAAAAAGAGCAACCAGCTTGCCCTCCACTCCCAAAGGCAGACCCCCTGCGCCCTGGATCACATTCCGATAGAGGTAGCAGTCCTCATCCCTTATCTCCACATAGACTGTGGCCTCAGGATCTTTCAGATCCACCTTCAGGCCGGGATACCTCTCCAGGATCTCGTCGGCCAGCTCCACAGTCTTCTGCTGCGAGCTGAAGGGATGCATTCCCACCCTGCGCAGCCTCAAAGCGAATGTTTCGGCCTGATCAAGGCAGGTTCTGCCGCAATAGTCCAGGACAGATGAGTCGAGATCCTGCAGGGAACAGAGCTCACATTCGGAGAAGGAGACGATTCCAAAGATCCTCTTAAGCCTCTCATGATCCACATCTCCCTCCAGCCATATCCTGCCCCAGCCTTTTCTGACTCTGCATCCTGGCAGAGCCTTCTGGAGGTTGGCCACAAGGACGTCCTCCCAGCGCCTGCGTACAGGAGGAGATTTGAGGGCTATCTCCGAGTACCTGAGGAGATACATCTATCCAGGGCTCCCGCAATCCTTGCATCCTGGATCCCTCTCTACGTCGATGGTCTCGAGAGTTGGCCTGATGCCGTCCCAGATCAGAAGCTTTCCTGCCAGAAGCTCTCCCAATTCCGTAATGTACTTTATCGCTTCTGTGGCCTGGATGAGGCCGATGATGCCGGGAGTGACGCCCACAACCGGGAAAGTCTCTGGAGGCGGATCCGCAGGGAAGATGCACCTCAAGCATGCCGTCCTTCCCGGAAGGACTGTCGTGGCCTGCCCATGAAATCCGTGGATAGCGCCGTGAATGAAAGGTATCTTCCTGTCCAAAGCAGCCTTATTCAGCAGGTATCTGGAAGAAAAGTTATCCATGGCATCGATGATCAGGTCCGCATCTCCGACCAGACCGAAGACGTTCTCCTCGTCCAGGATCTCAGTAGCAGCCTCCACAATGATGTCAGAGTTCATCTTCTGTAGCTTCTCCAGAGCGGATAGGGCTTTCCTGGAGCCCACGTCCCTCTCCCAGTGGAGGATCTGGCGGTTGAGGTTGCTCAGCTCCACCACATCTTTATCCACCAGGACTATCTTCCCGATGCCTGCTGCAGCCAGGTAGATGGAGATGGGAGAGCCGAGGCCTCCAGCGCCTGCGATGAAGACCTTGGCTCTCTTGAGCTTCTCCTGGCCTGTAGCGCCGAAGAGCTTTATCTGCCGGTCGTATCTATCGAGGTCTCTAACGCTCATCATTTTTCAAATCATCTCCAAAGGTTTCCAATCTCATCCAGAGGTCGCCAATCTAATTCTGTCAAGAGCGAGACTTGCGCCTCTCGCAATCGCCCGGGCGGTAAGCGGATGCTCTATTAACAATTGTTATGGTATAAAAATCTTGTTGGTATGGCTCGACGAATATTATTATGAATTTTATTACTATGAATAACGCCGGAAGTTCTCGGATGCGATAGAAGGCACTTGAACCTCGAGAAGATTTATATACTTAGATTCTCACATAACAATTGTGATTCAATCGACCAAAGGAACTGCTGTTTAGGATCAGGTAAAGATGAAATCCCCATGCGAGATAGTAGTCTGGGACCTATTGCCAGGCATAAGAGCAGCAATTGCGGAGGAGCTTGTCAAACGCGGCACACCGCAGAAGGAGATCTCAGAGCTCCTGGGGATTACCCCCCCTGCCGTTTCTCAATATGTCTCCAAGAAGAGGGGCTACAGCATCAAGTTTGCTGATGATATCAAATGCTCCATATCCGATTTGGCTGACGATCTGCTGGAGAAGAGAGTCGACAATCCTGTGGAGAAGATCTGCCAGATCTGCCGAAGGGTGCGAGAGGTGGAGACGGCCGGCAGCTCCGACAGGTGCGAATTCGAGTAAGACGGCTTGACATAGATCTCCTTCTGGAAAGCCTGTCGATTTGCCCTTTTCCTAGACCGGCTTTCGGGAAAGGAAAGTGATGAAGCCATTGATCTTCTTAAATTTCCCTTTCTTACCTTTTCCACATATCTTGAAAGCTGGCCGGCGCCGCTGCCGCAGCCTGGCTCCGACCACCCTTCGTTAGCGTTGCCTTCACCTTCTCCATCTCCCTGGCCCTGAGCCTCTCGATCTCCTCCTCAGATTCGATGGCCATGACGAATGTGCCGTGGCAGGGTTTAACAAAGGTGAAGACCAGCTCCTTACCCTTTACGCCCATGGCTATGGGAGGAACTCCGATGATATAGTAATCCTTGAAGATCTTGTAGCCCGGGTCCACGTGGTAGACCTCGTCCGATGTTTTCTCGATGTACTCCCGGGCTTCTCTGAAGGATGTGCGTTCCAGGTACAGCTTGTACTTCATCTGCTCGACGCAGCTCATGAAACCACCCTGTCGATCTTATTTTTGAGAGGCATGGGATTGTGGACGGCCTTGGCCACGATCTTCTCGCTCGGGAAATCCACTGTATCGGCTAGCTCCTCTGCATTTTTTCCAAAGATAACTGCATGCATCTTGGCACGGGATATGGCGCTAACTGTAGCTGCATAGGTCACGCCGGCATCGCTGTGCATGAAGGCAAAGCAATGATCGAAGTCGATCTTCTTCTCCACTATATCTGCAATACACCGGTCTATGTCGATGGTTCTTGTAACATAGTGCTCTTCGGGATCGGAGATCTTCAGGAGCTTGAGGGCTGCATCGGTGCCTGCAACGGTCACATCATGGCCCGACTTAGCCAGCTTGTTGGATAGATACAGCACTATGCTCATCTGAACGGGTACCTCAGGGCAGCCCATCATGAGCAATGCGCTCTCTTTTTCAGCCATTTTAGTATTACACCTCAGATTCTTTTGATTCTGACACCAATGCTCCCAGTCACAATTGTGAAGACGCTTTAACAATTGTTATCTATATCAATCTTATGGTGAAGGCATATGGCAGTTGAAAGCATATGGCAGGTTAATCAAGAGAGAAGACAGGCTGCCTCAATATGAGGCGAGCATACCCGGCAAGCCAAACCCTTTTCCTGCTGATCAGGCAGTCTACCTTCTTGAGTCGAACGATGCTTTGCGGATCGCATCATTGGCGATGAGCTTATCGCAGTCGATTGGCTTTCCTCAAATGTCATCTAGGCGGACAGGGTCTTTCGCTGCGGTTTTCAAGTTCAACAACCCGTTATCGGTAGACTACCTGAAATAGAATAAAGGCTCAAATGAAAAGCATGTCAGGGAGGATGCTGGAAAGGCAGCTATTGCTGGCAATTGTGCTGGGAATAATTCTGTCGCTGGCTATTGCCCAGGTCTGCACCGGAGCAGAAGCTGCCAAATGTGCTGAGATCGAGAATGAGATTCATGGGGCCCGGATCAGCGATATTCAAGGAGCCTCGCACCAATCTCCGCTGATCTGCCATAGGGTCAAAGATGTTCCGGGCATTGTGACCTCCCTGCGCGGGAACGGCTTTTTCATGCAGGACCCTGAGCCGGATAATTGTTCTGCCACTAGCGAAGGCACATTCGTCTTCACCAATAGTAGCCCAATAGTGAAAGAGGGCGATTATGTGCTAGTTGATGGGATCGTTCAGGAGTTTCGGTATGCTGAGGACGATCTGAGCACAACTGAGATCGCAGCAGACGAAAATCCGGCGCCACTTTCCGGCATGGCCGCTGATATTGTTCCCGCCATCATCGGAATCAGAGGCCGGATGCCTCCCGACAGGATCATAGAAGATGATGCCGCTGGAAGAATCAATAATCAGAGCTACAGCCTCTTTGAGCCCCAATCAGATGGGCTTGACTTCTATGAGAGCCTCGAAGGGATGCTGGTTCAAGTCGACGATCCGGCGATAGTGGGGCGGATCAAGGCCTCTAATTCACTGGTCGTGGTGGGTGACAACGGCACGGGAGCTTCCATCATGAGCAACCGGGGCGGGATCGTGGTCCGCGAAGGAGATCTCAATCCGGAGCGAATCTTGATCAGCTTTGGATCGAGGAGTCCAGACGCAAATGTTGGCGATTTGCTGCAAGGGCCCATTGTCGGCATCCTGACCTATAGAGATGCCAGCTACAGGATCGAAACCAGCGGTGCCCCAAGGGTCGTGCGCCGTCCTTATGCTAGAGAGGTCGCAAGGCCATCGCAGCCGGATGAGCTGACGATTGCCACCTTCAACGTGGAGAACCTGTTCCCAAAGAGCAGCAAGCTCGCCCATCTGGCAGCGCAAGTTGTGAATAACCTCAAGTCTCCTGACATCCTGGCTCTCCAGGAGATACAGGATAACAATGGCGAGAGAGAAGATGCCGTTGTCGATGCCGACTGGACCTTTGAGGCTCTGAAAAATAGCATTGCAGGCGCCGGCGGCCCGGAATATCAGTTCTGCGAGAAAAATTCCTAACAAAAATAGACTCTCCGATTTTGATTTCAGTTTTTGACCCTACTTAAATTTCTAATTAAAAATTATGGGTCGAGTTTCTGCAGGGTTGCCTTTTAGGGATCTGAACCTCTTTGTCCCAGATGACAGGGCTTCGAGATATCCCGCTTTTCATCCCGGTCTCTTGAGCAGGATCACGGCTCTATTTGGCCTCCAGCTAGCCTGGGATATAACCGAGATCCTGCCGTCCTTCGCCAACATGCCTAAACCAGCATCTAACTCTGCTGCGCGCAGCTTCGTGCGCCTGCGCAGTTTGCTCCACTCGGTTTTCCCATCCAGGGAAGCTAATGCCCATAGGATTCTGTCGCATGGCGACTGTCTGGATCGTGTCATGGAAGGGGAGATGAGAGATGAGTTCTATAAGAACAAAGATCTGTGCCAGACAGGGTGAAACTGTTCTCATAACTCTGGCTTTAGGGCTTCCGCCTTTATCTTCCAGGTCTTCTGCATGACCTCCTGGCCTCATCTGCCCAGCGCTTTCTCGTGGGTGCCGATCTTGACAATGACGACAGTGCGAGCTCTGATATCCATCCGGTAAATTATGACCCAGTGCTCCTTGACATGAACTTCCCGGTGCCCTTTCTTGTCGTGACTTAGGACCTCACCGCACTCCGGATCGGTGCGAAGCTTTTTAAAACGCTTCCCAAGCTGTTCAAAGAGCGCGCTATCCTTCTTCTTGATATGCGATAGCTGATTCCTGACGTCGTCGGGAATGAATAAGTCATAGGGATTCTCAGCAGTGGCTTGATCGGGCTCCGGCTTGCTAAGACTCCTTTTCCTGACCATGTGAAGAAAGCCTAAAGATTCTCTAGAAAAGCATCCAGCTCCTCTGAGCTAGTAATTCGCTTTCCCTGACCCTGCTTGTACTGCGCCCAGGCGGCATCTGCACCTTCCAGGAGAGTCCTGATGTCCTCCTCGGTATCTTCACGAACGGGCGTAACGGTCTTCTTCACAGTGCCGGCCATGGGTGGTAGAATGGTGAGCTTCGTATAAATAAATTGGCAATAGCCTCATCTGTCCTGGCAGGGCCGCTTTCTTTAACCTCCTGGCCTTCTGCGTGGCTGCCTGCCTGGAGAGCTTCCTGGTGCTTCCCAGGTGGATGTTCCGCACTTTTCCGCCCTCTCTCCAGGAGGCCATCCAGTAAGTATAGGCCTTGCTGCCCTTCTTGGTCGTCTTGACCTTCTCCACCACCCTTACAGTGAGATCCTCGAGCCTGGCCTCGAGGACCAAGGCCTCGGCCAGCGTCTTGAGCTCTGCAGCTCCCGCATGGGCCTTCTGGGCTGGTCTCGTCTTCTTGCCCCGGGCCAGGATTTTGGCCTCTCGCTCCAGCGCCCTGGCTTTCTGCAAGAGAGCCTTCCTCTTCTCCCCAGCGGCTGTTTTGTGCATGGAATATAGTTCTGTTACATTTTACTTAAATATTTCGATAATGTCACAGAACTATTTTTGAGATACCGCCCTGCGGCCTGCAAGTTGTTTATTTCAAATTATACAACTCTTTAAGATCGACCTAAAACCATTTCAGGCTAACCACTCGTTCCTATAGCCTTGATGAAATCCTATCGACGATTGCCCGACGGTGATTTTTCGATATCGGCTAAAATAGAGACGGGCTATATTATCTGGCGGGCATATTGAGGGGTTTGAGCCTTAAAGTAGCCTTATAATAATAGGTCGTGTATGTCATTCATTGAACTGGTACCCTAAAGGTCAAGAGTTCTCTTAGACTCCAGATATGATCAGTAAGACCTTCTGCCATAGCAGGAGTTCGCTGCATCCATCTTTTTCTGTCCAAGTTT
>Ga0315289_10005428_pt1 | contig 18834 bp, 17 predicted proteins | sample YL17G11_40_MG_FD_203452 | JGI IMG/M metagenome (GOLD analysis project Ga0315289, IMG submission 203452) | Sediment microbial communities from Yellowstone Lake, YNP, Wyoming, USA - YL17G11_40 | ecosystem: Environmental > Aquatic > Freshwater > Lake > Sediment | place: USA: Wyoming | collected...
GGGTCGAATTTGCATTGGTCAAGAGCATTTTTAACATAATCTGAAATCTGTTTTTGAATGTTCTCCAAGGAAGGAACCTGTTCTTTCTGGATGCCATTTCCGGACATGTAAAACCAGTATGGCACTTTAGAACCTAAGAAAAAGAATTGTGAAGAAAATGGCGCATAATCAGATGCAGAGACAACTTCCGGCAGCTCGACATAACCTGCCTGCTCCCCTGCAGTCATCACAGCCTCGCTGACAATATCATTCACGCAGGAAGAAAAATAATCCTCAACCTGCTTGACCTGAACAGGCATCCCGGGATAGAACTTAAAATATGCGACTATAGCGGCTGAGGCTACAATAAGTATTGCTATTACTACAAACAGCGTAACCTGTGCTTTTCTCATGCCAAAACCTCTTTTTTCGCTGAACAAAAATCAAAATTTCAACGTCTTTAACTCATCTAAAAATATGAAAATTACATATTTAAATCTTGCTTAATAATGGGCCCGACAGCGCTTGGAAATCCTCTGGATTTCCTCGAATCTTGGTTCGATAAATGGGCCCGACAGGGATCGAACCTGTGATTTTCGCTACGTCAAAGCGACGTCGTAACCACTAGACCACGGGCCCATAAGCCTCCAGAGGGATTTGAACCCCCGACCCTCGGTTTACAAAACCGATGCTCTAGCCACTGAGCTATGGAGGCATGCAAAAACAAATAAGAATTGATTTAAAAGTTTTCTTATTGAGATTATTTCTCTCTTTTTATAACCCTTATCTCACAGAAAGTCAGAGGATAAACCTTTTTGAGCTTTAAGGAAAGCTCTTTCTGCAGGTCTGCACTTAAAATCTCACTGAAGATATCATCTGAAGTTTTATCCTTGCAAAAATCAGTCAAGAACTCTATCGCCTTCAATCTCAAGACATTTCGCAGGCTTCTATGAATCTTTCTCCTTGTAAGCATGAAAGGCTTGATTCTTAAAACAGCATCTTTGGAATTGCACAAAAAGGAATCCTCGATGTAGGAAATGCCCTTTCTCAAAATCCTTCTTATATATGATGGAACAAGAACGGCAGAGATTATCTGGGCGATAATTTTGTCATCCTTCTTTACAATCTCGAAAACAGCCTCTAAATTTTTTCCTTTTAATTGCCTGGTCAAATCAATTTTAATATGCCTGCCGATCGCATCCTCAGGAGATGTTGTAATCACTTCAAGAGTAGTATTTAAAACGGGTGTTTCAATCTGGAAAAATTTCTTTTTTAGTATTGCCATGCTAGAAAATGCCTCCAGATTTTTGGCATGCTAGAAAATCTTTCTAGATTTTCGGCTTGCTGGAAATCTTTCAGATTTCCTTGCATGCTGGAAATTTTGTTCTCTTTCAATTTTGTTTTAAAATTTTGTTGCATTTTATTCTTCTGCCTTCTTCTCCTCAAATGATACCTTGCCTGCCCTGAATCCTTTCTTCTGGATCGTGCTTTTTTTGCATACATTGCAGGTCCACATCAGATTGGTTTTCTTGACGGTTTTTGTCTTTCTTTTCCAGGCAGACATTGCGGGTTTTGAACCCCACTTTCCCTTGTTTCCTGTACCTATTCCAAGCCCTCTAAGTTTTGCTCTTTGAATTGAACCTTTTTTCATCGCTCCTCTTTTATGGCCGCTGCTGACATTTGTAACCTTCTGTTCAGTATGCTTTTTGCAGTATCTGCAGTATCTTTTTATTGTCTTTGGCAGTCTCATTTTATTTTAATCCTCGGTTTCTATCTTGACAGCCTGTCCGGCTTTTATCAGCACTTCTGAAATCTCCTGAGGCAGATTGGCCACATCGCCTTCGCGGAACGGCCCAAGTCTTTTCCCCTCGAGATCAGTTATCTCAGAAGTGTCCTGGATAAATCTTATCAACCTATTTTTTAAATCTTTCTTATTTTCCCCTGATTCCATCATGGCATTGAATTTCTTTTCAGTCTCCTCTATCTTTTTTGTTACGGACTCAAAAAGTTCTCTTTCATTCTCAAGCATATTTTCAATATCCCTTTTGCTTATCCCAATCTTGGTTGCGACCATTGCCAGATTGATTATTTTTTTCTCGCGCTTCATTATCAATTCCTTTATCACTGCTATTGCAGTTTCATACTGCTTTTTGATTTTCATGACTGCCTCTGAAAAGATATCGCTCTCCTTCTGGGTCATTTTTTTCTTCTCGTCCAAGTATTCTGCGACATTGGAAAAAAAATCTTTAGGCAAGGACTGCAGCTGCTCTGAATACTTTTCTTTTCTCAATACCTCATACAATTCCGAGTAAGTTATCATTTTCCCTTAGCCCTACTTATTTATTTAAAATATTTTGCAAATCCTTGCCGTAAATTTTGCCTAATCTGCCTTTTTTACATTCCTTCTCGCCAAAATTCTTAACCTTGTCCCGGCCTTTGCCGTAAATAAGCAAAGGAACTGGATCAGCAGAATGCATTTTTAGAATGCAAGGCGTTGCATGGTCTGAAGTCACACAGATTATTTCATTTTTAAACCTTATTCTCAAAAAACTGAAAAGCATCTCATCTATCATTTCAATCATTTTTTTCTTATGAATGGGCAGGCCGTCATGTCCTGGGACATCAGTTTCCTTGATATGGATGTAAAAACAGTCATATTTCTTGTAATTGTCATTCAATTGCTCAACTGCAAATTTCAGATATATCCGCAGGGCGTCATAAAGATTCTTGTATACGACCATGCTCTTCATTTCTGGATATTCAGAAACTTGTACTCTCATTCCTGTAAGTTTTGCGATTGCAATCTCTAGCGGCATGCTGAGGATTGCCAGCCATCTTTTCTCTTTCTTTGGCAAATCAGGAAGTTTGGTTCCTGCATCTCTTGTCAGAATGATATTTGCAGGCAGCAGCCCCTTTCTGATTCTTGTTCTGTTCAGTGGATGATTTTTCAGTACATTCGCACTTTGATAGACAAAGTTATTTACAATGTCAGATGAAAGGTCACTAATTTCATCGTCATCTAGGGGCTCTGAAATCTTTAGTTTATTATCTTTTCTTGCTCTAGATATTGACCCAAATCTTTCATATCCCGGATCAGTATTTGTTATGTTGTCTGAGAAGCTTCCCCTGACAACTAAGACTCCTCTGTGCTGAATCGTTGATTTAAAAATAAAAGGGTAATCAAGCTTCACTTTTCGATTTATCGCTTCTGTGAGTGTCCTCGATTCCGCTGTTGTAAGAGTCCTGCCAACTCTTCTATCTATGACATCTTTGCCTTTTACCGTAGCGAAATTCGTCCTCAGGCATAAATCTCCGTCACTAATAGAGATTCCAGCCCCATAAGCCTCCAGAGGGCCTCTTCCGGAATAATATTTGTAGGGGTCATAACCAAGAATTGAAAAAACAGCCACGTCTGATTCCGGGGCAATATTCTCCTTGATTGGAAACATCCATCCGCTTTTGCCGTTTCTTGCAAGCCAGTCAAGATTCGGCTTGAATGCAATCTCCAAAGGAGTTTTGCTATACAAAACCGGATTCGGCCTGTCAGCAGCCCCGTCCATGACAACGAACACAATCTTTTTCATGGCTATTAAAAAGAAATGCGATATTTAAAGATAACCACTCAACTGACTAATCGAGAAGTTTATAAACATATTTTAATTTTCTCTTGTATGTTCAAATTTCTTAAAGAAAAACTCAAAGCTGCCTTCGATAAGATAACCAAAAAGGTTGATGAAAAGGCTGAAGAAGAAAAGAAAAAACTAGAGCTGGAGCTCAAAGAAATAAGCAAGGAAGAAAAGGAAATCTCAGAAGCCGAAAGAAAGGAAGAGAAAAAGGAATTAAAGAAAGTAGAAAAAAAGATAGAAGAGGAAATCGAGGAAGAAAAGGCCGAAATTCGTGAAGAAAAGAAAAGCCTTTTGCAGAAAATAAAGGAAAAATTCACAACGACAAAAATTTCTGAGGCTGATTTCGAGGAAATTTTTGACCAGTTAGAACTGGTTCTTTTTGAAAATAATGTTGCAATTGAGGTTGTTGAGAAAATAAAAGAAGATCTGGCAAGTAGAGTCATAAATAAAACAATAAAAAGAACAGAGCTCGAGGAAGAGATTAAGTCCACACTAAGAGAAACCTTATCATCGATAATGATAAAGCCTTTCAATCTTATAGAAAAGATAAAAGATGGCAAAAAGCCATTTGTGATAACATTTTTTGGGATAAATGGCTCTGGGAAAACAACGACACTTGCGAAAATTGCGCAACTTCTGAAAAAGGAAAAATTGAGCTGTGTATTTGCGGCAGCAGACACGTTCAGGGCGGCTTCCATCGAGCAGCTTGAAAAGCATGCCTCAAACTTGCATGTTGATGTCATAAAACATCAATACGGAGCTGACCCGGCTGCAGTCGCCTTTGACGGGGTAAAGCATGCGAAGGCAAAGAATATTGATGTTGTCCTCATTGATACAGCCGGAAGAATGCATACGAAAACTGACCTGATGAAAGAGATGGAAAAAATAATTCGAGTTGTCAAGCCGGACTTGAAAATCTTGGTTGCAGAGTCGATTGTAGGAAATGATGCGATAGAGCAAGGCAGGGCATTTAATGAAGCATTAGGCATCGATGCGATTATTCTGACAAAGGCTGATGTCGATGAAAAAGGCGGGGCTTCAATATCGATGAGCTTTGTAACAAAAAAGCCAATAATTTATCTTGGAACAGGCCAAGATTATAATGACCTTGAGCTGTTTGAGCCTGAAAAAATAGTTAAAAGCATAATTGCGTAAGATATCGTAAGATTTAAAAAAATAGTCTGCTGAGTTATCACATGGAAATGCGTTGCTTGCGGTGCAATTTTAAATGGAAATCAAAAACAGGGGTAATCCCAAAAACATGCCCTTATTGCGGCAGGGAAAATAGTGTGACTGATGATTCCCCAAATGAATTCAAGGATGTTGATGAGCTTTTAAGATAATAAAATCTCAATTTTTATAAACACACCTATACTTCTAAAATAATGCTAGAAAAACTAAGCTCAGTGCTGAAGAATACTTTCAACAAGATAGCCTCTGCCATCTTTATAGACAAAAAGGTCATAGATGAGATTATCAAGGATTTGCAAAGGGCATTAATCGAGGCTGATGTCGATGTAAAGATTGTCTTTGAATTGAGCGAGAAAATAAGAAAAAAGGCCCTTGAAGAAAAAACAGCTCTTGAAAAGAAAGAGCATCTCATAAAACTGATTCATGACGAGATTATCGCAATCCTGGGCGGAGAAAAGGCAGAGATTGAACTAAAAAAAGGGCAGAGGATCATGCTTCTTGGACTTTATGGCAGCGGTAAAACTACGACAGCTGCCAAACTGGCACATTATTACAGCAAGCGCGGCTTTAGCTGCTGTCTTCTTGGCCTTGATGTGCACCGGCCAGCTGCGCCGGAACAAATCGAGCAGCTTGCAATCAAAGCCAAAATCCCTTATTTCGTCAATAAGGAAGAAAAAAATCCATTGAAGATATGGCAGCAGTTTGAAAATCAAATTAAAAAATATGATATCGTGCTTATAGATACAGCTGGAAGGGATGCCTTCGATTTAGAACTGATAAAAGAAATTAAAAAATTATATGAGCAGATCAAGCCGGAGCATACAATTCTTGTGATTCAGGCTGAAATCGGCCAGACTGCGAAAAGGCAGGCATCAGAATTCAAAAAAGCGTGCAGCATAGACGGCGTTATAATAACGCGTATGGAAGGGACAGCGAAAGGCGGGGGCGCGATTGCAGCATGCGTTGAAACTGGCGCGAAAGTGCTTTTTATAGGGACAGGAGAAAAGCTCCAGGATATTGAAACCTTCAACCCGACTTCTTTTGTTTCCAGGATGCTTGGAATGGGCGACCTTGAGACATTGCTTGAAAAGGCGCGTTCAGTCATAAGCAAGGAAGAGGAAGAAAAAATCGAGGAAAGGCTGAAAAAAGGCACATTCACGATGCTTGACCTTTATGAACAGCTCAAGACAATGCAGGGAATGGGGCCATTAAGCAAAATTACAGAGATGATTCCCGGCTTAGGAAAAATGAAGATTCCGACAGAGATTCTGGAGGTTCAGGAAGAGAAGATGAAAAAATGGAAATTTGCCATCGACAGCATGACCAAAGAGGAGATAGAAGACCCGGAGATTATCGATTCATTGCGCATTGCAAGGATATCAAAAGGCTCGAATGTCCCTGCATCAGACATCCGCGCATTGCTCAAGCAGTATAAGCTGGTCAAAAAATTCTTTGGCTCTGGTGTTTCGCCAGAGCTTGGATTGGACCAGAAAAAATTGGCAAAACTTGCAAAACGCTTCGGCGGCAAGTTCAAGTTTTAAAACAACAAATTTATAATAAATAAGATATTCAGATTTAAAAATGCTAAGAAAGCACAGAAGCTTTCTGGCATGCAAAAAATCAGGAGGATTTTTCAGCAGATGGTGAGCAAGATAAGAAAACGTGACGGCAAGATCGAGAAGTTTCGTTCTGAAAAAATAACCAATGCTATTGAAAAGGCGATGATTGCTGTTTCTCAGCACAATAAAAAAATTGCAGAGGCATTGACTAAAGAAATTGTCAAGGTGATAAATGAAAGGATTTCCTCATTCAAGGACAAAATTCCAGATGTTGAGCAAGTCCAGGATATTGTAGAGGAAGTTATTATGCGAAGCCCTTATGACAGAACAGCCAAGGCTTATATCCTATACAGAAGAACAAGAGCCCACGCACGAGAATTAAAAAAATTCTTCGATATAAAAGATGACTTGAAATTAGGGGTCAATGCCATCAAGGTCTTGGAAGAGAGATATCTGCTGAAAAACAAAGAAGGGAAAATTATCGAAACGCCTACAGAAATGTTCAAGAGAGTCGCCAAGGCAATAGCCCTGGCTGACAAAAAATATGGAGAAAATGTGAAAAAAAGCGAGAGAGAATTTTTAGAAATCATGAAAAATTTAGAATTCCTCCCGAATTCTCCCACATTGATGAATGCTGGCACGCCTCTCGGCCAGCTTTCTGCATGCTTTGTCCTGCCAATAGAAGACAGCTTAGAAAATATTTTCAAAACATTGGAGGATATGGCCTTGATCCAGCAGTCAGGAGGCGGAACAGGATTTAATTTTTCAAAAATAAGGCCGAAAGGGGATATCGTGCAGAGCACAAAAGGAATTGCGTCAGGCCCTGTCTCATTCATGCGCATCTATGACAGCACTACTGATGTCATCAAGCAAGGCGGAAAAAGAAGGGGCGCGAATATGGGAATATTAAGAATAGACCATCCGGACATAGAGGAATTTATAGTTTCAAAGCAGGGAATCAAAAAACTGACGAATTTCAATATCTCAGTTTCTGTGACAGATTCATTTATGAATGCTGTCAAAAATAATTCTTCCTTTGCATTGATTAATCCGCATTCACAGAAGATAGAAAGAAGAGTGAATGCGAAGAAGCTATTTGATTTGATTGTGAATTCTGCATGGAAAACCGGAGACCCGGGAATCATATTCATAGACACAATCAATAAAAAAAATCCTACCCCGAAGCTTGGCATGATAGAAGGGACAAATCCCTGCGGGGAAGTGCCGTTGCTCGCATACGAATCCTGCAATCTTGGCTCGATAAATCTAAGCAGGATGAATGCAGATAAAAAAATTGACTGGAATAAGCTTAAAAAAACCGTCAAAATTGCAGTCCATTTCCTAGATAATGTGATAGATGCAAACAAATTTCCCTTGCCGGAAATAGAAAAGATGACTAGAGCCAACAGGAAGATAGGCCTTGGAATAATGGGCTTCGCAGACATGCTTGTCCAGCTTGGAATTCCTTATGATTCTGAAAGGGCCCTCAAAATCGGAGAAAAAATAATTTCTTTCATAGAAAAAAATGCAATAGATGCATCAAAAGAGATTGCAAAAAGAAGAGGCGTTTTCCCCAATCTCAAGAAAAGCAGATGGAAAATAAGATTAAGGAATGCAACTCTTACGACAATCGCTCCTACAGGAACGATAAGCATAATAGCTGGCTGCAGCAGCGGAATAGAGCCGCTTTTCGCGCTTGCTTTTGTAAGGGAAGTCATGGAGGGCAAAAGATTGATAGAGGTAAATCATCAATTTCAGCTGGAGCTGATTAAAAAAGGCCTCTGGAATGAAAAGCTGATAAAGAAAATTGCAGAGACTGGCTCCATTCAAAAAACAAGTCTTTCTTCAGACATCAAAAGAATTTTTAAAACATCTCTCGATGTCTTGCCGGAATGGCACGTCATGATGCAGGCAAGATTTCAGAAATATGTTGACAATGCAGTAAGCAAAACAGTCAATCTTCCTGAAAAGTCATCTCCAAATGAAGTTAGAAAAATATATTTACTGGCAGATAAATTAAAATGCAAAGGAATAACAATCTACAGATACGGCAGCAAGCCCGAGCAGGTCCTTTATGTGGGGAAGTCAGGAAAACTGACAAAGGCTGATGTCACGTATGCCGGAGGCTGCGCGACAGGTGTCTGTCCACTTTAGAAAATAATTATATGGAAAATTAAGGCGGGGCTTGCCTTGACGCCATTGCAAGCCTAGAAATATCAACAAATTATCAAAAACCATCTTAGCGCTTAAAAAAATGTCAATCTATCTTTATACGGGAGAAGGGGGCGGAAAAACAACAACTGCATTAGGCCTTGCTTTGCGTTCTTTGGGTCATGGCCATAAGGTGATTATTATCCAGTACATGAAAGGAAGAAAAGATATTGGAGAATACAAATTTCAAAATTACTTGAAAAATCCTAACTTGTACAAGGTTTATCAATTCGGCTCGCCGCGTTTTATCTATAATTTAAAGAATCCCGGGGAAAGAAATATCCAGTTGGCCAGGAAAGGCCTTGAGTTTGTTTTAGAAGCTGTAAAACAAAAACCGAAACTGCTTGTATTAGATGAAATAAATATTGCGGCTGCCTTTGGTCTGCTTAAAACAGAAGAGGTAATCCAAACAATAAAGAAAATCCCAAAATCAATAGATATTGTTCTGACAGGAAGATATCCCCCAAAACAGTTAATGGAAATTGCAGATTATGTGAATGAAATGCGCTTCATCAAGATGCCAAAAAAGATGATTGCAAAAAAGGGGATTCAGTATTAGAATGGTGAAAAAGAAAAAAATTAAGAATTGGCGATAGGAAATGCCTAAGATGAAAATTTCAACATGAAAAGAATGATCGCAAGAGGCGCCGAGGCTATTCTGATTCATTCAGATAATATGCTGATTAAAAAAAGGGTCAAAAAGGGATACCGTCATCCTCAGCTTGATATTATTTTGAGAAAAAATAGGACAAGAAGAGAATCAAGGCTTTTGGACAAAGCATCTAACATAATTTCAGTGCCAAAGATTTTGAAAATCGATGAAGATAAGACAGAAATATCGATGCAGTTCATTCCGGGCAAAAAACTCTCAGAGTATCTTGACAGATTGACCTTGCAAAAATCATTGCAGATATGCAGGCAGATAGGCCGGGAAATCGCTTCTTTGCATAAATTAGATATAATTCATGGTGATTTGACGACATCAAACATGATTTTTTGGAAAAATAAGGTGTGGTTTATTGATTTCGGCTTGGGATTTGTATCCTCAAGATTAGAGGACAAGGCAGTGGACATTCATTTATTGAGGCAGGCGCTTGAAAGCAGACATTTTCTGAGATGGAAAGAATATTTCGAAAAAGCCCTGGATGGATACAGAGAGTATGAAAAAGCTGATTTAGTGCTGAAACAGCTCAAGGCTGTTGAGATGAGGGGAAGATACAAGAAAAAAGCGTCTTAAAACACAAATATTAAAAAGCGATTTTCATTTCTTAGGGCACAGCCCCGTAGTGTAGTGGTCAAGCATAGTGGCCTTTGGAGCCATTGACCCCGGTTCGAATCCGGGCGGGGCTATTTGATTCGAAGGTTCGAATCTCCTCGGAAATTATGAATTTCCAGGATGCCAAAAACGCTCGAAAATGGAATTTCCGGCGTGCCAGAAATCTTTATGATTTCTGAGCATCTTGGAAAGATTTTTAAGCACGGACGGGGCTATTTATCGACGATACCGACGGAAAAACTGTTGGAAAGATTTTTAAATCACATTAGGGTGTAGAAATAATGGCAAAAAAGGAAATCGCTAAAAAAAGTAAGGAAGAAGTAGATGAAATAGTAAAGAAACTTTTCGCTGAAGGTCTTCCGCCTGAAAAAATAGGCCTCGTATTAAGGGATACATATAATATTCCGAAAGCAAAATTAATAACTCAAAAAATAAGTAAAATTATCAAAGATGAGCTAAAAGAGCCTTCTGATTTTACTTCTCTTATTAAAAAGGCAAACCTGCTTAAAAAACATCTTGAGAAAAATAAAAATGATATGGTTGCGAAGAGAAATCTTCAAATAACTGAGGCTAAGATAATAAAATTAACTTATTATTACAAGAAAAGAAGGGCTTTGCCTCAAAACTGGAAATATGCATAATCATGAAAATAGAAGAGGCAATTTCAAGAACTGCAGAAAGATTTCTCGAAGAATTGGAAAAGGATAAATTTGTAGAGATAATAAGCCATTTTGATACTGATGGCATAACTGCTGCAGCGATTATGACAAAAACACTTAAAAGATTGGATAAAAAATTTCATGTCAGTATTGTCAAGCAACTTGATCAGGAATACTTAGATGAATTGATCAACAAAGAGATAGAAATTCTTTTGTTCCTTGATTTAGGTTCATCATACATTGAATCTCTCAAAGAATTTAAGATTCCAATATTTATTTTGGATCATCATGAAATTCCTGAAAACTCCTCTTTTTCCAATATAAATATAATAAATTGCCATAATTTTGATGAAGAAATAAGCGGTGCGGGGATTGCATATCTTTTCTCAAAAAGCATAAATGAAAAAAATAAGGATTTGGCCTCGCTTGCGGTTTTGGGAATGGTTGGAGATATGATAGACCAGGATATAAACAAATTAAACAATATAATTCTCAAAGATGCAGAAATAATTGTCAGGAAAGGCCCTTTGATTTTTTCTTCAACCCGTTCATTGCACAAAGCCCTCGAATTCAGCCATAGCATATTCATTCCCGGTGTGACGGGCTCGCCAAAAGGAGTCTCAGAGATATTAAGAGAAACTGAAATAAAAATTAAGAATAATGATAGATACAGGACGCTTCTTGACTTGACTAACGAAGAGACATCAAGATTAGTTACTGAAATAATCCTGAGGCGCAACGACAAGAATCCAGAATCCATTTTGGGCAATATCTATTTGTTGAAGTTTTTCAATCATCAGGAAGATGCAAGAGAATTGAGCACATTGATAAATGCTTGCGGTAGGCTCGGGCATGCAGGGGTAGCTATTGCACTATGTCTGGGATGTCATAAAGCAAAAGAATCAGCAGAAGAAATATACAATACGTATAAACATAAGATAATAAATGCCCTGAAGTGGGTTTCTGCAAACAAAAAAATAGAAGGCCAAGGATATATAATAATAAATGCGAAAAAAGAAATAGATGACAGTATAATCGGGACTGTGACCTCAATAATTGCCTCATCGTCTATGCATCCGAAAGGGACCTTGATAGTGGGCATGTCCAAAAGGAGTGATGAAAAAATTAAGGTTTCAATGAGAGTCGCCGGAAAATCATCGGATGTAAATGTCTATGAAATTTTGAGCAGAATATGCCCCTCATTAAATATAGAATATGGTGGGCATCCAAATGCCGGAGGTTGCATATTCCCAGAAGAAAAAGAGAATGAGTTTATCGAAGCGTTGGAAAAAGAATTAAGTATAAAAGGAATAAGCATAAATATATGACATGCGACAAAATTTAAAGAAAAATGGAGGCATTTTTTAGCATGGTAAAAAAATGGTAGAAAAATTTCCAGAAGAAGGAGAATTGGTGCTCTGCACAGTAGAAAAAATAGAAGGCGTAACTGTCTTTGCTAGATTAAATGATTTTGGCACAACCGGCGTGATCCATATTTCCGAAATTGCGCCCGGGAGAATCCGCAATATAAGGGATTATGTGACCATAAATAAAAAAATAATCTGCAAGATTTTAAAAGTTGATAAAGAAAAAGGGAATATCGAACTGTCCTTGAGAAGAGTCAGTGTCAAGGATCAAAGACAATTGCTTGAAAGATATGAAAAGGAAAGGGCTGCTTCCATGATTATAGAGATAGTTGCTAAAGACAAAAAAGATGAAATTATAAACAATATAAAGGGGGGGTATGAATCTTTGTCGGATTTTTTAGGGGCTCTGCCAGAAAATCCAGAGCTCTTTGAAAAATTTAACTTGCAAGAATACAAGGAAAAATTATTGAAAATAATAAAGGAAAGGATAAAAATTAAGAGGATAAAGACAAAGGCCAAGATTTCTTTGAGCAGCAATGCAAGCAATGGGATAACACTGATCAAGGAAGTACTTAATATAAAAGAGCCGGATGTAGAAATAACATACCTGTCCGCACCTTTTTACACGATTATCACAGAAAGTTCAACTTATAAGGATGCAAACAAAAAACTAACCGACATATTGCAAAAAATAAGTGATAATGCAAAAAAAAGAAATGTTAGATTTGAAATTTTAAAATGATAAAAAAATCACATAGTGATTTTTTAGAATAATTTTTTCTGCTCTTCCGCCTCGAGAATTGCTACCCCGTATTCTCCGTCGAATCCGGGTTTAATTTTTAGTTTGCCTTTCCTGTTCTTGATAACCAGGTCAAATAAGACCTTCTCATCAGACAGCGCTTTGATCAATTCCTTTTCATCTGATTTCAGGAGAATATTGATCTCACTGCCGAATTTTTCTATCAGCCGATTATACACCCCCCATGTCTTCTTGCTTGCCAGTGTGGAGCCTGTTGCAAGCGCAATTAATTCATGCAATGGCAAGATTTTATGGAATGGCTTTCTATCAGGATGTTTTATTGTATCCTGATTTGCCAGCTCTTCAACCCTGTTCCCCACGCCGATGACCAATGGTTTTCCGCATACCGGGCATATCCCTTTTATCTTTTTGGTCTCTTCAGGAGAACTTGAAAATTTGCATAATCTGTGGCCGTCCCAATGATACTTGCCGTAAGCAGGGTCTGTTTCCATTGTGCCCAGAATTTTATTTTCCCTTATCTGGCTTATAATGTCCTTATAGCTCCTGACTTCTGAAAATATAGTGGCTTCCCTTCCAATTCTCCATGGCCAAAAACTGTGCAAGTCGGAAAAAGAGACGATTGTCCTGTTGTTCAATTCGCTGATGCGCCAGTTCATCTCCGGGTCAGAGCTCATTCCCGTCTCTATAGCATGGATAAATTTTTCCCTGTCATGGAATGCATCTTTCAATGAATTGAATCCGGACATGCTTCCGAAAATCCCAAACCACGGGGTCCATGCATGCGCGGGGATTATCTCTATTTCAGAATTTAGGCCCATCATCCCATCAACAAGTTCAATTGATGAAAATCCAAAAATAGGCCTGCCGTCATAATCTAATCTTCCCCTGCTTCCAAGCCATGCATTTATCCTCTTGACAGTTTCCTTGTCAGGGGCGAGAATTAAATAATGAATCCTTCTTCCCTTCCCGTCCTGGGTATACACCAGACTTATTTCAGTCTGCCATACGAATGGAAAGCCGGTTTTTGTATATAAGAGGCCTTCTCTTTCCTCAAGCTTATCCAGCTCATCAAACCAGAGGGGATGGGTGAAGTCTCCTGTCCCCAACAAATCTATGCCTTTGATTCTCGCATATCTCTCCAGATTTTCTATTGTCAAATCCTTTGAAGTTGCCCGAGAAAATCTTGAATGGATGTGAAGGTCAGCTATTGTCTCTTTTCCCATTGCTGCTTAGAAAAATAAATAGACTATTTAAAAATTTATGGCATTATTCTTATAGTTTTTGTTATAAATTCTACATATCTGTATTGCAGACTGACTTTAAGGGGCATCATATGGGTTTCTTCTTTTATTGTTTTCTCGCATACTATCTTTCCGACAGGTTCCAATGGAATTACCCCTTCAAGGCTGCCTCCGGGTATTGCTGAGAACGGAGGATTTGCTGATTGAAGCTTGCATTTCCAGTCAGTCTCCTTTCCGGTATTTATTATGACCTTGAGCTTGTTTTTCTTCTGTTGTTCACTAAAAATGTTCAGTTTATCACAATCGGTATTTGGAACATAGATATCAGATGCGCCTATCGCAGAAACGCCTTTATTTTCTATCAAGATTGTAACTTGTAATTTGTTTCCCTCAAGATTTTCAGTCACACTCATTAGCTGGACAGGGCCTGCGCTATTTGAAATGGAGGTTATTTTTTCTCCGGATATCGAGCAAATGGCAGATGCATTTGTATTGCTCACGCAAATATCCATCTGGGCAACAGTGCCATAATTATAACAACTGGTCAAGACTAAGGGGAGAAGAAATGGATTTTCAAGCGCAGTGGTATATTTCGCATTGCTTGCGAAAACAATTCTTTCCGGAAATGTTGACTCCGGCTGGAGAAAATTTGCATTCGTCATCGATGGCGCAACATTCTTGAGATCGTAGCCTATTCCGCCAAGGTAAAATTTTGATTCTCCTGGATTTATGTAACTTCCACCCTTGTTAAGTATATCAACATAAATCGGGAATTCTTGATTAACGTTTACAGAAGCCGGGGGGGCATTTTCTACAAAATTCATTGTAACTCCCTGAACATTTGCCTTAACTTCTTCTGTTTGGCAGCCGTCTACTCCCAAAAGCATGATTGCAAATAGAATGAGCGTGCAAAAGATAATTGTTCTTTTCATCTTGCCTCTTTTTTTATGTTAATTTATATTTTTATGTTAAAATTGTAACTTTTGCTTATTTTGGCGCCATAATTCAGACTGATTACCAACGGATAAGCAGTTTGCGTCTCTTCACTAACTAAAGCTGAACATCTTATAAATTTTGTGTTTTCAAATTCCAATCCGTTCTCGATACCTAGATTGCATTTGAAGTCTAATGGGCTCAATCCAATCAGAAGGAAATTCTCTCTTGTAAAGTCGGGAGAATAGATTTTAGCATCAGCCATTATCTTTTGAATTGTAATCTGAAGTTCAACGCTGTAGCCCTCTGCCATTTTTATGATTGTCTTTTCAGCATCTATTTTGAGCACAGCAGAATCCTGCACAAGGCTCAATTTTTCAGTCTCTGGGTCTGGGACATTCAAAACACCGGTTATTTTGCTTGAGTCAGCGTATTTTAAATCAACAAAGAGTTTTGCTGCCTGCAATATCGGAATATCATGATATGAATATCCTTCAGTTTCTGGGAATTGCACATCGGCTTTTGCTGACTGCAATTGCTCTTTGCCAGAAACACCTATTGTTTCTGCATTTTTTATGGAAAATGATTTGCATTCATCTTTAGGTATACCGCCATAAGCATCTGCAATGTCATCCCTTATGCATATCTGGCCGCTGTGACTCTGCTTGTCATAATTTTCGAGATGAACCTTGACATACAAACTCTCTCCAAGAGAAACCTCTTTGCCGCTGCTTATGTAGCCAACCCCTGATACAATTTCAGAATTAAGCCCTTTTCCAGCAGTAGTGCCTCCGCCTGTGCCTCCGGGCAATGCAGCAGGACAGCCCTCTACTCCCAGAATCATAATTGTTAATGCAATCAGACAAAAAATAATCGCTTTTCTCATCTTACTTTTTTACCTCTTTTATGCTATAGCACTTATCTTTGTAGTGTATAGATTTTTAACATTATATAAAGTTTCTGAAATAATGAATAATTTTCCCTCTTCCTCTGCTCCTGAAACCTTAAGCTTGCAATTGAATACATACAAGTCGTTGGTAGGACTTTGCGCATAATTCTTCAAGGCTGCAGAATCAAGATTTGAGATTTCAATTCCCCTTAAATTCCCTTCCTCAATGCCAGAAAATCCAGAGCATTCAAATTCCAAATCCATGCTCGCAGTCATGATTTTCACTGATTTGACATCCACAAGTTCTGCATTTTCATTCTTCTTTAGCATCACATACAAGTCGTAAGTGCCCGGAGTAAGAGGCTGATTGCTATAAGAGCCTATAACGAGAGAATATGGCGCATCTGTTCTTGAAGACGCAGCTCCCAAATTCTTTTCAATTGTTTTTGAAATCGTGACCGGAAGAATTGCCGTTATATTCACTGGCCTCTGCAATTCCAATTTTAATGTTCCTTGTTTGGCTTTTCCCGTGCAATGCAGCACGCCGGATTGTTCGATATCTGATTTTTTGAATGTCAGTGCATTTCCGGGGATTCCTGTTTCAATATCCAATGAAGTGCCGTCCAAAGAACAGCTCGCAGGAATAATCTTCATGTCTGTTTTTGTCTTGGAGAATATAATTCTGGCGATGACATCCAGAGGATTTTCGGCTCTGAAAAAGGTATTGCTGAATTCAACACTCATTTTCATCTCTTCCTGGCTTGTTGTCGTAGGGCTTTGCCATAAGTTCTGGTAGGGGCTTATCTTCTGTGTGAATTGCCCGAAAAGGGGCAATACGAGACTTTTGATTGAAGAAAATCCGGTCTGCGCATAAGAGGATATAGGTTCAAAAAAATATCCAATTACCCCGCCTATTAATGCAAAAATAAGAAGTGTAACGACAATACTTCTTTTTTCTTCTTTCTTGGAAAAAAACCAACTTAAAAATCCGACAGCGGCTCCAATCGCTACCCCATAAAAAAGAGTCGAATTATACTGATAGGAAAAATAAATTGCGGCGCCTAAAACTACAATTCCGAGAGCAATGAGCAAGCCTTTCCTTGCAATCGGTTTTTTTTCTTCTCGCTCCTCTTCAGCCATTTCAACCAAGCTCCAATTTCATATTGAGAATGTTCAGATTCGTTCTTGGAACAATCCTGATGCTATTCTGACTTTGTCTAAGCAATTGTCTTAAATTAGTCTGCCATTCAATTGAATTTGTCTCAGCTCTTGTAACAAGATATCCATTAACATACAAATCAAATTTCTTGGACTGAGTAGAATCAAACTGCAGATCCAGCATCGCTATTCTTTTTCCTGCTTGAAGCAGGTCAAAATTCTCATCACTAAGGTCAAAATAATAAGATGGATAATCTTTAAGCTTGAATTTCAAGTCAAGAACCCCTTCGGGAATATAGTAACTGCCCTTGCTGCTGAAAACAAAAGTGTTATTTTTCCCGACATTCACTTTGAAGCTTACCAATCCGCATGCCTTGTCATCATAGATTTTTGCGTTATTCAGCGATATTACCAAATTTTCATTTGTAAGGCATTCTGCAGAGAAAGTAAACTTGGCGCTGTCCAATTCAGATAAGTTTTCTTCAATGTCGGCTGTCTCTGTCTGGCTTATCTTGAAAACTGAATAGGTCTCTTTTATGTCTATCTTGTCTATGTCATAGAAATTTTTCTGCCATGGAAGCAACGGAGTGGATGATTCTAAAACGAGGCTGTTGACTCCAGAAAGTCCCTGGACAGGGATATTTACAACTTTTATTCCTGTGCCTTTGATAATATCGACCTGCTTGTCATTGACCTTCACTTTCAATGAGCCGCGGGCATTGCCTATATAGATTAAAAGCTTGATTTCCTCACCTTTCCCATAAACTTTAAAGATGCCAAGCTGCGGCTTGTTCATAAAAAGACTTTTCTCAACCCTTACATTTTCAAGCAGCGTAGAAATATCAATCTCTCTTCTTGTAAAAAGCTCGACTGGCTTGAAGAAATATGATGCATGCTCTAACTGCGCCTCAAAAATTCCGGGCTTTACTTCCAGAATCGTTTCTTTCTGGATTTCTGCAACGGCCTTGCATTCAGGCATGTCTGGAAAAATTTTACATTTCTCGGACAATGGCACTAAAATAAGATACAAAGTTGACAGGATTGCAATCCCGATTATCACTGCAACAACCTCTGTCTGTCCTCTTTTTTCTTCCATATTTTAACAAAAGCCAAGCCATATTTAATCCTTTCGCCCAACAGGTTTAAAAATTATGAAAAATATGAATGAGAATGCAATACGATGTTTTCCCTGAGCAGCGGAAGAGCAAAAAGCACAAACGGAAAAGAAGGGCAGTATACAAAAAAGGCGGGGCATTAAGAACGATTAAAAAATGATTAATATCCTGGCTGCGGTAACCCTGATATGGCTTTTGGCTGCGACAATAACGGATATCAAAAAAAGAGAAGTCGCAGACTGGCTTTCATTCAGTCTTATTGCAATAGCAATATTTACTGCACTTTTCACAAGCATAATTGAAAAAGATTTTAGTATAATAATACTCAGCCTCATTTCATTTGCAGCATTTATGCTGATTGCCAACCTATTTTATTATCTTAGACTGTTTGGAGGAGGAGATGCCAAGCTTCTGATGGCATTGGGCCCAGTCATTCCTCAAATCGCCGTCAAATCAGTCTTCAATCTTCCCTATCTGACCTCATCAGCCGCTTTCCTGCTGAATATCTGCCTTTTGGGAGCAATCTATGGGCTGATATATAGTCTAGTCCTGGCAATCAAGAATAGAAAAAAATTCAGTGAAGAGATAGCTAAATCAAAATTCCCGTTGATTCCTTTCATGATTGTTGCAGTGATTTTCGCTGCAATATCTGCATTAGTCTATCCATTTTTGATTTTCATTTCAATTTTAATAGTTATTCTGCCACCAGTTTTTATATTTGTAAAGGCTGTTGAAAGCGCATGTCTTATAAAAACAAAAGAAACCAAAGAGCTCACTGAAGGGGACTGGCTTGCTTATCCGGCCAGGATAAAGGGTAAGGGAAAAGATATACTCATAACCGCTAAATTCGGCCTTACAAAAAAAGAAATT
>Ga0315289_10005429_pt1 | contig 18829 bp, 16 predicted proteins | sample YL17G11_40_MG_FD_203452 | JGI IMG/M metagenome (GOLD analysis project Ga0315289, IMG submission 203452) | Sediment microbial communities from Yellowstone Lake, YNP, Wyoming, USA - YL17G11_40 | ecosystem: Environmental > Aquatic > Freshwater > Lake > Sediment | place: USA: Wyoming | collected...
GTAACCAATATTTGAAGCCCTACGCTCCAACCCAACCAGCGGGCGAATTTTTTCACTGAATACTCCTCCCCAGCATTTTGGCCGCGATCTCACGGGACAGATTCCGGGCTTGAAGCCTCAGGCCGGCCCGGGCGGCCTGGCTTTCCTCCTGGATCTTTCCCTTCATCTCCTCCAGGAAGCGATTGGCTTCTTCCAGCGCTTTCTGCAGGATCTCCGCTTCCCGGCCCAATCCCTCCTTGCGGATCTCTTCCCGGACCGAGGCCCCCTGGGCCTGGGCCGCATTCATGGAATCCCGCTGTCGCTCCATCAATTCCTCGGTGCGCTGCTGGAGTTCTCGGGCTTTCTTCTCGGCTCCCTCGACCCAGTCTCTTCTTTCCTGGAGAACGCGCAGAAAGGGCTTGAAGACCATGCCGCTCAATGCAACCATGAGGATCAACACAATGGCCAGCTGAAAAATAACCGTGAAGTTGAGCTCGATCATCTAAAAATCTCCTGGGATCAAATTCCGAATTCCAAGGCCCAAATCCCAAATCTCCTCGAAATCTAAATCGCCCATGACCGCAACGAAGCCCGCTGAATTTTTACCCTTGGGTCATGAAAAAGTTTATCCTACGGGGTGCTCGGTGCCTTGTGCTTGTCTTCCTTTTCGAGGTCGCCGGTCATATGCGAGGTTCCCTCAAAGATCACCCCTTCCCCGAACACCAGCACGGGGGCATGAAGGTCTCCAAAAATTTTAGCCGGGGCATAGGCCTCGATGCGGTTTTTCGCGCGGATGATTCCGTGAACTTCTCCCCTGACCATCACCACTCCGGTTTCAATTTCGGCCTGCACTTTCCCTTTTTCCCCCACGATGATCATCCCCTCGCCGCGGATCTGGCCGGTGAATTTCCCGTCGATCCGGACCGCTCCTTCGAAGGACAATTTCCCTTCGAATTCCGTCCCCCCGCCCAAAAGGGCGTTGATCTCTTCGCTGGGATTCTGCGGGTTCTTTTTCAGGTCGGTCCCCCCTTTCCTTTTTTATCTCCGCAGGAGCTCAATGATTCGGTCCAATTCATCGGGGGAAAAGAAATCGATTTCGATCTTCCCCCGTTTTCGCTTTCCCACAATCCGCACCTTCGTGCCCAGGGCCCGCTGGAGTTCTTCGATCAACGCGCTCCATTCCGGATTGGACCGCCGGGGAGTGGGGGAACTCCGGGTCCGGAGCCTTCTGACCAGGCTTTCGGTCTGGCGGACCGACAGGCCACCCGAGAGTAACCTCTTCCATAAGAGCTTCTGTTTATCGACTCCGTCGAGGCTGAGGAAAGCTCTCGCATGGCCCATGGTGATCTTGCCTTCGGCCAGGCTCAGCTTGATTTCCGGCGGGAGTCTCAGCAGCCGGACCATGTTGGCAATCGTGGTCCGGTCCTTCCCTACCTTCTTGGAGATCTCTTCCTGGGTGAGATGGAATTGCTCCATCAATCGTTTATAGGCTTCGGCCTCTTCGATGGGGTTCAGGTTCTCTCGCTGGATATTCTCGATGAGTGAGAGCTCCAGCATCTCCGAGTCGGAAACGTCCCTGACCAGGATGGGGATTTCTCTCAGGCCCGCCCGCTGGGCTGCCCGCCACCTTCTTTCACCGGCGATCAGCTCGTAACCGTCGCTCTTGCGCCGGACCAGCAGAGGCTGGAGAATTCCTTTTTCCCGGATGGAATCAACCAGCTCCTGGAGTTGTTCGTCGGAGAAGGCCTTCCGGGGTTGAAATGGGTTGGGCTGAACTTCCTCGATCCCGCACTGCTGAAGGGCTTTTTTCCCTTCCCCCTCGGGGACTCCTTTTTCCGGGATCAAAGCCCCGAGCCCTTTTCCCAATGCCTGCCGCGCGGTCAAATTTACCGATCCTTGCTAATGCTTTGCCGGGAATTTTTCCCCAAAAATGAATGACGATTCACTTTAAAATAAACAAAAGAAAAATGTCAAAGGAAAAATATATATTTTTAGCCCTTCGCGCGGTGAGCGATGATCTCCCTGGCCAACTCCAGGTAGCTCTCCGCCCCCCGGGAGTTGGCATCATACAAAATGATGGGTTTACCAAAACTTGGACACTCGCTCAGGCGAACGTTCCGGGGGATCATGGTGTTGAAAACCAGGTCGGAAAAATGCTTTCGAACCTCTTCGGTGACCTGGTGAGAGAGGTTGTTCCGCTTGTCCACCATGGTCAGCAAAATACCCTCGATAGTCAGGTCCGGATTCAGGTTCTCTTTAATTAATCTAATAGTTTTAATAAGTTGCGATAATCCTTCCATAGGATAATACTCGCACTGGAGGGGAATCAGGACGGAATCCGAAGCGGTCAGGGAATTCACGGTGATAAGTCCCAAGGAAGGGGGGCAATCGATAATGAGGTAATCGAAGGCCTCCTTCACTTCTTGGAGGGCCCTTTTCAACCGGACTTCCCGGTCCGGGAAGGGAACCAGCTCGATTTCAGCACCAATCAAATCCATGTCCGAGGGGATGATCTTGAGAAAATCAAGCTCCGTGTCTAGAATCAGGTCCTTCAAATTGGCCTGATCAATCAGGGCATGATAGATGGACTTGCCCGATCTTTTATCTCTGGTGACTCCCAGACCGCTGGTGGCGTTTCCCTGAGGGTCGATATCGATAAGCAGGGTTTTCTTCTCGGCCACCGCCATCGACGCCGACAGGTTCACCGAAGTGGTGGTCTTTCCCACTCCCCCTTTTTGGTTGGCCACGCTGATGATTCGTCCCATGACTGTTTTTCTCCAGTCCGATTACTTATCCCATTCAGCCCATAAATTTCAAGAGAAAAGTGAAATGTCCGGAAACAAAAATGCCCGTGTTCCACGTGGAACATTCAACTTATTTCTTTTTCAAGCCTATGAGGCTTCGTTCATGGCGGAGGTAAGGAAGCTGGATCGCCTCAAGAAAATTCAGTTCCAGCCCCATATCCTTCAGCGAAGCGAGGCTCTTCTCCAACTCCTCCCGCCCTCTCTTCCCTTTCATGGCCAACAGGATTCCCCCCTTTTTTAGAAAACCGACTCCTTCGGAGGCGAAGGCCAAGAGAGAGCCGAAAGCCCGGGATACGACAAAATCAAAGCTCGCGGATAAATCCTCAACCCCCCTATCTTCCCCGGTCCAGCGAACTTCGACTCCGCTTAATTTTGAAATTCTTAAAACCTCTTTCAGAAAAAAAGCCTTTTTCCGGGTCGCTTCCAGCAATACAATTTTTAGATCGGGGCGCACAATTCTCAAAGGAATCCCCGGAAACCCGGCCCCGGATCCCAAATCCAGGACGGATGTCTCCTGAGGAAGGTATTTTAGCAGAGTCAAAGAATCCAAAAAATCTTTAAGGATGATCTCCCGGTCATCTTTCCGGCTGGTCAAATTAATTTTTTTGCGCCATAGATTCAATTCCTTCAGGTAGAGTTCGAAGGCCTTCATTTGGTCATGGGTCAATGAGATTCCCAGGATGGCTGCCCCCTCGAGAAGGAGGTTCCATGGTTCCTTGGCCGTCATGATTTAGCCCTTTGAAATCAAGTCATGGCCTCCGGCAAAGCCGGAGGCTTGAAAACGTGAACCGCTACCGCTCAAAGCGGATTCAACTACGGGCCACCTGAAGGAGGCCTTCGATCGGGTGCCAGGCCCGGAGGCAAGGACCTTCTGCGCAAAAACCATGAGGCATTTTTTATTTCATGGCCCGGGCGGGCCAATCGCTTTACCCCCCGATGAAGGTGTTCTCTCCTTGTAGGGGCGGCGGGCCGGTCGCCCGATCGGCCCGCCGCATCCTGCGGAAGCTGGTCAAAGCCTCCAAGAAGAGGGCCAGCCCGGCCGATGCTTTTTGCGCAGAAGGTCCTTGCCCCCGGGCCACAACCCAAGCATCCCGGAACGGAAACAAGAAAGGGTTTCTAAGGCTGGACCCCTTCCTCCATTCCAGACGTCTTCTTTAGACAGACCATCAGAATTGAGAGGGCGGCGGGCGTAATACCCGATATTCGTGAAGCCTGTCCGATGGAAAGCGGCCTGACCTTATTCAATTTTTCTTTCACTTCGGTCGAAAGGCCCGGGATACGATAATAGTCCATCCCTGGCGGAAGCTTCATTTCTTCCAGCTTTCTAAGCCGTGCCACCTGCTCTTCCTGCCTCTGGATATACCCCGCGTATTTCACCTGAATCTCTACCTGCTCGGCTACTTCTTCCACCGTGGAGGCGCATTCCGGATCAAACCTTGCCAAGTCCCTGAAGGAGATTTCCGGGCGGCGGAGAAGCTCCGTCAAGGCCATAGGGTTTTTAATCGGGGCGGTCCCCATGGCTTTCATCCGGTCATTCTCCCCGGGAGTCGGGTAAAGGATTATTTTCTCCAGCCTCTCCAGCTCTGCTTGTATGCTTCCTTTTCTTTTGATAAATCCATGATAATCTTGATCATTTACCAGCCCCAGAGACCTTCCCTTCTCTCTTAATCGCAGATCGGCATTGTCTTCCCGCAATAGCAAACGATATTCCGCGCGGGAGGTAAACATCCGGTAGGGTTCTTTCGTCCCCTTGGTTACCAGGTCATCGATGAGCACCCCGATATAAGCCTCATCCCTTCTCAGGATAAAAGGATCTTCCCCCTGGATTTTCAGGACCGCGTTGATGCCGGCCATCAGCCCCTGAGCGGCCGCTTCTTCGTATCCGGAGGTGCCATTGATCTGTCCGGCGAAGAAGAGATTCTCCACCAGTTTGGTCTCCAGCGAAGGCTTCAATTGGACCGGATCGGCATAGTCATATTCGATGGCATACCCGGGGCGGACAACCTCAGCCCTCTCCAGGCCGGGGATGGAACGGAGCATTCGCACCTGAATGTCCATGGGAAGGCTGGTGGCCAGCCCGTTGGGATAGATCTCCAGGGTATCCAATCCCATGGGTTCCAGAAAAATCTGGTGTTGATCCTTCTCCGCGAACCGGACGGTTTTATCTTCGATGGAAGGGCAGTATCTGGCTCCAGTCCCCTTAATCACCCCGGAATAGAGGGGCGAGCGGTCCAGACCGGAGCGGATGATTTCATGCGTTCCGGAGTTGGTATAAGTAATGTGGCAGGGCACCTGCCGCAGAGGAACCGTCTGGTTGCTGAAGGAGAAAGGCCTGGGTGGATGATCGCCCCGCTGTTCCTGAAGCCCGGAAAAGTCTATGCTCCTTCCATCCAGCCGGGGGCAGGTGCCGGTTTTGAGGCGTCCCAGAGTGAACCCCAGTTTCAGGAGACCTTCGGATAATTTGATGGAAGGGAGATCCCCCAGTCTTCCTGCGGGGAAATTCTTTAAGCCGATATGGACCAGCCCCCGGAGAAAGGTCCCGGTGGTTATGACTACCGCTTTGGACAGAAACCTCTCTCCCACGTTGGTAACGACTCCTTCCACCCTTCCGTGGTGAATAAGGAGGTCATCCACCAGGGCCTGCCGCAGGAAAAGATTCTTCTGGCGCTCCAGCACCCTCTTCATTCGCAGGTGATAGAGATGCATGTCCGCCTGGGCTCTGGAAGACCGGACTGCCGGCCCTTTTTTAGTATTCAACCGGCGGAACTGGATTCCGGTCTCATCCGTATTTTTTCCCATCTCCCCACCCAGAGCATCGATCTCCTTCACCAGTTGTCCTTTGGCCAATCCCCCGACAGCCGGGTTGCAGGACATCCGGGCCACCGCCTCCAGGCTGATGGTAAGGAGCAGGGTGGAATGGCCCATCCGGGAACAGGCCAGCGCTGCTTCGCACCCGGCATGGCCGGCTCCGATTATGATGACCTCATATTGGGTAGGATAAGTGTCCAATAATTCTCCCTAAAAAGCATAAGGGGAAAGATGTTTCACGTGGAACATAGGCGATAAATTCTATCTAACATGCCAAAAATAATATATTTTTTAATATCACCGGGATAAAATTTTGTCAACTATTCTTTTTTTCTTTCCCACCTTCACTTTTAAGATACCTTTTCTTGTGGCCCGGGGGTAAGGCCGTGGTTTGAAGGCAGGATCGGCGGGCGGGGAAGATCCGATGAAAGATCACTTTCCTTCCGCAGAAGAGGGCGGTAAACGCTTGGCCATCTGCGCCCCCCAGGGCCGTTTCCGCCCGGCCCGATGAAAGAATCCGTGCCTCATCATGCCGAGAACCACGGCCTTGCCCCCGGGCCGGGCACGGCCTCTAAGCTATGGACATTGATCTGCTTTCTGGAAAGTGAAGGTTGGCAAGTTCTTTTTTGGACATCAGCCCAGATTCAATCCCGTTTTCTAACCAATCGAATAAATTATGGATTCTATTTTCCAGTCGTTCCGAAAGATGCTTCCTTCGAGCTCGCTTATCATTCTTGTATCTTCCTTGGAGTAAGAGGCTTTTCCAAAAACAGGGGTTTTTCATTTTATTTTACAAAAATCGTATAAAAATCATAAACTTAAATTACTTTCCTGACTTTGGTGCAAGGCCGCGCTTCTTGGCATGATAAGGCGGTATTGCTTTCATCGGTAGGGGCGGAAGGCATGATTGTGGATTGGAAAAGAATAAATTCCGAAATCCGCCCTGCACTATATAAAGTGCAGGGCAGCCCTGAACCTTACATGGTTCAGGGCGCATTCCGAATTTGCAATGCCCGATGGGCCCGCCTGCGGAAGCACGGGGGGATCTCCGGCTAGAATTATTTTCCCGCCGATGCTTTTCCCGCGCAATCCCGCCAAAGGCGGGACTTCCAGGCTGGGGAACGCCTGAAATTCAGCCATCTTACGCCTACTTGGCGAAAAGTGCAGGGGAGCAAGAAACAGGGAATGATTGACTTTTCTCCATGGATTTGGTATTAATCTTAAAAATGTCCTCCATTTCCATTTCTTTCGATGAAAAAAGGGCTTCGATTTCTAAATCAGAAGTTGGGCAAACGCGTCACTCATCGCCCCAAGCCATGGGTAGGGAAACCCAAAAAAAAAGCATTAAAGGCCCCCAATCGATAAGCTTACGGGATGGGTTTTATCTCCTCTCGCTGCTATCTTTTTTTCTTTTTTCGATCTCCTGCGCATCCCAACCCAAAAGCAGCATTCTGGTCAGAGACCTGGTTGAGCCCCCCGCGGTTATTCAGGAAGTCTTTGCCCGGGAGGGGAAGAGCGATTACTCTCTCCTCCTTGACGAAGGATATTCTTTCCGCCTTATTTATCTCTGTGAAAACAGGGTTTTAAATTTTGTGGAAGAGCCCCGGAAGAATCCTGTCCTGGTGAGTATTCAAACGATTCTCGATACCCCGGTGGAAAAGAAACTGTCGGCCGATGATCGGAGGCGCGTCTGGGCATGTATTGAGAGAAAGGTATGGGAGGAACATTCCCGGGTTGAAGAATACAAGAGCCGCCTGGTTCGGGAAAGGATGCATCTGGAGAGAGAATTAAAGAGCGCCAAGGATGAAAAAGACCGGATCCTGGCGGAGATTGCCCAAAAGAAAAGGCTGGAGGCGGAAAAACAACGTCAGATTGAGCAGGAAAAGCGGCGAGCCGAAGAGGAGCGCCAGAGAAGAATTGCCGAAGAGCAGCGTAAATTTTCCGAAGAAGAGCGAAAAGTACGATACTACAAAACCGGGGAAAAGGAAGGTCCTTCACCCTTTCCCCCTCCCCCCCCTCCGTCACCCAAGGTTACGGAAAGCGGCGTTTTTATGGTCATGAAAGAGGCCCGGATTTCAGAAGAGCCCAGAGAAGACTCCAAGGCCATCGCCCGGGCTAACAAATATGACATTTTCGACGTCATCAATGCGAAAAATGATGAATCCGGAAACAGATGGTTCCAGGTTTTTATAGGCGAGCGGGTGATATCGGAGAGGGGTAAAAAGGTCGGCTGGTCCCCGGAGGAAAAATCCTTCTGGGTAAGAAATAAATTACTGGCCTGGATTTATCCGGGAGACATCGTAAATATTAATAATGTCAAACCTTTAAAGATTAAACCGGAAGATGTTCAGTTCACCGGAAAGGCATCTGTCACCCCCCTGAAGCTTACTTTTTATGAAGTAACCTACGGGATGAATACCACCATCCGGGAGGAGATTTTTGGATGGGTGGAAGAAGCAGATGGAATCCGCCGGAACACAAGAAACAAAGATGAGATGAGGACTCTTCTGAAAGACCTGTCCAAGACCATGTGGCCCCTCCGCATTCAGGAAGATATTTTGAAAGGATATATCCGTCAGGGATTTACCCGTGAGCAGGTGGTCCTTTCCTGGGGACGGCCCGATCATGTGAATACCACCCGTACGCTGGTCGGTGTTCACGAGCAGTGGGTGTACGGCGAGCCTCCCTTTCCCAAATCTTATGTCTATTTCGAAAACGGGGTGGTTAAGAACTGGGAATTCATTAGGAATAGCGGAAAGTAGGATCTGCCTCGGGGACGGAATCAAATCCCAAAAATAGGGGGGGACTATGGGTCTTCAAGATTTCACCGTCTACGATCTGATCGCCCGCAATGCTCGCATCTTTGCCCGCCGGGAAGCCTGGATTGCCGATCAACGCCGAATTACCTTTCTTGATTTTTTAAATGACATCAATAAGTTATCATATTCTTTGGAGAAGGCCGGCCTACATAAAGGAGACCGGATAGGAATATTATCCCAGAATTGCTATGAATTTGTCCTCCTTTACGGAGCCGCCGCCAGGCTGGGGGCCATTATGCTCCCCATCAACTGGCGCCTCTCTGCGCCAGAGGTGGAATACATCCTCACCGACGGGCAGCCCCGCTTTCTTTTTGTGGGGCCGGATTATAAAACCACAATCCGGGATTTAATGCCCAAGCTGGGATTCATTAAAAAATTCTATGCCTTTGGATCGGCGGAGGCTGATTATGAAGCCTTCAGCCCTTTGATGAAAGAGGAAGGAAAAGCTAAGGAAGCAGATATTCAGGCGAGCGATCCTTATTTGATCATTCACACCGCGGCGGTGGCCGGAAAACCGAGGGGAGCGACGCTTTCCCACGGGAATATCATTGCCGGCAACCTGCAGCACATGGCCACCATGGGTTTGCGGGAAGATGACAGCTACCTTCATATGCTGCCCCTCTTTCACATTGCCGACCTGGCCCTCTCCTTCGCGGTCATGCACGCCGGGGGTAAGAATGTCCTCATGACCAAATTTGATCCTGAACTTGCCCTGCAGTCGATCGAAAAAGAAAAAATCACTTCCCTCGGCGAATTCCCACCCATGCTGGGAATGCTCCTGGAAAAATTGGAGAGCAAGAATTTCGATGTTTCCTCCTTGAAACACGTGGCCGGAATCGATCACCCTTCGAATATTGAAAAATTGAAGAAAAAAGCCAACGTTGAATTCTGGATTGGCTTTGGGCAATCGGAAACCACCGGCATGGTCACGGCTTGCGCATACACCGAAAGACCGGGTTCCGCGGGCAAAGAAGGGCCTCTGGCAAAAATCAAACTGGTCGATGATCAGGAACGCGAAGTGCCGGCGGGAACACCGGGAGAGATCTGCGTTCGCGGCCCCCTGGTATTTTTGGGATACTGGAACCTGGAAGCGGACACCCGCTACACCTTCCGTGAAAGGTGGCACCACACGGGGGATATCGGACGTCTCGATGAGAACGGATATCTCTGGTATGTGAAACGGAAGGCGGAAAAAGAATTGATCAAGCCCGGGGGGGAAAATGTCTACCCCGCCGAGGTGGAAAAAGTAATTTTAGAGCATCCCGAAGTTGCCGATGTGTCGGTCATCGGGGTGCGGGACAAGGAGTGGGGAGAAGCGATCAAGGCTGTTTGTGTGCGAAAACCCGGCAGTTCCCTGACCCCGCAGGGATTGATCGATTTCGTGGCCTCCAAAATTGCCCGTTATAAAAAGCCGAAGTATGTGGACTTCGTCCCCGTCCTTCCCAAGACCCAGGATGGTTCGATTGACCGCGAGAAGGTCAAAGCGGAGCACGGAAAAGCGAATTAAGGGGGGGTTGGTTTTTCCATGGATGAAGGGGTGAAGTTTTCCCTCTAAATGGCCCGTTCCATCCGGGTCAGCTTCGTTTTAGCGAGGGATTGCCGCGTGTTTTTCTGCTTGAGCCAGCGGTGGGATTCCTGGAGGGTTTGTTTCAGGCTGGAAATATTCTTATCCAAGGACCGGGGCGAAGGGCCGCCGGCTGCGGCTCTTTTCGCAATGAAGACCCGCGCTTCTTGAGCCTTTTGCAAAAAGGCCCCGGTCATTTTGATTTTTAAGCCTTCTTCCTGCAACGCCTTCCGCAGCACAGGAAGGGTGATTCCTTCTGCGCCCTCTTTCTCCGCGTATCGGACCGCCCTCTCCGCGGCCCCTTTGGCCTGCCGGAAGGGAATCTTAAACTCTTGAACCATCTGCTCCACGAGCTCAGGGGCGGTAATAAACCCTGCTTGGCTTCGGGCCTCCATTTCTTTCCGGTTTATCTTGAGCGAAGAGACAATTTCCCCCATGAGCGGGGCGGCGGAAAGGCATTCATCGACGAGGTCCATGACCAGGTACTTCGTCCACTGGGTGTCCCGGTTGTATCCCAAAAAGAGCGCCTTGCCGATGGAAAGGAGAGATGCCTGGAGCCCATGAGCTACCGAAGTCTTGGCCTTCATCACCTCCAGCGGATCGGGGTTGCGCTTCTGGGGCATCATCGAGCTTCCCGTGCTGTAGGCATCATCCAGTTTAATCAGGCCGAATTCGCCGGTGCTGAAAAGGATGAGGGTCTGAGCCAGGGAACTCAGGTGGTTCATCACGGCGGCAACCGCAAAGCCCAGCTCTCCCTCGGCCTCCCAGCGGTTCTGGATGGGGTCAAGGGAATTGGAGCAGGGTCGGTCAAATCCCAGGAGTTTCGAGGAAAGATGGCGATCAATGGGAAAACTGGTCCCGTATCCGGTCATGGATCCCAGAGGGTTCTCATTAAACCGGTTGTACCAGTCCTGAAATCGCCGCACATCCCGGGAGAAGGCTTCGGCGAAAGAAAGCCAGATATGCCCCAGGGTGGTTACCTGGGCAAGTTGGTGGTGGGTGTATCCGGGGGTGATGACCTCCCGATGTTTTCGAGCCTGGCGAATCAGTATTTGAATCAGGGAAGAAAGGCCGGAAACAAAACTCAGATTACAGTCCCTCAGGTACAGGCGCATGTCCAGGGCTACCTGATCGTTCCGGCTCCGGGCGGTGTGCAGTTTCCCCCCCACCTCGATTCCCAACTTCCTAACCAGCCGGCTCTCCACGTTGCTGTGGATATCTTCCTGTGATGGATCCAGTCTGAACTTTCCACCTTTCCAGGCCTTTTCAATTTCTTTCAAGCCGGAAATTAGAAGCCGTGCGTCCCGCCGGGGGATAATCCTCTGCCCGGCCAGCATGACCACATGAGCCCGGCTGCCCCAGAGGTCGTAGGGGATCAGGCGTTCATCGGCCGGGGGGATCCCGCGAACGTCCCTGCCCGAAGTGAAAGCTTCAGCAAGCGCCGAGGGCTGTTTTTCAAACCTCTTTCCCCAAAGTTTATTATTTTTCATAAATAGGGGACCCTGATCTACGCGGATGAACGCAGAAAATTATTTTTGTACATTCAGCCGTAGGGGCATCCCGCCTCGGCGGGACATCGTGCCCCTACAACGGGACCGGGGTTACCCGCGAGGCTGCTTTTTCCGCGCACATTCGCGGGGAAAGCCCTTTTCTTTATGCCTAGAATCCGGGAAATCTACGTTCATCTGCGTCCAATATTTATTCCGCATTATCCAAAGACTCCCCCCATGCGCGAGCCGGCCAGCCGGTTGATCAGCCACAGACAAAAAGCGCCGAGGATGATCAGGATTAAGCCGAGGGCCGCCGCTTCGTTCACCGAGCCCCCGATGTAGAAATTGAAGATCCCCACGGTCATCATCTCCCTGCCGGGAATGACCAGGAGGAGAGTGGCCGACGCTTCCTGAAGGGCAAGGATAAAGGAATAAAGGGCTCCGACCAGGATGCCCTTCCAGATCAGGGGAGCCACCACGTCCTTGAAGGTCTTGGACTTGCTGGCGCCCACGGATTCGGCGGCCTCCTCGATGGATTTATGAACCAGCAGGAGGGAAGCAAAGGTTCCCCGCACCGTGTAGGGAAGACGCCGCACCCCCAGGACGATGGGGATCACGACCCACATTCCGATCAGGGCGGTGTCCATGAAAGGCAGGGGATCGCGGAAAGCCCGCATGTAGGCGATCCCGATGCCCGTGCCGGGCAGCGCCAGGATCAGGGTGGTAAGCGAGTCCAGGATGTCTCTTCCGGGAAGCTTGGTCCGGGCCATGACCCAGGCTACGGGAATGCCCACGATGATACAGATCAGGACGGATATCCCCGAAAAAATCAGGCTGTTGATGATGAATTTGGGAGTTTCGAAGGCCACCCGCTCGAAGTACTGGAGGGTATATTTCACCGGAATGGGAGTCAGGGCCCATCCCTTGCCGAAGGAATCCAGGGCGATACCCAGGTAGGGAATGAAGGAGAAGACCAGCACCGCCACCAGAAAGACAATGACCAGGACTTCTCCCCCCGCCGAGATTTTTTTCCTTTCGACCTTGGAGTAGGAGAGGGAGCTGTAGTCTTTGATGGCCACGTATTTCTTGGCGATGACGAGGAAGAGAATCGCCAGAAGGACCATGATGGCCGAGATCACGATCCCCATCTTGAAAAGCCGCCGGTCCACAAACTGGACGATATTCAGGTAGGCCTGGGAAGCGAGCAGGTCATCCACTCCCACGACCAGGGGAGTGGCGAAGTCGGCAAAGGTCCAGATGAAGACCAGAAGGGCGCCGGATACGTATCCCGGGGTCGTCAGGGGGAAGGTGATGTCCCAGAATTTCCGCAGCCCCCGGGAGCCCACGCTTTCCGCCGCCTCATCCAGGGAGAGGTCGATTTTCCCCAGGGCGTCCACGATGGAAAGGGTCATCAGCGGAAAAAGGTGGAGCGTTTCCACCAGGAGCACCCCATGGATGCCATACATGAAATTGATGGGCGTCTCCAAGCCGAGATAATCCATGAGGATCACGTTCACCGTCCCGGCCCGGCCCATGATGAAGACAAACCCCATCACCCCCACCAGGGGGGGCATGATCATGGGAATGATGGTGAGGTAAGAGAACAGATTGCGGCCGGGAAATTCATAACGGAGAAGAAGATAGGCGATGGTAATCCCCAGGATCGAGGTGGTTAAGACCGTGGCTCCCCCGAGAACAAGAGAATTGACCAGCGATTTGAGATAATAAGCATCGGTGAAGAAATCGAAAAAATTATTCAAGGTAAAGACGCCTTCGGCGGTGGTAAAGGCATCATAGAACAACCGGATCAGCGGGTAGATGAGGAAAATCCCGAAAAAGGCCCAGATGGCCAGGTACCCCATCAGGCCGCCAAGCTTCATTTCGGCGAAGGGACGCGCTTGGGGTAGAGCGAGCGATGTTTCGGTCCGGGGACTCAAGGGAAAACTCTCTTTTCAGGGAACGGGAATTCCCAGAGTGATCTGCTGGGGAATCGAAATATATACTTTTTCCCCCTGGGGTAGAGTCTGGTGGTACCAGGGGTTCTGAATATCCACCTTGAAGATCTTGCCGTTCTGCATTTCCACGTCATAGCGGATCGTATTCCCTATGTAGGAAGCAAAATTAACCGCGCCCGGCAGGACATTGGTATCTTTTTCCCGCACTTCCTCCTGGGTGATGGAGGCCGTCTCCGGCCGGATGGTGACTATGCACCGGTCCCCCGCTTTAAAGGCCCGCTCGATGGTGCAGATCATTGCCCCTACCTCGGTTTGGACCTTCATCTTATCCCGATCCAGGATCTCCCGCACTTCTCCGGGAATCAAGTTGTTAATCCCGATAAAATCGGCCACGAAGGGGTTCTCCGGCTTGGCGTAAAGCGAACGGGGCGAGCCTAATTGCTGCATTTTTCCATGGTCAATGACGGCAATCCGGTCCGACAGGGTCAAGGCTTCTTCCTGGTCATGGGTAACGTAAATGGTCGTGATTCCCAATTCCTTCTGCAGCTTGCGAATCTCGGCCCGCACCTGAATACGGATCTTGGCATCCAGGTTGCTCAAGGGTTCATCCAGGAGGAGAACGTCCGGGTTCAGGATCAGGGCTCTGGCTAAGGCCACGCGCTGCTGCTGCCCTCCGGAAAGCTGCCCGGGGTAACGTTTCTCCAGCCCGGACAGATTCACCAGATGGAGAGTATGGGAGACTTTGGAGACAATATCCTCCTTGGCAAACTTCCTCAGTTTGAGGCCGTAGGCGATGTTGTTAAAGATGGTCATGTGGGGCCAGAGGGCGTAATTCTGGAAGACCATGCCGATATTCCGCTCGTAGGGCGGAATCGGGGCCACGGGCCTGTCTCCGAAATAGATCTCCCCGCTATCGGGCCGGTGAAATCCCCCGATCAGGCGCAAGAGGGTGGTTTTCCCGCACCCGGATGGTCCCAGGAGGGTGAAGAGCTCTCCATCCTTTATCTCCAGAGATATATGGCTCACGGCCTCCAGGGTTCCAAACCTTTTTACCAGGTCTTTCAGCAGAATATTCATAGAACAACCGATCTATTCGTCCCGGAAACAACGGAAAAACTCCTCGAGGTCATCCCCCGAGGAGTTTTTCCAGGCTCAAGAAAACGCTGGGTCCAAAATTCATTTGCCCTTGACGATGTCTTTGTGCTTCTCCACAATCTCCTTGCGGAAGTAGGAGTTCACCTCTTCGATTCGCTTCTTGGGGCCGGCAATCTTTTCGTCATACACGTTGCCCACCGGGAAGTCGAAGAAAGACCTCATCCCGCCGGTGAATTTCACGGTCATCTCCTGCTTGGAGCCCGGTGGCCCCTGCACTTTGAACTTCGGGGTGATGGGATAGAGGCCGAGTTCCGCGAAAAGCTTCTGCCCCTCTTCGGTCAGCAGGAACTCGATGAAGGCATGGGCTGCTTTCGGATGGGGCGCTCCCTTAAGGACCGCCATGGGCTCGGGGGTCACATAGGCATTTTTGGGGTAAACATACATGACGTCATACCCGGCCAACACTTCGGCGAAAGCCATGTAGCTGGGAACCGCGTACCCGACAGCGAATTCCCCCTTGGCCACTACGTTGGGAACGTCGCGGGAGCGGGCGGTAAATATGCCGGTGTTGGCGGCCAGTTTCTTCAACCACTCCCAGCCCTTCTCCCAGCCGTAAGTCTGGAGCATGACTTCGTAACTGGCATGGCTGGAACTCGAACGATCGGGAGTGCACTGGGCAATCTGCCCTTTGAGTTTGGGGTTGAGGAGGTCGTCCCAGTCTTTGATTTCCACGCCCAGCCGCTTCAGCAGTTTGGGCTGGTAGATCAAACCGTAGGGCTCCAGGGTTGTTCCCACCCAGAATCCCTTCGGGTCTTTCAAGGGCAATCCTACTGGCTTTCCGATGGTCGTGGGAATCTCATCCCACATCCGCTTGGGAATCTTTACCGGCTCCAGGAGCCCCTCCACGGCCAGGGCATCAAAGAGAGTTCCTTCCCCTCCCCAGAAAATATCTGCCTGCGGTTTCCCCTTCCATTCCAGGATCTGTCCGTAGGCCACCGGAGTTCCCTTGGGCATGGCGCTGGTCTTCACCTCGATGTTCCATTTCTTCTTGGCATAGGCGGCAAAGGCCTTCAGAGCCGGGTCATGGACATCTTTGGAGACCGGGGTAATCAGATAGAGCTCATTCTCGATCGACTGGGCCCCCGCAAAGGAAAGAGGCAGGAGCAAAAAGGGAACAAGGAGAATCCCCAACATCAATTTTCGTTTCATTTTCACGGCCCTCCTTGAAGAGCTTATAATTATGATGAATCACCCCGGCTGTTGGCTGGAGGTGTCCAATCGGAGTAAAAATAGCTTAGGAAAAAGGGATTGTCAATAAAAATGCTCCTCCCCGGTCAAACAAAATTTCTGAATAATCACGAAGATTTTTATCATTGACAAGTAGTCCTCCGGGCAAATACATTTAAGTGAAAGGCCGGATCGGCCGCGGATACTAATTTTCCCCAATCCCTGATGAATATAGATCCCATGAGTGCTTTGACCTTTTTGGGTTACCTTTTTGATCTGGATGGAACGATCTACCTGGGGGAAAAGCTGATCCCCGGGGCCAGGGAAACGATTGAAAGACTGAAATCCCTTTCCAAAAAGATCGTTTATCTTTCCAATAAGCCCCTCCAGACGCGGGAAGATTATGCTTCCAAGCTGACCCGCCTGGGAATCCCCACTCAACCTGACGAAGTCATAAATTCTTCTCTGGTCATGGCCCGCTGGCTCTCCAGGGAGGCGCCGGGGGCCACGATCTATGTGATTGGCGAGATCCCGCTCATCGAGGAGTTGGTTCGCGCGGGCTTCCGTATGAGTGAAAAAGCCGGGGAAATTCAGTATGTGATCGCCTCCTTCGACCGGACCTTTGACTACCGGAAGCTGAACATCGCCCTCCAGGCCATTAAAAAGGGGGCCCGGTTCGTAGCCACCAATCCGGACCGGACTTGTCCGGTGGAGGGAGGAGAAATCCCGGATTGCGCGGCCGTCATCGGAGCCGTGGAGGGGACGACGGGGAAGAAGGTGGAAGCGATCGTGGGAAAACCCTCGGACCTCATGATCCGGGTGGCCGTGGATTACATGGGCCTTGGTCCTCAGGATTGTGTCCTGGTGGGCGATCGACTCGAAACCGACATGGTCATGGGAAAGAAGGCGGGCATGGCCACCGCTTTGGTCCTCACCGGCGTGACCAATCGGGAGATTCTGAAGAAATCGGTTATTCAACCGGATTACGTCTGGGAGAGCGTGGCGGAAATTATAAAATAAGCTCATAGCTCCAGGCTGATAGCTCATAGAAAAAACGATGAAAACGGAAGTGGTCGTCATTGGAGGGGGGGCTACGGGAGCGGGGGTTTTCCGCGACCTTGCCCTGCGGGGCATCGATACCGTTCTCCTGGAGAAAAAAGAATTTACCAGCGGAACCTCGGGTCGAAATCACGGCCTTCTCCACAGCGGAGGCCGGTACGCGGTCAAAGACCCCGACTCCGGCCGGGAATGTATTCGGGAAAACTACATTCTCAAAAAAATCGCCGCCCCCTGCATCGAAGACACGGGTGGGCTTTTTCTTTCCACACCTCAGGATCCGCCGGATTATCCGGACTCATTCCTCAAGGCCTGCGAAAAAATCGGCATCCCCGCGGAAGAAGTACCGGTGGCGGATGTTTTGCAAAAAGAACCCGCTCTTTCAGCGCAAATTGTCAGGGCCATCCGGGTACCGGACGGGGCCATCGATCCCTTCAGGCTGATCCGGGCCAACGTGGAGGAAGGCCTGCAGCTCGGGGCCAAGGCTTTCCCCCATCGGGAAGTCGTGTCTATTCAAACCGAAGGAGGAATCATCCGCGGCTTGAGGGCTAAAGACTCCCGAACCGGAGAGGAGCTCCAGGTCGAGTGCCGTTTCATCGTGAACGCCGCCGGGGTCTGGGCCGGAAAGATGGCCCGAATGGCCGGAGCCCGTCTGGAGGTCGTCTTTTCCAAGGGAAGCCTGATCGTTCTCAATCAGCGTCTGGTAAACACGGTGATCAACCGCTGCCGGCTGCCTTCGAACGGGGATATCTTCGTTCCCCACGGGCCGGCTCTGATTCTGGGAACCACCTCCCTGACAACCGAGGAGATCGAAGACCCATCCGCCAGTGAGGAGGAAGTGGATCTTCTTCTCTCCGAGGGGGAGATGCTCATCCCCTCTGCCGGCGTCACCCGGGCCATTCGGGCCTATGCCGGGGTAAGGCCTTTGATTGGAGCGAGAGAAGCGGAGGGCGACACCCGGACCATCAGCCGTGATTTTCTGCTGCTCAATCACGGGGCGGCAGTCGGGGTAAAGGGTCTCTTCTCCATCGTGGGAGGAAAGCTGACGACCTACCGGTTGATGGCCGAGCGAACCGTGGATGCCATCTGCCAGGAGATGGGGAAACACGCGTCCTGCACCACGGCGGAAAAACCTCTTCCCTTTCCCCGGGAGTACGCCTTTCATGATCTGGGTTCCAGGCTGCGCCGGATTTCCGGTTCAGGATCTTCTTCGGAGATTCTTTGCGAGTGCGAGCTGGTGACCCGGAAAGAGATCCTGGAACAGGTGGAGAAACTCTCTTTCTCGACCTTAAAAGAAGTTCAGGAGCGAACGCGGGCCGGGATGGGCCCCTGCCAGGGAGGATTCTGTTCCCCCCGGCTGACCGCCCTCCTGGCGGAAACCGGGAAAATCCCCCCGGGCACCTCACTTTCCGTTTTAAAGAAATTCCTGGAGGAACGCTGGAAAGGGACCCGCCCGGTTCTGTGGGGCCCCCAGCTGAAGGAAGAGCAGTTGATCCAGGCTTTGTACTCGGAGCTGTTTAATTTAGATCATCTATAAAGCAGGTTCCGGGTTGCTGGTTTCCGGTTAAAAGCCAAAACCTGGAATTCGGAGGTTGAAACCCGATGGTTTCGCAAAAAGTCGTTACTCCGGTGAAAACCGGAGCCCAGGGAATTTATAACTGCTGTAAAGAACTGGATTCCGGCTTTCGCCGGAATGACGGAAAAACCTACTTTTTGACTTTTTGCCAGATCGTCAAACCTGAAACTTGAAACCCGAAACCTATTACTGTATGTTTTATGATGTCATCGTCATTGGCGCGGGGCTGGCCGGCCTCATGGCCGCGGAGGCGGCCCGGGAGAAGGGCGCTAGGGTTTTGATCCTGGCCAGAGGCATGGGTTCGCTCCCTTTGACCAGCGGCTGCATCGACGGGCTGGGATACTTCCCGAGCTCTTCCCCGGTGCCTGTGTCCTCTCCTCTTACCGCCTTGGGCCGATTCAGGGATTTCCACTCCCAGCATCCATACTCCAAGGTTGGCAAAGAGAGAATCCTTTC
>Ga0315289_10005430_pt1 | contig 18827 bp, 16 predicted proteins | sample YL17G11_40_MG_FD_203452 | JGI IMG/M metagenome (GOLD analysis project Ga0315289, IMG submission 203452) | Sediment microbial communities from Yellowstone Lake, YNP, Wyoming, USA - YL17G11_40 | ecosystem: Environmental > Aquatic > Freshwater > Lake > Sediment | place: USA: Wyoming | collected...
AGGGATCTCAATGAGGTGTGCCATAGCTGGAGCTTCGGTCTGCAAGGGGCGAGCGTTTCTCGCCGGAACACTGAATGAACATTCTAGGCAAGCTCACGCCCGGCGTCGAGTTGTCTGGCGAGTTAACGGGGGGGGACGGGGAGGAATCGCCGAGCTGGAGGCCAAAGTCCTATTCGTAATGAAGCGCCACGATGGGGTCCAAGCGAGAGGCCTTCATGGCGGGCCACATCCCAAAGAAGAGGCCGATACTCACGGCCACTATGAATCCCACCGGAACTGACCACAAGGGAACCGTGGAAGGCAGGGCGGGAACGAAGGTCCGGATGAGGAAGCTCACCGTGTAACCCAGCAGGATGCCCAGGATGCCGCCGGCCGCGGTGAGGGTCATGGCTTCGAGGAGGAACTGCCAGGTGATATCGCTGCGCCGGGCGCCGATGGCCTTGCGCACGCCGATTTCGCGCGTGCGTTCGGTGACCGAGACCAGCATAATGTTCATCACGCCGATGCCGCCCACCAGCAGACCGATAGAAGAGATGACGACGGTGACGAGCACCACCGTTCCCATGATGTCGCGGAATTGGGTAATCATGGATTCGGCGCTGGCGATGCCGAAGTTATCGGGGTCGGTGTACTTCACGTTGCGGCGGCGGCGCAGCAGGCTGCGCACTTCATCCATGGCCTGGTTGATCTTTCCCGGGAAAGCCATCGCCGTGATGAAGTTGTCCTTCGACTGGGGATAGATCTTCTTGAAGGTCATGTAGGGAGCCATCACGAGACGGTCACTGCCGCTATCGCCCAGAATCTGTTTGCGTTTCGCCAGCGTGCCAATGACTTCGAAATTCCTGCCATCGACACTGATGACCTTGCCGACGGGGTCTTCACCCTCAAAGAAACGGGTGACGACGTCGGCGCCGATGACGACGACGTCGCGCCGGTGGAGGTCGTCAATTTCGTTGAACAGACGACCGTCTTTGAGTTCGGAACCCATGTTTCCGAAGTGGGACGGCGTGCAGCCGCGGAACACGGTGTCCAGCATCTCCTGACCTTTGTACTTGGCGGAGACGGCCGGGCCCCAGCGGAAGATTTCCGCCGACGTCGACTCGACCGCCGGACAATTCTCGCGAATGGCCACCATGTCGTCGAAAGTCAGAGGCTTGCGCATCCATTCTTCGCGGCTCACGTTGAACTTAATCCCGGGATCCCATTTGAAAATAAAGAGCGTGCGGGTTCCGAAGCCTTCGGCCACGTCGACGACCTGCTGGTCCAGCCCCTTGAAGATGGAGGCCACGCCGATGACGGTGGCGGTTCCGATCAGCACCCCGAGGATTGTCAAGAAGGCGCGGAACTTGTGGGTCCGCAGCGTGTCGAGGGCGAGCAGCAGGTTTTCCCGAACTTGGCGCCGTTGGACGTTCATGCTTAAGCCTCCGTGCGCAGAGCCTCGATGGGGTCGAGTCGGGCGGCCTTGCTGGCCGGATATATGCCAAAAAAGAGTCCCACGACCGTGGAAAGCACCAGGCCGATCACGACCGCATTGGTCGGCACCGAAGAGGTGAAAACCATGTCCACAATCCAGCTGATGATGAAAGAGAGCAGGACGCCGATCGCGCCTCCCGTGGCGGCCATCACGCTGGCCTCGATGACGAACTGCATCAAAATGTCGCGGCGCCGCGCCCCCAGCGACTTGCGGATGCCGATTTCGTGCGTGCGCTCGGTGACGCTGGCCAGCATGATGTTCATGATGACGATGCCGCCCACCACCATAAAGACCGCCACGATGCCGATGGTGACGGCAAAGACCGCGCCCGTCAACTTGTGCCAGGCGCTCATTAGCGTGTCCGAGGCGTTGATCCCAAACGTGTCGTCCTCCTGGTAAGGGACGTGGCGGCGGGCGCGCATGAGCGCTCGAACCTCATCCTCCAGCACCAGCATCTGTTGTGGGTCATACGCTTGGACGCTCACGGCCAGTTGGGGCCGCGCCACAAAGAGCTTCTGGAGAGTGGTCAGCGGGATGTGAACGAACTTGTCCTGGCTTTCGCCAAAGGTGGTGCCGATGCGGGTCGCCACGCCAATGATCCGGAAATTGGCGCCGCGGACACTGATTTCTTTGTCGATGGGATCGATGGAAGGAAAGAACTCATCCACCAAGTCACGGCCGATAAAGCACACCATGGCGCTGTGCTCGTAGTCGGACTCGGTGAAGTAGCGGCCGGATTCCACCTTCTCCTGGCCGATGTCAATCATGTTGGGGGTTCGGCCGCTCAACCCGACCTCGTACAGCGTCTTTCCCCCGTACTTCGCGTCGCTCTCCCCCCAGATCCAGGCGTCAGCGCCAATGTTTTTGTAATTGGGCAGGTTGACTTTGAGAAATTCGTATTCTTCAATTCGGATAGGCTTGTTTCGTCGCCGCGCCTTGAGCCAGCTTTCATAACCTTGCTCCCATTGCCACTGGTGGAGAATAAACGTGTTGGCGCCCAGGTTGGCGATCTTATCCGCGATGTAGAGGTTCATGCCGTTGACGATAGACATGACGGAGATGAGCGTCGTGGTGGCAATCACCACGCCCAGCAGGGTAAGGAAGGAGCGCAGCTTGTGCACGCGCAAGGTCTCCAGGGCCAGCCAGAAGGCTTCCCGGGCGGTGACCCAGAGGTTGACAAATCCGCGCCGCTTTATCATGGTTGCGCCGACTTCTGCCACTGAGCCTTCCCCCTGCCGGCTGCCTGCCGGGCTTGTCCCACCTAGCTGACGCGCTCGTCCCGGTCGATCTTTCCGTCGCGAATGTGCAGGATGCGATGAGCGTGAGCGGCGATGTCGTGTTCGTGCGTCACGAGCACGATGGTATTGCCGGCCTCATGCAGGCGGTCGAGCACTTTCATGATTTCCTCGCCGGTGGTCGAGTCGAGGTTTCCGGTGGGCTCGTCCGCCAGGATGATGGACGGGTTGTTGACCAGGGCGCGAGCAATGGCCACGCGCTGGCGCTGGCCTCCGGACAGCTCGTTAGGCCGGTGGTGCATCCGGTCGCCGAGTTCCACCTTGCGCAGGGCGTCCTGGGCCTTTTCCACCCGCTCCTGGGCCGGCGTCCCGTTATAAATGAGCGGCAGCTCCACATTGTGCAGCGCGGTGGCGCGGGCCAGCAGATTGAAAGTCTGGAAGACGAAGCCAATTTCCTTGTTGCGGATGTAAGCCAGCTCGTCGTCCGAGAGCTCACTCACCAGGTTCCCGTTAAGCCAATAACGTCCCTGGGTGGGAGTGTCCAGGCAGCCAATCAAGTTCATCAAGGTGGATTTGCCGGAGCCGGAGGGGCCCATGATGGCCACATACTCCCCGCGCTCAATGTCGAAGGAGACCCCGCAGAGCGCTTGGACGGCGATGGCCTCGCCCATCTCGTAAGTCTTCCAGAGGTTCTCCGTCCGAATCATGACGCTATCCCGCGGCGTCACGTTTTCCTGCATGGAGGATGGAGCAACGTGTGATCCCATTGACACTTCTTTTCCCCCTCCCTCCGACCTTGAATTTTCCCGGCCGGTCAAGCTGGGCCCCGTCAGAGGCCGTTCCCACCGCTTCCGGAACTACGCACTGGGCCCGCCAGCCTTCACGGCGCTGTTGTCCACCTTCACCTTAGTGTTGTTTTTCAACGTCCGCAGGACGCTGAAGCTCCCCGTTACAATTTCGTCCCCGGGCTTGACGCCACTGAGCACTTCCATATCGGTGGTGCCCATAATGCCAGTCTCCACCGGGGTGAAGACCGCGCGGCCGTTCTTCAAAACGAAGACCCCCTGGATTTCTTCCTTGCCTTTGTCCTTCTCCTTGCTGGAGCTGCTGGCGGGGGTGGATTGCGTTGCGGCAGCCTGGACTTTTCCCTGGGATTCTTTCCCCTTTCCCTTGCCCTCTTTCTCACTCTCCTCCAGGTCCCGCCGCATACGGACCGCCAGAGCCTGAATCGGGATGCTCACCGCATCCTGACGCGTGGCGGTGGTGACCTTGGCGGTGGTGGAAAGGCCCGGGCGCAAACCCGGCGGGGGGTCGTCGAGCGTGACGACCACCTTGAAGTCTTTGGCCTCTTCCGTGGTGGTCGAGCTCTGCCCGCTGGTTAGACCGGAAGTGCGGCCAACGGCGTTCTGTCCGATCTCCGTTACGTGTCCCTTGAAAGTCTTGTTGCGGACGGCGTCAATGGTCACTTCCGCGGGCTGGCCGAGCTTCACGTTTACGATATCGGTTTCGTCTACCTTAACTTCCGCCGTGATGGTGGAGAGGTCGGAGACCTGATAGAGCAGGCTGCCGGGCGAGTTCTGGATTCCGAGCACGACGTTCTCACCCACGTGTACTGGCAGTGCGGTCACAATGCCGTCCAGGGGTGAGGCGTAAATGGTCTTGGCGCGCAGGTCGTTGGCCCGCACCAGCGCGGCGCGATTCTGGGCGACGCGGGCGCGTGACATGTCGCGATTGTAAGTGCTCTGCTGGTACTGCGCCTTGGCTTGCGTCACGCGCGCTTCGGCCGCCTGGACGTTGGCCTGGGCCACCTCGAACTCGCTGCGGCGCTGATCATAGAGCTGCTGAGCAATCAGGCGGTCCTTCAGCAATTCCTGGGCGCGCGCCCAGTCTTCCCTGGCGCGGCTGAAATTCGCTTGCGCCGTCTGCAACTCGGCCTGCACGGTCTTCAGGCTAGCCGATGACGACTGGACACCCGCCTCCGCCGCCGACACGTCAGCCAGTTGGGTTTTTAACGCGGCCTGTTGAGCGTCGACATCTGCCTCCTGCTGGACGGACTCAGTCTTGAGCAGGAGCTGGCCCGTCTTTACCGCATCGCCTTCCTTGATATGGATTTCCGTGATCCTCCCAAATGTCTGGGCGTTCACGTTGGCAAACTTGGCGCTCGGGGGTCGGATCTGGCCCGACGCACTCACGATGGATGACAGCTCCTGCTTCGCCACTTTGCCGGTCTGCACCGTCACCACGCCACGCTTGCTCCAGGCGATGCCGCCCAGAACCAAGCTGATGAGCACGACCGCACCCACGCTTAAAAGCAGTGCTTTCTTCCAGCGTTTCATGCCGGTCCGCTTCCGGGCAGGGAGCGCCTTCCGGGCCTCAACTTCCTCCATCTCTGCTTCGATCTTCCCCAGTCCCAACTCGGTAGTCTGACCCATTACGCTTTGCTCCTCTTCGCTCCCAGTCACGGGTTCCGGCTGGGGCCAGGCATTTCGCGACGACGGTTCCGTCACGCCCTCACACCACAGCCGTTGGAACCGCCTGCGGGCGTTCCGCCGCGCCTTAACAAGGTTCTACCTGTAAGTTATACGTTTCCTAGCTCCAAAAAGTTTCTGGCCGCGCCCGGCCCGGGGGAGCCTGCCAATAGAGCTTTGGACATCGCTACCAGTCCTGTTCCCCTAATTGCAGAGCCAGCCGCGAGAGATCGCGCAAGGGTTGCCACAGCTCGAATTCGCGGCTTTCCCTAAACATCTTATTTTACCCTTTCCAGGCGCGATGCGAAACTGGATTCGAGACCGCAGCGCAGCGGGCGACAGTGCGGCTGGTCACCCTCTTGATCCACCGGAACAGTGGAGCTTCCGGCTGGGCCGCCGCGCTAGCAGTCTGCGTCTGGCTCGAGGGGGAGTGTGCCCCTTCGATTCGACGCGCCCTCTGGCCGAACGGACAGCCTTGCCTGCCCGGGGCAAGGCCACCCTTTGCCGCCCCCGCGCATCCCATTAGCGTGTTGCGGGTCGGAGTGTGGAGCTCCATCTTGGGACGAAGACACTTGACTTCTCACACCTCGAAACCTAGAATTTGGTATCCTCAGCAGGAGATGCCAGGTCAGGATGACTGGCGCGGGGATCAGTCTATGTATGAATGGGGTCAACGCTACCGCGCGATGGCTTTGTTGGCGGTTGCTGCGGTGCTCGGGAGCTTGATCGCGACCTCTCTCCACGCCTCGCCCCCCAAGGAAAAGGTCAGCAAGCAAGAGCGGCGCCGGCAGAAGGCCATCCAGAAGGAAATGGAGAGCCCCTATAAGAAGTGGCTTTCGGACGAGGTTCCTTACATCATCGCCGATGAGGAACGCGCGGCCTTCAAGAAACTGAGCACTGACGACGAGCGCGAGCAATTCATCGAGCAGTTCTGGGAACGGCGGAACCCGAACCCGGGCAGCCCCGAAAACGAATTCAAAGAGGAATACTATCGCCGGATCGCGTACGCCAACGAGCATTACGCCTCGGGCATCCCGGGCTGGAAGGCGGACCGCGGGCGCATTTACATCATGTATGGGCCGGCGGACGAAATTGAAGATCATTCGATGGGCGGCTCCTACCTCCGCCCCCCCGAGGAAGGGGGCGGTCAGACCTCTACCTACCCCTTCGAGCAGTGGCGGTATCGCTACATCGAGGGCATCGGGAGCAACATCATCCTGGAATTTGTCGACCCCACGATGACCGGCGAGTTCCACCTGACTATGGATCCAGGTGAAAAGGACGCGCTGCTGCACGTCCCCAACGCCGGTCTGACGGAGATGGAGGCTATGGGGATGGCGTCGAAGCGCGACCGCTTCACGCGCACCGACGGCATGACCATCGGGACACCCCTGGGCGGGGAGTCGGCGAGCATGAACGAGTTTTCCCGCTTGGACCTTTATGCCAAGATCTTCAAACCCCCTTCCGTCAAGTTCAAGGATTTGAGAGCGGTGGTGACCTCCCGCCTCACAGCGCAGCTTCTCCCCTTTGATGTGCGGACGGACTTCATGCGCGTGACGGAGGAAAGCGTCTTGACTCCCGTCACCATCCAGGCTGCCAACCGCGATCTGCAGTTCGAGAACAAAGAAGGGGTGATGCACGCCGTCCTGGATATCTTCGGGCAGATCACCAGCCTGGGGGGCAGGATAGTCAGCACGTTTGAGGATGCTGTCGTCCTGGACGTGCCGGAGAATGACTTCCAGCGCTACGTGGACCGCAAGTCGGTCTACCAGAAAGTGGTGCCGCTCCGCCCCGGCCGTTACAAGCTCACCGTGGTGCTCAAGGACGACCTCAGTGGTCACATGGGCTCCCTCGAGTTGGGAATCCAGGTGCCCCGCTTCGTCGAGGAGCAACTGGCCAGCAGTTCGCTGATTCTGGCCGATCTCATTCAACCCCTGCCCACCGCCCAAGTGGGGTCGGGGCCGTTCGTCATCGGGGGCACCAAGGTCCGGCCCAGCGTCAATCAGCAGTTTACACGCGACCAGAACCTGGGCATCTATATGCAGGTTTACAACTTGGCCGTCGACCCCCAGACGCATCGGCCGTCCGCAGATATTCAGTACGAGATCATCAAGGACGGGAAGCCGGTCTTGAGCCAGACAGAACAGGCGGCCAAGCTGGCGAACGCCTCTCAGCAGGTTACCTTGCAGAAAACCATGCCGCTGAAGGCGCTGCAGCCAGGCAAATACTCGGTGCAGATCAAGGTGACCGACAACATTAAGACACAAAGCGTTTCACGATCGGCGAGTTTTGAGTTACGCTAGGGGGCGTCGTGCCCTGCCTGTTGGAGTAGGCGGGGATTTGCTCCCAGAGTTATGGCGGAGGCCATGAAAGAGTCGCAGCCCCGACAACGGGTACTCGCAGCCCTGCTCATGGGCAGCTTGGTTCTGCCCTGCCTGGCTGCCGCCCGGGCCAAAGGGGCGGACTTCGGACGCATTACAGGGACCGTTACGGACCAGCAGGGAAATCGCCTGATGGGGGCAACGGTTCTGCTTGTCGGCCCGCTGCTGGTGGGGCTGCGGCCTGTACAGAGCGCGGCGGAGCGTCTGATTACCGACGCCCACGGCAGGTTCGCGGTGGAGCGCCTTGTCCCCGGCTGGTATTCCTTGCAGGTCACCTTCCCCAGCCGGCTGCCTGCCCTCCGCAACAGGGTTCGCGTGGTGGCGGGGCAAAGCTTGCAGCAGGACTTCGTCCTCAGCGACATCTTCGCGCCGCTGCACTTGAGAGTTCCGGCGGGCGATGTCTCGAGCTGGGGCGAGGACTGGAAATGGGTACTGCGGACTTCCTCCGCCGTCCGGCCCGTTCTTCGGTATCAGCAGGCGCGGTCCGCAGCGCGATCCGGGACAGCGAAGGCCGCCCTTGCGCCCAGCGAGCGGCTGGTTGGGATGATCCCCGGTGCGCCGCGTCGCAGGGCCTTGGCGGGCGATCCCGGTTTAGGAACTGTCTTGGCGTATCTGCGGCCCTTGTCTGAGGACGCTGACCTGCTGGTGGCCGGTTCGATGGGTGCGAATGGGATTCAGGCTTCCTCCCTGGCGACGGTCTTCCGCAGAGATCTGTTGAAGGGTGATCCCCAGGAGCTGGCGGTGGTCGTGCACCAGTTGAGCATCGCCGAGGGATTACCGCTCCCGCCGGGGGAGGGTCGCGATAGCCTAAGCCACGCGCAAGCGTTGATGGTCAGCTATGCGCAGACGCGCCGCCTTTCTGATTCCGTGCTCCTGACGGCAGGCATGGAGGTGGATTATCTCAATGCCGCCGGGGATGTTGTCTTGACCCGACCCAGCGCCAGGCTGGAGTACCGAGTTACTCCCTCGAACGTTTTCGCCGTTCGCTATGGAGCGGTGAACCTAGGCGGGGAGGGATCGCTACTGGAGCGGGTCAGCGCGCTGACCTCCTTGCCGCGCGTCACGCTGCGGGGCTTTCGCCCCCGACTGGAAAAGCTGAACCACACGGAAATCAGTTTCGGCCGTACCTTGGGCAAGCAGGGGCGGCTGGAAATCGCCGCCTACCGCGACTATTTCGAGAATGCCGCCCTCTGGGGCTTTGGTGGGATGGGGGCATTGGGGGGACTGGCCGGGGACTTCTTGCCGAATCCCGCTGCCAATGGGGTGACCCTCAACGCCGGAAACTACAAGTCCTCAGGCCTGCGCGCCGCTTACGTGCAAGGCTTGGGCAGCCGCGTGCAATTGGCTGTTCTCTATGCCATGGGGGATGCCCTTACAGTTGACTCCGCAGGTCTCGCTGGTGAGGGTCCCATCTGGGATTTGCGCGCGGTCGTTCGTCCCCGCCGGAGTCAGACCGTGGCCAGCAGAGTCACTACGCGGGTTCCGGGATCCAGGACGCAGATTACAACCTCCTACCAGTGGCTGGCGTCGCGCCGGGTCACGGACGTTGACCCTTACGGACAGGCCAGCCTGCAACTTCAGCCCTATTGGGGGCTCCAGATTCGACAGCCCCTACCCACGCTTGCCTTCCTCCCCGCACGGATCGAGGCGCTGGCTGATTTTCGAAATTTGCTGGCTCAAGGGTACGTCCCCTTGCCGCGGTCTGGCGATGACTCGCTGATGCTGACTCCGGCCTACCGAAGCTTCCGGGGCGGATTCTCCGTCCAGTTTTAGGGGCGTGAGGCAACCTCTATCAGCGCCTGCTTACGTGGCCCCGAAGGATGCTGCCCTCGGCCGCCCGGAAATGGGCGCCGGCGAAGAGTGCTTCTCGCTGGGGGGTGCCTCCCCGCTATTACAGAAATCGGGAGGTAGTATCCGAAATTCCGTATGGAGCACAACTGAGCCCTTGCAATCGAGATATCATGTTGATTACACAGGGCTTATATATCACCCGTGATTTCACTATTGGAAGGCAAGTTGCTGTAAAAGCCCTGGCTGTGGTGTGTTTTGTGGAGACCGTGTAGCTGGCTAGGATGAGGACAACTCTTCCCTTCCGATTCACGACCGTTTTCCTGGCCCTCCTGAGTGTGGCGTTAGTGGTGTTTAGTGTCCTCAACTTCCAGCAGCGTCGGCTCTATCAGCTCCCGGACGACGGTGTCTCCTGGGTCGATACCCCGGAAGGGGTAACAGCTTGGATTGTAGCTCCTGACAGTCCTGCCGAACGCGCCGGCGTCAGCCAGGGGGACAGGCTGGAGGCCATCAACGGCGCACCCGTCAAGCGGGCGGCGGATGCGGTGCGCGAGGTTTTCCGTAGCGGCGTCTGGTCTCGAGCGACTTATGACCTGATCCGCAACAGCCAGAAGTATCAGACCGACGTCGTGGTCGCAGCGCAAAGCAGCTCCCAGTCGTTGCGTCACTACTTGGAATTGGTCGGCCTGATTTATCTGTTTATCGGCACCTTCATCCTGGTGCGGCGCTGGACGGCGCCCAAGTCCCTGCACTTTTACGTCTTCTGCCTGGCCTCTTTTGTCCTCTACACTTTCTCTTACACGGGCAAGTTGAACTTGTTCGATTGGACGGTTTACTGGCTTAACGTCGTCGCCCTGATTCTGCAGCCGGCGCTCTTCCTGCATTTCTGCCTGACGTTTCCCCAACGGCCGGATTTTCTGCGGCAGCGGCCCACGGGTATCTTGCTCATCTACCTGCCTGGGGCGGTGCTGCTGGCGACCCACGTTCTGGTGGCGACGGGGTTTCTGGTCTGGTCTGCTCCTCTTCTGATCAGCCGGTGGAGGATCGACCGGGTGGAGCTCATGTATCTGGCCGTGTATTTCCTGGCAGGTGCATTCTGGCTCCTGCGCAACTATCGCCGCAGCGACGTTCCCCTGATCAAGCAGCAACTCAAGTGGATCACGCGCGGCACGTTCCTGGCCATCGTCCCCTTCGCGACACTTTACGTGCTGCCATACTTCCTGCGTTTCGTGCCGACGGCCTGGATGAATCTTTCCGTCCTGTCGCTGATATTCTTGCCCCTCACCTTCGGTTACGCCATTGTGCGTTACCGGCTGATGGACGTAGACATCATCTTTCAGCGGGGCATTGCCTACACGCTGGCGACGGCGACCATCGTGGGTCTTTCCTTCGGCCTCATCGCCCTGTTCGCCGACATCTTCCGCACCACTTTCCCCAGCACCAGCCGCAGCGGCTGGATTCTGCTCATCATCGTCACCGCATTCCTCTTCCAGCCCATCGTCAACTGGATTCAGGCGCGGCTGGACAGGCTCCTGAATCGCGAGCGCTATGACTATCGCCGGACGCTCCTCGCTTTTGCCCGCGAACTCACCTCCGAGCTGCACATGGACCGCCTGCTCGACCAGGTGGCCAGGCGGCTGGCGGAGACGCTGGCGGTGGACCGGCTGGCGATATTCCTGCGCACCGAGTCGAACGGTTTCCGCCTGGTCAAATCCCGCGGCATCGCCTCCTCCGGCCCCTTCAACCTGACCTTCCTGGACCCGCAACGCCCTGAACTGCAGAAGGGTTATCTCTTCTTTGAAAGCGTCAAGCGCGCGTTCGGTGTCTCACCCTCCGCCCAGGCCGCCATTGAAGAATTGGACCTGCATTACTACCTGGCGATTAAGGTGAAAGAGCGGACGCTGGGGTATCTGGCGCTGGGGCGAACGCGCAAAGGGGATTTCCTTTCCAGCGAGGATGTTGATCTGCTGCAGACCATGGCCAGCTATCTGGCCATCGCTCTGGAAAACGCGCGGCTTTACGAGTCGCTGGAGCAGAAGGCGCTGCAATACCAGCAGTTGCGGGATTTCAGCGAGAACATCATTGAGTCGGTCAACGTCGGAGTCCTGGCCTTCGACCTGAACCAGCAGATCAGGGGCTGGAATTCGGCCATGGTGAAGCTCTACGGGCTGTCGCGCGCGGAAGCCATCGGCAGCCGGCTGGATGCCATCTTTCCGCCGGAACTACTGGCGGAACTTCCTCCGCCCTCCGAGCCGCGGCGCACCCTCGGCCTTTACAAGTTCGCGCTGCGGACCCCGGACGAGCGCCGGCTGATTGTGAACGTCTCCCTGACGCCGCTGGTGGGCAAGGACGAGCAAGTCATCGGGCGTCTGCTGATTTTCAACGACATCACCGAGCGCGTGAACCTGGAGGACCAATTGATTCAGGCCGAGAAGCTCTCCTCGATCGGCCTGCTTGCCGCCGGCGTCGCCCACGAGGTCAATACTCCCCTGGCGGTGATCTCCTCCCAGGCGCAGATCCTGCAGAAGCAGATGCCTGCGGACGACCCCCAGGCGCGCACCGTGGACAAGATCATCAAGCAGTCCTTCCGCGCCTCGGAGATTGTGAACAGCCTCCTGAAGTTCTCGCGCGTCAGCGGCAGCGAGTACCTGGAACTCGATCTGAACCGGGTCATCCGCGAGACCCTCTCGCTGGTGGAGCCCATGTTGCGGGCTTCCAGCATCTCCCTCAACGCGCAGTTCTCTTCCTCCGTGCCTCCTCTCTACGGCAACCCCGGCCGGCTGCAGCAGGTGTTCATGAATCTCATCATGAACGCTCGGGACGCCATGCCGCGCGGGGGCGAACTCACCCTCGCCACCGAGTGCGAGAACTCCACCATCTATGTGGAGGTTTCCGACAATGGCGAGGGCATCCCGGCCGACCACCTGAGCAAGATCTTCGACCCCTTCTTCACCACCAAGGCCAAGAGCCGCGGCACCGGCTTGGGCCTCGCCGTGACCTACGGGATCATCCAAGAGCATTCCGGCAAGATCGCGGTGGAAAGCGCGCCGGGACAGGGCACCACCTTCCGGCTGGAATTCCCCACGGCAAGGAAAGCGGTCAATGTCAGCTAAGGGCTCCATCCTCATCATTGACGACGAACAGGAAATCCGCGAGAGCCTCGAGCAGATCCTGGGCGTGGAGGGCTATCGGCTGGCCAGTGCCGCCACCGCGGAAGAGGGGCTGAAGAAAATGGACGAGGGGGTTTTCGATCTCGTCCTGCTCGATATCAACTTGCCAGACCGCAATGGCCTGGAGCTGCTGAAAATCCTTCGCCGCGACAGCCCGGACGCCGGCGTGATCATGATCACCGCCTACGATTCGAGCCAGATGGCCTTTCAGGCTTCGAAAGAGGGGGCGGAGAGCTACATCACGAAGCCCTGGGACAACGATAAGCTGCTGCTGGAAATCCGCAACGCCCTGGACAAGTCGCGCTTGCAGGTGGAGAACGTCCAGCTCCGTCGGGCCCTGAAGCGTTATGGCCTGCCCAACATCATCGGCAAGGGCGAGCGCATCCAGCGGGTGCTGGACCTCATTACCCAGGTCGCGCCCAGCCGCGCCACCATCCTCATCGCCGGCGAGAGTGGCACGGGCAAAGAGCTGGTGGCCAAAACCATTCACGCCACCAGCCCGCGCGCCGACCGGCCGTTTGTGCCGGTCAATACGGGTTCCATGCCCGTGGACCTGCTGGAAAGCACGCTCTTTGGCCACGTCAAGGGCGCCTTCACTTCCGCCATCGCCACCAAACGCGGCCTCTTCGAGGTGGCTGACCAGGGCACCATCTTCTTTGACGAGATCGGCACCATCGGCGTCGAGACCCAGGCCAAGCTGCTGCGCGTCATCCAGGAGCGGGAGTTCATGCGCCTGGGCGGGACGGAAACCATCAAGGTGGATGTCCGCATCCTCGCGGCCACGAACGCGGACTTGCGACGTCTGGTGCAGGAGAACAAGTTCCGCGAAGACCTTTACTATCGGTTGAACGTCATCACCATTCCTTTGCCTCCTCTGCGCGAGCGCAAGGAAGACATCCCGCCCCTGGTGGAGCATTTCCTGAAGAAGTTCATGCAGGAGAACAGCCGGGAGGGGCTGCGCTTCTCTCCCGAGGCCATGAAGATGATGATGGACTACGATTGGCCGGGCAACGTGCGGGAGCTGGAAAACGCCGTCGAACGCGCCGTCGTCCTCTCCTCCGGACCTAATCTCACTCCCGAACTTCTGCCCGAGCAGGTCTTTCCCGACGGCGCCCACGGCGCGCGCGCCCTGCCGGTGGAAGACTTGGCGGGCCGCTCGCTGTTTGAGATTATGGAATCGTATGAGCGGCGCGTCATCCTCGATATGCTCTCGCGCACCAAATGGAGCCAGACGGAAGCCGCCGAACGCTTCAAGATCCCCCTTTCCACCCTCAACCAGAAAATCAAGCGCCTGCAAATCGATATCAAACGCCGCCGCGAAGCGTGAACGCCGGACGAGTATCGCGTCACACAGAAAGCTTGCGGGTCCACACCACCGTCCTGTCATCCTGAGCGTCAGCGAAGGATCTGCTTCTGAAGCCACAGGAGCTAAAGAGAGATGCTTCGCTCCGCCCGTCAGCTGACGGGCTGCGCTCAGCATGACAGGTTGTAGGCGGGCAGGGCTAGCGGTCGCGGGCCTCGGCGTTGTGCGCGGGCGAGAATGGATAGGCCGGGGAAGGCGTTGAGTTGTGCCGGCTCTTGAGCTGTAGGCTTCCGGGCTTAGACCTTGATGAAGATTTTGTGCCTGTAGAGCCAGTAGCAGAGATACCAGATCACCGCCAGCACGGCGCAGGACTGGGCTACCGGGGCGAGGGCGCCGATGAACTGGAAGCCGCCGGTAAATGGCTGGAGCCAGTGGTTCACCGGCCCCCGGAGCAGAAAGCCGAGCGAGTAAATGAAGATGGAATTCATCCCCACCACCACCAGCGGGAAGACCGGCTGGCGCCATCCCCAGACGTCCACCAGCAGGACGAAGACAAGCATCATCAGCAATACCCAGCCGGTGCTGTAAAGCGTCCAGGAGGCCGTCCACAATCTCTTGACGTTGGGGATGACCAGCGATAATGCCAGCCCGCTCAGGAGAGCCGCCACCATGGCTATCGCCAGAATCCTGAGCTTCTCCGCCCGCGGTCTTGCGCCCATGAGCAAGCTGCCGGCCCAGGCGCCGAAGAGCGTGGTGACGGTGCTGGAGATGAAATTGATGGTCACGTAGTAGTCCTCGTAGTTGTATCCCAGGAGAGCTTTATCGATGACCGCGCCGATGTTTCCCGTGCGCGCAAAGGCTCCCTCCGGCCCGGGAAAGATGAAGAAGAGCGCCGAGTGAAACACCAGCAGCAGGCCGGCGGTCAATGCCTGCCAGCGGAATCTCATCTGGATGATGAGGTAGGTGAAGAAATAGGTGAAAGCGATCTGGGAGAGCACGTTGATGAGCTGAAAACGGACCTTCTGATCGGCAACGATGATGAGGAATTGGCTGAGCAGAATCAGCTTCAGGGCCCGGCTGGCGACGTGCCCGAGGTCCTGCCGCGCGGTCGCGCCTCGCGCCGCGCGCCGGGCCAGGGCGAACGGCATCGCCACGCCCACCATGAACATGAAGGCGGGTTGAATCAAATCCCAGAACACCGCGCCGGTCCATTCCACGTGGTCAAACCAGGCGGCGATTCTTCCGTAGGTAGGGTGATTCTGCAACGCTCCGAAGCCGAAGGCGCCGGAGGCGAGCATAACCATGATGAAACCGCGGTAGGCGTCCAGGGCCACGTAGCGTGCGCCGGCGGCCTTTTCCGCCGACGCCGCAGCCGCAGGGGAAACAAATGGGACAAAGCTCCTACCAGTGGACATAGGCGGCGCATTCTAACACGGCCGGGGAACGAGACGGGCGGCCTTTTCCCCTAGCCGGGGAAGGGATTGGTGACTTTCAGGCCGGGGAAGCGGCGGAAATCGTCATCCGCGGTAAGGATCTCGGCCACCCCGTGCTCGAGTAACAGGGCAGCGATATGCGCATCGTGCAGCAAGTTGCCGGAGAGGGAAGAAGTGCGGAGGAGCTCATTTACGATCTGCCGATGGCGCTTGCCTTCGGAGATGAGGACAACCGAGGGGGATTCGAGGAGCGTCTCTATGCCTGCCCACGCCTCCTGAATGGGCGTGGGCGGGAAGAAGACGCGCGGGTGTGTGACCACGCGGAGAAACTCGTAGATGCAAGGCCAGGGAAGCACCCACGGTTCCGACCCGGTGGCGAGAGCGCGCAGTAGCCGCAGGGCGGCTTCATGCTGCTGCGGCTCCACACGACGAGCATAAACCAAGACGTTCGTATCGATGGCTTGCACTAGCGGCCTTCCATCAAATCAAACAGGGACTCCCGGTCATTCAACCGCACACCCGGCTGAATCTGTCCGCGTGGATCGGTCTTCCAGCGGAAGCGATACTTGGTCCGCCGCCCCGGTGCGGCCTTCGCCTTGCGGAGGTATTCGTGGAGCAGTTGCCGCAGGGTGGTTCCGCGGCGCGCCGCCTCTTCCTTAAGTTCGCGGAAGAGTTGTTCGTCCAAATCAATCGTGGTGCGCACGCATAAAAGCATATCAGGCGACGCACATCTATGTCAAGCCCTTGACCCCTCGCCGACCGGAAGCAGCGGGCTGAGCGCTCAAGAGGCGAAGCAGCCCCCGAGGGCCCGAAACTGGTTGGTTTCGAAGAAGAAGGCGACCATCAAGCCTGCATTGTAGGCAACGTGCAGGACGACGCTGGGCGCGAGCGACCCCGTCAGGCCGCGCGCCAGGGAAAACGCCACGCCCACCAGCAGGATGAGCAACACGTGATTCCAGGCTCCCCAGTATTCCGGCACGTGCAAGCCCGCAAACAGTATGGCGGTGCCCGCTACGGCGAACCGCACCCCCACCAGGTTTTCGAAGAAGCGGAATAAGACGCCGCGGAAGATGAGTTCCTCCATGAAGGGGGCGATGAGGACCGCAAAGGCCGTCAGTGCGTATGCAGCCTCAGGGGAGCTGAATAGGCGTAGCAGCGGGAAGTCTTCCCGGTCGGGGAGAACGGGCGGAGCCAGTTGCACGAGGAGACTGAGCAGGACCCCTCCCAGGAGGAACCGCAAAACGCCATCCGCGGCGGGCTTGCCCCATCGAAGGGCAGCCCAGAAGGGCTGGCGGTAATTTACGACAACGAGGAGATAAATGCAGCCCAGAACCAGGCCGTGAAACGCCAGCTGAAGAGCCAGAAGGAAAAACGCATTTTCGCGCAGCGCTGCCGGGCGTGTCGGCCAGCCCGCCACGGATTGCAGCGCTGTGTAGCCGACCAGAACCGCCACGTTGGCGACTACCAGCGCCAGCGCCACCGCGGCAACGAAAAGGAGAAGGTCGCGCCCGCCCCACGCCTTGGGGGCGGCAGCAGCCAAAGCTGGCGATGGGGTTCGACGGGAGGAATCGCCTTCGGGGACTTCGCCGGGCACTAGCGGGCGGGCCCCCTTTCCGCCAGCGCCGCGGCGAGCAGGGGAATCATCAATTCGTGATGTCCCGTCAGCGCGTAGCCGTGGCTGGCCTTGCCCCCGGCTTTTCCGGTCATCGCGGTCGGACGCCGCACCACATTCTGCAAAGGCCGATAATGCTGGATGAAATCCAGGTTCACGGTGGTGATGCCGCGCGGTGCGTGGCCCAGGTTCGCGGCCAGGCTGAAGCATTTGAGGAAGACCTCCGGCAAGACCACGGCGGAGCCGACATTCAGGTAAACGCCGCCACCGTCCATCGTGCGGACCAGCGCCGCCAGCAGACGGAAGTCGCGATGTGTTGCGCTGCCCAGGGCGCGCGGGTCAATTGCCGGGTGGTTGTGGATGATGTCCGTGCCAATGGCCACGTGCACGGTGACTGGGACGCGGCGGCGGTAGGCGGTGGCCAGCAAGCTCCAGCGCCGAAAGCGTGCCCCGCGATAACTCACGAGAAATCGCCCTACGGCTTCGCCTATGCCAAGTTCGTCCTGGTCGCCCTCGGCGATGGCTTCGTTAATGAAGCGGCCAGTTTCTTCGGCCATGCCAAAGCGGCCGCGACCGAGCACGGCAGGCACATCCTCGGAAGTTGCGCCAACCAGGGCAATCTCGAAATCGTGAATCAGCGCGGCGCCGTTCATCGCCACGGCGGTCAGATAGCCGCGCTTCATCAGGTCAATCAGCACCGGGCTTAATCCGCACTTGATGACATGCCCCCCCAGCCCCCAGATGATCGGCTTGTGTTTCCGCCGCGCCCGCTCGAGCGCCGCCACCACGGCGTGAAAATCGTTGCCCGCCAAAATGTGCGGCAGGCTATCGATCCACTGGCGAACCGACGCACCGTGGCGCGGGACCTTGGCAAATTCCGCGACGGACACCTTGCTGGGCCGGGAGGCAAGTGGGTAGGTGCTTACCTTATCGAGTTTTAAGGGCCCTTGACGGTAAATGGTCATCGACGTTGGCCCTCGTCGCGGAACACTACAATCTGTTTTTCGGCATGCCAGCAAGATCTTTCGAGCTCTGCGATCCGCCGCTGAAAATACTCACGGTGCTTCGGTTGCACTGCGAGGAAGAACACAACTCGGGACGTCCTGAAGGCGTACATCTTCGCCGCCCCAGTACATTTCTTAACCGCCTTTAGCTTTTGAGCGATAAATGGTTTCCTGGGCTTGGGAGGAAATTGTTGGTAGATGAGCACCGATTTCCCTTTGCGGAATGTCCGACAAACTTCGTCCCGGTAGAGGTACTTTGAGGAGCCTTTCCTTCCCCGAGGCAGTGACTTGATTTCGAGACCGTTGTCTGGATCGAAGAAAATCAGCTTAACATCGTGAAATTTCTCAAGCATTCTATCGAAGTACCGCTCGCGCTCCACGTTGTCATCGCTGATATCGTCACCAAAGAAGAGGAATTTCTTCCTCGGCAGGAATTCGAGGCGTTCTGCTTGGCGTATGGTTCTCTTGACAGTAAGAACTCGGCGGAGAGTCTCGAACAATTCGTGGTCGTATTTCCGCCAACGCCCGGGCATGTTAAGGTAGCCCCCTGCTGAACCTTCGTCGCGCCTGCGCATCCAGCAAACGCCTGTCCTGAACTCGCCCTTGTGCGTTAATACGCGCAGGAGGCCGTACTTGTGATAGTCGTTGATGTCGCCGAAGAATTCGTCCCTCATATCGGGGCAACAGCCGCGGCCAAGTCTGTTATAACGCCTGCCCTTCGACCGGGCGCAGAAGCACTTCTGCGGCACGCTCACTCTTAAGTACGCTGGAAAGCATCGCGACACCTTGTTCTGTGAACGCGTACGGGAGGTGTCCGCCCAGGCTGCGTTTTGAAGGTATCACATTTTGTGATACCAAGGCTTCTGCCTCCTCGTGTGAAAGCCGGAACATGAAATCGTCGGGGAAACGGGTCCTGTTCCTCTTGACCTGTTGCCGCAAGGCGATGGGCCTCACGTTGT
>Ga0315289_10005431_pt1 | contig 18825 bp, 19 predicted proteins | sample YL17G11_40_MG_FD_203452 | JGI IMG/M metagenome (GOLD analysis project Ga0315289, IMG submission 203452) | Sediment microbial communities from Yellowstone Lake, YNP, Wyoming, USA - YL17G11_40 | ecosystem: Environmental > Aquatic > Freshwater > Lake > Sediment | place: USA: Wyoming | collected...
GTAAAATAATATGCAGACGAAAACTTCTGGATTTGTAGGAAAAACGGCTTTGTTGAAACCCTCAGTTTAAAGCCCATATATCCTCGGGTTGCAGCCGAGAAACATACGGGATTATAATTTGCTGTCGGATAAATAATCTGATACGGATAATGTGGCGTTGAATGCGGAGATGACCGATCCCCGGTTTGCGACTGAATATTGGAAAAAGCAGATCAATTTGCAGCTGGAGATGGGGCTGAAATCCGAACAGAAGGCGTTTGCCGCACGCGGGCTGGACTTTGTGACCAAGAAGTACCTGCCGGAAAGGTTGGGAGAGATGGGGATAATATAGTGGCAGTTTTAAAAACTACTGCATAAATATCCATTTCACCATTGGTATTAGTATTGTAACTTGGAAGTACAACGGAATTAAATTGAAAAATCACAATAATTAAGTTCGATCCTAGATTTTATCGGGTGAAAAACGGATGGAGAAAACGGCACCATATATATCAATCGTTGTTCCCGTTTTTCGGGAAGAATCGAATATTGTTCCTTTTTTACGGCGTACCGAACGCCTCGTGAAAAAAATTCAATGTATATACGAAATCCTGTTCTGCCTTGATCCATCTCCAGACAACACGGAGCAAGTCATCCTAGATGAGATCAAACGCAATGAAAACATCCGTCTCATAAAGTTCAGCCGCCGGTTCGGACAGCCGGCAGCGACAATGGCCGGAATTCATTTCAGTAAAGGGGATATCTGTGTTGTCATCGATGTTGATCTCCAGGATCCCCCTGAACTCATAGAGCCAATGCTGGAAAAATGGCGGGATGGATTCAAGGTTGTCTATGCCAAACGAAGATCCCGAAAAGGGGAAACTTTTTTAAAAACATGGATCTCACACGTCGGTTACCGGGTAATAAACAGGATTTCCGATGTGTCGATACCTTCAGACACCGGGGATTTCCGGCTCATGGACCGTCGGGTCGTTGATGAAATAAAACAATTGAATGAGTCTCATGGTTTCCTGAGGGGAATGGTCGCGTTTGTCGGATTCAAACAGACCTACGTTGAATATGACCGGGATGAACGTGCCTCGGGCACTTCAAGTTATAACCGGTATCTGGGATCCTTGAGGATTGCTCTCAACGGCATTGTCGGATTTTCAATACGGCCCTTACAGGTCGCATCCCTCCTTGGTGGACTTATTGCAGTAGGTGCGTTCCTGCTGGGATTCTGGATCCTAGTTGAGAAATTGATACTCCATGTCGAATTGACGCCGGGACTGACGTGGACAATTGTCCTGATTACGTTCCTCTCCGGAGTCCAGCTCCTTTCTCTGGGAATCATGGGGGAGTATGTCGGGCGCATCTATGAAGAAGTAAAGCGACGTCCGCTCTATATTGTTGAAAAAACGGAGAATTTTGATAATGAATAAATCATTGGAAAAAATCCAGCTTTTTTTATCACATAATCCCCCTATTCTAAACACCAAAAAGATCTGTAAATATTGTATTTCCGGAGGCACCGGTGCAATTATTGATTTTGGACTGTATTCAATTCTAATTTACTTTTTTTCAACGAATTACTTGGTTTCAAATTTCATATCTTTCAGCTGCGGGACACTTACAACTTACTATCTGCAGAAAAACTGGACGTTTCAGTATAAAACAAATAAAAACGTGGCAGTGTTTCAACGATACATTCTGGCAATTATCGGAACGTACATCCTAAATAATGTGTTGTTATTTTCCTTCATCGACATTCTGAACGTCGATGTGTTCGCTGCAAAGGTTCTCCAGATTGTAATCAGTACAATCTGGGGATTTTCAATAAGTAGTATATATGTTTTTAAGAAAAATGACGATATTGTTGTTAAGCAATAACCTTAAATTTTATACCCCGCACTCTTCGCATCAGAATAAAACATCTGCACTGTCTCAAGAGAGAGTTCGGAAAGATCTTTCCCAACAAGCGGCATTTTCTTCAGGATATCATTCGTGATGGTGATGATGTGACAGCCGCAGGACTCAGCTTGAATGAGGTTCAGCAGTTCCCTCGTGCTTGCCCAGAGCAGCTCGGCTTTTGGATTCGACTTGAGGAGCTTCACTGACTCTTTCATAATGGGCATGGGATCAACACCTGTATCAGCAATACGACCGGCAAAAACGGAGACAATGCTTGGTGTGGTGGGAGAGAGTGCCTTTGCTACAGTTTTCACTTGGTCAACGGTAAGGATCGCGGTAACGTTCAGTTTCAACCCGTCGCGGGAGAGTTTTTTCACCAGTGGTGCGCTGCTTTCCCTTTTCGTATTGGTCACCGGGATCTTGATATAGACATTTTTTCCCCAGCTCGCAATTTTCCGGGCCTCACGTTCCATGCCCAAAAAATCATCAGAGAATACTTCAAATGAGATCGGGAGATCGGGAATTGCCTTAAGGGCAGCCTTTGCAAATTCCTCATAACTCTTCACCCCCGCTTTCTTCATGAGGGTGGGATTCGTGGTGAACCCACTTACAATCCCCTTCCTGTACTCCTCAATCATGTCATTCAGGTCGGCACCATCAGCATAGAGTTTTATTTTAAATGGTGGTAATCCCCTCATGGTTCACATTCCACATGCAATATTTTGACTTAATTATGAAGTATTATTTGTACTGCATCTTTAAGATTCGCAGTTTTAAAATCCGGGCGGCTTAAGCCACGGGAGTCCGATGAATGCGGTTCTTCAATGTGTATCGTTTTTGTACCTGCAGACTTTCCGCATTCTATATCGGTGTCGCGGTCGCCGATCATCCATGAATGTTCAAGATCGATCCCATAATCTTCTGCGGCTTTTTTGAGGGAATATGGTTTTGGTTTTCGGCATTCACACTCAAAGGAATATCCGGGAACAATTCCTTTCGGATGGTGATAACAATAATAATACTCTCTGAAATGAATTCCCTCTGATTTCAAGAAGCTGTCAAGTTTTGCATGAACGGATTGAATGTTCATAAGACTCGTTTTTCCTTTCGCATAATCCGGCTGGTTGGAGACCAGAAAGATCTCGAACCCTGCAGTCTGGAGGGATAAAAGAGACTCGATCACGTATGGACACAAGACAAGATCTTCAGGCACATGGGGGGGCTCGTACTCACCGGTAGCCGGATCCAGTACCATCTCATTGATGATCCCGTCGCGATCCAGGAAAACTGCCTGCTTCATCTTTGACAATCGATTATATCGTGCTTTCCCATTTCATTTCAAACTTCTGCATTGCGGGACTGGAGACAAGCAGGTGCCAGATTATTGCCTGGAATGCCTCGGTCTGCGGTGTCACTGTCTTTTCGTTCACGGTTGGAATGATGACACAGGCATCGGCGACTTTTGCCGTATATCCCCCATCGCGGCCAACCACGCCGATTATTTTTGCACCAATTTGTTTTGCATACTGTAATGCATGAACCAGGTTTACGCTCACGTGCTTCTCCGCATTACCTCCTCCGACCGAAAAAACAAAGATGCAGTCTTTTGCCATGAGCCGGCTCCCTTTCAGCCAGTTTACAAAGACCGTTTCCCACCCGTCGTCATTGACCCGGGCGGTCAGCTCCGACACATTGTCGGTCGGTGTGTACGATTCAATACCCGCAATCTTCCGGAAATCATTCACTGCATGGGATGCATGACCCGCTCCGCCTCCGACACCGAGAATGAACAATCGTCCGCCATTCTTCCGGATGTCCTGGAGGATCCGGGACATCGTGCGGATTTTGGTGTGATCAATCTTTTTGATGATTGTGATGGCATCATCGAGAAATGCGGAAATATACTCTTCTTCGTTCATGGATTCCCCCGTATCATGTGGGTGGCGTGTGATTCCTGATATAGTCCTCGGTCTCACGGATTCCCTCGATTGTTCCGATCTCGTAAAAGCGTTTTCTCACCTCAAATGCTGCAACCTGTCCGGAATCAGCCATTTCAGAGAGAACACGTGAGAGATCAAAGGGGTCGTTTGCCGGATACGGGAAAAAGACGTCTTTCCGTATCACGATAAGCCCGTAATCGATATATCCCATGGCAGGGTCGCGGGATTTCTTATCATATTTAAAAATCCTGTCATTCTTCATGATGATATTGCTCGTATCGAATGCATTCCGGTTGCGGTATACCGTTATCAGGACTGGAAGATTCTCATCAAAAAAGTGCTGCACTACAGGTTTAAAGTCAATGTCAAGGTAAGAATCCCCGTACAGGATCATGAACACCTCCGGGAGGATCCCAGATGCCTTTTTGACTGCACCCCCGGTCCCCAGGAGCACGTCCCCATCATAGGAATATCGTACCTCAAGCCCCCAGCGAGAACCGTCCCCCACATACTCTTCGATTATCTCACCAAGATGCCCGACACATAGTACTACTTGGATAACCCCTTTTTCCCTGAGAAGTGCGAGCTGGTGGTCGATAAACGGCCGGCCGGCGATATTAATAAGTGCCTTTGGGATTTTCCGGGTAACCGGATACAGGCGTGTTGCCAGACCTCCTGCGAGGATTACTACAGGTAGCATTAAGAAGATGTCACCACTTTGCTCCCTTCGAAATCAAACCGGAACCGGACTTCATGAAGCCCTTCATGCGCCATTGCATGGCGGAGCTTTTTGGTATCATCTGTATAAAACATCAGGAACCCCCCCCCACCCGCACCGATGAGTTTTCCTCCAAGTGCACCGTTCTTCATGGCAACATCATACCATGTATTAATCCGGTTATTACTCATCGCATCCGACCGTTGTTTCTTCTGTTCCCAGTGAATGTTCATCAGGTTTGCGAATTCTTCGAGATCTCCCTGTTCAAATGCAGTTTTACTCTTGTATCCAAGTTCTTTTACAAAGTGGAGGTTATCGATCATCGAAGGATCATTGTTCTTGCTTTTATCATCCTGTTCCTTGAGGAGCTTGGAAGCGGACCGTGAGTAACCGGTAAAGAAGAGCAGGAGATGATCTTCAAGGTTATACAGGGTTTCCTGCGAAATATTAAGTTTTTCAGTTTTCACACAATCATCTTTACAGAACGTGTAACAGTTGATACCACCAAAAGCGGAAACGTACTGGTCCTGTTTTCCGACAGGTTCACCAAGAATATCTAATTCGATATGACATGCCTGTTCCGCCAGTTCTGCCGGAGTAATTATGTTATTTTTATGGGCGTGAAGAGCTTTGAGGAGTGAACAGGTAAAACTGCCTGAGGACCCCAAACCTGTACCTGCGGGAATATCTGCAAGACTTGCGATCTCAAGGTTATGGGCATCAAATCCCAGTAATTTCAGGGATTCGCGGATTAAGGGGTGTTTAATATCCTCAATCCGGTTAACCTCCTCCATTTTGGAATATTTTATGATGAGATAGTCGACAAAAGTGTCATGCAGATTGATATAGACGTACTTGTTGATTGCAGCGGATATTAAAAAACCCTCATATTTCCGGTAATACGAAGGTAAATCCGTACCTCCCCCACCAAGGGAAATTCTTAAAGGGCTCCGTGTGATAATCATGATTTTACACCAAACTTAGATTCATCATAGACTCTTTTGACAATGTCGAGTGCTTTTTTTGCGTCCTGTATATTTCCTTCCGGCTCCTTTTGCAATTCAATTGACTGAATGAATTCTTCCAGTTCGAGATTCCATGAATTGTCCGGAAAAGGAAATTCCCATATGGTCGTTTCGGGAGGTCCCATTTGCGGGAGCATCTTATAATAGTATAACTTTTCAACACCATAACTCCCGCCAAGACCCTCAATATGGAGTTTTCCCGTTTCTCCATAAATTTCATAGGAGAAGGTGTTTTTCCATTCAGTACAGCTGACATGGAGCCATGCAACCTGATCTTTTGGACTTTTCAACATCAGGAAGGCATTATCATCGACCGGCATATCCCAATAATAGGTATGTACAAAACTCTTTGCTACATCGAGGTCTCCAAGAAACCACCGTGATAAATCGATCAGATGAACCCCCTGATCAATAAGTTCCCCACCACCTGATTTTTCAGGAATTGACCGCCACTCTTTTTCATATCCGCATCGGCCGCCATGACCGTACCGACCGCGAATGAACATTAAAGGTCCAATAGCGCCTGAATCCACCAGTTGTTTTGCTTTCAGCAATGCGGGATGAAACCGGTGGTTGAATCCCACTTTAACAAAAACATTATTTTTTTCTGCCGTTTCGATAATCGGGATGAGTTCGTCTGGATTTCTGCCAGCGGGTTTCTCTACGAGTACATGCTTTTTGGCAGAGACCGCATCCAGGGCGATTTTTGCGAGAAATTCATTTGTAGTAGAGATAAAGATAAGATCTATCTGGTCGTTATTCAGCGCATCATGGTAATCTGAACTCACCGAGGTACAGTTTTTCAGTTGCGCAACTTCCCGTGCCCGTTCAAGCGAAGTATCCACGGCTATCACTAGTTCATGGTTCCCCAGAGCAAGAACGCGTTTCTTCCCTACGGCTCCACAACCAATTATACCGATTTTCACGTTATGTCTCCCAGTTTTTACCCCGATCTTTCTCAACAATCCTTCTCAGAGTGTAAATATCTGAATTCCTTAGATCATCGCGGTACTGCGCAAGGTTCCGCCATGGATCCCAGGGAGCACTGATTAGTTTACCGGTTATCCCGTCAGTTGCAGGAGACGCCAGATAAACACAAAGTTCCGCACCTAATTCCAAGGGGGTCCCACCATTGGCTTTTTGTTTCAGGGCTTTTTCGTAAAACGCCTTACCCACAACATTAGGTCCAGACTCTAGGACTTCATCAAGAAGCCGGGTATTAAGCGCGCCAGGAGCCACTGCGTTTATATCAATTGCGTACTCCCTGCACTCTTCCGCAAGAGTTTCTGTCAGTCTAACGACCGCTGCCTTAGATGTTGCGTATGCACTTATTCTCGGCAGGGGGGCTGTTGCCCCTCCCCCAGACAGATTGATTATTTTCCCGGCATTATTTTTTTTCATATGGGGCAGAATCCATTTGCACATAAAAAATACACTGAACAGATTGATGTGAATAGCAGACGTCCATTCATTGGAATCAACATCTTCGATGAGTCCTTTGGGCCCATACACCCCGGCGTTATTGACGACGATATCAATCCGTTCCAATTTGTCGATTGCGGTGTTGATCATCTGTTTAACGTTTTCTTCCACTGACACATCCAGTGGCAGTCCGAGAACGGTTTGTTTTGAGTGAGTGAGTTTCTGTAAGGCTTCAACAGCTCGTTCCACCTGATCCGCGTCCCGCCCGCAAATTACAACGGATGCTCCTTCCGCAACAAATTTTTTTGCAATTTCAAAACCAAAACCCCGGTTTGCCCCGGTTATGATCGCATTTCGCCCGGCTAATTTCACGAATAACTCCTCCCTACCGCAAAATACCGTATATTACTCAGATCTCTCATATTTTTTTCGATAAATCCATTGGGATCGATGATGATCTTTTCCCTGATAGTTGTTATTATATCCTCGTCCATTCTCTGAAAATCAGGCCATTCGGTTGCAATAATCGTGCAATCTGCATCCTTAATCGACTCTGCAATTCCCCGTGATAATGAAAAAATACCCTGTAATTCTGTCGGTAGATCCCGAATAGCCGGATCAAATGCGGTTACTTCCGCTCCCTGATCCTTGAGCCATCTGCATAATTCAACCGATATGGATCGCCGAAGAGTATTTGTGCCGGGTTTGTAAGTTAATCCCAGAACGGCAATGTGTTTTCCTTTCAGTTCCCCCATTGTCTCCATGCACTTTCGTTGAATCCATTTTTTATGAAACTCATTACTTTCAAGAACAGAATTAATGAGATGCATTGGCAGGAGATTTTCCTTCCCCATATTTTGTAAAAACCGAACGTCTCTTGCAAGGGTTCCACCGGAAAAAGCGTTTCCCGGGATAAGATACGCTTTCGGACCGATCCTTTCTTCAGTTTTCAATCCCCGTTCGACTTCCTTTGCGTTCGCCCCAATACATTCACAAAGAGTAGCTACTTCATTTGCAAAACAAATGGATATTGCGAGAAATGAATTAATTGCATGTTTGGTCATTTCTGCAGATTCAATGCTCATCCATTCCAGTCGTTCACTAATTGAAATAAAAACAGGGAAAATTAGTTCTTTTTCTTCTGGAAGGATACCAATAATAATCCTATCCGGCTCCAAAAAAGTCTTCAATGCTTTTCCCAGTCGCAAATTTTCCGGGGAGTACGAAAAGAAGACTTTTTTGTCGGGATATCTCTCATGAAATGTATTATGGAGATGTCGCGTGAATCCAACTGGCACCTGCGAAGATATGATAATCTTCGTTTGATCCTGTATCGATCCAGAGATTCTATCAAAATTCTTTTCGATAAAGCCGGGATCAGCATTGTCCTGTTCATCCAACGGAGTGTCAAACGCAATCCACAATACGTCTGTGTTTGCCAGCGCGAGAGCCGGATCGCAGGTAAAACTCAACGTTTTTCTCTGGATATTTTCAAAAATTAATTCATTCAATCCTGGTTCTGAAACGGGAGCCTTGGAATTTTGGAGATTTTCAATATTTTGCGGGTTGAAATCGAGTCCGACAACGATATGCCCTGATTTTGCAAGACCTGCAGAAATAACCGATCCCAGATGCCACAACCCAAACACACAGATTCTCATGAGCGTCTCTCCAGCAACCAAGGGTTGTGTTCGAGGAACTCGAGAGTTTTGACGATACCCTCGTGAATCGTATAACAAGGTTTCCATCCGAGTGCTCGGATCTTCATGTAGTCAAGGAAAATGAAGGGGTTATCCCCAATCCAGCCCCGCTCCCCTCCGGTGTAATGAATGTCGGGCTTGAGCCCGAGATGTGTGCATATCCAGTTTATAGAATCGTTAACTTCACAGTATTCATCAGTACCAAGATTGAAAATGTTGACTTTTTCCTGAGATTTTTGAATTGCACAGAGTATCGCATCGATGCAGTCCTGTACATAAAGATACGATTTTTTCTGGTGCCCGTTCCCGAGAACATCCAGCCGGTCAGGGTGGTCACGCAGCTGGTTATAGAAATCAAAGACGTGCCCGTGGGTATAGCGTTCTCCAAGAATTGAGACAAAACGGAAGATCCATGACCGGAACCCAAAACCTTCGCAATAGGCTTCAATTAACCCTTCCCCTGCAAGTTTCGATGCTCCATATAGCGAAGTCTGGACTGGGAATGGGGCATCTTCCGGAGTAGGAATGATTTTTGCCTCTCCGTAGACAGAACCTGTTGAAGAAAATGCAATCTTATCGATGGAATTCTGTCGCATCGCTTCAAGAACATTAAACGTTGCAATTGTATTCTGGTAAAGATCTTTTGCAGGATGCTCTGTGCCAAAACGGACATCGGCATTTGCCGCAAGGTGGAAGACGAAATCGCAACCGGACATCGCCGGGTTTAATAAATCTGGAACAAGAAGATCTCCTTTGATCAACCGGAAGCCGGAATGTTTCTTCGCGGATTCAAGGTATTCCGGAATCCCGGTAGAAAAATTATCATAAGCGGTAACATCGTGTCCCTGTGAAAGTAATCGGTCTACGAGGTTACTGCCGATGAATCCGGCCCCACCGGTGACAAAATATTTCATGCGCATTAACGTTTAATCATATTTACTATTTATACTACAGTCTCTGAAAACAATACCATTTCGAGTTCTAGGTGTCATCTCATTTAATTATCTGTCTAGACATAACCTATAGGAGAACAATTACAGGTCTCCTATGAGCGTCTCTTATTTTTTTTCAAGAGTCAATCAGATCACAACCAATCTCCTAAAAAACAGGCTTTTTTTACTTTTTATCCTTTGTATGATAATTTACAATATTAATTTCCATCCAATACCCAACTATGATACGGTAACAGCACGAGTACTGCCGTGGGGCATCTTTGAAACACATAGCTTCAACCTGGATGCGTTTGTTGATACGCCCTCATTTAAAATGCAGACTAAGTATATCGACAATTACGGTCATTATCTTACCGTTTCACCCATTACCCTTCCGGTTTTGATCACCCCCTTCTATGTGATTCCCTACATATTCGTGAAAATAATGAATATCCCCATATCGCTCAATAATTCTACCTTTGTATTAATTTCCTTGATTACCGAAAAAATCGTTGCATCAATTCTTACATCGTGTTCGGTTGTCATTCTGTATCTTGTACTGCAGCGATTAATTTTAGATAAATACGCATTATGGAGTTCAGTTCTCTATGCGTTTGCAACAAGTACCTGGGTAATCAGCAGTCAGGCGCTCTGGCAACATAGTATGGCTGAATTATTGTTATGTCTCATTCTATTGATTCTTCTATGGATCATTGATGCGGAATCTCTCACAGGATATGCACTTTTAGGTGTAACCAGCGCCTTGTTCGTAATGAACCGGCAGGCAGATGCAATATTTCTGATCCCGGTATTTTATTTTGTTCTCATAAATAAACCGATTATAAAGTGTATTGTGTATGTCGTCGGGTTGGGACTTGCTGCAGCACCATTTATCCTTTATAATGTAACCTATTTTGGATCCATTTTCGGCGGCTATATGGTAAATGCCGCAGTTCTTCAGATAACCCCTAGCATTCTTGTTGCTCTGGTAGGATATACGATCAGTCCAAACAGAGGTTTATTCTTTTTTTCCCCGATTCTCATATTCTCACTTGTCGGCATATGGGTGATACTTAAAAATAAAGTAAGTCTGAATCCTGTAATAAGGACTTTGCTCCTCCTTTTTGCATTGTGTATTCCTATCAATCTGTTGATTTATTGCAGTTTTCCTGTGTGGTGGGGGGGAGAATCCTTTGGCTACCGGTATCTTGTGGATTCACTTCCACTCCTTACCGTTTTTCTTGGATGTGCCATTGAGTACCTTTGGTCAAAGAAGCCATCTCTCTCAGCATCGGTTAAGGTAATTTTTGCCATATTTGTGCTCTGGAGTGTTCTTGTCCAGGTGTGTGGTGCCTTTTACTATTATTATGATTGGGATATTAAGAACAGCCAGCATGAAAGTGTTAATACTGATCCCTCACGGGTCTGGAATATTTTAGATCTCCAGATCTTTTATGGAGTATCTCTTGATCCAAATCCCTATTCCCTGCTTCTGCATAAGATCAAAGTAAACCGTAGTTCCTCATTTAATCTGACGCAATCCCAATAGTTTGCAGATACCCTGAACTCTACGTTCTGCCATCCTCACATTTATGTAATGTAAATCCAAAATTACAAGTGTATATTGCCAAAACACTCAGTATCTCCTTGGTAAAATCCCGGGCTGGAGTTTTTTATGATTGGCGTGTTGTATCCGGATCGTTACGCTGTTGAAGAGACCTTCCAGCTCCTCAAGATACCATGGGAATGGTATATCCCCGGGAAAGCTTACGATGTAGTAATCGCACGAAGGAATGATTTGACGGATTTCACGGGGCCGCTGGTTGATCTCGCGTCTGATGATATCTTCCGGAAAATCCGGGATTTACTCATTCACGGGCAAGCACACCTTCATGAACCGCGTTGCGAAATTCTTCTCGACGAACTCCGTGCCCAACTGAAAAAAAATTCTCTGCTGGTCGAAATTTCCCCCGCAGCGTGGGGGCACCCATACATGATAGCTCTTACCCATGATGTGGATGTTATCTCAGTAAGAGAGTGCCGGTTCAGCACCGTGGGATATGCTGCGTTTCAGTGTATTAAACAAGGGTATATCCGTGCAGGACTTCACCTGCTCCTTAGCAGGTGTGGGATCGGAGATGATCCGTGGTCTCTCTTTGATCGCTGGATGATATTTGAGAATCGGCTTGGTGTTCGTTCGACATTCTTTTTCGTTCCGAAAAGAGATGACCATGGAAGGTCTGCACATCCGTACAGAGCAGTTCATTATGATATCGATCGGGATACACTTCAATCTCTGATAATCGGGGGTTGGGAAGTGGGGGTTCACGGTATCGACAACTGGGCTGATGCTGAAACGGGAAAACAGGAGATGGCGGCAGTCGGCGGTGAGGCTGTCGGCAACCGGACACATTGGCTTCTCTTTGACCGGAACAGCTGGAAAATGCTTGACGATGCAGGATACTCCTACGACACAACCTTCGGGTACAATGACGATGTCGGTTTCCGTGCGGGAACCCTGCAGGTTTACCGACTGAAGGGGACCTCAAAACTTCTGGAACTCCCCCTCCACATTCAGGATCTCGGGCTCTTTGGGAAATTTTGTTGGGCACCTACTGCTCATGGCTGGGAAAAAACACCGTGCCTCCACCTCACTGAATCTGCAGCTCGTAAGCACTGCAATCATATCTTTGATTATGCCCTGAAATATGGTGGGGCTGTTACAATTCTCTGGCATTACGAGAACCTGACCCCCCCCCGGGATTGGTCCGGGATGTATACGGAGCTGGTGAAGCGTGCGCAGGCTGATGGTGCATGGGTGACGACTGCAGGGAATGTGGTGGAATGGTTTGAGGCAAGAAGAAAAACAAGCATTACATTATTTCAAGATAAGAAAAAAATCACTATCAGGATCCAGAATCTGAATCTCTTTCAATGTCCCCCCTTACGAGTACGGCTTCATATTGCCCCATCTTCAATTTTACATATTGATGGGGACTATATACCGGAAGATAACTACGTTGACATCAAGTGTGATAAAACTGAATTATCCGTGATACTACGATGAAAGTTCTGCTGACCGATGGAAATTTCAAGCATACCCTTGCAGCGGTGCGCTCCCTTGGCAAAAGAGGGATTGAAGTAACCGTTCTTTCGCATCTTCCAATCAGTATCTCATTTTATTCGAAATACTGCCAACATCATTTGATCGCTCCCGCTCCTGAGAAGGATCTCAGGTTTGCAGATTTCCTGCTTGAGTATGTCAAAAAAAATCAGTTTGACGTTCTGCTTCCCATCAGTTTTGCTGCAGTGATGCAGGTGTCCCGGATTCGTCACGAACTGGAAAAGTTCGTAAAAATTCCTCTGGCAGATGCTCCCTCCCTAGGTATTGCAGGAAGTAAGGAACGTACCATCCAATACGCAGAAAAAATCGGTGTACGCACTCCAAAAACCTGGTATCCCAAAACAGAATCTGATGCAGACGCAATTGCACAGGAGGTTTCCTATCCTGCTGTTATCAAAGGATCTGAAGAATCCGGGTTTGTCCGGTATGCAAATTCTCCTGAGGAATTATCAGAAAAATTCCGAATGATTGCCCGGTACTCCCCTGTCATCCAGGAATATATTACCGGTGAAGGGTACGGTTTTTTTGCACTGTATAATCACGGAAATGCCCGTGCGATGTTCATGCACAAACGGATTCGGGAGTATCCGGTTACAGGAGGGCCAAGTGCCGTGGCCGAAAGTATTTATGATCCGGAATTGCGGGATGCAGGATTAAAACTGCTTGATGCGCTACACTGGCATGGGGTTGCAATGGTGGAGTTCAAAAAGGATAAAAATACAGGGAAATTTGTGCTCATGGAGATAAATCCCAAATTATGGGGGTCCCTGGGACTCGCAATCGCATCCGGTGTAGACTTTCCTTACCTCACCTGCAGGATGGCGATCGATGGAGATATCGATCCTGTCTGTACCTATCAAACGGGGGTAAAATTCCGCTGGCTGTTTCCAGCGGATCTGTTCCACGTTATGACAAATCCCCGTATAATGCCACAATTCATCAGCGATTTCTGGGATCCTGCTATCCGGTTCGATATTGATATCCACGATATCCGACCAACAATTATACAGGTGGGTATGACCGCGGCCGAGTTTCTGCTCCGGGTAAAACAAAAACGGTTCTGGAGACCTCATGGAAGACCTTATTGCTGATTTCCATATTCATTCTAAATATTCTCATGATTCGATGATGTCGCTCGAGGATATTGTGAAAAGAGCAAAAAAGGCCGGCCTGTCCGCTATCGCCATAACCGATCATAATACCATCAAGGGCGGATTCCATGCACAAAATATGGGGAGAAAGATTGATATTCGGGTTGTTGTCGGCGCGGAAATCAGTACTGATTACGGTGATATCATCGGTCTGGATCTGAATGAAGAAATTTTGGTGAACGAATGGCAAAGGGTCATACGAGAAATCAGATCGCAGGGAGGTGTTATTGTATTGCCTCATCCCTATCGTGATCATAAGGATCCGGAAGAAATTGCCAGGACCGTTGATTTTATTGAAGTCTGGAACTCGCGGTGTACACCCGAAGAAAATAACAAAGCCGCGATGCTTGCAAACACTACGGGAAAAAAGATTATGTTAGGAAGTGATGCACATTGTCCAGCGGAGATTGGTCTGGTACGAGTCAGGATGAACCCGGCATCTTTTGAGATGCAGGAGGTCATCTCATCATCCTATACGCGATCCTTGAATATTCAAAAAAGTCAGGTTATCAGCCATTTAAGGCGACATGAATTTGGAACGCTTTTAAGAAGGGGGGCCGGATTGCTTTGGAAAAAGATCGCCTGATCGTAGTATCCGATCACTATCTGACATTTGTCAAGGATCAGGTCGAATCAATATCAGGAGCATTTTCTCATATCGATGTCCTGGTACGATACAACCCGATCGCAGAAATTTCAGGAATATTTCCGATTGACCGGTTAAAGGCATTCAGGAAATCAGCACTCGTGGATCTGACCGATAAACCGGAAAACATAACCGTTCATCTGCTTCCTGTTTTTTTCTTACCCCTGGATTGTGAATACAAGATGCTCGGCGAGAGATATTTCAGGATCGTTGAAAGATATATTGAATCTCACGGGATTTCGGGTCATCTGATCCATGCACACTTTCTTTGGCCTAACGGTTACGTTGCGGTCAGGCTGAAAGAAAAATACGGGATGCCCTGCCTGATGACTGCTTATGGGTACGATATTTATGATCTTCCGTTCAGGGATAACGAGTGGAGGGCAAAGATAAAAAACGTTCTTGATTGTGCCGATGCAATTGTCACGGTGAGCACCAGTAATTTGAATTGTGTCAACAAACTGGGAACAAAAACGCCTGTTTTTCTTATACCGAATGGATTCAGGAGCGATATGTTCCATCCCATGGATAAACACAATTGCAGAAAAATGCTGGGATTGCCACAAACTGGTAAAATTGTGGTATCCATAGGAAACCTCGTCGAAGAGAAAGGGCAAAAATACCTTATTTCTGCAATGGCGATGTTGAAAAACATGAGGTCTGATGTATTCTGCTTTTTAATTGGCCGGGGTCCCCTGAGAAATAACCTGTTACATCAGGTTCGTTCACTGAATCTTGAAGAAAATGTCAGGCTTTGCGGAGGAATCCCTCACAATGAAATCCTGCTCTGGTTAAACGCATGTGATGTATTTGTTTTTCCAAGCATAAGAGAAAGTTTCGGGGTGGTTCAGATTGAAGCAATGGCATGCGGAAAACCTGTCGTGGCAACAATGAATGGCGGAAGTGAGGAGATCATCAACTCTTCTGTAGGTGTTCTTGTGGAAGCAGGGAATAGTGATGCATTAGCAGAAGCAATCTCCCATGCCCTGAATTCTTCCTGGGATGAGAAAGTTATCGGGGACCATTCAAAACGCTTCTCGCTGGAATATCTTTCAAAGGATATGTTAATGGTTTATAGGAAGTTGAAAAAGAATTCGACGATTAACAGGGATTTACGCATATAATAACACAACTCTTCCCTGGGAAGCGGATATACCGGGTTTCCATTCCAACCCTGCGATTTTTATATTAAAAAAAACCTTTTTTGATCTTATAATCCCACAGTAGTTTTGAATTTTTTTTGTGCATTATGGATATCGAAATCCTCTATGGCACGCGAATATGCATTTTCTGATAGTGTCTGTTGTAATTGCGTATCTTCAATCAGACGCGCAATTGCCTGTGCAAGTAACTGTGGATTGTCTTGATCAACGACAAGCCCACAATGGTATTTTCTGAAATACCATGAGACAAATGAGTCTTTTGGTGCATGTACAAGAATCGGTCTTTTTGATGCAAGGTATTCCCCAATTTTTCCCGGGGCGGATGTTTTTATTACTTCTGGAAACTGGGATCTAAATGATAAGGGAAGAAAGAGGATATCAGCACTCCGCTGGATGGCAGGTATTGCAGTGACTGGTTGTGCTTCATGAACCACCACGGGTCCGATAATGTTATTTTCGGTAAGATTGCGTTGGGACTGAGGTGTGTAAAGATGAATCTTGAGATTTTGTATTCCAAGAGATTGCATAGCCGTAATTAAATTCCGGAATGCATCATAATGTGCATCATAAATTGTACCCGTGTATACGATCGTTTTCTCAATTGGTCTATTATTGGGCTCGCTCACATTCTGTGCCTGTTTTTCATAATCCCCCAAATCAAACGGATTATGAATTATTGTTGCAACGATTCCATACTGCTTGAGGTATTCTTCATGCATGCATTCGTTGGGCACGATTACCTTTGTTGCGTCCCTTACCAAATCCGGTTCAAACCTTCTGGCAAATGAACGTAAAAAAGGATTTGTCCATTGGCAGGAATAATAATCAAAGGTGTATAGAATAAACGGGATGCCAAAATCCCTGCTGGCAAGAAATGCTGCCGGTGGATCAAAGAGATCGCCAGTACAAGCAACAATAGCATCACAGTGCTCCTCTTGCAGGACTTTTTTGATCTGGTGTATGCGTATCTTAAGTATTAAATTCAGTAAAGCAGTTGATTGAACCATTGATGCAGTATGTGTAAAAACCCTAATCACCTGATAATCCGGTTGAAAAAAATGGTAATTTACGGGTAATTGAGATGAACCTCTTGGTTTTATCGAATACAGATGAACATTTTTCTGCGTGATTAAACAATATTTTCGGGGATCAAGATTTTTAAGGAGATGAAATAAAACCGTTGATTGTCCCGACTGAGAAGGAGGAAGCGCTGTAGAAACGAGTGCAATTTTTTTCATACCTGACAAGACGCTGTTAGAAATCATGCGGTCTTTATCTTTGACCGGTGGAGTCCGAGAACAATTTTGGTGACTGTATTGCTGACCGTTTTATTTACGTATTCTGCGGGCTCTTTCCATCCCATTGATTGTGCCAGAACAACCTGTACACAATTAACGATCGTATTTCTGTCAGCACCAGAAAGGATGTTACTCCCGCATTCAATGGTCTCAGGTCGTTCCGTAACATCCCGGATCGTGACATTGGGTATATGAAATATACAGCACTCTTCCTGGACAGTACCGCTGTCACTTAACACACACCGTGCGTTCTTTTCAAGCCTGATGAAATCAAAAAAGCCAAACGGTGCATGGAACTGTATGTGGGTGTCAGCGGTTTTAATGCCGAAATGGTCAAGTTTGTCTTTTGTTCTGGGATGCAGGCTACAGACGATGGGTACTTGGTAGTGTGCCCCCAGGAGCTTTAATGCCTCAATTAATTCACTGACCCTTTCTTTGATGTCAACATTTTCCGCCCGGTGCATGGTGACAAGAAAATAATTTCCCTTCTGGAGACCGAGACGATGGAGAATATCGGAAGCATTGATCTGCTTTTGATAATATTCGATAACTTCAAAAATCGGGTTTCCTATAACATGGATACGTTCTGTTTCAATTCCTTCCTTGATAAGGTTCATGCGGCTGCGTTCGGTGTAGGGAAGCAGTACATCGCTGCAATGATCAATAATCCTTCGGTTTACTTCCTCAGGCACCCTGTCATCATAGCAGCGGTTTCCTGCTTCCATGTGATATACGGGTATACTCAGACGCTTTGCGATGATTGCTGAAAGGCTGCTGTTGGTGTCTCCCAAGATCAGGATTTTGTCAGGCTGTTCTTTTTGCATTACTTTTTCCGTTTCAGTCAGGATTTGAGCAATTTGCTCACTAAATGTTGATCCTATGACACCAAGAAAATAATCCGGTTTTCTGATCTTTAGATCCTCAAAAAAAATATTACTTAAATTTTTATCAAAATTCTGTCCTGTATGGACAAGGATATGGATGCAGTGATTATCGAGTTTTTCGATGATGCGGCTTAATCGGATAATTTCGGGGCGTGTACCCAAAATGGTCATGACTTTCATCGGAGGAGTCCTCCGGTGGATGGTGCATGTTCCGGCACCATCAGGTCAAATTTTTTCAGCATCGCGACAAGCATTTTTTTGGACATGGCATTGTCATTGGACGAATATTCATTTCCAAGGGTGGGCTTTTTCCCATGGTCTTTACAGAGTTCCGGGAGGATGGGCAGGATTACATAGTAACTGCCCCGTTCTATCGTGCGGTGTGCTTCTTCTTCAGATACAAGGATCTCATGGACCTTTTCGCCGGGACGGATACCGGTCATGATAATTTTAATGGGCCGATTCCCGATAAGAGACTCTGCGATATCGGTGACTTTTGCTGACCGGACCCGGGGAATATACGTCTCTCCACGTTCTGCATGCTTGACAGCTGCAAATATCGTGTCCACGGCCTGGTCAAGGCTGAGTAAAAACCGGGTCATATCCGGAGTCGTTATGGTAACCGGACCCCCTGCAATGATCTGTTCATGGAATAACGGGATTACAGAACCACGGGAAGCCAGCACATTACCGTACCGCACACAGATAAACCGTGTATTCAGGCAATCAATATTTGCAGTAATAAAAACCCGTTCCTGGATTGCTTTTGTCATGCCCATGACGTTGACAGGCTTACAGGCTTTATCAGTGGAAATACCGACAACGGTCTCAACCGGGAGTTTTAATTCTCGTATTGCCCTCACAATATTTTCCGGGCCGGTTATATTTGTCTGTACCGCTTCAAACGGGAAATATTCGCAGGAAGGAACCTG
>Ga0315289_10005433_pt1 | contig 18824 bp, 17 predicted proteins | sample YL17G11_40_MG_FD_203452 | JGI IMG/M metagenome (GOLD analysis project Ga0315289, IMG submission 203452) | Sediment microbial communities from Yellowstone Lake, YNP, Wyoming, USA - YL17G11_40 | ecosystem: Environmental > Aquatic > Freshwater > Lake > Sediment | place: USA: Wyoming | collected...
TAAGTTACGGCTTCATTTGACTTCTTCCGGATGCGCGATCCTTCCTTTGACTGCGGAGGCAGCGGCAACCGCCGGATTAGACAAATACACAAATGATTTGGGGCTGCCCATCCTGCCGATGAAATTACGATTGGTAGTCGCAACACAGACCTCCCCTTCAGTCAAGATCCCGCCATGCCCGCCTAAACAGGGGCCGCAGGTCGGAGTCAAGAAAATCCCGCCTGCTTTTACGAATATCTCGGCCAATCCTTCCTGGACTGCCTGCAAATAGATCTTCTGTGTAGCGGGAATGACTATTAATTTCACGCTCCGCTTAGCCTTCCTCTTCCTTAAGAGCCTTGCTGCGATGCGCAGATCCGAAATCCTGCCGTTAGTGCAGGAACCGATGACCACCTGATCGACCAAGATACCCTTTAATTCACTTACCGGCTTGACATTGCTGGGGGAATGCGGACAGGCAACCTGCGGTTCTAACTTCGTGACGTCCCATTCATATATCTTCTCATAATCAGCGCTCTCGTCTGACTTATAAAATTTCCACTTGCGCTTGAATTGCGAGATAAATTTTCTGGTGATCCCATCCGGCTCAATGATCCCTGCGCGGCCGCCCGCCTCGATCGCCATATTACTCAGGCATAAGCGGTCATCCATACATAGCTTTCTGATCACCGGCCCGGTGAACTCCATTACCTTATATAAAGCGCCGTCCACACCGATATTTCCTATAGTAAAAAGGATCAGGTCTTTGCCGCCTACCCACTTGTTTAATTTACCGGTATAAATGAATTTTATGGAATGCGGGACCTTAAGCCAGACTTTTCCGTCGATAAAAGCGCGCGCAAGGTCCGTCGAACCGATGCCGGTGGAATAGCAGCCAAGGGCTCCGTAAGTACAGGTATGGGAATCCGCGCCGATCACCAGGTCTCCCGGACCCACCAGCCCGACTTCCGGCAGAAGCGCATGCTCTATACCCATGCGCCCTACTTCAAAGTAATTCTTGATCTTCTGCTCTCCGGCGAAGTCCGCCAGGATCTTGCACTGATTGGCGCTCTTTAAATCTTTTGCCGGAGCAAAGTGATCCGGGACCAGGACGACTTTATTCTTATCAAAAACATCCTTGAAACCATACTTTTTAAACTCTTCTATCGCGATAGGCGCTGTAATATCATTGCCAAGCGCTAAATCGACCTTGGCCTCAATAAACTCGCCTGGCTTAATATCCTTCTTGCCAGTATGCGCCATTAAAATCTTTTCTGCTATTGTATGGCCCATTATCGTTTAGTTCGTTAGTATCGTTATTTGAATTTTCTAACGATGAGGCTTGCATTATGGCCGCCAAACCCCAATGAATTGGACATGCAGATTTCCACACCGGCTTTACGGGCGGTGTTGGGAACATAATCGAGGTCGCAATCAGGGTCAGGATGCTCATAATTTATGGTAGGCGGGACAACCCCGTCTTTAATGGCTAAACAGCAGGCCACAAATTCCACTCCACCCGCGGCTCCCAGGAGATGGCCGGTCATGGATTTAGTGGATGAGATCATTACTTTCTTGGCGTGGCTGCCGAAGGCTCTTTTCACGGAAAGGGTCTCGATTTTATCGTTGAGCTTGGTCGATGTGCCGTGGGCGTTGATATAATCCACGTCTTCGGGATTGATTTTTGCGTCTTTAAGAGCTGACTGTATTGCCCTGCAAGCCCCATCGCCTTCAGGATCCGGAGCTGTGATATGATAGGCGTCACAAGTCATGCCATAGCCGACGATCTCCGCGATGATCGGCGCATTCCTATTCTTGGCATGTTTAAGTGTTTCCATGACCACGATACCGCATCCCTCGGCCATGACAAAACCGTCGCGCTCCTTATCAAAAGGACGGCTTGCTTTCTGCGGTTCGCTATTATGCGTTGAAAGCGCCCTTAAGGCGCAGAATCCTCCCACGCCGGTCGGGACAATGCAACTTTCGGTTCCACCGGAGATCATCACATCAGCGTCCCCTCGTTCAAGGACTCTGAAGGCATCTCCTATGGAATGCGAACCGGACGCGCAGGCAGTGGCCACACAGGAATTAGGGCCCTTAAGGCCAAAAACTATCCCTACCTGGCCTGCCGCTTCATTGACAATAAGCATGGGGATAAGAAAAGGAGACAAGCGGGCTGGCCCCTTAGTGAGGAAGATCTTATGCTCTTCTTCTATGGTATAGAGGCTACCGATACCGGAACCGACAATCACGCCGATCCGCGTCCTGTCTTCCTTATTTAAGTCCAGTCCCGAAGCGTCTATGGCCTGCCTGGTAGAAGCAACCGCATATTGGGCGAATTTATCCATGCGTTTGATATCTTTAAAAGACATGCCATAAAAGCTAGGATCAAATCCTTTTACCTCACCGGCAATGCGGGAATCAAATTTAGAGGGATCAAAAGATAAAATCGTACCGATGCCGCTTCTGCCTTCTTTCATAGACTGCCAGAAAGAAAGGATATCGTTTCCGACCGGTGAAATTACCCCTAAACCTGTGATTACTACTCTGTTTTCTTCCATAAGGAAAGTTCCCCCGCCTTATGAGCGGGGCCACTAAAATTTACCCCGCCGAAAAAAGCGGGGTAAATGAACTTCTGTAGGATTAGGCGAAACTATTATTTACTGCCGGCTTTCTCTTCAATGTATTTGACTGCGTCTCCGACAGTGGCGATCTTCTCGGCATCCTCATCCGGGATCTCGATACCAAACTCTTCTTCCAAAGCCATGACCAACTCTACGGTATCCAGAGAATCCGCGCCCAAATCATCGACGAATGACGCTTCAGGAGTGACTTCTTCCGGTTTCACGCCGAGCTGTTCCGCGATTATTGACTTGACCTTATCTGGCACTGCCATTCTTTTCCTCCTTAATTTGCCCGCTTTTTACGGGTCTGCAAATTAACCCCGAAGCCTACGAAGAAGATTTCAAAGAAATCTTCGAGTGTTTAGGCGAGGGGTTAAATTCATAGCCCGCTATTAACAGATCAATAAATCTACATCATTACCATCCCGCCGTCAACTACAATCGTCTGTCCGGTTATATAGCTTGAATCATCAGACGCTAAAAACAGGCACGCTGCAGCGACGTCATCCGGGGTGCCGAACTTATCCAGCGGTATCGCCTCCTTCATCTTCTGCTGTAACTCCTGCGTGAGCTTAGCGGTCATATCCGTCTGGATGAACCCGGGAGCTATCGCATTCACGTTTATATTGCGCGATGCCAACTCCTTAGCGGCTGTTTTTGTCAGAGCGATCAATCCTGCCTTTGAGGCAGAGTAATTTGCCTGTCCGGGATTCCCGATGATGCCGATTATTGAAGCGATATTGATGATTTTGCCGCTTCTTTGCTTGATCATCGGCCGGCATACAGCTTTGATGCAATTGAATGCGCCCTTTAAGTTTACGGTGAGGACCGCATCCCATTCCTGCTGGCTCATCCTCAGTAAAAGGTTATCTTTGGTGATTCCAGCGTTGTTAATTAGTATATCCACCTTTGAGAATTTGTCAAGAATTTTATTTACCCCTTCCTCCACTTTTGCGAAGTCGGTGACATCCATGGAAAGGGCCATGGACTTAACGCCTGAAGCCTCTATTTCCCTGGCGGTATTCTGCGCTTCCTCCAGGTTCACGTCCGCCACGGCGATATCTGCACCGGCCCTGGCCAGGCTCAAGGCAATCGCCTTACCTATGCCCCTAGCGCCGCCTGTGACCAAGGCTACCTTATCTTTAAGCTGCATGATTGACCTCCCCGAGCTTAGCAAGGATATCGTCTTTCTTTTCTATAGTTATCACCTGGGCATTGCTGTCAATGCGCCGCATCAGGCCTTTTAAGACCTTGCCCGGCCCGAATTCATAAAAGGTAGTTATCCCTTCAGAAAGGAGAAAACGCATCGATTCTTCCCAGCGCACAGAACCACGGATCTGGTAAATCAAATTCTCGAATATCTGGCTAGCCCGGTATTGAGGACAGGCTGTATAATTGCTTACTACGGGGATTTCCGGATTCGAAATCACCATCCCTTCTAAAGCGACCTTAAGTTCCGCGGAAGCCTCAAACATAAGCGAAGAATGAAAGCCGCCGCTTACCTCAAGAGCGATCACACTCTTAGCGCCCGCTTCAGTACATAACCCCGCTGCCTTGTCTACCGCCTCGGAGGCTCCGGTGATCACGGTCTGGCCCGGGCAATTTAAATTAGCCACCTCTGCGCCGCTATGCAAACAAATATCCTTGATCTTTTCGACCGGCAGGTCTATCACCGCAGCCATCTTGCCGGGATGTCTCATGGATGCGTCATCCATGATCAAGCCTCTTCTCTTGACCAAACGCAGCCCGTCTACCAGATTAAAAGTTCCGGCGGCGATCAAAGCGGAATATTCTCCCAGGCTTAACCCCGCAAGGTACGCTGGTTTTATATCGGGGAATTTTGACTGGAAAGCCGCTAACGCAGCAATGCTTGCCGTGACAATCGCCGGCTGGGAGACATTGGTGATTTTAAGTAAATCTTCCGGGCCCTGGAAACAGCGCAGTTTTAAATCAAACCCTAAGGCCGCTTCTGCTTTGTCAAAGACCGCCTCACTCTCCGGGAAAGTTTCGTATAGATCCTTTCCCATGCCTACATATTGCGCGCCCTGCCCCGCGAATAAAAACGCGACCTTACCCACATTCCTCCCGGACTTTAGAACTTTAGAACTTTAGAACCATAGAACTAATGAACTAATACGACCATTCGATAAGGCAGGCTCCCCAGACAAGGCCGGCGCCAAAAGCATCCAGCAAAATAACATCGCCTTTTTTCACCCTTCCTTCCTTTACTGCCTCGACCATAGCCGTGACCGTAGATGCAGAAGACATGTTTCCGTATTTTGCAATATTCATATAGATCCTATCTTCAGTCAAGCCGATTTTTTTGGCTACAGCCATAATGATCCTGATATTTGCCTGATGGGGGATGATCAATTTCACATCGCAAAGCTGCAGCTTGGCTTGATTTAAGACGATCTCCGCTGCCCCTGCCATCCTTCTTACCGCAATTTTAAAAAGCTCATTTCCCTGCATCTTGATATAATGCATCCTGTTCTCCACGGTTTCGTGCGTTGCAGGCATGCGCGAGCCGCCGGCAGGAAGGTTCAGTAAATCCAGGTATGAACCATCACAGCCAAGATAGGAAGAAAGGATCCCGCCGCTCTTTACCTGCGCTAATACCGCCGCGCCCGCGCCATCGCCGAATAATATGCAGGTGCTTCTATCCTGCCAGTCAGTGACGCTGGAGAGCGTCTCAGCACCGATGACCAGCGCATTTTTATACGTGCCGCAGGAGATAAACTGCCGGGCGGTGGAAAGGGCATAGACAAAACCCGCGCAGGCTGCGGAAATATCAAAACAAACGGCCTTCCTGGCTCCGAGCGTATTCTGCACGATGGTTGCCACCGCAGGAAACGGCATATCCGGGGTGATGGTGGCGACAATAATCAAATCCAGGTCTTCGGGGTTAACACGGGCGTCTTCTAAGGCTTTGCGGGCGGCTTTTATGGCAAGGTCGCTGGTCGCTTCGCCTTTTTCGGCCAGGTGTCGTTCTTTGATGCCGGTGCGGGTAGTTATCCACTCATCGGAGGTATCGACTATCTTTTCCAGGTCCGCGTTCGTTAAGACCCGGCTGGGCAAATATTCGCCTACTCCTATGATTCCGACTTTCTTCGTCATTTTCTTTTTTTTGGAATTAGATTCCAGGGGTGATTGCTTCTATGATCTTCTGATTGACCTTGCTCTCTACTTCTTCGCCGGCAACGCGGATGGCGTTCTTTATGGCGCGGGCATTAGAACGGCCGTGGCCGATGATCACCACGCCGTCGACTCCCAGCAAGGGCGCCCCGCCGTACTCGGCGTAATCCAGGTCTTTTTTAAAAGTAATGAAGGTCTTTTTTAATAAAAGGATCCCCAGCTTTCCCAAAAGATTAGCCTTAAGCAGGTGCCTCTTCAGGAATACCTGTATTGCCTCCGCGGTCCCTTCGATGACCTTTAAAGCCACATTTCCCAAAAAACCGTCGCAGACAATCACATCGCAGGCGCCGGAGAACAACGCCTTGCCTTCGACATTGCCGATGAAATTGAGCTTACTCTTGGAAAGTAACTCATAAGTCTCTTTGATGAAATCTGTCCCCTTGCTTTCCTCTTCGCCTACGTTAAGAAGGCCTACCGAACAATTTTGCTTATGGAATATGCCTTCCAGGTACGCGCAGCCCATAAAACCGTATTGCAGCAGATGCAGGGGCTTGGCATCAATATTTGCGCCGACATCAATAATAAGCGATATGCCCTTTAAAGTAGGTGTGACAATGGCAATACCCGGGCGCTCGATCCCGGGTAGGCACCTTAGGCTTAATGTCGCGGCACTTACAACAGCTCCGGTGTTACCGGCGCTAAAAAACGCGTCCCCCTTGCCTTCTTTGACCAGGTTTATCCCGACGACAATCGAGGAATTCCTTTTTCTGCGCACGCTGGTTGCCGGGGATTCATGCATCTCGATGACTTCATCCGCATGCTGCACAGAGATCTTATCTCCGAGGTATCTTGCTTTAGCCAGATGAGCCTTGATCTTGGCCTCATCCCCTACCAAGATGATTTCGGTATTATATTCTTTGACCGCGGCTAACGCGCCGTCAATCACAACTCCCGGCGCGTGATCGCCGCCCATCGCATCGACGATTATCTTCATATTTATCGCTTCTTCTTTTTCTCTTTTACCTTGATCTCGATGACCTGCCTGCCGTTATAATATCCGCAAACCGCGCACACCCGATGAGGTAATTTCGGCTGCTTGCACTGAGGGCAGGGTTCGAGACTTCCCAGAGATATCTTCCAGTGTGTCCGGCGCTTTTTTCCGCGCTGTTTCGAATGTTTTCTCTTTGGTAGTGCCACAGTTTCCCCCTTTTATTTACAACTACATTCCCCCTCATTCAGATTCTTCCCGCAGCGTTTACACAGCCCCAAACAGTTTTCCTCACACAGCGGCTTGATAGGATAATCCAAAATGAGTTCTTCCCGTATTTCCGGATTTAAATCAATCACAGTTGTCGATTTATCTACGGAATAATGTAAATCAATGCGCTTGTTAAGATCAGAGTTATAATCGATCAAACAACGGCTGCAGGTGCATTGGGCCCTTGCCTGCAGATTCAGATGCACGGTTACCGCGTTAGTAATCCGCGAGACTTCTGCCTTAGCCCTTATCGGGCCTTCAAATCTGATCAGCTGCGTATCTATATCAAGCTCTGAAGGGCTGATTTTCTCATCCAGGGCCATCCCCTCATCGGGGATACAGGCTACCTCTATTTCCACTTCTTTTCGCGCAGTTTCTCTTTCAGGGCCTTCTGGACGAAATCCGGGACAAAACAGGACACGTCAGCGCCAAGCGAAACTGCTTCCTTTAAGAGCTTTGCCGAAAGATAGCTGTATGACTCATGCGGCATTAAGAAAATCGTCTCTACGTCCGAGGCGAATTTCCTATTGGTCAAGGCCATCTGAAATTCATATTCAAAATCAGAAAGCATGCGTAAACCGCGGATCAAGACCTTGGCCTTGTGTTTACGCGCGAAATCCACGACTAAACCATCAAAATCAACGACCTCTACGCCCTTAAGGCCGGCAGTCGCTTTCTTAAGGAAACCCGCGCGTTCTTTGACGCTAAAAAGCGGCTTTTTATGCGGATTATGGGCGACGGCGACGATCACCTCTGAGAATATCTCCTGCGCCCTCTTGATGATATCGATATGGCCGTTGGTTACGGGGTCAAATGTTCCGGGATATATCGCTGCCTGGCACATTATTTATTCCTATAAATTGACAAAACTGTATCGCCGTAGCGGGAGGCTTTGATCAAGGTAAGCCCTGCGCACTCTTGCGGCAGGTCATCGCGCTTAAAATGCTGCACTACGACCAAACCATTGGGCGCTAATATACCATAAGCCCCCAGGGTTTGCAAGGTTTTTTTTGCCAATGACGCTGTATTATCAGCCGACATCGGCCTTGAGCGAAGCCGAGGGGACGACTCTTGGTAATAAGGCGGATCTAAAAAGACAATATCAAACTTTTTCTTGTCTTTATGTAAGCGCAGGATAGCTTTTTGGCCTTCCTGAGGGTATAAAGAGCATGCCGCAGCCTTCAAGGCCTCTATATTCTTCTGAATCGCCAACTGGCAGTCGCGGCTATACTCCACCAGGACCAGCTCATCCACCCCCCTGGATAAAGCCTCAAAGCCGACTGCGCCTGAACCGGCGTAAAGCTCTAAGAACGACAACCCTTCAATATCGCCCAGGATGTCAAAAATTGCCTTACGTACCTTGTCCTGCGTAGGGCGGATACCTTTAGGCATGAATATGTTTCGACCTTTGTATTTACCGGTAGTTATACGCATATGGTTTTTTATTACAGAAGAGGCAGAGAAATGTTTAAGCTGTTACAATTATATTCCACCTTTTTTGCAGGCGCTCAGGAAGGCCTCTACTATGGCAGGGTCAAACTGTCTACCGCTCTCCTTGTGTATTATAGAAATCGCTTCTTCTTTGGGAAAAGAGGCTCGATACGGCCTATGGGTAGTCATGGCATCGAAAGTGTCAGCTACAGCGATTACCCTGGCAATCAGCGGTATTCCTTCTCCCTTAAGGCCATCAGGATAGCCTGTCCCGTCATACCTTTCGTGATGATATTTCACTCCTAGTATCGGCTCATAGAATTCATCCACCTCGCTTAATATTCTGGCACCGATAAGTGAATGTTTTTTCATCTGTTCACGTTCTTCTTCGCTGAGTTCATCTTTTTTATTTAAGATCGCCTCCGGAATGCCGATTTTACCTATATCATGAAGGAGCGAGGAAATCCGCAGATTCTCGAAAAATCTTTTTGTATCCATTCCGTTGATCTTATCCATTGCCTTAAGTTCTGTTGCAACTGTCAGCGAATAATGCGTAACACGTTCAGTGTGCCCCTGGGTAAAGAGGTCTTTTGCTTCTATGGCCGAACTAAGGGCAAAGACAGTCTGTAGAAAAAGATTCTTATTTTTAAGCAGCTGCTCATCAAGGTCCTGGAACAGGCGGGCGTTCTGAATAGCCATTACGATATCAGAAGAAAGAACAGACATAAAGCCGAGTTCTTCGGCCGTGAAATCACGGCCGTCGAGTTTTCCCCCCAGGAATAAAACAAATATAAGCTTATTTCTGAAGAAACCGGGGATACAGGCCTTTATATTATGCAGCAAGAATTGTTCTTTGAGTTCTTCATTAAAGGGGTCAAGGGAATCTTTGATCTGACTAAGGAGCAGATAATCTGTCTCGGGGACCTGCGATCGCCAATCAGTGAAATAGCGGATTATGGGATTTTCTTTTGAGATCCTGGTGAATCCTTTGGGGATCTTTAAACCGGCTTTCCCTCGCGAGGTATGGGCGACATAGGCATTTCGCGACTCATCAAAAAGCAGGAGACTGGCATGCTCTATACGCAGGATCCTGATCGTAGTCCTCAAGATGATCTTAACAAGAGTATCCACGCGATGGATAAGAATCATCTGCTTGGCTGCTTTTTCCAACTCTTTCCTATAGCCTGATTGCTCCCCCTGCATTACCTGACCTTCTCCTTATTTCTCGCTTAAGATATATGTCTGTATTTTCGTGCGCAGCTCGTCCAAGTCAATTGGCTTGATCAAATAATCCCGAGCTCCCAGATTCAGGGCGTCATTTACAGACATCTCATCACTTTTTCCGGTTATCATTATCGACTTAATACCGGCGTCTATTTCTTTCATTCTTTTCAAGACTTCAAGGCCATCTATATCCGGCATCTTTACATCCAGAAAAACCCAATCAGGCCTGAAGCGGCTGAAAGTTTCGATTGCTTCCGTTCCGGAAGTCGCTTTTTCCGCGTCTAACCCTAAGCGCTTAATAAAATTGCACAGGAAATCAACGACTTCTACCTCATCATCTACGACAAGTATTTTCATAACTTACGCATCCTCCTTTTACTGACTTTGTATTATATCACATCAAATACTTTTTGGCAATTCGATGAAAAAATCAGTCCCCCTCATATATGAAGAAACAAACCAGATCTTGCCTTTATGGTTCTCCTCTATGATCCTTTTTACCACATAGGCGCCGATTCCGGAGCCTGATTTATACGATGATTTTGTGGTAAAAAACGGGGCGAAAATCTTATGTTTCTCTTCCTCTTTTATCCCGATTCCGTTATCTGAGACTTTGATCACATCGTAATCGGCGGTATGCGTAAGCTTTAATTCTATGGCCGGAGTAAAAGAAGCAAGATTTTCTTTGCTGATACGGACATTTTTTTCTTTTATCGCTTCGTATGCGTTATCAAGCATGTTGTAGATGACCTCGATTATCTGAGCCTTAATGCCGTAGACTTTGTCTTCAGCCCCTAGGTCTACTGTTATAGGCAGCTGCGCAGTTTCATGCTTTATTATAAGCAGATTGCAGGCAAGATCGGTGATTTCTTTCAAAGAAAAAGAAGAAAAGAAATTGTCCTTATCCTCTACCCTTGCAAAATCAAGTATGCCCTTTATAACCCCGTCTGTTTTCTTGACATTTTCAATAAGTGACCTGGCTATCTTTGTCATGTAATCAAAGGAGTGTTTTAATTCCGGGTCCTTTTCAATAAGCTCCGGGTGCTTGGCGGAAAAATCATCGATTTCATTTTTCAGCTCTCCGCTTGCCAGGGAAAATTGGTTAAGCCGGTTTTTTATCTGATGGGCAACGCCATCAGCCATGCCTCCTATGGAGGCAAGCTTTTCCGCGGCAAACATCCTTTGCTGAGATTCCTTTGATTCTTCAAAGAATATACAGTTTTCAATTGCCAGGGCTGCCTGGCGGGAAAGGATCTTAAAAACATTCATATCTTCGTCTGTGTAATACAGACTGTTTACCTTATCCCCCAGAAGCACAAAGCTAAGAAGCTCGCTTCCCGCAAATTCAGGAATAACAATCCTGGTTTTGAAAGGCAGGCTAAATGAATCTTTTATGTAAACAGGCATCTCTTCTAGAAAGAAGGGTTCGCGATTTTTCTTAATATAATAAATAAGTGCGTCATCTTCACCAAGGCTTATGTTGCGTGTTTCGATATTGGCCTGGCTACGTATTGCCTTTAGCTGATACAGTTTATTTTTCTTATCGGCAATAAAAATAGCGGCAAAATTAAGATTTATAGTCCTTTTTAAGATATAGACAATCAATTTTGATAATTTTCCTATGTCGTGCTCAGTAACCATGCCCATGGCCGCCTGCAACAGTATTCTCTGATAATGCCGCTGCTGGGTAAGGATAGCCGATTCAGCTCTCTTTTGAAGGAAGCGATAGATAAGCGGGCCCAAGGTAGCAAAAACAACAGCCAAACTGGTAGCAAGCAAGCCAGAGCCTGTGCGGTTAAGGACAATAAAAGGCAAACCTAAAACAAAACCGTAGACTATGAGAAATATGCCGGCACGGGTAAAGGCAATCTTTATATCCATGAGCCGGTATTTTGCTATGGCGCATGCAACAATAACGATATATACGGAAAGCAAAATATTTCCTACAGGCGGAATCGGTATATTAAACCATAAGGGAAAATTTGTTGCTCCTCCAACCCATCCCAGAATAGTTCCAAATAAAATATAACGCATTTGATTCTTCTTTTCACCTATTGAACTATTCAGAGATTTAATAATCGTATATACGTAATATGCTGAAAGCCAACACCAAATAAATAAGAATGGGGCAAAAGTAATCCCAGCATCCGGCCAATATTTAAACCACAATTTCGGACTTACGCTTTTTACAAAAAGCGGCGTGAAATCAAGCAGAAGAGAAACAAATGAAAAAAGATAGGAAAAAATTAAGATTTTCTTTTTTTGGGATTGGATATTCAGGAATGCACAAATATGATGAAAGTAGAATGTGGCAATAAAAATTGTTCCTGCCATTAAGGCGCGGCACCAGAAAAGGGCAGATTGCGCATCAGTAGAAATTTGCCAAAGAAAATAAGAATAGCTCCAAAAAGCTACGCTAAGGCAAAAAAGACCGTAAGTTATATTGGTGGGATTTTTACGATTCCTGGAATAGACTAAAAGGCCTAATGCGGTGCTGGTGATGCCGTTTATTAATCCACTAAGGGCCCAGAAAGTAATATTCAGCTCTCTTTAATAGGTTACAGATCGACAGGATTTTTTTGTAAAGCCAACATTAAAAACATAAAAGGTTTTTTTGTCTTTAGGTGGACTAATTCAGCGCTACAGTTTCCTTTAATTTCAGCTTGCCAATCAAGGGCTTCCTTATCGCTACGGTGGCTTAATTTCCATCCTCCAAGCATCTCATAGTAAGCCCGGTGATAATCTTCTTTTCTGGCATTGGTAACCACAAGCGAAGCGCTTGTCTCTAGCAGGCCAAACATATAAGAAATCAATTTTCTTGCCATGCGATCGGTTAAATAATCAAACATCCCTGATGAGTAAACAAAATCATATTTTTTGAACAGGTCAGGTATATCCCTCCCCTTTATCAGGTCCAAAAAGCTTGCTCTTATAAAGCGGATATGCAGATTCTTTTTATTTTCTGTGTTAATTTTTTCAAGAGCCTTCTTTATATATTCAAACGCCTCTTGCTCAACATCAAGGCAATCAAAATACAATGGCTTATCAATCTTAGCCTCTTCTACCAGCTCCATCAATTCCCGCGCTGAGCCGCTGGCAACACTTAATATTCTAACTGGTTCTTTTTCTGCCATAACATCTAGGATCTTTTGCTTAAAGAACTCCTTTCTCTCCACAAGAGAATCTGCTATCGGGATATTGGAAGAGTAATGATTCATTAGTTTTTCATAGGAAGATTCTCCGAGATACTGATCAATAAAGTCATAGAAGTAATTCATGACCATAAAATCACCCGCATAACCTAACGGTTTTCTACGTACAAATCTTCCAATTTCAAATGAATCAATTAAATGGTAACCCAGCATATCCCAGTAATAACGCAGGTGAACATCGTAGTCTTCCGGGACAATATTCTCAACGCATCTCCAGATATTCTTAAAATGGGTATCTAAAGTCATTTCCAGAGAAAGCTGATTCTTCTCCGCGAATTGAGTGCGATCCGGATCATGTGGGTACATCCGGTCAAACTGGTCACATCTAGCCTTAAAATCAACTAGCCAGTCGCGCATCTTGTCTGTAAGAAAAACAAATGTTGAGTTTAGGACATTAAACCGGCTAATGGCCTCTTTCAAAACAACTTCTTCACTATTTTTCAGGCGCAAAAACCTTGCCCCGCATAAATAGCGGTTATTCTCAGGGTCGGGCCTGTTCCAGACAATTTCCACATAAGAGCTTAGGTGAGAAGAAAATGGAAAATCAATCTCAATAGGCATTGTCCGTGTTGAAACTAGGGGCTTTTCCAAAGCAAGGCGCACGCCTGTGCGGCTGAAATTAACCACCTCTCCCATAACCCCCGTAGATGTCCTTGCGGGAAATGCGAAAGAAATCCGTTCTGCTTTTCTGCGTTCCTTTAAATAGGTCGTATTCATATCTCTCCTATGTCCTAAAGTTTAAAGTTTAAGGTCACCATGTAAATATTGTTGAACGATTCGTACTTTCCGTCGATACTGGCCCCGCTGCCTGCGCCTACATCATTGTCTATATCTCTACTGTTGTAAAACATCGCCGCATACGCAAAATCGATGCTGATATTCTTTGTAAAGCTAAAACCCGTCCCCACCGTAACAGAATTAGAAGTTGAATCAGGCAATGCGGTGTCAAAATTTGCTTGCGGTATAGGAGTCTGATGGAAGAAATATCCGGCGCGCAATTTCCACCTGTCATTTACCTTATATTGGGTACCAAGGGCATAAGAGAAAGCTCCGTGCCAATCCCTCGGAACAGGGTTACCGGTATTTAACACCATAAGACGGAAAGGATTTGCTTCGCTAGGATAATTGAGTTTCTCTTCCTGCACTGATGACCAGTCCATCCACTCCATGTCAAACTCAAACCTCCATCTGTCGTCAGGCTTAAAACAATAACCTACGACGAAGCTCTGCGGAAGCTTGGAATCAGAAGTCACGTCAGTCTCATAGGAAGGGGCCCCAAATATAGCCAGATAATTAAGTCCGGCCGCGTTTAAGTCATTCAGATAAACTTTCCCTTTGTATTTCAAATCCACAGGGCTGCGATAAATTAAGCCAAAAGAATGTTTTTCGTTAAGTTTATATAGCGCTGAAAGCCGGTAGCCCCAGGAACCGTTATCTTTTCCTTTTAACTGAAAATCCCCGTCCGGGCCGCCCAGCTGAAGCAGTTTTTTCTTTTTGTTGGCCAGCGATTTTACTATATCTGCTGAGGCACCTATAGAAAGATGATCATTGATCTTGTAGGCGCCGCTGAACATCCCGTCCTGAGTGATGACATCGGATTTTGTGGCTACGTACTTTGAGAAACTGTCTTGCGCCCAGTATGTGCCAAGCCCCCAGAATGAAGTCGCCCCGACTCCAAAGGAAAACCTTTCAAGTCCGAAATCGCTGACAAAAAATCCATGCGGGACGTTAAAAATCTGTTTACGCCTCTGTGTTTCATTGCCCGCATTATCGGTATAAGTGCAAAATGGCTGAATAACGGCGGTTCCTACTGTTGCATAAAATCTGCTGTCTTTAAGCTGGGTCAGGCCTGCGGGGTTATAATAGACGGCTGAAGGAGTATCTGCCTGGGCAACAAAGGCTGCGCCCATACCCATTGCACCCGCGTCAGGGACTTCAAGACGGTAGGCGCCTGAACCTGCGGAAAAAGCACTTCTTGCCGGAAGAACCGCGAACAGACATAACCAAACAAAGATTATCTTTCTCATCTTATTTTGCTCTCCTTTTCTCTAGCCAATATAACCCAACATCAAGGCAGCGTTAATGTTACAAAAATTAAAGCGCAAAACATTTTACAATATTTTTTTGATTTTGTCCAGCAATTTTATTAAATTCAGGACTACCCTACCATGATCAATTTCTCATACTCCGGAAACCTCTGCAGCATCTTCTCTTTGAGCAGCAAATGCTGTCGCTCCTGCAGCCGCGGGTCAAGGCTGATCAATTTTATGGCATCTTCCCTTGCCCGCTTCAAAAGATGCATCTGCGTCAGGGGATTGGCGATTTTAAGCTCAGTCAGGCCATGCTGCCTGTGGCCGAAAAATTCTCCCGGGCCGCGGATCTTTAAGTCCTCTTCGGCGATGCGGAATCCGTCATTATATTTCAACATCGCCTTGATCCTTGCCTCTGCTTCAGGGGTCTTTGTATCGCAAATCATCACGCAACACGACTGCTCCCTCCCCCTACCGATGCGGCCGCGCAACTGGTGTAACTGGCTTAAGCCAAAACGCTGAGCATGTTCGACGATCATGCAGGTGGCATTGGGGATATCAATACCCACCTCTAATACTGTCGTAGAGACCAAAAGATCCAGCTCCTTATTCTTAAACTTGTGCATTATCTCATCCTGCTCTTCCTGCTTGAGCCTGCCATGGATGAGGCCTAATTTAAATTCCTTGAATTCGCCCGACCGTAATTCCCCGTACATCTTTTTCGCTCCGGCGATATCTAGGCTATAGGATTCTTCGATCACAGGATAGATAATATAGACCTGCCCGCCCTTACGCAGCTCATCCTTGGCGACCGCGTAAGCGTCGGATGTTTTGTCTTCGGCAAAATGCAAAGTCTTTATGGGCAGGCGCCCGGGCGGAAGTTCCGTAATCACAGAAATATCCAGGTCTCCGTACAAGGTGATCGCTAAGGTCCGCGGGATGGGCGTGGCAGTCATGATCAAAATATCCGGATTAGAGCCCTTTTTGGGCAATAGCGCCCGCTGCCCCACTCCAAACTTGTGCTGCTCATCGATCACCACCAACCCCAGATCCTTAAACCTCACATCCTCTTCCAGTAACGCGTGCGTGCCGATCACTAAATCTATCTTGCCCTCTTTTATTTCTTGCAAAGTCTTATCTTTTTCCTTCTTGTTTACACTACTGGTAAGCAGTCCGACTTTGATCTTTTTCTGCTGAAAATCGAGATCTGAAAGCTGAAGGCTGATTTTTTCGAAGTGCTGATGAGCGAGGATCTCCGTCGGCACCATAAACGCAACCTGATATCCTCCCTGAGCCGCCATCATCGCGGCAATGGTTGCGACCACGGTTTTACCTGAGCCGACATCTCCCTGAAGCAACCGCTGCATCGCCTGCGGCTTGCCCATGTCAGACTTTATCTCCTCGGCCACTTTTACCTGGCTTTGCGTCAATTTAAACGGCAGGCCTACGATGAAACTGCGCGCCAATTCTCCCTCTACCTTATGCACGATCCCGGCCTTTTCTTTTTTCTTAAGCTTTCTTAATGCCAGCGGCAGTTGAAATACGAAAAATTCATCAAAGGCAAGCCGCTCATAAGCCTGCTTCTGCATATCGAAGTCATCCGGAAAATGGATGTTCAGCAGGCTTTTAGCCAGATTTAAAAGTTTATTCTTTGAACGGATGTCATAAGGCAAAAAATCATTTACCTTAGGCAGGCATTCATCCAGGGTAGATTTTACGAGATGGCGAAAATGGCGCTGAGTTATGCCTTCAGGAAGAGAATAAATGGGGACGACTCTGCCTATATCGAGTGAGGCGCCCCGGCATTCCTTCAAGGCTACCGCAGGCTCGCAGGTCGAGCGGGGTTCGTCTCCTTCGGAAACCACCTCGAACTCAGGCGAATTCATCTGCAGCCTTTTCCCGTAACGCTCGATTTTTCCGTACAGGATCAGGGACGTGCCGGCATGGAAATATTCCTTTAGATAGCCCTGATTAAACCAGACGCAGAATATCTTGCCTGTGGCATCTCCTACCGCGACTTCCAGGATACTGAATCCGCGCCTGCGCCATGAGCGCCGTTCGCCGCTGGCCAGGACCTGCGCCTTGATCGTCTGCGTGGAGCCTTCCTGAAGTTTGGAAATGCTGGTAAAGCTGGTGCGGTCTTCGTAACGGCGGGGAAAATAATACAGGAAGTCTTCTATTGTCTTGATACCGGCCTTGGCAAATAATTTCGCCTTCTTTGGGCCGATGCCCTTCAGATATTGGACAGAATCCGAGAGCTGCTTCTCCATATTAAAGGGTATACTGTGGCTCCTGAGGTTGAGTCGGAGCTCCCGGAGGAAGAGACGGTTTGTTCTTGGGCGAAACTGGCGGGGGCTGAGGGATCCGCTTACCCTGCGTCACCTCTATTTCAATAGCATCGGAATTAAAAGCCTCATTTCTTACTTTTATCGAGGCAGGCTCAATTTTGAATTTTCCCACTTTCATAGGGGCCAAGATAAAAGCATACACCAGGATCGTCTTCATCCCGCCGCGCATAAAAGAAACCGTGGATGACTGCGCCTGGGAAAGCACCTGGAAACCGGCGAATTTGGGAAACGCCGGGGCCGGGAGGGCATTCTCGGTCGAGGCGATGATCAGTTTGTATGTCAACGCTTCATCAGTGGTGATCTTATTCTTCTCGACCTGCGCCTTTAAGGTAGTTTCGGCAAAGACAGCTGTGGGCAAAAAGATAACAAAGAGAAAAAGTATGATTTTGATCTTCATGAGAAAATAGTATACTACTTTTTGGCTGAAAAGTCAAAGAGTCAAGTTACTTAAGACACCTTGACATTTGGCAAATCTTATGCTATATTTACACTAGAGGTGAAAAAGCGAAACCTATAACAAGGAGGCGCGGGCAGATAGCGAAAGCCATCAGGCCTATCACCTACGAAAATCCCCAGAAATATTTGGGGATTTTCTGTTAATGAGGCCACAACTTACGGAGCGAAGCGAACGTAAGTTGTTTGGCCGAATTAATCCCCACAGCTACGAGTAAATTTCGAAGAAATTTACGAAGTTTTTAGCTGTGGGGATAAATTTTCGAAGCGTTTAGCTTGCGGGATAAACTTAGGCGAGCGCATCTATTATCCCCACCATATCCGCCTTAGTCTTCGCCCTTGAAGACCTCTCTCTCAGATGCCTCACCTTGCGAAACCCCTTCGTATACAAGCTGAAGAATTTGCGGAATTTCATCACTCCGATCCTCTCTCTGTAGAAATCAATGCATCCGTCTAAATGCTCAAGCATCACCCGGATGATCTTTTCTTTATCCGGCTGCTTTCCGCTGAATATCCAGGGATTTCCCAGCGCACCGCGGGCGACCGCCACGCCGTCGCATCCGGTCTCATCCTGCATTTTTCTGATCAGCTCTGCCGAGAATATATTCCCGCTTGCGATCACCGGGATTTTGAGGGCACCCTTGACTTCCTTGATCACCTTGTAATCCACCTCGCCGCTGTAGCCCTGCAACTTTGTGCGGCCGTGGATAAATAGTGCGTCGATCCCGGCATCTTCGCTAATCAGGGCTACTTCCCGCGCATTCACTGAATCCTTATCCCAGCCGGTGCGTATTTTGACTGTGACCGGGACCCTGGATTTCCTGACCAGCAATTTAAGCAGTTTATGCAGTTTCTTAGGTTCCTTAAGTAATGCAGCACCTTCCCCCCTGCGCACCACCTTTTTTGCCGGACAGGCGGCATTGAAATCCAGCAGGTCAAATTCATAGCCATTGATCACCTCTAATGCCTTTGAAATGTACTGCTCCTCGCATCCTAAAAGCTGCACTCCCAGCGGCCTGTCTTCGGGATGAGAGCTTAACATCTGCGCGGTTCTCCTGCTTTTATGGCTTACCGAGCGGCAATTGATCATCTCCACAAACCCAAGCTCCGCCCCGAATTTGCGGTTAAGC
>Ga0315289_10005434_pt1 | contig 18819 bp, 16 predicted proteins | sample YL17G11_40_MG_FD_203452 | JGI IMG/M metagenome (GOLD analysis project Ga0315289, IMG submission 203452) | Sediment microbial communities from Yellowstone Lake, YNP, Wyoming, USA - YL17G11_40 | ecosystem: Environmental > Aquatic > Freshwater > Lake > Sediment | place: USA: Wyoming | collected...
AAGGCGCTGTGCATCCCTAAGCGCGCGGCTGCGACGGCCACGTTGGCCGGCGCCCCACCCGGCTTCGGACGAAAGGCCGACACCTCTACCAGGCTCCGCCCCACCTCAGCCGGGAACATGTCAATCAAGAGTTCGCCTAAGCAGACAATGTCCATACTAATCCGTAATGCGTAATTCGTAATGCGTAATTCGTAATGCGTAATTCGTAATGCGTAATTCGTAATGCGTAATTCGTAATGCGTAATCCGTAATGCGTAATGCGTGGACGGATCACGTTTCACTTTCCCCCGAGCATGCGCCTCATTAACTGCGAAATCTTGATCGCGTCGGAGGTCTGGAAGCACTCGCGCAGTTCGTCGCGGGGCACGCGGTCCAGCAATTCGAAGCCGAACTGGAGGTTGCGGATCGATTCTTCCACCGCTTTCTCGGGCGGCTCGCGGTACGGGAAGAGGTCCAGGCCATACCACCCATCGTAGCCCCACTCCTCCAGCCAGAACAGCGCCTCGAGCGTCTCCCACAGGTTGACCGTACCGACGATCACGTCGTCGTCAAACAACTTCCAGTTGTCGTTCCAGTGGGTGTGGAAGAGTTTGCCGTAGCGGCAACACAGCGCGATGGACTCGGCCAGGTTCTCCTTCATGATGAGGGCGTGGCCCACGTCAATGTTGACACCCAGGTTGGGGCGGTTGATCTCGTTGATGACCGTCATGCAGTGGCCGATGGTAGGGAGCATGTTGTGCGTGCGCGGCTCAAAGGCCTTGTACTCGACCACGACCTTCTGCTGCGGGTTGTAGTCGGCCCATTCGGCCAGCCCTGCCACCAGGTCGTCCAGCCGCTTGCGGTGATTGGACTGGAAAGGATAGTCGTACCCATCCTGGGCCGGCCAGTACACCATGATCTCCGCCTCCATGCAGGCGGCGATGTCCACGGTGCGCTTGGCCAGGTCAATCGCCTGGCGGCGCAAGTTGGGGTCCGGGTTGCTGAACTGGCCGAACATCCAGCGTGGATCCACCCACAAATGCGGGCAGAACTGGACGATTTTCAGCCCCAGGTCATCCGCCAGGGCTTTCAGGGCTTTGTAGTTGTCGTCCGTGGCCTCGGTCGGATAGTGCATCTCCAGGCCAGCGGCCCCCTCGATGGAGGCAGCCAGTTTGAAGCGCTCTTCCATGGTCCTGTCTGGGCGATAGCCCTGCTTGACGAAGCGGTCGCTCGTCGCACCCATGTACCATACCCCAACCGAAACCTTCAAGTCTCGCATGATTCCCTCCTAGAGGACGGCTCGTAGTAATCCGTGTTCGTGACCAATCAGTCTCGCAATTCGTTGTACAGCGTGTAGCGGTCCCCCCGGTAGTAGAGGCGCAGAAACTCGACCGGGCTGTTCTGCTGGGAATAGGAGACCCGTTCGACGTACAGCAAGGCCGATTTGGGCTGGATAGACAGCAGGCCGGCCAGGTCACGCGGCGCCAGGACCGCCCGGATGACCTGGCTGGCACGCACCAGGCGGATACCGTAATCCCTTTCCAGCGCCTCGCGCAGCGGATTGGCCGCATAGTCACCCTGGAGCACGCCGGGACAGTAGCGGTGCACCAGGTAGGACTCTTCGACACTCATGGGCTGACCGTCCGCCAGGCGTAGACGCTTCAGATGAGCGAGTTCCTCGCCTGGCCCGATCTCCAGCCGCTCGGCAATGTCCGAAGGGGCCAGTATGAGACCGGAAGACAGAACCTGCGTGCCGGGTTGAATCCCGCGCTGGCGCATGTCCTCGGTGAAACTGATGATGCGGACCAGCCCCTGTTCGAGGGTGGGCTGGGCCACGAAGGTGCCCCGGCCCTGCTGCCGGTAGATCAGGCCCTCGTTGACCAGCATGTCGAGCACCTGGCGCACGGTGGTCCGGCTGACCTGGTAGCGCTCGATCAGTTCAGGCTCCGGCGGGAGCATGTCGCCAGGTCGCCACTCCCTGCGCACAATCTGTTCGCGCAGAATCTCGTACAATTGGTGATAGAGAGGCAATTTACTGTGACGATTGATTAGCCGCATCATGAGCTGAGCCTCACCTGGGACAGTCGCCCTCACCCCCGCCCCCTCTCCCGAAATCGGGAGAGGGGAGACCTCACCCCCGTCCCCTCTCCCCACATCGGGAGAGGGGAGACCTCACCCCTGTCCCCTCTCCCCACATCGGGAGAGGGGAGACCTCACCCCCGCCCCCTCTCCCGAAATCGGGAGAGGGGAGACCTCACCCCCGTCCCCTCTCCCGAAATCGGGAGGGGGGAGACCTCACCCCCGTCCCCTCTCCCCACATCGGGAGAGGGGAGACCTCACCCCCGCCCCCTCTCCCCACATCGGGAGAGGGGAGACCTCACCCCCGCCCCCTCTCCCCACATCGGGAGAGGGGAGACCTCGCACCCTGCCGCATGCGCCTATTCGGCGGGAACTCCTTCCCAGCCGCCCTTGGCGGCGGACTGGATGGCAGCGTCGAGCACCTGCTGGCAGCGCAGGCCATCGTAGAAATCGGGATAGACGTTCTCGCCCTTGTCAATCGCCAGCAGGAGATCGCGCACCTCGTGGATGAAGGTGTGCTCCCAGCCGATGATGTGTCCGGGTGGCCACCACGCGCTGACGAAGGGATGGCTCGACTCTGTGACCATGATGGTGCGAAAGCCCTGTGCGTTCCGCTCGTCTGCCCTGGAGTAGAACTCTAGCTCGTTCAACCGCTCCAGGTTGAAGATGAGCGCCCCCTCGCTGCCAAAGATCTCCAGGCGCAGGTAGTTCTTGCGGCCGGTGGCGAAACGGGTCGCCAGAAAAGAGCCCAGGGCGCCATTGCGGAAGCGCGCGATAAAGTACAGGGCATCGTCGGCCGTGACCGCGCCCTTGCCTGACCCATCGGCGAGCGGGCGCTCCTTGACAAAGATCTCCTTGGCCCCGCTCACTGCCTCGACCTCGCCCACCAAGTAGCGGGCCAGGTCCACGGTGTGGGCGTTCATGTCGCCGTGCGCGCCAGAGCCCCCTTCCTTGGTGTCGTGTCGCCACACGATGGGAGAGTTCGGGTCCACCAGCCAGTCCTGGTAGTAGACCGCGTTAAAGTGCCGGATGGTGCCGATCTTGCCCTCGTCAATCAGTTGCCTGGCCAACATGATGGCCGGCACACGGCGGTAGTTGAAGGCGACCATGTGGCGCACATCCGCCTCACGGGCCGCGTCGAGCATGCGGCGGGCTTCTTTAGCGTTCATGGCGATTGGCTTTTCGCACAAGACGTGCTTGCCCGCCCTGGCCGCGGCGACGGCGATGGGCATGTGGGTCACGTTGGAGGTGCAAATGTCCACCAGGTCTACGTCGTCACGGGCGACCATGCGCTCCCACGAGGTCTCGGTGGTCTGCCAGTCAAAGCGCCTGGCAAACGTCTCCAATTCGGCAGCGTTCCGTCCACACGCCGCGCGCAGGACAGGCATCACAGGCAAATCGAAGAAGTGAGACACATCCATGAACGCATTAGAGTGCGCCCGCCCCATGAACTTGGTGCCAACTATTCCGATGTTTATCGTCTCGCTCATATGTACCTCCTGGATCTTGCCAAACTGTGACGATAGTGGATGTGCATCAGCGCCTCCCCGAAAGGCGGTGGCTGCGCTCTCAGGCAGGCGTGTTGTACAGATGGCAGCGCGCCCAATGGCTGGCGTCAATGGACGCCTTTTCAGGCGTGGTCAGCCTGCAGACGTCCATCACTCTGGGGCAGCGGTCAGCGAAGAGGCAGCCCGGCGGAGGATCAATCAGTGAGACGACTTCACCACGCGCCTCCAGCCTCTTCCGGACAATACCCGAGTGAGGGTCTGGCACAGCCGACAACAGGAGCCGGGTGTAGGGATGGGCAGGATTCTGAACCAGTTCCTGGCTCTCCGCGCCTTCGACCATATGGCCTGCATACATCACAATGATCTCATTGCCGATATACCGGGCGCTGGCAAGATCGTGCGTGATGTAAAGGTAACCGATACCCCTCTCCTCCCTCAGGCGTTCGATCAGGTTCAGCACTCCCATGCGGATGGAAACATCCAACATGGAGATAGGCTCATCCGCCAGAATGATCTCGGGGTCAACTGCCAGGGCACGGGCAATAGCGACACGTTGACGCTGCCCACCCGAAAGCTGGTGAGGGTACTGGTCGGCGATCTCCTCGACAGGGACCAAGCCGACAGTAGCCAGCAACTCAAATACCTGGTCCTGGATTTCCTGGCGGCCTCCAGCCTTCTTATGAATCACCAACGGACGCGCGAGATGATGGCCGACCGTCTGGGTCGGGTTGAGCGAGCTAAATGGATCCTGGAAAATCATCTGCACATGCGCGCGATACGCTAACGAGGCCTGGCGCGGCTCGGTCTTCAAGACATTCTGGCCCTCGAATAGAATCTCACCGCGCGTGGCCGGCATCAGCCGGGCAATCAGCCGCGCCGTGGTCGTCTTGCCGCTGCCCGATTCACCCACCAGTGCCAGGACATGACCGCGCCGGACAGACAGGGATACATCCTCCACCGCGTGCAGGTATTTGCGCGAAGTGATCCCACCGGCCCGAAAATACTTGGCCAGGTGCCGGGTCTCGAGCAGAATCTCTCCCGTTTCAGGAGTTCTCTTCAGGTTCATATCCGAATCCATGTCGATCCTACATCAATGGCCGCCCAAGTTATTCACACCAGGTGGCAAGCGACGAAATGCCCCGGAGATACCTGCTCATAGGCAGGCTTACTGACCTTGCAGCGTGGTTGAACCAATGAGCAACGCAAATGGAAGCGGCAGCCAGGCGGCGGGAATACCAGGTCAGGGGGTGTGCCCGGAATGCCTGTCAGCCTCTCCCTTGCGCCAGTCAGAGCAGGAAATGAGCTCATCAAGCCCTGGGTATAAGGATGCAGCGGATAGGTGAAAAGGCTGCGGGAGGGCGCCAGTTCGACAATCTCTCCGGCATACATAATCCCAATCCGGTCTGATATTTCAACCAGAAGTGATAGGTCGTGTGTGATGAACATGACCGAAAAGCCGAACCTTTCCTTCAGGTCTTGGGTTTCCTGGATAATCTGCTGTTGGACCACCACGTCAACGGCTGTGGTCGGTTCATCCATGATGATCATCTTGGGATTCAGGGCAAGGGCGATGGCAATCACCACTCGCTGGCGCATGCCCCCAGAGAGCTGGTGGGGATAATCCATTAGCCGCTTCTGCCCAATCCCAACCAGGTCAAGCAGTTCCGAGGCACGTTGGATAGCATCGGCGCGGCTTAGTTTCGAGTGGACCTCAATGACATCCGTGATCTGATCGCGGATCCTCATCACCGGATTGAGAGCATTCATTGCGCTCTGGAAGACCAGCGAAATGCCCTGCCAGCGGAAACGCTCCAACTCTGTCAGATCCATGGACAGGACATCCTGGTTTTCAAACCAGATTTCTCCCCCAGTGATCACTGCTGGCGGGTGGAGCACGCGCAGGATGGCCTGGGCGATGGTAGATTTGCCACATCCCGATTCACCGGCCAAACCAATGAATTCGCCTGACCCGATATCAATCGTCACCCCGTCCACAGCGTGGACAGGACCACGCGGGGTGGAGTATTCAACACAGAGACCTTTCAGTCTCAGGAGGGGATTATTGAATGCTCCGAACAACTGGGGTTGGTTGTCCAGGTCCGGCGATAGATCTAAGCCCATGTTTCGACCCCATTTCCTTTCTCAAGCGAGGGTTGGATACCTCATCCAAAGCGAAATTCGTCAATGTCAGGGCAAAACCGATCAAAGCCACACACAAACCTGCTGGCAGAAATTGCCACCATGCTCCTCTGGGTAAGGCGGAGGTGGCGCGCGCCCAGTAAAGAATCGAGCCCCAGCTTACACTACTAATGTTCCCCAGACCAAGGAATTCCAGCCCAACTTCTGCGCCGATTGCATACATAGTGGAACCGATGACGTTTGCGACGACCAGGGAGATCATATTGGGAAGGATGTCGAAGAATATGATGTGCAGATGGCTCTCACCGCTAACGAGGGCAGCAGCGACAAAGTCCTTTTCGCGCAGCGACAAGGTCTGGGCGCGCAGGACGCGCGCTCCCCAAGGCCAACCGGAGATGCTCAGCACCACGATGATGGAAAGCGGGCCAGAGGGCAAGTAGGCGGCCATCACGATCGCCAGGCACAAACCCGGTATCACCAGGAACACGTTCGTCAGGACGGACAAAACGTCAGATAACAGGCCACGCGCATAACCAGTGATCATGCCGATAGCCACGCTGAGGAAGGTTATCACCAAGCCAGTAGTAAAGCCAATACCCAGCGACATGCGCGCCCCCCAGATCAACTGAGCATATCCTTCCTGCCCCAAGGACATCGTCCCGAGGATGTGCTTTGCGGAGGGCGGGAGATTGCCCTCATCCACGAAATAGTTCGGGTTTCCGGGGGCAAGCACAGGGGACAAGAGCGCCAGGATGATGAAAAAGAGAATAATCCCAATACCCAGATCGGCTCGCCAGTCTCTTAGTAATCTGGAAATCCAGAGAGTCCGCTTGACGCGCAATGGTTTGTCTTGGGTAAGCATTCCACTTTCTGGCACGTAATTCCTCCCCTGCACACTGCCTAATCGGCCCGCACGCGCGGATCAAGACGTACATATAGGAGATCAACGAGGAGATTTGCGGTAAGGACGGCCAGGGTGATCATCAAGAACAGACCCTGCAATAGGGGGTAGTCCTGGCTCGTGACAGCCTGGAACAGGAGAAAACCGAGGCCCGGGTAGGTGAAAACGACCTCAGTCAGAAGAGCACCGCTGATCACGAATCCAAGCGCAATACCAAAGGACGTGAAATTGGGGAGCATGGCGTTACGAGCCGCATAGCGGAACATGATGCGGTTTTGCGGTAGCCCTTTGGCTTCAGCCATCGTGACGTAATCTTCATCCAAAGTAGTGATCATCGTGTTGCGCATGCTCAACATCCAGCCGCCTACCGAGACGATCACAATGGTGCAAGCCGGCAGGAATAGATGCTCAACGACACTGCCAAGGAACTTGAAGTTCCAGCCAGGCTGAAGATCATAGGCATAGGCGTGTCCCCACGGAAGCCACCCCAGGTTGACACTGAAAACGAGCAGTACCAGCATAGCAAACCAGAAATACGGGAATGAACTGATAAACATCAACAAGGGGGTCATGAAACTATCCAGTTTGCCGCTATGCCGCCAGGAAGCAAGGATGCCCAATAGCGTGCCGAGTGCGAACGCAACCACCAGGACAACAGAGTTCATGAGCAGTGTCCAGGCCAGGCCAGTGGAGATTACCATGCTGACAGGCGCCGGAAACCTATAGATCGAAATGCCAAAATCGAAGCGGAGGGCGTGTGAAAGGTAAGTAACGTACTGGTTCCACAACGAACCTTCGACGAAGCCAAAGGCTATCTTCATCGCCTGCAGGGTTTGTGGGGGTAGACGTCCTTGAAAGCGTCCAAACATGATCGTGGCAGGGTCGCCTGGCATCAGGCGGGGCAGGAAGAAATTGAGCGAAATGGAGACAAAGAAAGTCAGCAAGTAGAACCCCAGACGACGCAAGATGTAGCGCATGGCATCTGTCCTTTGTCCTATGTGCTTTTACCGAGTTGCGCAGGTGAGACTCGGAGAGTTTCAGGTTTGGCTGGGGCTCCTCCGAAGAGCAGCCCCAGCGAAGCCTGTTTACGAACAATCGCATTACTGTATGGGTTTCAGGTTGACCATGAGCAGCAAAGTCTGCGGGTTGCTGTAGGTAGCAAAGGCTGCATACGGATCATCAGGATCAGGCCAACCCTCAAACCGGGCAGTGTTGTACTCAACCAGGTCGCATTGGTTATAGATTGGTATGGCTGGTAATTCATCCACAAACAACCGCTCGAGCTGATGGACGATGTCCATCTGCTTGGCAGGGTCGGGCTCGGCAGCCAGTTTCGCCAGCAATTCATCAGCCGCTGCGCTGGCATAGCGATGCCAGTTCTCGGACGAGCTTTCGCCGATCGGATTGAAGGTCTGGCTGGACATCAGCCCGCGGTAGGTCTCGTATGGGGTCGAACCGGTGGCGCTCCAGCCTACGGCGATGTCAAAGTCACCCTTGAACACCTTGTCAAACCAGGCACCTGCTTCGAAGGCGCGAGCCTGGGCATTGATGCCGACCGCCTGCAAGTTCTGGGCGACAATCTCACTGATTGCAGCATAGTCACTCCAACCAGCGTTATCGGCATAGACCTCGATCGGTGTGCCATCTGGCAGGCGGCGGAAGCCATCGGGTCCCTTGGCGAGGCCAGCGGCATCGAGCATCTCGTTGGCTTTATCAATATTGAGGGATACCAGTTCGGCATTGTCTTGCACGATCGCGGTATCCTTCCAGCGGTCGAAACTCGTAGTCAGGCCCGTGGCATCAGCCTTGATTGAGACGTCGAAAAGCGCAGAGTGGATCATGAGATCGCGATCCAGAGCCATGCTGAGCGCCTTGCGCACATTGACATCGTCGAAGGGTTTCCGGGTGGTGTTCAGGTAAATGAAGGTAGCATTCCCCGTGCACATCCTGGCCACTTTGTTGTGTTCGGGATCCTTGGCCACATACACATTCTGGTAGTCCGGGATGAATCCGGAGGTCCATTCAATCTCCCCTGCGCTCAAAGCCGCGTACATGCCTTCGTCACCCATGATCACAACCCGGTAGCCCTGGAACATTGGCTTGCCTTCCTGCCAGTAGTAGGGGTTCCTCTCGATCTGGTAGGTCTGCGGCTGGAAGTTGGTCACCTCGGTGAGGGGACCGGTGCCGACGGGGTTCTCATTCATGAACTGGACGGGATCGGCGATATCTTTCCAGATATGCTGGGGCACGATGGATGTCTGGCCCAGATTCAGCAGGCCCGGGATGAAGGCTGTCTTGAAGGTGAATTCGACCGTGCTGTCATCCAGAGCCGTGACGCCATCCAGGTTGGCCCAAACACCACCCATGTCAAGAGCCGGGAAGGTCTTGAGCAGCTCGAAGGTGAACACTACATCATCAACGGTCATAGGTTCGCCATCCGACCACTTGACATTGGGGCGAATCTTGAAGGTCAGTTTGGTGGCGTCCTCATTGTAGGTGTACTCGGTGGCCAACCAGGGGACGAACTCGCTCCTGGGCTGCGAGTAGACGATGAGGGGCTCGTAGATAGAGATCCCCGTGCCCTCCAGATGGCCTGGGATGAATGGGTTGAAGTTGCGGACGATCTGACCACCGCCCGGCTCTGCCTTCACAATCAAGATAGCAGGTGAGACGGTCGGCTCAACGGCTGAGGGCGTAGCAGGAGCGGCACACGCCACGAGCAGCGACAACGCGACGGCGAGCATCAGGGTGCTAAAGGGAATGACCCTGCGACGCCTGTTCAGTAGCGAGGACATTTCAACTCTCCTTTCATGCTTGCTGAAACGATACGCCAACGGAATTCCTGTACGTACGCCTGATTGTCAGATAGAGTTTCTCTTTCTTGTCACCTCCCTTTCGCGGGCTTGCGCGGGGTGCGCAAGCGAAGACCAGAAGACCTAATGACGTACCAACGTTATAACGTTTCTACATTATACTGATAATTCGACGTATGTCAAGCGATTGGTGGCTGCGTCCACGTTTTGCCTGCACAAACGGAAAGCCCCGGCCTACATGGACCGGGGCTTGCGCGTATGTCAAGAAACCAGGTTCTGTTGCTTCGGGCGAAGGCGAAGCGCCTTCGCTTATGAAAAACCTGGTTTCTGCATCTCAGGTTCACTCGTAGCGCAGGGCGCGCACGATTTCCAGGCGGGCGGCCTGGCGCGCCGGGAGCAGCGCCGCCAGCACACCGAAGAGCAGGCCGATGGCAATGGCTGCCAGCAACCCAGCGAAGGGGAAGGAATAGGTAAACGGGAATCCAGCCACGCCCATCCCCAACACCATCACGTAGCCCAGGTAGAGCCCCGCCAGCAAGCCAAAAGCGGTCCCGACCGCCGCCAGCAGCAACGCCTCGGACAGCACGGTCCGGCGGATCTGCTTGCGCGTCGCGCCGACGGCGCGCAGCATGCCGATTTCGCGCGTACGCTCGATCACGCCGATGGCCAGGGTGTTGAGCAGCGCAATCAGGGAAGGGAAGGCCAGCACGCCGACGAAGAGGTAGAAGAAGATGAAGACGCCGTCAAAGAGTTGCTTGTTCTGCTCGTAATAGGCCTTGCCCGAGACGAGTTTGAACTGCGGGTAGTCGGCCGCGATGGCCTCGAGGCGTGACTCGACCAGTTGCGGGTCGGCGCCCGGCGCCAGGTTCAATTGAATGAAGACGTCCTCGGTTTTGTCAAAGTCGGCACGGAGGTTGGCCTGTGAGATGTAGGCGGTCATGATCTTGGCGTTGAGATAGTCGCCCGCAATGGCCGCAATGCGATAGACCTGCCGGCCGCGAGGGGTGGATAGCCGCACGGTGTCTCCTACCTCGAGCCCGGACTGGGCGGCGAACGGGCCGTTGGCAATCAACGTGCGCCCCTCGGCCAGTGCGGCGTAGGCGGTGCGGGCGTCGCCAGCCGTGAAGTTCAGGGCGGCCACCTGCGGGAAGACGGCCGGATCAATGCCGAGCAGCGAGACGGGTTTCCCATCTGCCGTGGCAGCCGCAAAGCGCATGGTGCTGACGGGGCCGACGCCCGGCACAGCGCGCAGCCGGTCGGCCAGTTCGGGCCTGGCTCCAACGTCGCTGGCCCATACACCCACCGAAGGGGGCATCAGCATATAGTCACTGCCCAAGCTCTTTTGCAGAATGGTGAGGAAGGTACCGGTGAGGCTGGTCGCTATGCCGCCGATGGCGACGATGATGGCCAGCCCGATCATGGTTGCGCTGGCGGTGATGGCAGCGCGCGAGGGCTGGCGCGTCAGGTTGCCCTGCGCCAGCGCGCCCGTCCCATCGCGAGCAAAGGCCAGGGCAATCAGGCCACCGAACACGGAAGCGATGGGCTTGACCAGCACAGGTGCGACGAGCACCAAGCCGACCAGGAACAGCAGCCCTCCCAGGGCCGTGGCCTCCAGGCTTCCGGACAACAGGCCGGCGATGGCCAGCACGATCAGGATGACGCCGACGATCGCGCCAACACTCATGGCGCGCCGCAGGACCTGGGCAACGGTAGGGCGCAGGGCCTCGAGTGGGGTGACCCGGCTGGCGCTCAAAGCCGGCAGCAAGCCGGCCAGGAGGGTGACGCCTATGCCCAGTACGATCGTCGTCACCACCAGGGCCGGGCTGACCACCGGTGCACCAAGCTCGACGTGCAGGAACTGGCCCATCAGGGGCCCCATCAGGGCCGTGACGCCCACGCCCATCAGGTAGCCCAGGGCCATGCCGACAGCCGTGCCCACCACGCCCTGCAATAACCCTTCGGCGAGGATCAGCCCGATGATGGTGCGGCGGCTGGCTCCCACGGCCCTCAACATGCCGATGTCGTGACGGCGCTCAGCGACGACCGTGCGGAAAGTGTTGAAGATGATAAAGCCGCCCATACACAGGGCGAGAAAACCGAACAGGCTGAACATCTGCTGGCCCATGCGGAGGCTGGCGAACAGTTCTGTCCCGCTCGTCAGCGCGCCCATGTTGTAATCGTCGCCCAATTGGGCCTCGATGGCGGCCAGGATGGCCTCGCGCCGGGCGGGGTCGAGCGTGTCCAGGTTGGCTTCGATGGTGTTGATGCGCTTGGGCAGGTCGAGCAGTTTCTGCACTTCGGACAGCGGGACGAGTATCTCTTCGTTGCCGGGCAGCGTGCGCTCCGGGAGAAGCCCCACGATGGTGAACGGGACGACGCCCTCGGAGGTGGGCAGGGGCAGCCTGTCCCCCAGTTTCAGGTCCAGGCTATCGGCCAGGCTGGTCGTGATGACGGCGTCCGCGGTATCGGAGGAGCGCAGGAAGCGGCCCTCTTTGACCGGATAGTTGCGAAGGGTCTGGGCCAAGCGAGGCTCAATGCCAACCAGCGATACGGCCGTGACCTGGATGCCATGGCCGAAGAAGCCATCGGGCACGTTGAGGGTGCGCCTGAGCGAACCAGAGGCGGCGCGCACGCCCTCAGTGAGCCTGATCTTGTTCAGCACGGTGCGCGAGAAGGCCTCCCCGGTCTCGTGGGTGATGGTGAGGTCCACCTGGCCGGAGGCAGCCAGCATGTTGACCTGGAAGGCCTGCAGCATGGTCGGCAGCATGATGTTCATGCCAAAGATCACCAACGCGCCGATCACAATGGCGAGCGTGGTGAGAAATGTCCTGAGTTTGCGCCCCCACAAATAGCGGGCGGCCAGCGTCAGTTGAAGGTTCACCCCAGCCCCTCCATATACAAGAACGTCAAGCCGGCGCCCGGAGCGGGTCTGCTACACGGGCCTCACCGGCAGTGCGCTGCGGCTGCGAGCGGGTCTCGTCCACGATGCGGCCGTCCCTGAGAAAAACGATGCGGTCGGCATAGGCAGCGATGTGCCGGTCGTGGGTGACCATGACGACCGAGCGGCCCCACTCGTCCACGACCTGGCGCAGCAGCGCGGCAATCTCGTCCGAGGCGTGCGAATCCAGGTTACCGGTCGGTTCGTCGGCCAGGACCAGGGCCGGCTCGGCCACGAGGGCGCGGGCGATGGCCACGCGCTGCTGCTGGCCCCCGGAGAGTTGATCGGGCCGGCTGGCCAGGCGGTCGCCCAACCCCACTTTGAGCAGCCAATCGCGAGACCTGGCCTTGGCTGCCTTGCCGTTTACGCCATCGAGGACGAGCGGCAGGGCGACGTTTTCGGTCGCGTTGAGCACCGGGATGAGGTTGTAGAACTGGAAGATGAAGCCGATCTTGCGACGGCGCAGTTCGGTGAGGGCGGCGTCCGGCAGGTCGGCCAGGGCCTTGCCACCGACCATAACACGCCCTTCGGTCGGGCGGTCCAACCCACCGACCAGGTGCAAGAGGGTAGACTTGCCACAGCCACTGGGCCCCATGACGGCGACCAATTCGCCGGCGTCTACGTTGAGGTTGACGTGGTCCAGGGCGACCACAGCGGTGTCCCCGGTGCCATATACCTTGGTGAGGTTTTCGGTCTGAACCAACGACATATAGAAGCCCTCCGCATGAGCGAAAAGGGCCAGCATGCGATCCATAATCCTGCTGACCCACGCTGGCGTGTCTGTGCCAACTTCGGATGCACCAGTCTGGCGGCAACCACTATTGAACACTCGAACGGGTTGCAGCATATCACAATCTGGACGTGGTGTCAAGAACACGGGCGGGGTGGTTTGGATCGCGAGAGGCACGAAAACTCGCGAAAAACGCGAAAGCGGCGGCCGCTATCGGCGCTTCGGCACGCAAGGACCGGACGGACAGCCGAGCAGTGTTGCGCCGTAACGTCGAGGCCGGAGAACTTGCCTGATTCAGAAGAATACAGTAAAATACATAGAGTACGTAAACCGATCACGCCTGTTATGGAGGTGTCCGATGTACCAAATGGAAACGATCAGCAAGACCGACCTGGCCCGCCGCACCCACCAGGTGGTAGACCGCGTCCGCCGGGGTGAACCGATTATCGTGGAGAGTTATGGTCAGGAACAGGCAGTCGTGATGGACGCGGTGGACTATCGCGTCCTGCGTGCTGTAGGAGCCTACTATGGCCTGCCCTCTCACCCTGCCCCGGCCAACGATCCCACCCTGGAGCCACTGGGGCTAAGTGAGAGGGAAGTGGAGCAGGTTGTTCGTGAAGCCGGCGGTATGCTGCAGGCCCGTTGGAATCGGGTGATCGCAGCCTATATGGATGGCCACATCAATGCAGGGCGGGCAGCGACGCTACTGGGCCTTTCCATCTATGAACTGGACGAGAGTTTCCGCCGCCTGGAGGTGCCACGCCGGATCGGGCCAGAGACGAAGGAAGAAGCACAGGCTGAGGCAGACGTAGCACCTACCATGCTCCCACGTTAAGGAGGACAGTCCGTGATTCTGTGCATTGCCAGAAGCCCTTCCCAAAAGCACGCACCGCACAGCGCCGGCCGTTTGCGCGCGCAGTCAGGATAAGGTACAATCATCGCCGAATCTTTGCTGAGGAGGGACAACCATGGGCTCAGAGTCAATTGAGAACCGTACGTATCGTCGGATCGTGAACGCCTGGTGCCTGTACGACTGGGGCAGTTCCGCCTTCTCCACCACGATCGAGGCGGCCGTGCTGCCCGTCTATTTCGAGCAGGTCGTCGCCGCCAGCCTGCCCGGCAACACTGCCACGGTCTACTGGGGCTACACCAATGCCGTGGCGCTGCTGCTGGCGGCGGTGCTGGCGCCCATCCTGGGCAGCATCGCCGATTATACGGGGGGCAAGAAGCGCTTCCTGGCCATCTTCGCCGGGATCGGGATCGTGGCGACGGCGCTGATGGTGCTCATCAACACCGGGGCCTGGCTGCTGGCGCTGGTGCTGTTCTCGTTCGGCTCCATCGGCCTGGGAGCTTCGTACGTGTTCTACGACGCGCTCCTGCCGCACGTGGCCCGTTCCAAGGACATTGATTACGTTTCCTCCAAGGGCTACGCGCTGGGCTACCTGGGCGGCGGCATCCTCCTGGCGGTCAACATCGCCATGATCCAGGTCATCTGGGCCGGCTCGACGTTGGGGCCGCGCCTGTCGTTCGTGACCGTGGCCATCTGGTGGGCCATCTTTACCATCCCGCTCCTGCGCCGGGTGCCGGAGCCGGCCGCCAACACTGCCGGCATCGGCGAGGGAGTCAGCCCGGTGGCAGCGGGCTTCCGCCGCATCGGCCAGACCTTCCGCGAGATCCGCAAGTACCGCCAATTGTTCTTCTTCCTGCTGGCCTTCTGGCTGTACAACGACGGCATCGGCACGATCATCAAGATGGCCACGATCTACGGCTCAGAGATCGGCATCGGCATGATTGACCTGATCGGGGCGCTGTTGCTGACGCAGTTCGTGGGCATCCCGTTCTCGCTGCTATTCGGCAAGTTCAGCGGGCGGCTCGGCACCAAGCGCTCGATCATGGTGGGGCTGGGGTGGTACGCGCTGATCACCATCGCCGGGTATTTCATGAGCCGGGCCTGGCACTTTTGGGCGCTGGCCTTTGCAGTGGGGATGGTGCAGGGGGGGACGCAGGCGCTTAGCCGCAGCCTGTTCGGGCGGATGGCGCCGAAAGCACGCAGCGCCGAGTTCTTTGGTTTCTACGACATCTCCAGCAAGTTTGCCGGGATCGCCGGGCCGGCGCTGTTTGCGGTGGTGGGGCAGTTGACGGGGTCGAGCCGGCTGGGCATCATCGCGCTGATCATCTTCTTCATCGGCGGGATCGCCCTGCTGACGCGGGTGGACGAGAAGGAGGGCATCCAGGTGGCGGAGGAGGAGAACCGGGCGGCGGGGATGGCGTAAGGCCGGGCGCGCTGTCATCGGAGCTGTCAACGGATTTGGGGAACGGATTGAACGGAGTAGGAGGTAGAGGCCACGACAATCACAGAGGTTCTCACAAGCGTACGATACGTGACGGACGTTGAGGGAAGGAAGACGGACGTACTGGTCCCGCTGGCCGCCTGGGAAGCGCTATTGGCATATTGGAAGAGGCTGGTGGAATTGCTGGAGGATCAGGAAGATCGGGCCATTCTCCAGGAGTGGCTGGAGAAACGAGCGACTGGAGAGGCGAAGACGATCTCGCTGGATGTCTTGGAACAGGAGCTCGTAGGTGAAGCGCCGGCGTTCGCTGAGGACCAGGCGTGGTTCTGGACAGAGGAGTGGCAAGCCGGCGAGCGTGAGGCGGAAGCAGACCTGGCCGCTGGTCGCTATGAGACTTTCGACACGATGGAAGAGATGATTGACGACATGTGCATATTCCGGAACATTGGCCCGCACGCGATTGCTGAATGTGAACCATAGAAGCATGGGGGAGAACCTGACACACTCAATCAGGAGGTTTGGTTATGTCAGGTAAAACTTGGGTACGGGACCCGGACTCGGGTGGGGTCACGATTTCCGAGGCAGTCAAGCGCCGCACGGAGCAGCGCATCCGGCGCTACGCCGAGGAGCACTTGGCCGGAAGATACACGCGCCTGGAGGTGCGCTTCCGAGGGCAGTTCTGCTACGTGGACGCCTACACGGAGCCGGAGGACTTGCCCGGCTGGCCCCCGCCTGACTGGCCGGAGACCCGTGAGGAGCACCTGGAGCGGATGCGCAACACGCCCACGCACCTGTGCCGCCTGCGCTACTATGGCAACGAGGAACGCTGGGGCTTTGCATTCTACACGTATAGCAACGACAAGTATGAGCTGTCCATCTTCCCGTCAGGTGACTTTTTCGGCACGCCGGAGGAGGCATTCGCCACGGCTGCACAGGCCTATCTGACGTGACAGGGGGGAGGGAAGGGAGGGAAGAGAGGGAGGGCCTCTGACGCCCCCGGGGACGGGGGCTGGGAGCAGGGTAGTGTCGGTACTCCGCAGGGTAGGAGGCCCGGCTTCAGCCGGAAACCCCCGCTGAAGCGGGGCGTCCGTCGGGAAAACCCTGCTCAAGCGGGGCATCCGCAGTGTCGGATAGATGCTGCCAGGCGAACGAGAAAGGCTAGCCGGTTCACGAATGGGACTACCAAAGAATTACCTGATAGACATGGATGGGGTGCTCGTCAGCGGGCGCACGATCATCGCGGGCGCAGAGCGCTTCATCGAGCGGCTCAAGGCGCGGGGGGCGGCATACCTGGTGCTGACGAACAACTCGCTCTACACGCCGGGGGACCTGGCACACCGGTTGCAGACGATCGGCCTCGACGTGCCGCCCGAGCGCATCTTCACCTCGGGCCTGGCCACCGCGCGTTTTCTGCAGTCGCAGAAACCGGGTGGTACGGCTTTCGTGATCGGTGAGAGCGGGCTGACGGAGGCCATCCATGGCATCGGCTACATCATCACCGACCTTAGCCCCGATTACGTCGTGTTGGGCGAGACCAACTCTTACAACCGGGAACTGATTACCAAGGCGGCACGGTTGGTGGCGGGCGGAGCGCATTTCATCGCCACCAACCCCGACCCATCGGGGCCGGGGGAGGGCGGGTTAGTACCGGCGTGTGGCGCGATGGCGGCGCTCATCGAGAAGGCCAGCGGCACGAGCCCGTTTTTCGTCGGCAAGCCGAACCCACTGATGATGCGCACGGCGCTCAACTACCTGGACGTCCACTCGGAGGACACGGTCATGGTCGGCGACCGCATGGACACCGACATCGTGTCCGGCGTGGAGAGCGGGATGGAGACGATCCTGGTGCTCAGCGGCGTCACGCGACGCGAGGCCGTGGCGCGTTACCCGTACCAGCCGACGCGGATTGTGGAGTCGGTGGCCGAGATCGAACCGTGAAACGTGAAACGTGAGGAGTAATGCGTAATCCGTAATGCGTAAGTGGGGAATGACGAGATACGGAACACGAAATACGGAACACGCAACACGGAACACGAAGCACGAGTTCAGGCAGCCTCATTCAGCGGCAGTTGTACGACGAAGCGGCTGCCTGGGCATTCCTCTTCGTCGTAGCCGGGACTTTCGGCCCAGATGCGGCCACCGTGCGCCAGCACTCCCCCGCGGGCGATGGCCAGCCCCAGTCCCGGCCCGCCCCCCTTGAAGGAGGTCGTCCCCGAGGAGTGGAGGGCCGGCTCGCCGGTGCGGTAGAATTTCTCAAAGATCAGTTCCAGGTCCTGCGGCGCGATGCCGATGCCGGTATCTCGTACGGCCACTTCGACGCACCGGCCCAGGCCGGGCACGTTCACCGTCCGGCCGCTCACGGTGATCCGTCCGCCGTCGGGCGTGTACTTGATGCCGTTGTTCACCAGGTGGTAAAACACCTTGTACAGAAGGTCTGGGTCGCCCCAACAGAGCGGCAGGCCTCGAATCCCCACCTGTTCCAACGTCAAGCGGCGTTCCTCCAACGCCCGCCTGAACTCTAGCACGACGCCGTCCATGATGACGGGGATGCTCACCGGCGTGGGCTGAATCTGGAGCCCACCGGTCATCACCCGCGAAACGTCCAGGATACTATTGAACACGCGATGGAGCCGGGCCGTGCCTGCCACCACCCCCTCCACCAACGTGCGCAGTTCGGCACTGGCCTGCACCAGCGGGTTGTCCCGCATCATCTGCGTATATCCCAGCAGGGCCGCCACGGGGGTGCGCAGTTCGTGCGCCGACAGGCGGATGAAATCGGACTTGGTCTGGTCCAGCCGCTTCAGTTGCCAGAGCGCGCGGGTCAGTTCCTCGTTGGCCCGGCGCAACTCGGCGATGGCCTGCTGGTCGGCATCCCGCAGGCGCGCGCTCATGCGCACCAGGATGCGGATACCCAGGGAGGGGCTGCGCCCCAGGATGACCAGGAAGGGATCCCGGCTGATCTCCAGCACGGTCGTCGGCTCGGCAGCGCGCACGGTGGCGGTGCGGATGCCTTCCTGCAAGATGGCCATCTCGCCGACGAACTCGCCTGGTCCCAGGCTGTGCAGAAAGCGTTCGCTGGCATCGTCCAGCCGCTTGATGATGTCCACACGCCCCTGGACGATGATGTAGACTACGTTTCCCGGCTCTCCCTCGGAGCAGATGGCAGCGCCGGCCGGGAAGGAGTGGATGACCCCCGCCTGAGCCATGACGTCCAGGTCCTCTTCCGCCAGGCCCAAGAGGAGCGGGCGAAGGAATTCTTTGATATCTACCTGCAGGGGCGTGCTTGGTTCCATGGCAGATGCGATCTACTTGCTCCCGGGGTTTGCCCAGTGCCATAAGTTAACCTCCAGTATAGCCTAAGCCGCGCAGAAGTCAACCCGGTTAGCGTATCACGCTCAGTTGTGTCCTGCTGCCGTTGCGATATAATCGGGGCCTGTCGCC
>Ga0315289_10005435_pt1 | contig 18819 bp, 16 predicted proteins | sample YL17G11_40_MG_FD_203452 | JGI IMG/M metagenome (GOLD analysis project Ga0315289, IMG submission 203452) | Sediment microbial communities from Yellowstone Lake, YNP, Wyoming, USA - YL17G11_40 | ecosystem: Environmental > Aquatic > Freshwater > Lake > Sediment | place: USA: Wyoming | collected...
CCTGGGGCTACGTGCTGGGAGCGATGATGATAGAGAGTTGACAAGCGGCCGATTTTCTGTTATACTTTAGGAAAGCGCTTGCGCAAGCGCTTGCCTTCATCCGTTTAGGGTTGGAATTACAGAGGAGTCGAACCGTATGCCGCCGACGCCGTGGCCCGACTTGCCGCCCGATCCGAGCCTGTTTCGTCACCCCCCACGGGAGTATGGTATCTTGCCCTTCTGGTTTCTGAACGGAGAACTCGACCCTGACGAGATGCGCTTCCAACTCCGGGAATTCCGCGATAAGGGTTTCCCGGGCGTCATCCTGCACGGGCGGTACGGCCTGGAAATGCCCTACCTCGGCCCCCAGTACCTGGAGCGCGTCCACTTCGCCGTCGAAGAGGCTGCCCGCCTGGGCCTCACGACGTGGATTTACGACGAAATGAACTGGCCGAGCGGCACGGCCGACAAGCGCGTGCTAAGCCTGCGGCCCGACCTGGCCCAGCGCTACCTCGAATGCGTCAGTCTCACCATACGCGGCCCCTGGTTCACCTACCTGACCGGCGCCGACAGCCGTTACCTGGACTTTGAGCGCTCCACCCCGGTGGCGGCCTTTGCGCTGGGGAGCAACGGCCAGGTGATTGACTTGACGCCCAATCTCTCCTTCACCAACGTCATCCCGTGGGAGGCACCGCCGGGCAGTTGGCGCCTCACGTACATCGTGGAGAAAGAAGCCGATTACTACATTGACGCGCTGAACCCCGAAGCAACCGCCGAGTTCCTGCGCATCGGGTACGAGCCATACACCTCGGCTATCGGCGACCAGATGTCATCGGACACACTTGGGTTCTACACCGACGAACCGGCGATGCACTATTTCCTGACCGGCGGCGACAACGCCATCGTGCCGTGGACGAAGGACATGTTCCGGCGCTTCCAGGTGCGCAACGGGTACAACTTGCGTCCCCGTTTGCCCGACCTCTTCTTCGACGTCAGTCCCGACAGCGCCCAGGTGCGCTACGACTTTTACAACACGCTGACCGATTTCTACAGCGAGGCCTACTATCGCCAGATCCACGCCTGGTGCCAGGAACACCGTGTGTTGTTCACCGGTCACCTGCTCTACGAAGAGATGCTGCGCCAGATGGTGCGGGTGGAGGGCAACCTCTTCAAGCACTACGTCCACATGGACGTGCCGGGCGTGGATCACCTCTACCCGTTCATCGGCAACCGGGACCGCCCGAACGAGCACGTGGCGATGAAAGTAGGAAGTTCCGCCGTTCACCAGTTGGGGCGCGAGCGGCTGCTGTGCGAATCTTTCGGCGGCATCTTTATGGACACCACGATGCAGCGCATGAAGTGGATCGCCGACTGGGAGTACGTGCTGGGCGTCAACCTGCTCAACCCGCACGGCTTCCACTATACGCTGGAAGGGCCGCGCAAGCGGGACTGGCCGCCCTCCATGTTCTACCAGTATCCGTGGTGGCCCTACTATGGCGACTTTTCGAACTACATCAGCCGGTTGAGTTATATGCTCACCGGAGGTCACCACGTGGCGCCGGTGGCGGTACTGTGGCCGATCAACGCCATGTTCGGCACCTACACGCCCCAGAGCCACAACCCGCTGGCCGACCGCCTGGAACGCGACTTTAACGTGCTGACCGATTTGCTCCTGCGCCTGCATTACGATTTCGACTACCTGGACGAAGACGTGCTGGCCGACGCCGAACTGGCCGACGGTGCCATCCAGGTCCGGGATGAGTCCTATCAACTGCTGATCCTCCCCCCTATTCCATTCCTGAAACTCGGCACCGTGGAGCGGTTGGAACAGTTCGTGGCCCAGGGCGGCCAGGTGCTCGGCATGGTCTTCCTGCCCGACCGGGCCTTTGGCCCGGCCGGCCTGGTGGACGTCTCAGCGCGCATCGAGGCTCTCTTTGGCGTCAATCCCACGGAGAGCCAGCGCAATTTCCGCCGCTCTACCGGCATTGACGTCGTCGAGCGGGCACACCCCGGCGGCGGCAAGGCCGTCTTCCTGCAGAGTTACGCGCTGGCCCGGCAGTTGCCGCTGCGACTGCAGCGACAACTGGGCACTCCCGGCGGCCCGGAGAGCCCTTTCTTCGTCGTCGAATCGGAGCGCGAGGTCAGCCGCTACTTTTTTGCGTCGCCCGAGGCAGAGCGCCAGGAGATCACGGGCGAGGTGGTCGCCGAGCGGCAGGCCGTGGCCGATGTGCTGCAACAGGCGCTGGCCGGACTCGTCGCGCCTGACGTCGTCATTGACAATCCGGAGGTCTTTTACCTGCACCGGGTGAAGGAGGGCCGGGACGTCTATTTCCTCGTCAACCCCACGTTCACCGCTCAGGCGGCCCAGGTGACGTTGAACGGGGACGTACAGCCGCTGCTGTGGGAGCCGTCCACCGGCACACAGCGGCCGGTTGTGCCTGTGCAGGCGATGGACGGCCATACTCGCTTCCGGTTGACCTTGCCGCCGGTAGGATCGGTATTTGTACTGACCGCGGAGCCGTCGAACGCCCGCATTGTCGAGACAAATATTGTCGTGGACTCTATCCGTGACGGGCAGGTGAGCGGCTACGCTGCCACGAGCGAGGGGTGCGTCGTTCTGGAGCGAAACGGTCAACGAACCCGGTTGGCTGCGGAGGCCGGCGAACCGACAGACCCGCTGGTGCTGGACGGCGCGTGGGAGTTTGAGGCCGAAACCGGCAACGCGCTGGTCCTGGGCCGCTGGGTGGCGACCGCCGAAGTGCCGGGCACAGCCCCGGCCGATTACGCTGCCCCGGCAGTCGCACCGGCGGCCGACACGAGCGGCTGGCTGGCGATGGTGCCCGGGGCCTGGTCCTACCAACTGCCGGCCGGGCCGGAGCAGCCCTACCCCATCCCGGTCTGGTATCGCATCCGTTTCCAGGCCGAATACGTGCCGCCCAAACTGGACCTGATCGTGGACGGCTTTGCCGGTTCGGCGTGGCAACTCTTCGTCAACGGCCAGCCCGTTACGGCGTCGCCTGTGCGCAGCACGTTCGACAGCCAGATGCAGGCCGTGGATATTACAGGCCTGGTACGCGAGGGCGAAAACGTCATCGCGCTGCGCCTGACCGTGACCGGGGCGACCGACGGGCTATTGGACCTGCTGAAACTGGTCGGCGACTTTAGCCTGGCGCGCCGGGAGGATGGGGGCTATGCCATCGTCGCGCCGCGCCGCGCCGTTCAGCCGGCATCCTGGACTGCCCAGGGGTATCCCTTCTTTTCTGGACAGGGCACGTACCGCCGTCGCTTCCAGGTGCCGGCGGCGTTCGCCGAACAGCGCGTTTTTCTGGAGCCACACATGGCCGACGACGTGCTGGAAGTGCGGATCAACGGACAATTGGCTGGCGTGCGGCTGTGGGCGCCCTACGCGGTCGAGATCACCGAGCTACTCCAGCCGGGCGAGAATCTGCTCGAGTTGCGCGTGGCCAATACGCTGGCGAATCTGCTCGAAGCAGTCGAGCGCCCGTCGGGGCTGGCTGGCGCACCGAAACTCGTGCCATACCGGCGCTTCACGTTCGATTTTGGGACGCGGCTGAACACGGATGGACACGGATGAAGCAATCGGTCCTGGTTGAGCCTCAACATAGTCATATTGAGGAGCGCCCACTTCCCGCCGTAGGCCCTGAAGACGTCCTGATACAGGTGAAGGCGTGTGGCGTATGCGCTTCGGAACTGCACGGCTGGCACGGGGATGGAGGCCCATATCCCAGGGAATACGGGCACGAGGTTGCGGGCCAGGTCGTCGAAGCAGGAACGGAGGTTCGGCACATCCAGCCGGGGATGGCGGTGGCGGGCCTGTTCTGGAAGGGCTATGCCGAATACGCCGTCGCTCCCCACAGCCTCGTCACGCCGATCCCCGCAGGCATCGGGTACGACGTCGCGCTAGGCGAGCCGCTCTCCTGCGTCGTCAGCGCCGCACGCCGCACCCGCATCGAACCGGGCGACAGCGTGGCGATCGTCGGACTGGGGTTCATGGGGCTGCTGATGCTGCAGGCCGTGCGCCTGCGAGGGCCGGCGTGCATCATCGGCCTTGACGTTCGAGAAGAGGCCCTGGCACTGGCCCGGCGCCTGGGGGCCAACAAAGTGCTCACGCCGGAGCAGGTGCCCGACAGTCTGAAACTGACGAGTTGGGGCCAGTTGGGGGGCGACTACGGCGTGGACGTGGCCATCGAGGCCTCGGGCACCCAGGCCGGGCTTGCGCTGGCCGGGCAGATGGTGCACGAGCACGGCGTGCTCTCCATCCTTGGGTACCACCAGGGCGGTCCCCGGCAGGTGGACGTGGAGTTGTGGAACTGGAAGGCGTTGGAGGTGCTGAACGCGCACGAGCGGCGGGCTGACTACCAGATGGACTGCATGCGGCGCGGGCTGGCGCTGCTGGCGGCGGGCAGGATCGAGATGGCCTCGCTCGTCACCCACCGGTTTGGGTTGGGCCAAGTGGATGAGGCCTTTCAGGCGCTCTCGACAAAGCCGTCCGGCTTCGTGAAAGCCGTCATCACGATAGATAATGGTTGAGCAAGGCCGCTTATGACGCATTGCGTCTTACGCATTACGGATTACGCATTACGCATTGTATTGGGTGTACCTGTGGCACCGGGCCACAGATCAACCAAAATCCATTCAAAAGAGGAGGAAGTGAACATGTCCAGTCACAATCGGAAACCATCAGGTTTGTTGGTGCTCCTGACGTTGCTCGTCGTCGTGGCGACGGTGGCGGCCTGTGCGCCGAAGCCGACAGAAGCACCCACCCAGGCGCCGGTCGAGCCGACCGAGCCACCCACTGAGGAGGCGGTTCCTGCCGGAGAACTTGACTTGGCCAACCTCAGCCCAGACATCCCCGACCCGACTGAGCCGGTCGTCGTCACCTTCGCCTCCTGGGTGGGCGGCGGTGAGGGATGGCAGAACCTCGCAGCGCAGTTCCACGAGATGCACCCCAACATCACGATCGAGTTCCAGGACGTGCCGTTCGAGGAGATCCGCACCAAGTTGTTGACGCAGGTGGCGGCCAACAACCCGCCGGACGTCGCGTACGTGGATGCGGGCACGAACGGCGAGTTTGCTTCGCGCAACGCCCTGCTGGCGCTCGACGATTACATCGCCATGAGCAAGGCGGTTGACCCGCAGGATTACGTCGAGGCCTTTATGCTCTCGGCCAAGTTCGAGAACAAGATCTACGGCCTGCCGATCGACGGCGAGTCAACCGGGTTGTTCTACCGCACCGACCTCTTCGAGGCGGCGAGCATCACCGCGCCGCCTGCGACGTGGGACGAACTGCTGGCCGATGCGCAGAAACTGACCCAGCCCGACAAGAAGCAGTACGGGTACATCCTGTTCGCGCCCGAGTCGGCCTACTACTGGTACCCGTTCCTGTGGCAGGCGGGCGGGGACACGCTGGCGCAGGACGGGGTGGACGTGATCTGGGACAGCGAGGCGGGCCAGCGGGCGGCCGAGTTCTACGTGGGGTTGCGCGAGTATTCGCCACCCGACTTCTTTAACTCGAACTCGTGGGACGGGCGCGTAGCGTTCGCTGAAGGCACCGTGGCCATGTACATGGCGGGCGCATGGTTTGCCGGCGTCCTGCAGAACGAGTTCCCCGACGTCGAGGGCAAGTGGGCCACCGCACCGCTGCCGAGCGACGAGCGCTGCGCGACGACGATCGCCGGCGACAACCTGGTCATCTTCAAGGCCACCAAGCACCCGGAGGCGGCCTGGAAGTGGGTCGAGTTCATCTCTGCCCCACAGAACATGGCGCTCCTGAACCTGGGGACGCCCGAGGCGCCGACCACGCTTCTCCCGCCGCGCAAGTCGTTGCTCGACGATCCGCGCACCTTCGAGACCAACCCGATACTGAAGGGGTTTGCCGAGAACATGAAGTGCGCTGTCATCAGCACGGTCGTCCAGCCCAGGTGGGGCGAGGCCGAGACGCTGCTGAACGATGCGCTGGCCCGGGCGATCTACGGTGAGGTGGACGCGACCACCGCCATCGTCGAGGCTGCCCAGGAAGCCGAAGCGCTCCTGAAGCAGTAACGCAATGTCCATGGGCACCGGCGCTGTGAGGTATCCTGTCCAGCGCCGGTGTCCGCTTGACAAGATTCGCTGGATGGGATACGCTTGAGTTTGATGAAACACATTTGACAGGATGGAGAGAGGGTGCTTATGACAGCAGTTGCCGACGTGAAGCCACGGCTGATGACCCAGCCGCGACTCCAGCGCCTGCGAGAAGTGCTACACCAGATGCGCAAGGAGTGGACCGCGTACCTCTTTATCTCGCCGGGCTTGATCATGTTTGCCATCTTCAACCTCTTTGCCATTGGCTACTCCTTCTACCTGAGTTTTCACAAGTGGAACATCCTGGAGCCGGCCAAGCCCTTCGTTGGACTCGACAATTACACGCGCCTGATCGGAGACGAGGGATTCCACCAGGCCGTTGGAAACACCGCCTATTACACTGCAGTCGCAGTGCCATTGACGATGATCGTCGGGCTGCTGGTCGCGCTGTTGCTGAACAACGAGATTCGCGGGCGGGGCATCTTCCGCACGTTGTACTACGTCCCGGTGATCACACCGCTGGTCGTCTCGGCGATTATATGGAAGTGGGTCTACCAGGGGGACTATGGGCTGCTCAACTACTACCTGACCCGCCTGGGGCTGATCGAGAAGCCGCTACTTTTTCTGGCCGACCCCGACCTGGCCATACCGGCCGTGATCCTGATGAGCGCGTGGGGCGGTACCGGTTACTACATGGTCGTCTTCCTGGCCGGGTTGCAGTCTATCCCTGAGGTGTATTACGATGCGGCCAAGGTGGACGGCGCCAACTGGATCCAGCGGCTGTTCCACATCACCGTCCCCCTCCTGGCCCCGACGACCTTCTTCCTGTTCGTCACCTCGGTCATCGGGTCGTTCCAGGTCTTTGTGCAGATTTACATCATGACCAGCGGCGGCCCGTTACACAGGACGACGACGATTGGGTACTACCTGTACGAAAAGGCGTTTCGACACTTTGACATGGGCTACGCGACGGCCATGGCCTACGCGCTGTTCGCCATGATCTTTGTGTTCACGCTGCTCCAGTTCCGCCTGCGCCGTGACATCGAGTATTAGAAAGGGTCTGTGCCGTGGAGATAGCAGGTCAAGAAATCGTCAGTCGAGAGAGTAGAATTCCTGGTGCAGCCACTGCACGTCGGGTTGGCCTGAAGGTACTCAAGGTGGTGGCCTTCAAGTTCGTGATCTACGTGCTCCTGGCAGCGGGAGCCGTGCTGTTCATCGCACCGTGGGCGTGGATGATCTCGGCGTCCTTCCAGCCCCTCGGCGACATCTTCAGCTGGCCTCCGAGTTGGATCCCGGAGCATTTCACCTTCAACAATTACGTCCGGTTCCTGGATACGGAGCACCTCGGGCGGCTGTTCTTCAACAGCGGGTTCTGCGCGACCTGCGTCACCCTGCTGCAGCTCTTTTTCAACTCGTTGGCCGCCTACACCTATGCCAAGCGCCGCTTTCCGGGCCGCGACCTCATCTTCATGGTGATGCTCAGCACGATGATGATTCCGGGCCAGGTCTTTATGATCCCCTCCTACCTGATCCTCCAGCACATGCCGCTCTTCGGCGGCAACAACATCCTGGGTCAGGGCGGCTACGGATGGCTCGATTCCTACTACGGGCTGATCATTCCAGGGGCGGTGAGCACGTACGGCATCTTCCTGTTGCGCCAGTACATGAAGACGATCCCCGACGAACTCCTCGACGCGGCGCGCATGGACGGCGCTTCGGAGTTTCGCATCTATTCCCAACTCGTGCTGCCACTCAGCGGGCCGGCGCTGGCGGCTATGGCGATCTTTACCTTCACCTACGTGTGGAACGATTTCTTCTGGCCGCTGATCATCATCAGCAGCCCCGAACTGCGTACGCTGCAACTCGGGCTGGCGCTGTTCGTGGTGAAGAACCGCACCGTGTGGGACCTGGTCATGGCCGGTTCGGTCGTCGCCACGCTGCCAATACTGCTCTTGTTCCTCGCGTTCCAGCGCCATTTCGTGCGCGGGATCGCGCTGAGTGGGATGAAGTAAATGGGGTAGATGGAGTAGATGAGGTAGATGGCCGATCGCACGTTCTCACGCCGGGGTTTTTTGTGCCTGGCCGGGATGGCGGCGGCAGGAGCCGTGGTGACATCCTGTGGTCGGAAGCTGTCTCAGCCGCCTGCCACGCAGCTGGCGGGAGAAGGAATCACACCGACGGTCCCACTTGCCCCAACTGCAACGCTCGAAGGACGCATCGAACTCGAGGGGGGCAGGGCCGAGGTGTGGGCGTGGCAGAAACCCGTGACGGGCAAGGTCACGGGCCTGGAGGATTGCCAGACGGTCAACTTGAACGTCAACGACCTCAGCGTGGAAGCCACGCGGGACGGCGAGCGCTTTGCGGCCAGCGTACCCATTGCAGAAGGAGAGAATCGCATCGTGGCCGTCTGCCAGCACACCGACGGGAGCACGGTAGACACCTCGAACGGGTTGATCTATACGGGGCGGCTCAGGCGCAAGCCGACTGCCGTGATTCGCATGGCGGTGGAGGGTAACGCCGTCGTGCTCGACGGCACGGAAAGCAGCCCGGCAGAAGAAAATGGCCCGCCCATCGTCGAACACGCCTGGTCGGCGCGGCCGGGGAATCCGGCCATCGCCTCGGTCCAGGATGTGGCGGGGCTGGGCACTCGGGACTTTACCGGTAAAGTCGGCGCCGGGCGCATCGTCGTCACGCTGCCCGCCGTTGACGGCGAGTACTACTTCTCGTTGCGGGTCGTGGACCAGGCCGGGCAAGACGATACGAGCACTGCCTACGTCGTCGTGAGCGGTGGGCAGCCGCGCCTGGCGGACCTGGACACGGAGAACATGGCCTGGGTCGAAAGTGCCATCGTCTACGGCGTGATCCCCCGCAACTTTGGCAACCAGGGCTTCCAGAGCATCGCCGAGAAACTGGCTTACCTGCGCGACCTGGGCGTGAACGCGCTGTGGCTGGCGCCGGTGAACGTCTCGCCGCCCGGCGATTATGGCTACGCCGTCGTGGATTACTTTGCACTGAACCCCAAGTACGGCACGCCGGAAGACTTTTACCGCTTAGTCCAGGAGGCCCACACCCGGGGCATCCGCGTCCTGATGGATTTCGTGCCCAACCATTCGTCGGAAAAACATCCTTATTTCCAGGATACGCTGAAATATGGCACCGCGTCGCCATATTGGGACTTTTACGAGCGGGACGAGACCGGCGCGCCCACGCATTATTTCGATTGGTCCCACCTGCCCAGTCTGAACTATGACAACCCGGAGGTCCAACGCTGGATGATCGAGGCATTTTCCTACTGGGTGCGCGAATTCGACGTGGACGGCTTTCGCGTGGACGTCGCCTGGGGCATCAGACAGCGCCGGCCAGATTTCTGGCCAGCGTGGCGGCGCGAACTCAAGCGCATCAAGCCGGACCTCCTGCTGTTGGCCGAGGCAAGCGCGCGCGATCCCTACTACTTCGACGACGGTTTCGACGCCGCCTACGACTGGACCGACCAACTGGGGCATTGGGCCTGGGAGCGGGTGTTCGAAACGAAGACGCTGATCCTGTACAATCTGCACTCGGCGCTGACCAACCAGCGCCGCGGGTTCCATCCCGACGCGCTCATCTTCCGCTTCCTGAACAACAACGACACCGGCACCCGCTTCGTCACCACGTACGGGCCTGAGATGACGCGCGTGGCGGCCGCACTGCTGCTCACGCTCCCTGGCATTCCCTGTATCTACACCGGCGACGAGGTCGGAGCAGAGTTCCGGCCCTACGGCGACCCCCAGCCCATTGTGTGGGAGGACACATACAACCTGCGCGGCTATTACCAGAAACTGATCGCGCTGCGCCACCAGGTGCCCAGCCTGCACTCGCGCCACTGGCAGCCGCTGGAGGTCGAGCCGCGCATGCAGGTGTACGGGTACGTGCGTTACCTGGAGCCTTACACAGAGCCGGTGCTGGTGCTGCTCAACTTTTACGATCAGCCGGCCGAGGTCGAGATCCATCTACCCCAGGAGTTCCAGGCGCTGGCGGAGAGTTCCTCCCTGACAGACCTGTTGGTGGACGAGGAGGTGCCGGTCAGTGGGCCGGCGCCGCTGCGGGTGCCGATACCGGCGCTGAGTGCCAGGATCCTGCGATGAAGCGATCAGAGATTAACGCCATCATACGCGATGCGGACGCCTTTCTGAAAGCGCACAAGTTCTATCTGCCGCCTTTCGCTTACTGGACGCCCGAAGACTGGGCGACGGCAGGCGAAGAGGCCCGCGAGATCGTCGAAAATGGCCTGGGATGGGACATTACCGATTTTGGACGTAAGGACTATAAAAGGTGCGGGCTGTTTCTGTTCACGCTGCGCAACGGCAGCCCTGACAACCTGAGGACGCTGCAAGGTAGACTCTACGCCGAGAAAGTTATGATCGTTGGCGTGGACCAGGTGACGCCGATGCACTTCCACTGGACCAAAGTTGAGGATATAATCAATCGAGGCGGCGGCAAATTGGTCATCCAGTTGTACAATTCGACCGAGGACGATGACCTGGCCGACACCGACGTGACGGTGAGCGTGGACGGGATCAGGCGCACTGTGCGCGCTGGCGATAGCGTGGTCCTGAGCCCTGGCGAGAGCATCACGCTGCCACAACACTGCTATCACAAGTTCTGGGGGGCCGCAAGCCGCGTCCTGGTGGGCGAAGTTTCCGTGGTGAACGACGACCGGGCCGACAATCGCTTCTACGAGCCAGGTGGTGGGCGCTATCCTGAGATCGAGGAGGATGAGCCGCCCCTATACCTGCTGGTCAACGACTACCCCAGGTATTACCGGCCCGCGCCAAAGGTTGGAGGAGTTGTCTAATGGCCACCATATACGACGTAGCCCAGGCTGCGGGAGTGTCCATCAGCACCGTTTCCCACGTTCTGAACGGCACGCGCTACGTCAGCGACGAGACGAAGGCACGCGTGCTCCAGGCCGTGGAGCAACTCAACTACCGCCCCAGTTTGCTGGCGCGGGCGCTCGTGCGGCAGGAGACGCGCACGATCGCGCTGATCGTGCCCGACAACGTCAACCCGTTCTTCGCCGAACTGGCGCGGGGCATCGAAGACTATGGGTTTCGGGCAGGCTACAACGTCATCCTCTGCAACTCCGACCGCAGCCTGACCAAAGAGCAGGCCTACCTGGACATGTTGATCTCGAAGCGTGTGGACGGCGTGATTTACATGACGGCGGACATTCATACGGAGAAGTTGCAGCCACTACTGGTCCACAACATACAGACAGTCGCATTCGATCGGGAATACGAGGGATTCGATGCGCTCCTGTTGGACAATTTCCAGGGCGGCTACGATGCCACCTGCTACCTGATCGAACTGGGCCACCAACGCATTGCGTGCATCAGCGGCCCCGACGCCCGGACCCGGAGCCGTGACCGGGTCGCCGGCTATGAACAGGCGCTCTTAGACGCCAGACTCGTCCTGGATCCAGAATTGATCCTGACGGGCCAATGGACGTACCAGAGCGGCCAGGACGCCGCCCGCCAACTGTTCGACCTCCCGTCCCCTCCCACTGCGGTCTTTGCCTGTAACGACGCGATGGCCATCGGCGTCATGTCGTTTCTGCACGAACGGAACCTCCGTGTGCCAGAAGACGTATCGGTCGTGGGGTTCGACAACATCACGCTGAGTGCGTTTTCCAGCCCACCTCTGACGACGATGGCGACGCCCATCCTGGAGGTGGGACAGTGCATCTGCGAGATGTTGCTGGATCGCATCAACGGCCAGTTGCCCCCGGAGCCGCAGCGCGTCACCGTCTGCAGTGAACTTGTCGTGCGCGGCTCCACCGCTTCCCCGAGCAAATAAAGCAAATTATTGACAGCCCGACTATCCTCTGGTACACTGGAAATATGCCAGAGATTACCCACGTGGTCAAGCGCACGGGGGCCGTGGTCCCCTTCAACAGAGAGCGCATCACCAACGCCATTTACCGCGCGGCGGTGGCCGTGGGCGGGCGCGACCGCTCCGTCGCCGGGCGGCTGTCCGACCAGGTCGTGGCGCTGCTCGAGGAGACCACCCCACCCGGCCATACTCCCACCGTCGAAGAGATCCAGGACGTCGTCGAGAAGGTACTGATCGAGAACGGCCACGCCAGGACGGCCAAGGCCTACATCCTGTACCGCGACGAACGGGCGCGCCAGCGGAAAGAATTAGCCAAGCGCTCAGCCCAGCCCTCCGAGAACATCCCCTGGCACAAAATCTGGGAGGTCCTCAACTGGGCGGTGGACCACGACCTCCACACCGTCGAACGGCTGAACGGGCGCATCGCAAGCGGAGAGTTTTGCGAGATCGTGCGGGAAACCGACCGGGCCTACAACGAGGACATCACGACCGCAGCGGAGGTCATCGGCGCGCGCCGGGACAAAGTGAAGATCGTGATCATCGCCGGTCCGTCCTCCTCGGGCAAGACGACGACGACAATCAAACTGAGCCACCTGCTGGGAAAGATCGGCCTCAGCCTGGTGCCGCTCACCATAGACAATTACTTCTTCGACCTGGAACTCCACCCCAAGGACGAGTTCGGCGACTATGACTTCGAGACGCCGCAGGCGCTCGACCTGGCGCTCATCAACGAGCACCTGGCGCGGTTGATCGCCGGCGAGGAGGTACGGATGCCCTTTTACAACTTCAAGACCGGCAAGCGCACCGACGGCCACACCCCGATGCGGCTCGGGCCGCACGACGTCATCCTCATTGACAGCCTGCACGGGTTGTACGCCGACTTGACCCGCTCGATTGACGGCGCGCTGAAGTTCAAACTGTACATCGAGCCACTGTTGCAGATGAAGGGGCCGGATGGCAAGTTCGTGCGCTGGACCGACCTGCGGCTGATGCGCCGCATGGTGCGCGATGCAGTGCACCGCGCCTACGCTCCCCAGCGGACGCTCGAGCACTGGCATTACGTGCGCTCGAGTGAACTGCGCCACATCATCCCCTACGTGAACACGGCCGATTACGTCGTCAACAGCGGGCTGCCGTACGAACTCCCCATCATGCGGGCCAGGTTGTTCGAGCACTTTGAGAAGTGGGCGGAGCAGTACAGGGACGACCCGCTGCGCCAGGATGCTTTTCTGCGCGCCGGGCGCGTGTACTGTCTCCTGCAGGCCGTCACGCCGGTCGAGGACGATTCCGCCATCCCACCCGACTCGCTCCTGCGGGAGTTCATCGGCGGGAGTTGCTATGAGTACTAAATAGGCGTATAATGTCAATTGGGCGAATCATACCGGTTCGCCTAATCTGACGTCAGGGAGGTCACAGTGGCCATCGCACATATTCGCGCCAGCGAGGTGCGTAACCGGATCGGCGAGATATTGGCCCGGGTGCGGTATGGACGGGAACACGTGGTGGTAGAACGACGTGGGCAACCTGTGGCGGCTATCATGGGCATCGAGGAGTACGACCACCTGATCCAACTGCGTCGCCAGTGGGAGGCACAAGAGCGGCGACAGCGCTTCCAGGCCATCCGCGCTTCGGCAGCGGAGAATGACCTGAGCGAGGAGCAGGCGTTTCAGTTGCTGGACGAGGCTGAGTAGCGTGCGCGTCGTCCTGGACACCAACGTCCTGATCGCCTTTCTGCTCACGAAGGGGCACATCATATCCGTCATCCTGGATGGTTGGGAAAGAGGCGACTTTGACCTGCTGACTTCTCCTATGCTCATTGCCGAGGTGCGTCGCACACTGAAGAAGCCCGAACTGCTACGGCGCATCCGGCCGGAGGCGGTCAAGGCTTTACTGAAGGCATTGGCGGAAGATGCAATCCTCACCCCTGGTGACCTCACACTACCCGGTGTAACTCCCGACCCAAACGACGATATGGTGGTCGCCTGCGCCGTCGAAGGGAACGCTGATTACATCGTGAGCCGTGACGCCCACCTGCTGGGTCTGGGCGAGTACCAGGGTATCCCCACCGTCGAGCCGGCCGAGTTCGTGCGGCTGCTGGTCGAGGGGACACCGCCGAAATGACCGACTATTACACCTTCCGTAACTTTACCGTCGAAGCCCAGGGCCACCAGGTTACCGTCGTCTGTAAACCTGGCGTCTGGTCGTGGGACACGCTCAACCCGGGCACGGCGGCACTGCTGGAGACGGCTGACGTCATGCCGGGTGATGACGTGCTCGACCTGGGCTGCGGGACGGGCGTCATCGGCGCGGTGGCAGGCGTTTTGGCCCCGCCAGCGCACGTTACGTTGGTGGACTGCCACGTCGCGGCGGTGGGCTGCGCCGAGCGCACGCTGGCTGCCAACAGCCTCGCCGGTGCCAGAGTGCGGCTGGCCGACGGCGTGACAGGCCTCCCCCCCGCCTCGTTCGACGTGGTACTGAGCCACCTCCCGCGCGGCCGGGCCGTACAGGAAGAACTGATCCAGGGCGCGGCATGGGTGCTGCGGCCGGGCGGACGCCTCTACCTCGTCGCCAGCAAGCGCGCTGGGGTCAAGGGTGCCATTGCATACGCCCGCGACTCGTTTGGGCAGTGTAACGTGGTACGCCAGAAGAAGGGCTATCACGTTGCGCTCGCGGTCAGACCTGCCGAATTGCCACTGCCTCCGCCGGCAGGTGGCTACGTCACCCGCACCATCGCGCTCAATGGCGTCGAGACGACGCTGGTCAGTAAGCCGGGGGTCTTTGCCTGGGACCGGCTCGATGACGGCACGGCGGCGCTCGTCGGCGCGATGGAGATCGGGGCACGCGATCGTGTGCTCGACCTGGGATGTGGGACGGGGCTGGCGGGCCTGGCGGCCGCCCGCCGTGCGCCGGACGGCCAGGTCGTGTTCGTGGACACCGACGTGCGCGCCGTCGAATCTGCCCGCCGCACGCTCGAGGCGAATGGGATCGCCAACGGCGAAGCCCTGCTCTCTGACTGCGGTTCCGCTGTGTTCGAGCGGTGCTTCGACGTGGTCATCGCCAACCCACCCTTCCACCAGGGCGTGGGGGTGGACTATGAGGTAGCCTGCCAGTTCGTGCGCGACGCGGCACGGGTGCTGCGCCGGGGCGGACGGCTGTTCCTGGTTGCCAACCGCTTCCTGCGTTATGGCGATCTCATCCGCCAGGTTTTTGGCGACGTTAAGACGGCCTACGCCGACAACCGCTACCACGTCCTGAGCGCAGTGGCGTGAGCGAATCGCAAATCGCAAATGGCGAATGTGCCGACAAGCGCTGTCGCGTCCTGACCTCAGTGGCGCAGAAACCCGATTCGGGGTAGAATAGGAAGCGAAGGGGGTGATAATAGTGGGCGAAAATACCGACCGATGGGAAGATCTGGTTCGCCTCCTGCAGACTCTGTCGGAGGAAGAACTTGCAGCCGTGCATAACTTTGTCGAAAAGCTGACCTCCGACAAGATGGCCGTGCAGGAAGCCCATGCTCCCTATGTCGTGCTAACTGCCACAGACGTGGAGACTTCTCCCGATAAGATAGAGCACTGGACATCGCTCGAGCTGGCAACCCCCGATGAGTTATTGGACTTTCTGGCTTCCAGTGCTCCAGGCTTTCTACCTGGCGAATTGGACCAACTTCTAGCCGACATTGAACAAGCACGAGAAATGGAGTTGGAGACCCTATGCCCGCTTATTTGATGGACACAAACCACGCCTCGCGGCTTATGGATGGAGCCGAACCGATCCTGAGCCGTGTCCGTAGCGGCATTGCGCGCAACGATACGTTCTTCCTTTCAATTACCGTCGTTGGCGAACTTTACTATGCCGTTTACGCCAGTCAACGAATGGACAATAATCTGATGCGTCTGCAAGCGCTTCGTGCGTTGATTCCAACATTGCCTTTCGACGAGGCTGCCGCCGAGGAATATGGGCGCATTCAAGCCGAGCAGAAGGCCAGAGGTCGGCCAATCCCTGGCACAGATGCACAGATTGCCGCAGTTGCTCGGCGACATGGGCTGATGGTGCTCACTGCAGATCGTCACTTCCATTTCATCAATGGGCTCACCTTGGCCAATTGGTTGGAGACATAGAATGGTCATGTGGGCGGGACGAGAGCAGAAGCGGGTGGATGCCTGCGACGTGGTGGTCGTTGGGGCGGGGCTGGTGGGCGCGGCAGTGGCGACGCGCCTGGTCCGCGAGGGATTCGACACGGCAGTCCTGGAGGCCCAGACCGTGGCAGGCGGCGCGACCGGGCGCAGCGCCGGGATGGTGCTCACCGGGCTGATGGGCCACTACAACCAGGCTGTCTCCGTGTATGGCCGCCAGCGGGCCCAGGAAATCTGGGCGCTCACCGTCGAGGGGCAAAGGCGGCTCGTCGAGGCCGCCGGGCGGGTAGGAGTGCCGGTCGAACGCACCGGCAGCCTGGCGCTGGCCGTCGAGGATGCCGAAGTGGATGCATTGAAGGAATCGGCACAACTGCTGCGCGAGGATGGCTTCGATGCCTGGTTTGGTCCCATTGATCCCTTGGAGCGTGGTTTCCGCGCCGCGCTGCGCCAACCCAACGACGTGACGATGGACCCCACCGCACTGACCCGGGCATTGTTGGCCGCGGGCACTGTGACCGTTCACGAAAGGACGGAGGTCTATAACCTGGAACTGGAGCACGACGCCGTACGGGTCTGGGCGCAAGGTCGCACCGTGCTGTGCGATGCGGTCGTGCTGGCGCTCAACGGATATGCCCCGCTGTTCGATGGCTACTTCACAGACAAGGTCGCGCCCACCCGCAGTCTCGTCTTTGCCACGGGGCCACTGGACGCGATGGTGTTACAACAGCCCTGCTGCGCCGACTACGGGTACGCGTATGGTTGGCAGTGGCCTGACCGGCGGTTGTTAGTGGGCGGCCACCCTCATCCCCGGCCCTTCCCCCTGGGAGGGGGAAGGGAGAGTGACCCTCGTCCTCAGCCCTTTTCCCTGGGAGGAGGAAGGGAGAGTGACCCTCGTCCTCAGCCCTTTTCCCTGGGAGGGGGAAAGGAGGATGAGTTGGGTGACGTGGTGTGGGATGGGCTGGCTCGTTTCGCAGCGCGCTATTTTCCTGAGGTGGACGTGCACGGCGCCAGCCGTTGGTCAGGTATGACGGGCTTTACGCCTGACGGCCTGCCGCTGGTGGGGCGGCTGCCCGACCTGCCGCAGGTCTACTTCGCGGTTGGGCTCGGGGGCCGGGGGCTGGCCTGGGCGTTCGTCGTCGCCGAGCGGCTGGTGGAGTTGATGCTCCGCGATGCTGACCCGGGGATTCTCTCGGCAACACGGTTGGGCTGATTCCTGGCGCAGCGGTGACGGCTCCCCCGACTCTGTCGGGGGCTTCAGGATCCAGGAGTAATCTGATGGCCGATTTGGAGACGATTGTTGCGCTTTCCGGTGTGGGTCACAAGCACTGGCAGGAGTTCAGTGCCGTCTCACCCGGCGGGATAAACTTCGCGGGCTTCCTCTGCCGCCAGGAAAGTGAATGGCTGGGCACACTGGCGCTCACCCAGGTCGAAGGCCAGGAGCGGCTGGAGTTCATCGCCGGCATGCCCAAGATCCCCTACCCTTACCAGTATGACCGCCACGGCCAGGTGCAACTGGTCATCCCGATTCCCCCTCGCGCCACCGACGCCCGCTTCACGATCAAGATTGACGGTACTTGTATTATCTTCTATCCTCTCACCGACGGGAACAGCAAGGTGCTGGAAGTCATCCCCCGCACCCGCTTACAGCCGGTGCTCACGCCGAGCCGCTGGGGAGATTGGAACGCACTGCTCGGCGAGGTGCTGCCCGATCGCGCACCGGTCGAGCGGGCGGTGCGAGAGCAGGACGTGACGCTGGCCTTCGAGTTGTGGGGCTATCGCAATCCGCACCTGATCTCTTACGACACGCCACTGGCGTTGACCCTGCACACCGGCATCCGCCACCGGAAACCGCTGGCCTTCCCCCACCTGGCGCAGATCGCCCGGCATCATGGCTTCCCATTGGTCGAGTCCATCCAGGTGGCCACGCCCGACGCGGCCGGCCTGGCGGCGGCCTATCGGGCCTGGCAGGAGAAGATGGAGGCGGCGAACAAGGCCGCCGGGGCCGAGCGGTACGTGCAGGAGGGAGCGATCCTGGCCATCTCGACCGCCCGCATCGCGCATTATTACAAGTGCAAGCCGCCGTCCATCGAGGAGATCCACTGGCGCACCGACCAGAGCATTGGGCGGGAGGTGATCCAGCAGGCGCTGTACAAGATGCGGGAGAACGGTTACGACTTTCTCAGTGGGCGGGCGGAGGACCTGATCGCAGAGTTGGAGAATGACTTCCAGCGGCCCCACGTGGAACAGCAGGAAGAACTGATCCGCCGCGTGTGGACCGAGTACGTGGTCGAGTTGCAGAAGAAGGAATGGCTGCGCGGGCTGGTGAACGAGTCGGGCCTCGACCCGCGCGACACGCCCAACCTGATGCGCTATCTCTCGCAGCACTACTCGCGCAAGGACATGCGCTGGGTCTATGCAGCGGTGGTGGAACTGTACGGACTAGGGCAGGCTAGAAAGCCTGCCCCACCGGGTTCCTGATTGCCACAGGCAGGCTAGAAAGCCTGCCCCACCGGGCTCCTGATTGCCACAGGCAGGCTAGAAAGCCTGCCCCACCGGGTTCCTGATTGCCACAGGCAGGCTAGAAAGCCTGCCCCACCGGGTTCCTGATTGCCACAGGCAGGCTAGAAAGCCTGCCCCACCGGGCTCCTGATTGCCACAGGCAGGCTAGAAAGCCTGCCCCACCGGGCTCCTGATTGCCACAGGCAGGCTAGAAAGCCTGCCCCACCGGGTTCCTGATTGCCACAGGCAGGCT
>Ga0315289_10005436_pt1 | contig 18817 bp, 20 predicted proteins | sample YL17G11_40_MG_FD_203452 | JGI IMG/M metagenome (GOLD analysis project Ga0315289, IMG submission 203452) | Sediment microbial communities from Yellowstone Lake, YNP, Wyoming, USA - YL17G11_40 | ecosystem: Environmental > Aquatic > Freshwater > Lake > Sediment | place: USA: Wyoming | collected...
GGCGCGTCTATCGCACGACGAAGCACGGGGCGCACGCACTGGACGATGGGCGGCGGAGGGCCGAGGCGCTGCTGAGCACCATACGGCCTGCGCGCGTTCCGAGCCGGGCGCGTGGAGTGGGGGCATGACCGAGCACGCGCCGGAGGTGCGCGGGGCAGGGCTGCCGCGTAACGTGTGGGTCGTCACACTGACGAGCTTCCTGACCGACGTCTCGTCGGAGATGGTCTCGAACGTCCTGCCGCTGTTCCTGGCCAACGTGCTTGGCGCGCGCACATCGGCCATCGGGCTGATCGAGGGCACGGCAGAGACGACCGCCAGCCTGTTGAAGATGGCCTCCGGTTGGCTGTCGGATCGGCTCGGACAGCGCAAGGGTCTGGCGCTTCTCGGCTACGGGCTATCGGCCTGTGCCAAGCCGTTCCTGTGTCTGGCGACGACGTGGGGATGGGTGCTTGGCGTGCGCTTCGCCGATCGGGCCGGCAAGGGGCTGCGCACGGCGCCGCGGGATGCGCTGGTGGCGGACAGCGTCGATCGCAGACAACGCGGCCTGGCGTTCGGCCTTCACCGGGCCGGCGACACCGGGGGAGCCGTCCTCGGCATCGGCATCGCCCTGCTCGTCCTGCTGCCGATGTCCCGCAGCGGCGCAGCATTGGATCGGGCGACCTTCCAGCGCCTTGTGCTCTTCAGTCTGGTGCCGGCCTTCCTGGCGGTGGCCGTGCTGGCGCTCGGTGTGCGGGAGGCGCGGCGCGCGGCGCCGACGCCGGGCAAAGCGCGTCAAGCGGGAGGGCGGCCGGGGGGCACCTTCCTGACCTTCGTTGGCGTCATGGTCGTCTTCACGCTGGGCAACTCATCGGACGCCTTTCTGATCCTGCGGGCGCAGGACTTGGGGTTAAGCGTCGTCGCGGTCCTGGGGATGATGTTGACCTTCAACCTGGTCTACGCGGCGGTGGCTGCGCCGGCCGGTGCGCTGTCCGACCGGCTGGGACGGCGGCGTCTGCTGCTGTTGGGTTGGCTGCTGTACGGCTTGACCTACCTCGGCTTCGCCGCCGCGCGTGCCGGCTGGCAGGCCTGGCTGCTGATGTTGGTCTACGGCGTGTACTACGGTCTGACGGAGGGCGTCGCCAAGGCGTTCGTCGCCGATCTCGTCCCGGCAGAAGCGCGCGGCGCGGCGTACGGGATCTTCCATGCCGCCATCGGATTGACGGCGCTGCCGGCGAGCCTGTTGGCCGGGGTGCTGTGGCAGGGCATCGGGACGTGGGAGGGCTGGGGCGCCTCGGCGCCGTTCCTCTTCGGCGCTGGCATGGCGCTCCTGGCCGCGATCCTGCTCCTGCGGCTGCCGCGTGCGGCACGGACCCAGGAGGCATAAGGATGACGCTGCACCGGTTCCTCCGGCGCATCCGCCAGCCGGTGCGCAGGGAGCACGCTGGCACCTCCGTGCAGCTCATGCTGCTGAGCTTCGCCGCCAGCGTGGGGGTGACGCGCCTGATCCTCGAGCTCACCGGCTACCCGCGCCTGGCGACCGGCGAGCTGCACATCGCCCACGTGCTGTGGGGCGGGCTGCTGCTCTTTGGCGCGGCGCTGCTGCCCATCCTGTTCGCCAACCGCTGGGTATACACAACGGCCGCCCTGGCGGCCGGTGTTGGCGCCGGCCTGTTCATGGACGAGGTAGGCAAGTTCATCACCCAGACCAACGACTACTTCTACCCTGCCGCGGCGCCGATCGTGTATGCCTTCTTCCTGCTGACCGTGCTGCTGTACATGGAGGTACGCCGCCCGAAGCCGCGCGATGCGCGCGCGGAACTGTACCTGGCGCTCGAGGGGCTGGAGGAGGTGCTCGACCGTGATCTGGAGGCGCATGAGCGCGCGGCCATCGAGACGCGGCTGCACCGGGTGACGGAAACCGCCCAGGCGCCGGAGATGGCGCGCTTGGCGCGTGAGCTCCTGGACTATCTGCACTCCGACGCCGTGCGTGTGGCGGCAAGGGAGCCCGGATGGTTCGAGACACTCGCCCGGCGCTGGCGCGATTGGGAGACCTGCTGGCTGAATCGGGCACGCGCGCGTGCGGCGTTGGTCGGCGGGCTGGCAGCCCTTGGCGGGCTGGGCATCTGGCGAAGCCTTCCGGTGTGGAGCGCGGCCAGCCGTCCTGATCGGGTGGAGGCGCTGCTGTCCCCCCTGGTAGCCGCCGGGCGCGTCGGCGGTGTGCGCGCTCTGGCCTGGTTCGAAGCCTGGTTGATCCTCGAAGGGATCATCGGGCTGCTGCTGGTCGCCTCCGCCATGGCCCTGCTGCTTCGCCGCGAGGCGGCAGGGATCGATCTCGGCTGGCTTGGGCTGCTGCTGGCGCTGACCGTGGTTGACCTGATGGTCTTCTACTTCGACCAGTTCTCGACGATCCTGCTGGCCGCGGTGCAGTTCGCCGTCCTGATCGGCCTGCATACCTTCCGGCGCCGGTTTCTCCGTCCGCGCCGCTGGGAGGACGCGGAGTAGACATGCGGACAGGATCCCTCCGCACCTGAAACCCGTCCGGCGCCTCGGATCACCCTCCGGCATCTGCGAATCCCAATCTTCAGACCCCGCCTGTCCCACACGGGGCCCGCGCTCGACGATCCGCGTGCGGGCGAGGTTCCTCATCGGTCCCCGTCTCCTTGCTTGTCTGCGTGACATGGAAAGCCGTCCCCATGGGGCATGGGTAACTTGCGCTGATAGGCGCGGTCGTGGCGCCGGCAAAGGAATCAAGACCGGGCTCCTGGATGGAGCCCGGCTTCGAGGGTTAGATGTGCGCCGGTTACTCGCCTACCAGCCAGAGCCAGGTGTTCTCGAAGTGGCAGCGGGTCACCCCCGACTCGCTCAATGCGACCATGGCCACGAACCCGCGTTCGAAGTTCGTCTCATGTGACTGAAGGGCGCCGAGCATCGGCTGGAAGGTGGCCCAGATCTGCCCGACCTCATTGGCGTACGCCTGCATCTGCTTCGGGTACTCCGCCGCTGCGGCGGACGGTCGCATCGGACGCGGGAACAGGTGCGTTGTGGATCATAGGTCGGGAGGCGGACGGAGCGTCACCGAATCGGAGCGGGCCGGGATTGGATCCGGGACGGCCGGGGTCAGCGGGTGAATGATCGGGGCTCGGATCCCGCAGGGCTGAGGGGAACGCCGCGTCCTCCGTCAGTCGCGTTCGTGCTTGAAGGTCATCTCGCCGGCGCGAATCGCCACCGGCAGCCGGTTCTCGGCGGGCGTGATCGGGCACGACCAGCGGGCGTTGTAGGCGCAGTACGGGTTGTAGGCCAGGTTGAAATCGACGTGCAGTCGGCCGTCCGGCAGCCGCTCGGGCTCGAGGTAGCGGCCGGCACCGTAGGTTTCCTTCCCCGCCAGGGCGTCGGCGAAGGGAAGGAAGAAAGCGTCGTCGGCGCGGTACACAGTCAGGCCGACGGCCTGGCCCTCGACTTCGAACGCAATGCGGCCGAACCGCTCGTACACGCGCAGCTCACCGGTGGTCGTCTGCATCTCGATCTCGGTCTTGGGCTCGAACTCCTCGGTTTCCACACGCAGATCGAGCGCCGAGTTGGCCGGGAAGTAATGCAGGCCGGTGAAGGTGCGCTGCTGGTCCGGGGTCAGTGGGCTATCGGCGTCGCTGCGGAAGAAGGTGTCCTTCTCACCGCGCAAGCGTTCCAGGTCATCCATGCCGCTACCTCCCCCGCTGACATGGTTATAACATGGTCGCCTTTCCGCCCTCGCCGGGGTAGGATGTCGCCGTGATGGATCGCCGGGCAGCCGACCTGCTGGTCTCTTACGACTGGCCGTATGACGAGCCGTTCCTGGATCGGCTGGATCAGGCGCTGCGCGCAGCCGGGCGGTCATTGGTCACGGTGAGCCCTCGATCGCTGGCCGACACGTTCGAACGGCTGCGGCGGGGTGAACTGACGACACGGGTCTTCCTGGATCGAGCGGCAGACACCGATCCGGCCTTCGAGCCGCTGGAGGCGTGGGCGGAAGCCAACGTCACCTTGCTCCTCAATCCTCCGTCGGATCGCCGCCGCATCTGGAGGAAATCCAATGTCCACTGGGAGTTCATCCGCGCCGGGCTGCATACGCCGTACACGCTCCTCGTGCCCGCCTGGAAGCAGCAACCCGTGCTTGACGCGCTGCCCGACCTCACCCCTTTAGGCTCCGCCTTCGCCATCAAGCCAGATCTGGGGGGCGGCGGTTGGGGCGTGACCCTCGGTGCGCGCTCCTGGGACCAGGTGGAGCAGGCACGGCGCGACATGCCCGACGATCCTCTGCTGCTGCAGGAACTGGTGGAGCCGGAGGTCATCGACGGCAGGAGGGCATGGTTCCGCGTGTTCTATATCTGCGGAACGGTTGTGCCGTGCTGGTGGGATGACCGGACGCGTCTGTTCGGGGAATGGATTGACGCGGAAGCCCGGCGGCGATGGAATCTGGATGCCCTGTGGGACGTGGTTCGGATTGCGTCCGGGATCGCCCGCCTGCAGGTCTTCTCCACCGAGGTGGCGCGCCTGGCCGACGGCCGTTGGATCGTTGTGGACTACGTCAACGACCCGATCGATCTGCGCCTGAAGTCGCACGCGCGCGAGGGGATGCCGGTGGAGGCGGCGGAACGGATCGCGGAGGCGGTCACCCGGTTTGTCGTCCAGTCCGTGTAGACCCGCGTCGGGCGGCCGCGATCACGCCGGCAACCTTGCAGTAATCCTCCCTGGCCGGCGATAAACAGTGCGGGCAACGGTTGTCTCCCTGATGGTGAATGCAGAAGTTCATCGTGCGCTCGGACTGAGCTTGTGCGTTTGAGTAGTGGCTGCCGCGAGGCTCGGGTGAGTTCGCCAATGCCCCCTCGGCACGACGTGGTCAAATCCCCGGTCGGGCGTCCGGTGCACGAATAGTTCAAGCCGCAATCAGGTGCAGCGTTGGTATCCTTGATCGCCCGCCCGTTCTGCTACACATCCGTCATGACATCTCCGCAACAATCCGTGCCATTGTGTCAGCTATGAAGTGACGACTCGCTTCGTCCTTGATCCACTCAGAGGATGGCCTGGCGTTCTTGGTGTTGTTGCACTTCGGGCAAGCTGGAACAGTATTCCGCCATGAGTGCTCGCCGCCGGACGAGATTGGCAGGAAGTGATCCTTCTGAAGCTGTTTGGATGGCTGGTGGCAATACGCGCATCTGTTGCCAAACGCCTCCCGGATAATGCGCCATTCCCGTCGTGAGATAAAGGGTACGCCCTGAGGGGCATACCGCTTGCGGCGCTTCTCGTGCTGGTAACCGACCTTCTTCGCCCACTTCTTGACTCGTCGCAGGCCTTCTTGCTTGTAGCCTGGATGTGCGCGAGCGAATGCCTTGGTAATCTCGGACGCGCAAACAGAGCAGTATGCACTTCTCCGCCCATCTTGACGGACGTAGAACCGCACATCGACCCTGCCGCACCGCGGACATTTCCAGGGCACCCCATCCACGTATTCTGCGCATGTGCGGGAACAATAGGCATTGGGACCCAAGTAAGTTCTGTGGCAACAGGGACAGACTCTGGGCCATCGATGTGCCCGGTGGCACAAGGGACAATGGAGCTCCTTCATCCTTGCGCTTCGGGCCCGGCCTGCAGCAGTCAGGACGCGCGGCGGTTTGCCCGAGTTGGCCGACGCCGCACAAGCGCGTGAACAAAAGCGCTGGCTCGCCGCGTGGTCCCTCCTGACCACGAAAGTCCTTCTGCAACCATCGCAAACCAACGCAACCATTGTTCTCGCCATCTTAGCTCTCGTCTGGCTACATTCTCGCGCCGGACGAAAGAATGGAGTCACCAAGGCAATTGCCGGGAATCGTCTAACCACGCCTTGGGTACGCCGTGATCAGGACGTGGTTCCACGATCGAGGGAAGAATGATCGCCCGCAGCTGCATGCACACTGGCGGGGGCTGGCAAACGCGTGGGGGCCGGCGGCTACCTAGCCGCAGGCCAACAGACCGCGGTCAGCGGGCGTCCGGTGCCGCTCGGGGTCCAGCAGAGATGGGACCGAGGTGGGTGCGAACTGCGCCGGCGCATCGGGAGCCGCGGAGCGGAGCTCTTTGAGAGGAATCGTTTCCCTATGGACATTCTGGCTGTGTGGATCCCCGGCAGGGCTGGTTGCCAGAGCACACGAACCCAGAACGCGATCGGTGGCCGAGCCTGTCGGGCATAAAGCGACAAATAGGACCAAGACAGCCTTGACACCTCGCCGCCCAGGTCTCATAGTGCACCCGTTGATCGCGTGCGCATGAGGAGGCGAGGATGCTCGGCGGAAGTGCATGGATGCGTTTGACCCTAGCCTGCGGGCTGGCAGCCATCGTGCTGTCCGGCTGCAACCTGTCTGAACCCGAAGTCACGGGCACGCTTCCCCTCTACGAGCCCGACCTGCAAGCAGGTTCGTCCATGGATCCTTGCCTGGAGGGTCACTGGACGATGATTACGAGTGACCTGGACATCTTCGTGGCCACGCTTGTCCCGGTGCCGAACCTGCGCGTGTCCGAGGGCTCGCTGTTCCTCAACATGTCGGAGGGAGCGTACGAATACGGCTCCGATCGCTTCGTCCTGCACATTGACCTGGGCCCCGACAAGTACCTGGAGGGTGCGGCGGTGTTCCTGACGACGGGTGGGTATTCCTCGGACGGCGGAAGCCTGCTGCTGGTCAACAACGGCACCCAGTAGCAAGTCACGGAGTGGAAGGCGTTCAAGCAAGGCAGGAGCTACATCGCGCCGGGAGGCGGGCCAGAATTCACGCTGGTCCCGTCCGGGCCGCTGACCTATACATGCGGCACTGAGGAGCTGGTGTTGTATATGCGCGGGCCCACCGGGGGCATCCCTATGATCTTCAAGCGCTCGCCACTGTAGGCCGCCGAATCCACGACACAGGTTCATGCTCAGGTGTGTGAAGGCGGGGCGGAGACCTTCCCGGGCGCTCCGTTCGACGCTGGTGGTCGTGGGCGACAACCGATCAAGACGCACCGAGCTTGGCGCGGTGCGTTCGCTTCTCGGGCAGATGGAAAGGGTTGTGCGAGGCGACTAAGGGACCCGTGTCCAGGTGGTCCCGGCGGGTGAATCCTGCAGGCTGATGCCCAGGGCGCTCAATCCGTCGCGCACCTGGTCGGACAGTTGCCACTGCTTGGCGTCGCGCAGAGCCTGACGTAGGTTGAGGAGCAGGTCGATCAGCGCCTCCGGTGCCAGGTCGGCGCGGCGCATGCCTTCGGCGGATTGAGCCGCCAGAGCGAGGAGCGGTGCCAGGTCCGGCGGGGCCGCATCGGCCAGGCGGCGCAGGCCGGCTGCCACATGGCCCTGCGCCAGCAGGTCGCGTGCCGTGGAAAGGTGCGAGGGATCAGCCTCGGCCCCGTAGGGCGATGCGTCGGCGGCCGGCGCAGGTGCGGGCCTGCCGCGCGGCCGGAGTTCGTCGACCGAGAAGGTCTCGCCGTGCGCGTGGCGTGTACTCTGCCCTCCTGCCAGGCTCGTCACGCCGCCTCGGCCGCGCACCTCGACCGTCCCGGCCTGCAGGTCCACGGTGCAGGCGGTGTGCTCGTCGATGCCCAGCGTGACCGCCTCCGGGGGTAGCATGGCGCGCAGCCGCTCGTAGCGGTCCATCCCCATGAAGCAGGCGCGCGTGTCGTGCGTTCCCCCCTCGGCATTATCCCAATGCGAGACGATCGCCAGCGACAGCCCATAGGGTCCAAGCAGGTCAAGCCCGTCCAGCCAGTGCAGCGGGGCGCCGACCTTGTAGATCTCGTACACCGGCAGGAGATAGCGGCTCAGCGCGATAGCCGCCGACGACGCAAACACGAGCTGGGCGCCGGCCTGCCAACGAGCGAAAATAGCGTCGTACACGGGGGATCCCCGCCATTCCCGGGCGGCGTAGCTTGGGCTGCCGGGTCCGGCCAGGATGTAGTTGGAGTCGGCCAGCGCTTGCAGCGTCCGGGCGATCGATTCCGGCGAAGCGGCGGCGGAGCGGTAGGATGCCAGCGCCAGCGGGAGCTCAAGACGCCGTTCGACGTAGTCGCGAAAGCGCTCATGGATCGTCTCGGCTCCGAGCTCGAATCCGGCCGGGGTGTCGACGAAGGCTGGCCGAGCTGGGGCGTCGAGGCGGGCGAGCAGGTGCCGATGCAGGCGGGTCATGCTGGCCGACACCTCGCCCGATCCGATCAATGTGAGCAGGCCTGGCATGGCCCCCCTCTCTTCCCCCTGCCGGGCGAGTATACCCGACCGGAGGGCTGCCCCGGCTCCGGCCGCCAATCTGGCTCCGATGTCTTGTTAACCTGAATCTTGCGCCCCTAGCCTACGATAGCCTAGACGAATGGATATCGGGGCCTTGCCGCGCCCATGGTGGCGTGCGGCATGGGCCGACAGAGGGAAACCAACATGTCGAAGATCATCGGTATTGACCTGGGAACGACCAACAGTGTGGTGGCGGTGATGGAGGGCGGCGACGCCGCCGTGATCACCACGGCCGAGGGCGGACGCCTGTGCCCATCGGTGGTGGCTTTTGCCAAGAACGGCGAGCGCCTGGTGGGCCAGACGGCCAAACGCCAGGCGGTGGTCAACTCCGAGAACACCGTCTACTCGATCAAGCGCTTCATGGGCCGCCGCTATGACGAGGTCGGCATCGAGCGGGGCATGGTCTCGTTCCCGGTGGAGGCCGGCCCGAGCGGCGACGCGCGGGTGAAGATCCCGGCCACCAACAAGGAGTACACGCCGCAGGAGATCTCGGCCATGATCCTGGCCAAGCTCAAGGCCGATGCCGAGGCGTACCTCGGTGAACCCGTCACCAAGGCGGTCATTACCGTCCCGGCCTACTTCAACGACTCCCAGCGTCAGGCTACCAAGGACGCCGGCAAGATCGCCGGACTCGAGGTCATGCGCATCATCAACGAACCTACGGCAGCGGCGCTGGCCTACGGCCTGGACAAGAAGGAGAACGAAACCATCCTGGTGTTCGACCTGGGCGGCGGGACGTTTGATGTCTCCCTGCTGGAGGTCGGCGACGGCGTGGTCGAGGTCAAGGCGACCAACGGCGACACCCATCTGGGCGGTGACGACTGGGACCAGGCGATCCTGACCTGGGTGGCAGACGAATTCCTGAAGAGCGACGGCATCGACCTGCGCAAGGACCGCCAGGCACTGCAGCGGCTGCGCGAAGCGGCCGAGAAGGCCAAGATCGAGCTGTCGACCCTCTCGGAGACGGAGATCAGCCTGCCGTTCATCACCGCCGACGCCAGCGGCCCGAAGCACCTGCAGATGAAACTGACCCGGGCCAAGTTCGATCAACTCACCGAAGGCCTGCTCGCCCGCGTGCGTGCGCCTTTCGAGGCCGTGCTGCGTGACGCCAAGATGAGCGCCTCGCAGATGGATGAGGTGGTCCTGGTGGGCGGCGCCACGCGCATGCCGATGGTCCAGGACCTGGTCCGCCAACTGACGGGCAAGGATCCTCACAAGGGCGTCAACCCGGACGAGGTCGTGGCCGTCGGCGCGGCCATCCAGGCCGGTGTGCTGGCGGGCGACGTCAAGGACGTACTGCTGCTGGACGTCACGCCGCTGTCGCTGGGCGTCGAAACGCTGGGGAGTGTGATGACCACGCTGATCGAGCGCAACACCACCATCCCGGTCAAGAAGAGCGAGGTGTTCTCCACCGCCGAAGACAGCCAGACGGCGGTCGATATCCACGTGCTGCAGGGCGAACGCCCGATGGCGGGGGACAACATGACCCTCGGCCGGTTCCGGCTGGAAGGGATCCTGCCGGCGCCACGCGGCATGCCGCAGATCGAGGTCTCGTTCGACATCGATGCCAACGGTATCCTGAGCGTCACGGCGCGTGACAAGGCCACCGGGCGCGAACAGAAGGTGACCATCACCGCCTCGACCAACCTGGCCAAGAACGACGTCGAGCGCATGGTCCAGGAAGCCAAGCGCCACGAGGCGGACGACCGCAAGCGCAAAGAGCTGGCCGACGCCCGCAATCAGGGCGACTCCCTGGCCTACCAGGCCGAGAAGGCAATGCGCGACCTGGGGGACAAGGTGCCGGCAGGCGACCGGCAGAAGATCGAGGGCAAGGTCGCCGAGTTGCGTGAGGCGCTGAAGAGCGATGACGTGACACGCATCAAGCGCCTGACCGAAGAGGTGCAGCAGGCCTCGTATGCCCTCAGCCAGCAGATGTACGCCCAACAGGGCGGAGGTCCCTCGGGGCCCGCCGCAGGCGGAACAGACGGCGGGAACCCGCAGGGCGAGGTCATCGACGGCGAGTTCCGCGAGGCCTGAGATCCAGGCTTCCCGACATCCGCGGACCCCGGCAGTTCACCTGCCGGGGTCCTTTGTCTATAGGGCCACATGGCCTTCGCCCGGCCGGGCACACGCGCCCGGGAGCCACCGATGGGAATCTTGGCAGCGGCGTTCGGCGCGGGCTATAATGAGTCTCCGGAGCAGCGCGGTATGCCCCGTCCTCCCAAGGAGGTGGAACCCGTGGCGAGCCCCACTGAACTTCCCCACTTCGCGTACTTCCAGGGCAAGATCGTCCCGTATTCCGAGGCCCGCGTCGGTGTGGCCACGCATGCCCTGAACTACGGCACCGGCGCCTTCGGCGGGATGCGCGGCTACTGGAATGCCGACCAGGAACAGTTGTACATCTTCCGGCCGCGCGATCACTTCATCCGGCTGTTGAACTCCGCCAAGATGTTGTGCTGCACCATCGACCTGACGCCCGAGGCGATGGTCGACCTGGCCCTGCAGGTCGTTCGCGCCGAAGGCTACCAGCGGGACTGCTACATCCGCCCCTTGATCTACAAGTCGTCTGAGGTCATCGGCGTGCGGCTGCACGACCTGCGCGACGACCTGACGATCTTCTCGATGCCCTTCACCAAGTACATTGAGCGCGACGACGACGCGCATGTGACCTTCTCAGCCTGGCGCCGGGTGGATGACAACGCCATCCCGGCGCGGGGAAAGATCTGCGGTGCCTACGTCAACTCGGCCTTCATCAAGACCGACGCCGCCCGTTCGGGCTTCGACGAAGTGCTGGTGCTGACGCAGGAAGGCCACGTCTCGGAAGCCAGCGCCATGAATGTCTTCATGGTGCGGGAAGGACGGCTGATCACGCCGCCGGTCACCGAGAACATCCTGGAGGGGATCACGCGGCGCTCGATCATGATCCTGGCCCAGGAGGAACTCGGCGTCGAGGTGGTCGAGCGGCCGATTGACCGGACCGAGGTCTTCGTGTGTGATGAGTTCTTCCTCACCGGGACGGCGGCGCAGGTGACGGCCGTGACCGATGTCGACCGGCGCGCCGTCGGGGCCGGTGTGATGGGGCCGATCACCGCCCGGCTGCGCCAGATGTACGACGACCTGCTGCGCGGGCGGGTGCCGAAGTACCGCCACTGGATCGAGCCGGTATACGTCGAAGTCCCGGCGCAGGCCAAGTAGCGACGTGTCTTGAGGGAGGCTGGACGGGGGCGCGGCGAAGCGCCCCCGTGTCTTGCGCATGACCTTTCGACCCCCGCGCTGGATCGGAATGCTCCTGGGCCTGCTGTTGGTGTCGCTGGCCGCCGGCGCCGCGGCGCTGGGCGTCGTCCAACTGAGCAGCGTCGGCTTCTCGGCCTGGATCGCCGTCTGGATCGCGCTGCCGCTCCTGGGCGTACCGGCGGCTCTGCTGGTGGCCTACCGCATCTACGGCCTGCTCAGCGCGCGCTACCACCTCGACCGCGATGGCTTCCGTCTGCGCTGGGGGCTGGCCGTGGAGCACGTCCCGCTGGGTGACGTGCTTGAGGTGCGCCTGCCGGAAGCGGGTGAAGCCCCGCTGGCGCCGGGGCGTGGGTTGTGGTGGCCAGGTTGCGTCGTCGGCCACCGATCGATCATCGGCATGGGCGAGGTCGAGTTCTTCGCCACCACCGGCCCCGAGGGTCTGCTGCTGGTCCAGCTGCCCGATCGATGGCTGGCTATCTCGCCGACGGATCGTGATGGCTTTCGCCAAGCGTATGTCGACGTCGTGCGCATGGGTTCGCTCGAGCGCATCGACGCGTTGCGTCTGCGGCCGGACTTCCTGTTCAACCGCGTGTGGGCTGACCGATGGGCACGCGTTCTGGTGCTGGCAGGCCTGGCGCTGGCGCTGCTGCTCCTGGGTTTCCTTGCCTTTCAGGCGTCGACGCTCCCGGCGCAGGTTCCTTTCGGGTTCGACCCGTTCGGCAGGCCGGAATCGCTCGTCTCGCCCACCCGGCTCCTGCTCCTGCCTCTGATCGCCGGGCTGTGCTGGCTGGTGGATCTGGTGATTGGATTGTGGCTGTACCGCAAGGACGACCAACGGCCCCTGGCGTACGGGCTGTGGGGAATCGCCGTGCTCGTGGCGGCGCTTCTTTGGGGTGCGAGCTTCCAAATCCTGGCCGCCGCAAGTTAGACTCATGCACAGGCTGAGGCCGGTTATCCCCAAGTGGCCGGATGGTTATCCACAGGTTGTCCAGCTACCTGGACGGCCGGTCTTGTGGCAGGAGGACTGAACTGAGCCTTCTTCAACTGGCCGGAGGCATCTTGCTGGCGGTTGTCGTTGCCGTCGGCGCACAGGCTGCCGGGTCGCTGTCGCGCAGCGGCGCCGCCGCGGCTATCGTCGTCGGCACGCTGACCTTCGGCATCGGAGGCCCGCTCCCGGCGGTCCTGCTGCTGCTCTTCTTCTTCTCCTCGAGTGCGCTGTCGCGCGTGGGCGGCGCGCGCAAGCGCAGCGTGGCCATCGCCTTCTCGAAGGGGGGCCGGCGTGACCACGGGCAGGTCCTCGCCAACGGGGCGTTGGCTGCGCTGCTGTCCGTGGGTTTCGGACTAACGGGTGGCCCGATATGGCTGGCTGGGCTGGCGGGCGCGCTGGCGGCGGTGAATGCCGACACGTGGGCAACAGAGCTGGGTGTGCTCGCCCCGCAGGCGCCGCAACGGATCACGACCGGTGAACGCGTGCCGGCGGGGACCTCGGGCGCGATCAGCCTGCCGGGCTCGCTGGCGGCGCTCGGAGGCGCCTTGTTGATTGGCGTCCCGGCCGGCCTGGCCCAAGGGCAGCCCGCACTCATTGGGGCCGCGGCGCTCGGAGGCTTGGCTGGCTCGCTCTTCGACAGCCTGCTCGGTGCAACCGTGCAGGCCATCTACACCTGCCCCACGTGCAACAAAGAGACCGAGCGGCACCCTGTGCACGGCTGTGGAACACCGACGGTGCCGCTGCGCGGTTGGCGCCGGCTCGACAACGACGGTGTCAACTTTGCCGCTTCGCTGAGCGGAGCCCTCGTGACGGCTGGGGCATGGATCCTGATGGGCAACGTGGTCTGAGGATCTGCTGGGGACAGGAGGTCCATGTGGCCGAGGACTACCGTGATGACATCCGGCGCTTGCTCAAGGAGTTTGGGGTGCGGGCCGATGGAGCTATCGTGACCCACCTGGCGCAGGCGCCGGGAACGCAGGCCCTGCGCCTGCGCTTCACCCTGGAGGACCTGACCGACTACGGGGGAGAGGTGCCTCCCCAGAGGCTACACCTGGAGGTCGAGGGCACGATCCGACGCTAGGGTGTGAGGCGCAGGCGCTCGCCTCGAGCCCACGGGAAGCCGCCGAACCTTTGGTACGCCCGCGGCCCAGACGCGGTCGCCGCAGGCGGGCCGACTTCATCCTGGGCTAGAATTGGGTCGCCGGGCATTGCTCCTCGCCTGCCGGGCGGAGGGTCACGATGGCCTACGAAGACGTGCTCGCCGTGATCCTGGGTGGAGGGCGCGGCACGCGCCTGTGGCCGCTGACCAAGTTCCGCGCCAAGCCGGCGGTGCCGATCGCCGGCAAGTACCGCCTGATCGATATCCCGGTCAGCAACTGCCTGAACTCCGGCATCCACCAGATTTCGATCCTGACCCAGTTCAACTCTGTTTCACTGCACCGGCATATCGCCCGCACCTACAACTTCGACTCGTTCCACCCCGGCTGGGTCCAGGTGCTGGCGGCGGTTCAGACCTTCAGCAGTGAGGACTGGTACCAGGGCACAGCCGACGCGGTGCGCAAACAGCTTTTCGAGATCGAGGTGACGGGAGCACGGGACATCCTGGTGCTCGCTGGCGACCACCTGTACCGCATGGACTACAGGCACATGCTGGACCTGCACCGGGCGGAGGCGGCGGATGTGACCGTGGCCGTCCAACCGGTGGCGGGCGAGGACGCCTCGCGCTTCGGGATCCTCAAGCTGGGTGCCGACGGCCGCATCCGCTCGTTCGTCGAGAAACCGCAGACGCCCAAAGCGCTGGAAGGCTTCGTCAGTCGCGACGATCCTGCCCGGCCGTATGTTGGCTCGATGGGCATCTATGTGTTCAAGGCCGAAGTGCTGTCCGAGTTGATGGCGGGCCCGTATACCGATTTCGGCGGTGACGTGATCCCGGCGGCTATCCAGTCGCACGGGGTCTTCGGCTTTCCCTTCCAGGGTTACTGGGCGGACATTGGGACGATCCGCGCCTTCTACGATGCCAACCTGGCGCTGGCGCAGCCGAGCCCGCTGTTCAGCTTCGACGACCCATCGGGCCCGGTCTATACCCGGCCGCGCTTTCTGCCCGGCTCGCGCATCTACGACGTCAAGCTTGACCGCGTTCTGCTGGCTGACGGCTGCGTCGTCGAGGGGGCAGAGATCCGCAACTCGATCGTCGGCCTGCGCAGCGTGATCGGCGACGATGTCGTGATCCGAGACACGGTGCTGATGGGCGCCGACTACTACGAAGGCGGCGGGCCCCAAGTGCCGCCGGGGACCACAGCGCTGGGCATCGGGCACGGGTGCCGGATCGAGGGGGCGATCATCGACAAGAATGCCCGCATCGGCGAGAACGTGCGCGTCCAGCCCTTCCCGCGCGGCGTCGATCTCGACGCCGAGAACTGGACGGTGCGCGACGGTGTGGTCGTGATCGCCAAGGATGCTGTCCTGGCGCCGGGAGCGGTGATCGCTCCGTAAGTCGGGGGCCTCCTGCGGGGCCACGTGTCAGGGCGCAGCCGGCCGGCTGCGCCCTGTGTATCTCCGCCTCCGCCGTCTGTCATCGCGAATCCATGACTCACGGCCCACCTGCCAGGGATGGGACTTGCTGTAGAATATCTGAGTACTTCCTCAACTATTCAGGAAACAATGAAACGGCCAGCCGTCCCCCTCGATGCCCACGCCGCCGCCCATGTCGCCGAGCTATTTCGGGCGTTCAGTGACGGCAGCCGAGTGCAGATCGTCTCGGCGCTGATGGAAGGCGAGCGGAATGTGAGCGCGTTGGCCGATCTGGTGGGCGTGAGCGAATCGGCCATCTCGCACCACTTGCGGGGGCTGCGGCAAATGCGGCTGGTCGAGGCGCGGCGACGCGGTCGGCAGGTGTTCTACCGGATGAGCGACCCGCACATCGTCGCCCTTGTGCGACAGGGCGTGGCGCATGTCCTGGAAGACTAGCGACGCGCGTCGCGCCGCACTGCTGATCAGCCTGTGCGCCGTGGCTTTCGCGCTCCAGGGTGCGGCCGCCGTGGCCGTGGACCTGCCTGGCTGCGTGGATCTTGGGAACGGATCGCAGGTGGGGCACGTACATGCCGCCGACGACCACCCCGAGGGGGATCGAGGCCTGCTGGCCGTGCCGTCGGTGGCCGGCTTCGGCCTATTCCTGCGGGTGACCTCGTCGGGCCACGTGCGCCCAACCCCGACCCCGGTTTCGCCTCTCCGCCAACCTCCTCGCCCCATCTGAAAACAGCCTCGGATGGAAGCGTGCCTCTGGGGCGCCGTATGCGGTGCGCCGGTGGACACGCAACTCACGAGCGCTTCGGATGCCCATCGGTCACGCAAGGGACGCTGATCGATGCGGCGCGCGGCCAAGGAGAACCTAAGTATGTCGATGCGAATCAGTACATCCAGTGCCGGTGCACTGGAGGAGAAGACCCGGGCAGCGGGGAGTTCGGTGCTTGCGGCGTTGTTTCTCACGGCGCTGAAGATCATCGTCGGCCTGGCGACGAACAGCCTGGGCATCCTTGCGGAGGCGGCCCACTCGGCGCTGGACCTGGGGGCAGCGCTGATGACGCTCTTCGCCGTGCGGGCCTCGGACCGTCCGGCCGACATCAGGCACCCGTATGGTCACGCCAAGGTGGAGAACCTGTCGGCGCTGTTTGAGACACTGCTGTTGCTGATCACCTGCGTGTGGATCGTATGGGAATCCGTTCGCCGGCTGTTCCTGGAGCGCGAGACGGTGGAAGCCTCGATCTGGGCCTTCCTGGTCATGGGCGTCTCGATCATCGTCGATGTGTCTCGTAGCCGCATGCTGCGACGTGCCGCCCGCAAGCACGATAGCCAGGCGCTGGAAGCCGACGCCCTGCATTTCGAGACGGACATCTGGAGTTCGTCTGTGGTCTTGCTGGGGCTGGCCGGCGTGTGGGTAGCCCAGCGGCAGAGCGGGGTGGCGTGACTCGAGAGTGCCGACGCGGTAGCGGCGCTGGGCGTGGCCGTGATCGTCATTGGGGTGAGCATCCGCCTCGGCGGGAGCGCCGTGCGCTGCCTGCTGGACGGCGCCGAGCCGGCTTTGGTGAGCCCCATTCGCGCCGCCATCCAGGCGACGACTGGCGTACAGGGCGTGCACCGGCTGCGGGTCCGGACGGCGGGGCCCCAGACCTTTGTCGATGTTCACATTCTGGCAGATCGCCGGGCGAGCCTGTGGGATGCCCATACGCTGGCGGACGCCGTCCAGAAGGCCGTGCGGGCCGCGGCACCGAGCACGGATATCGTCGTCCATGTCGAGCCCGCAGAGCCGAATCCAATCGGTGGGGAGAGTTGCTGATGCGAGATGGTGCAGGCAAAAAGACGCGCCCGCAATACGACGGGGCGAGGATTCATGTCGGAGGCGATGCTCACCAGCGGGCATCGGCCATCTCCGACATCATCCTGGGGGGGCAGGACGGTCTGGTCAATGTCCTGGGAGTCGTCCTCGGCGTCGCGGCGGCGACACAGGACCCGCGCATCGTGCTGGTCGCCGGGTTGGCAGCGACCTTCGCCGAATCAGTCTCGATGGGGGCTGTGGCGTACACCTCAACGCTGGCGGATGCCGATGTCTTCGAAAGTGAGCGGCTGCGGGAATACCGGCACATCGAGAGTCACCCGCACCTCGAGCGCGAGGAGATCCGCGCCATCTACGCCGCCAAAGGCTTCCATGAGGATCTCCTGGACCGGATTGTCGAGACCATCACCGCCAATCCCGATATCTGGGTGGCGGTGATGATGGCCGAGGAACACCAACTGGAGCCGGTGGACCGGCGCGTTGCCATCCGGGCGGCCTGGATCGTGGGGCTGGCGGCGGTCGTCGGCTCGCTGGTCCCGCTGGCGCCGTTCATCTTCCTGCCTATTGGACCGAGCATTGTGCTCTCGATCGTGGTCACAGCGCTGGTGCTGTTTGCCGTCGGGGCGGCCAAGGGTCGCATGACGATCGGCCGACCGGTGCGCAACGGGCTGGAGATGGCGGCCATCGGGACGGTGAGCGCGCTGGTGGGGTTCGGCATCGGAGCCTTGTTGAAGGTACCGCCGACACCGTAATGTCGTTCGCGAAATCGGTGCTCGGAGCGATGGGCGGCGGCAACCCGCCGAGGGTCGCCGGGGGTGGCTGTCGATCGGCAGTCCGGCCGCCGGTACGGAGCGGAGGTCTGCCTCGCGCGTGGTCGTGGGATGAAGGCCAGGAGCAGGCACAACAGGTCTGGCGAATCGCTTGGGCGCTTATGGTCTCGCCCGGTAGGGGTCCCGCCATTGGATGAAACGATCCCGCTTAGATGGTGCGGCGGTCTTGGCACCGACCAGGGGCGGGAAGGCGATGGCCGAGGCTGACCGGGTCAGGGTGAGAGCCGGGCTCTCCCTGCGGAATGGATACGGGTTGGAGTTCCTCAAACGATCCAGGGGGCAAGAGCCACGGCGTAGCTTGGAGGGCTCGCTGACCACACAAACCAGGTCAGGTAGACCAGGACGCCGAGCAGCGTGGCCAGCATGTACAGGGCGTACGAGACGCGCATGAACAGGCGATAGTTCGAGAATCGAAGCGGCTTCGGAACGAGTCCGTTCGCCCGCAGCACCATGAACATCCCCAGGAGAAGGCCCGAGGCGCCGATCAGCCCGTGAATGGCCGAGATGGCATAGAACGGTTCGCCTGCTTTGCCGGGGATCCCGGGGGCCACGAAATCGCGAAAAGGCAACAGCATCATCCAAAGGACCATACTGGCGTTCAGCACAGCCGCCGCCGTCTGCACCCAGCGGTGGACCGCGTACCGCTTCCGTCGGGCCAGCCAGACTCCCAGGGTGAACAGTCCGGCGCTCAGGAGGATCAGCACCAAGGTCATGTCGGCCGCCAGGTTGGCATTGGTGCCCAGGAAACCAGGCTGATGCAGGAAGTCATCCATGAAGCCTCCAAGGGCCAGGCCTACCCCCGAGTTGGGTGATCGGTAGCCCGGGTTCGCGCAGCCCGGCAAGGGGATCTGAGCCGGCCTGAATGCCTACTATGCGATGACAACCCTCCCAAGGCCAGGACGTTTCTCGACGTCAGCATCCAGGATGCCACGTTTCCTTTGGCCGAGAGGCGTCGTGGCTTGCGGTCCGCGCAAGAAGCTGCACGCCGCGTCCAACCCCGAAGCGTGGAGGACGGCACCTGGGCCGGAGTGGTCCGCGGAGGCGCCAGCAAAGCATCGGGCGCCCCGCGGGGCGCCCGAAGTCGTGTACGCCCAGCATGGGCGCTGACTAGGAAGGTGGAAGTCCTTCCCGGGGGTTGATGGCACCCACCGTAGCCAAGGGCAAGGGCGTCGTCGTGAGGCGGGGTCCGGAGGAAGCCGGAG
>Ga0315289_10005437_pt1 | contig 18812 bp, 11 predicted proteins | sample YL17G11_40_MG_FD_203452 | JGI IMG/M metagenome (GOLD analysis project Ga0315289, IMG submission 203452) | Sediment microbial communities from Yellowstone Lake, YNP, Wyoming, USA - YL17G11_40 | ecosystem: Environmental > Aquatic > Freshwater > Lake > Sediment | place: USA: Wyoming | collected...
GGCTACTGGATAAAGGCGAACACTCCGTGCCAGTTGCTGTTCCTGCGTGATCAGTTGGACCGGGGCCCGGTGCAGACGAGCACGCGCTTGGCCGAGACCCCGGGGGCGGGATGGTCGGCGACGTTGCGAGTGGCGGAGGACGGAGGCGGCAGCGCGTACTGCACGATTGGCGCGGCCGAGCGGGCGACGAACGGCTGGGACCTGCTGGACCTGGACTGCCCGCCGGCGGCGAGCGGCAATCCGTCGCTGGCCGTGGTGCACCAGGACTGGGGCGGCAACTCAGGCGCTTATCTGCGCGACTTGAGGTCGGCTGGGAGTGCGACGCAGTCGTGGGAGATTGAGTGTGTGGCCAGCGCGCCGGGTGTGAATGCCAGCCTGCGCTGGGACGACCTGAGGCAGGTGTCGCGAGAGGTGCGGCTGCTGCTGGAGGACTTGGACACCGGCCAGCGGGTGCAGATGCGGACGAGCGAGGCCTACGGCTTCAACGCCGGTGAGGCGGGTAGGCGGCGGTTCCGGGTGACGACCGCGCCTGCGTGGCAGGGAGCCTTGGCGATGTCGCCGTTGCGGTGTGAGAGCACGCGCGGCGCGGTGGGTTTTGTGTTCGAGGTGTCGGCCGTGGCGACGATTGAGGTAGCGGTGGAGAACCTGCTGGGCCAGCCGGTTAAGGTGTTGCTGCAGAGGTCGGTGGAGGCTGGGCCGGTGCAGTGCGCCTGGGACGGACTGGACGCCGGCGGACGGCGTGCGGCGCCGGGTCAGTACATCTGCCGGGTGCGCGCGCTGGCGGAGGACGGCCAGCAGGTGAGCGGCTTCCGCGTGTTCGAGTGGCGGTGAGCCGGGCCGAGGCGGCCTTTTGGCGGGTGAGCGCGGGCGCAGGCAGCACGGCTGAGATGCAGGCGTAGGCGCGGAAAGGAGCGTACTTGGCATGAGCCAGGGAAGACACGGCAGGCGCGGCGCAACGGGGTGGGTGGTGGTGCTGGTGGGTTTGCTGGTTGGCGGCGGGTGGGCCGCGGGTGCGGCCTGGGCTGGGAGTGCGGAGGCGCCCGCGCTGCTGGTGTATCCGGCGTATGATGTGGGGGGGAAACTGAGTCAGGATCAGTTGGTGCAGGTGGCTCGGGTGCTATCGGTGGCGGCGAAGCGGTCGCGGGCGTACGAGCCGCAGCTCTACGACCGGAACATATCTTCGGTGCGCTTGGCGGTGCAGGACGGGAGACTGCTGGACCGGACAACGGCGCAGGCGTTTTCGCCGAGCGACCGCAACGCCGTGCGGGAGGCGCTGCGCATCGCTTACTACGTCGGCGCGGAGGCGGTGCTGCTGAGCGAGGTGAGCGAGTATGCGTACACGCCGCAACCGGAGGGGGCGCAGGTTGCACTAAAGGTGGCGCTGTACCGGCTGGCGGACAACATGGACCTGGCTAACGCGGAGCCAGTGAGCGCTTCGGCGCTGAAGGCGGAGGCGGTTTTCGACCGGGTCGAGGGGAAAGCGGCGGCGCGCGCGGGCCTGACGGGCGAGGGCGTGCTGGCGGAGGAGGCGTTCGGGCAGGCGGCGGGCGTGGTGGCGCACGAGTTGTTCAAGGTGAGCGTGGAGGAGGCGGCGCCGGTGGCGGCGCCGGCGGAGATGAAGCGGCACCGCACGCCGTCATGGCTGGTGCTGATTGGGGTAGGTTTGCTGGCGTGGCTGGTGTCGGAGCGCAGCGGCTCGGGCGCGCTGGACGCGCCGACGCGGGCGGTGATGGCGCCGACCGCGAGCGAGGTGCAGTTGTCGTGGGCGGCGGGAGGCGACCGCGGCGTGGTTGGGTATCGGATCTACTGCGCGACGGCCACGCGGGGGCGGCAGCAATCGGGGTTTAGGTTGATAGCGCAGTTGGACGCCAACACTTTCGCGTATGTGGACATGCCTGCGGTGCCGACGGGGGATGATGATTGGGGATACCGGTATCAGGTGTCGGCGAACACGGCGAGCGGAGCGGAGAGCAAGAGGGCGGACTTCACGACGTTCCGCGGCTCGTTGATCACGGCGCCGGGGCTGCCGGACCGGCCGCAGGGGTTGGCGGGGCTGCCCGGGGACCAGTCCGTGCAACTGAACTGGATACCGAACACGGAGCCGTTTTTGGCCAGCTACCGGATATACCGGGCGAGCAGCGTGGCGGGGCCGTTCGTGAAGGTGGCGGAGGTGACGGGGACGGCGTATGCGGACGCTGGGCTGGAGAACGGGGTGTCCTACTACTACTACCTCAGGGCCGTGGGGTCGAACGAGCTGGAGAGCGACCCCAGCGTGACCATATCTGCCACGCCGGGAGGCGCGTGAGGCGGGGCGCGCTCGGCGTATTGGGCGCGAAGGCGGGGACTTCGATAGCGAGTCTACCGAGGCGCGGCGGGCCGGGCTGTGGGAGGGATAGGCGGGCAGCGCGGCCTTGGGGCGGTGTGGGCCGCGGCTGGGGCGTTGCTGCCGCGCACGGGGGTACACTTGCCGCAGGCCTTGCTCGTGGTCTTCTCAGGCGGTCGAACCCCAGCACTGACAGGGCGTGGTTCCCTGTGCCGCCCCGAGTGCCCTTGCTGGTAGTGGTGTGGCTGATTGCGGGGGGGGTGGCGGTGACGGCGGGTCCGCCGGCTACGCTCCGGCTGTCGGCGGCCCCGGAGGTGGTGCTGGCGGACGGGGAAAGCCGGGCGACCATAAGGGCCGACGTGCGGGATGCGAGCGCCTCGGCGGTGGCGGATGGCACCACGGTATCGTTCCAGACGACCTTGGGCACAATCGAGGTCACTGGGGAGACGCGGGGTGGGATTGCCGAGGTATCCCTACTGAGCACGACGCAGACGGGGGAGGCGACGGTGACGGCGGTGGCGGGAGCGGCGACGGGGAGGGTTACCGTGGAGTTTGCGACGGAGCCGGCCGCCAGGCCGGAGGAGATAGCGGTGGTGGAGGTGAGGGGGGACTGGGTCGGGTACTATCCCACGGAGCAACTGGTGGAGGCGGTGGGGCACGCGAGGCTGAGTTACCGTGGACTGGAGATTGAGGCGGAGTCCACGCTGCTGCTGCAGGCACAGCGGCTGGAGGTGGCGGCCTCAAAGGCTACGGTGAAGAGCGGGGAGAAGAGCATCGCCGGGTACTACCTGGAGGGGCGGCTGACGTCCACCAGCATCGAGGGGGTGATGGTGCAGGTGGCGGAGAGGGTGGAGACGCTGGCGTTTCGGGGCGTGGACTTGACGGTGTACGCTCAGGGGGTGCCGCTTCCCGCCGGGCGGCTGCGGGCGCCGGAGCCCTCGCTGACGACCCTCTGGATACGGGCCAAGCGGGCGTTGGTCTTCCCGCAGGACAAAGTGGCTTTTCGGCAGGCGGAGTTCTGGAGCGGGACGCAGAAAGTGATGACGCTGCCGAACTACATCATGCATATCGGTGCTTACGGGGCGACGGGCGACCAGTTCATCAGCGTGAGCAGTCTGGGCGGGATCGGCGTGGACTTGCCGTTGTACTACCGGGTGGACCGGGTGGGGTCGGGGGCGGTGCGGGTGCAGCGGTCGAGGAGCGAGGACTGGTTCGCCGGGCACCAGGGATGGTCGCTGGCGATAGAGGAGGAGTATCGGCCGGATCGGAACACTCAGGGGCGGGTGTATATAGACGGGCTGACGAAGAGCGACTGGGGGGCGCAGTGGTGGCACCGGCAGAGCCTGAGCCCGAACGAAGAGGCCTACGTGCAGGTGGGCTATCCTTCGCACCGGTTTCTCTACGTGAACGCGAACTTGTATCAGCGCCAGGAGGGGGCGGTGATCTCCACCGCTGCGAACTTTTCTCAGGCGGTCGGCGGGCCGGCCAATTACCAGGTGGACACGGTGGCGCGGACGTTCAGCCGCTCGATTCCGGGGACGCAGTGGATGTACTACGCCTCGGGGAGCCTGGGGGTGGGGCAGGACGCGCTCTTGGGGCGGCACGTGGCGAGCCAGGGGCTGAACCTAGCGGTGTTTCCCCAGGGGGTACGGCTGGGGAAGGGGACGCGAGGCAGTTTCCGCACAGACTACAACTTCCGTTGGGACACGGCGGGGCGGTCCGTGACCACGGTGCGGGCGCGCTTGGGGGTGGACCACAGGATGGGACGTGGGGCGCAGTTGTCGGTGGGGCACCAGTGGGAGGTTACCAAGGGGGACTCGATGCGCGCGGGGACCCACCGGCAATGGAATGCGAACGCGTTTTGGGGTGGCGGGAGCCCGCTGCTTGGGAGGGTGAGCGCGACCTACGATCCGGAAAGCGGGTCGCTTTCGGCGTTTGGGGACGTGACGTACCAGTTGCACCCGCGGTGGCGGGCGAACTTGAGCAGCACCTACCAGAAGGCGTTTGCGTTCGAGCAGGCGGATCATCAGGTCTCGGCGTTGTACCGGCTGGGGGCGCAGGAGTTGGGGCTGCGCTGGTCGAGTTTGCGGCACCGGTTCTGGGTGGATGTGATGGCGGCGCAGTTTTGAGGGCGGGGTTGCCGGGTGGCGGGAAACCTGCTAGGCTAACAACGAGCCTGGCGGGGGCAGAGGGGGCTCTACGGTTAGCGCGAAGGGAGAGCAGGAAATGAGAAGCAGGCTGACAGTTGGCTTCGCGACGATGGCGCTAGCGGTGGTGCTGGTGACGGGGGTGGCGGGGGCACAGTTGCTGGTGGGGTATGAGTCCGCGCGCCAGTTAGGGATGGGCAGGGCATATGTGGCGGTGAGCGACGACGCCGGGGGGGTGTTCTCGAACCCGGCAGGACTGGCCTCGGCGGGCGGCGCGGGCGGGGTGGCCATGGGCCAAGTGAACAGCGAGGCGCAGAGGTCGGGGAACGCGGCATACGTGGCTGCGAGCGCGGACGGGATGGCGGCTTCCGCGTTGGGCTACCGCTTCATAGAGACTAAGGACGCGGCGCCCTTTGAGACCGAGGGGGCGACCTACGGTTTTGGGCAAATGGTGAGCACCGACACGGCATTGGGCGCGGCGCTCAACTGGTGGAAGGCGAACGAGAAGTCGTTGGCATTGGAGGACACGGGTTGGTCGGTGGATGTGGGGGTACTGGCGGGGCTGCCGGTGATGATAGGCGCGGACAGGCTCCGCGTGGGTTTGGTGGTGAACAGCGTCAACCAGCCGACGATCATGGGGCGCGAGTTGCAGCGCACTGCAACCGTGGGCGTGGCGGCGCGGCCGGTCAAGGGCGTGCTGGTGGCGGCGGACGTCTTCAATGTCTTTGACAACCCCGGGGCGTCGCGGGAGGTGCGCTTGGGGGCGGAGGTGGAGGTGGCGCCGCGGATGGCGGCTCGGGTAGGCTACATTACCGAGGGCGAGATAGTCACCTTCGGGTTTTCCTACATGGCGTCCAAGTTTGGAGTTGACTACGCTCTGGCGAATCTGGAGGCCGAGGACGTGAACCTTCTAGGCGTGAGGTTCGCCTTCTGATCGAGACCGGCCGTAGCCGCCTGGGCCGGGGCCCGAGGCGCGCGGGCGAGAGGTAGCCGCCGTCAACTAGAGACCGCAGGCCGAGTGGCGCGGCGACTGAGTTCGCCGCGCGCGAGACCCCGGCGCTGACCGAGGCGGCATTGGCTGAGGGTATCGGCGGGCAAGCGCTTGGGTGTGGTCAGGGGTGTCCGGCTGTGAAAGGGTCTCAGTCATCGAGAGAGGGCGCGCCAGCCGCGCTCGGGAGTGACTCCGCCGAATCTCACAAGGGAGGGTTTGCCATGCGTGGCGGTTTGGTTTGGGCAATGCTCACCATCTTGTTGGCCGGACCGGCGTTGGCGGAGCAGGCGCCGGCGTTGGACTCTCAGATTGAGCGGGTAGCGCTTTTCAAGAACGGGCTGGGTTTCTTCCAGCGGCAGGCGGAGGTGCCGGCGGGGGCGGAACGGGTGCTCCTGAGTCCTTTCGCGGCGCCGTGCCACGGGACGCTGTGGGTGACTTGGTCGGAGGGCTTGGAGTTGGAAGCGATGGTGGCGCGCGAGGTGACGGTCGCCAAAGAGCGCCAGGCTGCGAGCCTAGGCGAACTGCTGAAAGCCAATGTCGGCAGGCAAGTGACGGTCTGGCTGCTAGGCGAGCAGCGGGAACCCGTTTCGGGCAAGATCCTGTCCGTGGTTTTGGAGCGCGAGTTGGCGCAGACGGATCCCTACGCTATGGGCGGAGTGCGGGGCACGCCCGCAAGGGGCTACTACGGCCCGGAGTACGGGCGACCGCCCTCGGTGCCGGCGGCGCTCGTGCTGCTCCAGCGGGACACGGGGCCGGTGGTCGGCATCGAACTGGGTCAGGTCAAGGGCGTGGAACTACCCGGCGAGGGAGTAGTGACCACGTTCGCAGACACGAGCAAGGGCGCCGAACTGGAGGCGGACCTGAGGCAGCCGGCGAAGCAGGGCTGGCTGCGGGTCTCCTATCTTGCCAACGGCGCAACCTGGGCGCCAAGTTACCTGATTGACATCTCGGACCCGAACGAGGCGCGGTTGGTGGCGAACGCGGTAATAGTGAACGACGCAGAGCCCCTGCAAGGGGCGCACGTTGACCTGGTGACCGGCTTTCCCAATCTGCTGTTCGCGCAGGTGTGGAGCCCCATGGGGCTGAAAGAGGACATGGCGCAATTCCTCTGGTCGTTGACCTCGGAGCGGACGGAGGAGTCGAGGAGGCGCAGGCTAGGGGTGGTCACGCAGCAGGGGGTAGCCTACGGAGGTTACGGGGGCGCCTATCCGGGTGCGGGTCCGGCGGGGCCCCCTGGCCCGGCGCCAATGGCGCCCGCGTGGGCGACCGAGGTGGGGACGACGGTGGAGGACTTGTTCCTCTACCCGCTGGAGAAGGTGACGCTGGGGAAGGGCGAGCGGGGGTACTACCCGATCTTCGACACGCGGGTGCCCTACGAAGAATTCTATCGTTGGGACATACCCGATTTCATCGGCGCGCAGGCGGATCGCTACGGGAGGCCTCCCGACCGTCCAGAGCAGGAGCAGGAGGAGGTGCTGGCCGTATGGCACAGCCTGCGTCTGACCAACGCCACCCGCTTGCCTTGGACGACGGCGCCGGCGGAGACGGTGAAGCAGGGACAGATCATCGGCCAGGACGTACTCGGCTACACCGCGCCGGGGGCGAAGGTGACGGTCAAGATTACTCAGGCGGCAAGCGTGAAGGCGGAGCAGGAGGAGGCCGAGACGCAGCGCGAGCGCGGGGTCGTGGAGTACTACGACTGGCACTACGATAGGGTCACGGTGGAGGGAGTCCTGCGCGTGCACAACTATCAGGAGAAAGGCATCTCGCTGGAGGTGGCCAAACACCTTCGCGGCGAGGTGCTGGAGGCCAATCCGCAGGCGGAGGTGGTGCGAACGGTGAGAGGGCTGAGGGCGGCCAACCCCGACAGCACGATCACCTGGAAAGCGTCTCTGGAAGCCGGCGCGGAGCAGGAGTTCACCTACAAGTACCAAGTTCTGGTTCGGCAGTAGAGGGGCCCTCGCGCTCCGCGCTAGCGCGCGGCAGGACCGGGACTTCTTGGCTGGGGCTCGGCTGCTGACCGCGGCCGGGCCCCGCCCTTTCTTCGCGGAGGAACCGTCGGGATCTCAGGGCCGTTTGTGTAGTTGAAGGGTGCGCGCAGGCTGCAGGGGGTGGGCTTGTGCCGCCGGAGCGGGCGGGTAGAATAGTCGAGGCGGAGCCTAGGAGACAGGAGTTATGGCCGAGTTCAAGTTGGTGGCGCCCTTCAAGCCCACGGGAAACCAGCCGGAGTGCATCGAGCGGCTGGCGGAGGGGGTCAAGCGCGGCTACCGGTACCAGACGCTGCTGGGGGTAACGGGGTCGGGGAAGACGTTCACGGTGGCGAACCTGATTGAGCGGATGCAGCGGCCCACGCTGGTAGTGGCGCACAATAAGACGCTGGCGGCGCAACTGTGCATGGAGTTTCGGGAGTTCTTCCCCGAGAATCACGTGGCCTATTTCGTGAGTTACTACGACTACTACCAGCCGGAAGCCTACGTGCCGCAGACGGACACCTATATCGAGAAGGAGGCGGAGATTAACGAGGAGATAGACAGGCTGCGCCACTACGCGACGCAGTCAGTGATGGAGGCGCGGGACGTAATCGTGGTGGCGAGCGTGTCGTGCATCTACTCGCTGGGCAGCCCGCAGGAGTACCGCGACACCAGCCTGTGGCTGGAGCGAGGGAAGGCGGCGGATCGGGACGGGGTGTTGCGCCGGCTAGTGCACATGCAGTTCAACCGGAACGACTTCAGCCTGTCGCGCGGGTCTTTTCGGGCGCGGGGTGACACGGTGGAGATCTACCCGGCGGATGCGGAGGAGATAACGCGCGTGGAGTTCTTTGGGGACGAGGTGGAGCGGATCACGGTGATTGCGCCGCTGACCGGGGAGGTGTTGGAGGAGAAGGACCGCTGCCTGGTCTTTCCGGCGACGCACTACGTGGCGGGGCCGGACAAGATGGCGGCGGCGCTGGAGGCGATTGAGAAGGAGTTGGAGGAGCGGCTGGCCTCCTTCCGGAGGCAAGGGAAGTTGCTGGAGGCGCAGAGGCTGGAGCAGCGGACGCGCTACGACCTGGAGATGCTGCGGGAGGTGGGCTACTGCACGGGGATCGAGAACTACTCGCGTTACTTTGACGGGCGGGCGCCCGGCGAGCCGCCCTATACGCTGCTGGACTACTTCCCCGAGGACTTGCTCGTGGTGGCAGACGAGTCGCACCAGACGATACCGCAGTTGCACGCCATGTCGGGTGGGGAACGGTCGCGCAAGGACGCGCTGATAGAGCACGGCTTCCGGCTGCCGTCGGCGTACGACAACCGGCCGCTGTCGTTCCAGGAGTTCGAGCAGCGGGTGAATCAGGTGATTTTCACTTCCGCGACGCCGGGGCGGTATGAGTTGGAGCACAGCGAGCAAGTGGTGGAGTCGCTGGTGCGGCCGACGGGGCTGCTCGATCCGGCGGTGGAGGTGCGCCCGACGCGCGGACAGGTGGAGGACTTGGTCAGTGAGGTCAGAGGGCGCGTGGAGCGAGGGCAGCGGGTGCTGGTGACCACGCTGACCAAGCGGATGGCCGAGGACTTGGCGGAGTATCTGGAAGACCTGGGGATCAAGGTGCACTACCTGCATTCGGACGTGGAGACCTTGGAGCGGACGGAGTTGCTGCGGGACTTGCGGCTGGGACGTTACGACGTGCTGGTGGGGATAAACCTGCTGCGGGAAGGTTTGGACCTGCCGGAGGTGTCATTGGTGGCGATACTGGACGCGGACAAGGAGGGTTTCCTGCGGTCGGAGACCTCGCTGGTGCAGACGATGGGGCGTGCGGCGCGGCACGAGGAGGGGCAGGTGATAATGTACGCCGACGGGGTAACCGAGGCGATGCAGGCGGCCATACGGGAAACGCTGCGGCGGCGCGCCATACAGGAGGAGTACAATCGCGAGCGCGGCATAGTGCCGCGGACGATAGTGTCCTCCATCAAGGAGCCGATGCGAGCGCGGGCGGTGGCGGAGGAGGGCGAGGAGTATGAGGGCGAGCGGCGGGCAACGGGGCGGGAGAGCCCGAAGGAGTTGTCGGCGATAATCCGCACGTTGGAGGCGGAGATGCGGGAGGCGGCGGCGGCGCTGGAGTTCGAGCGGGCGGCGCGGCTGCGCGACGAGATTGCGGAGTTGAAGAAGGCCCTTGGTTGAGGAGAAGAAAAGCGGGCGCCTCCAGCGGCTGGAGGCGTTGATGGCGCGGATTCCGCAGGCGCCGGGCGTGTATCTGATGAAGGACAGCGCGGGGCGGTTGCTGTACGTGGGCAAGGCGGCGCGGCTGCGGAACCGGGTGCGGGATCATTTTCGGCCGGCGCCGGAGCAGTCGCCGTGGAGCGCGTTGATGAGCCAGCGCGTGGCGGACGTGGAGTGGATTGTGACGGATTCGCCGGTGGAGGCGCTGCTGCTGGAGAACAATCTCATCAAGCAGCGCCGCCCGAGGTTCAACCTAAGGCTGACGGACGACAAGACGTATCCCTATCTGATGCTGACGGCGGAGGAGGACTATCCGCGGCTGCTGGTGACGCGGAAACCGACGCGAGGGGGGAGCCGCTACTTTGGGCCGTATGCGAGCGCGGCCAAGATGCGGGAGACGAAGAGGGTCATCCACGCGGTGTTTGGGCTGCGGAGTTGTAACACCCCGCCGGAGCGGTGGCGGCGGGCCTGTCTGGACTTGGAACTGGGTCGGTGCTTGGGGCCGTGCACTGGGAGGGTGAGTAAGGAGGAGTATCAGCGGGCGGTCGAGGAGGCGATTGAGTTTTTGGAGGGGCGGGCGGGGGATCTGCTGCGGCGCTTGCGCAAGGCGATGGAGCAGGCGGCGGAGGCGCTGCAGTTTGAGCGAGCGGCGAAGGTAAGGGACCAGATGCAGGCGATCGAGAGCGTGTTGGAGCGCCAGAAGACGGCGGCAGCGCAGGGCGAGGACTTTGACGTGATCGGGCTGGCGCACCGGGACGAGTGGGCGGCGGTGTGCGTGTTTGCGGTGCGGGACGGCGACCTGGTGGGGCGGGACGAGTTCGTGCTGACGGGCGCCCTGCAGAAGTTGGGGGGGGAGATAATCGAGGAGTACGTGCAGCAGTTGTACTCCAACGGGCGGCGGGCGCCGGGTTTGATAGCGGTGTCGGTGGCGCCGGAGGGGAAGGAATTGCTGGAGGGCTGGCTGAGCGCGGAGCGTGGAGCGAAAGTGGAGATCACGGTGCCGCAGCGTGGGGCGAAGCGGGCGCTGCTGGCGCTGGCGAACAAGAACGCGCAGTTGTCGCTGGATTCCTTCTTGAGCAGCGCGGAGCAGCAGCGGAAGCAGAGCGAGGCGTTGGGCGAGGCGCTGGCGCGCGGGCTGGGGTTGGCGAACAGGCCGAACCGAGTGGAGTGTTACGACATTTCCACCATACAGGGAGTGCACACGGTGGGTTCGATGGTGGTGTTTGAGGGAGGGCAGGCGAACAAGAAGCAGTATCGGATGTACAAGTTACGGAGCGCGGAGGCGTTTCGGGACGATTACGCGGCGCTGCACGAGGTGCTGCAGCGGCGGTTTGCGAGGGCGGCGAGTGGGGACGAGCGTTTTGCCAGCGGGCTGCCGGATCTGCTGATGGTGGACGGGGGGCCGGGGCAGTTGAGCGTGGCGCGGCAGGTGCTGGGGGAGGTGGGGCTGGAGATTCCGACGGTCAGCCTGGCGAAGAAGCACGAGCAACTCTACGTGTCTTGGGAGGGGAAGCCGCGGCCGCTGCCCACCGATCCGGCGTTGCTGCGGTTCTTCCAGCGGGTGCGGGACGAGGCGCACCGGTTTGCCGTGAGTTACCACGTGAAGTTGCGGGGGAGAGCGCAGTTGCACTCGATTCTGGAGGAGATACCGGGCGTAGGGCCGGCGCGGCGGCAGGCGTTGCTGAAGCATTTCGGTTCGATGAAGCGGCTGAGGGAGGCGAGCGCGGACGAGATCGCGGAGACGCCGGGGGTGGACTGCAAGACGGCCGGCATAGTGCATGACTTTCTCCGCGCGGCAGCGGCGAGTGGGGCGGAGGGTGAGGGTTCGGAGCAGTGAGGGAGAGACCGCTGATCGTAGTGGGGCTAGGGAATCCGGGAGCGGAATACGCGAACACTCGCCACAACCTGGGGTTCCACGTGATGGACACGCTTGCGGGCAAGTGGGGGGTGCGCATGCGGCGGAGCCGGTGGCACGGATGGGTCTGGCGCGGCGAGCGGCCGAGCGGGCGGGTGGCGCTGCTCAAGCCCTATACGTTCGTGAACAGCAGCGGGTTGGCGGTGAAGGCGATGGTGCAGGCGCTCGGGGTCAAGCCGGAGGACCTACTGGTGGTGTGCGACGATTTGTCGCTGGCTCCGGGGCGACTGCGGCTGCGGGCGAGGGGGAGTGACGGCGGACACAAGGGGCTGCGCTCGATAATCGAGCACTGGGGCACGGAGGAGTTCGCGCGGTTGCGGATCGGGATAGGAGCGCCGCCGCCGGGTGTGGACTCGATAGACTACGTTCTAGGCGAGCCGGAGGGGGAGGAGGCATTGGTACTGGCGGCGGCCGTGCTGCGGGCGGCGGAGTGTGTCGAGGCAGTGCTGGACGGGGGCTTGGCGCGGCCGATGGACCAGTTCAACTCGGGGGCGACGGGGCTTTGAGGCGGACGCTGCCGTTGCGGCGAGTGATAAGGCGCGCGGAGGCGAAGGCCAGGGAGGGGGTGGTGGTGCAGCGGTACTTGGCGAGCGCGGGGGTGGGCTCGCGCCGGAAGTGCGATGAGTTGGTACAGCAGGGGCGGGTGACGATCAACGGCAGGCCGGCCAGCGTGGGGGCGCGGGTGCTGCCTGGGGACCGGGTGATGGTGGATGGGCGTGTGGTGAACCCGGTGGAGTCCCGGTATTACCTCTTGATGAACAAGCCGGCGGGCTACACGGTGACGAAGGCGGATCCGCACGCGAAGAAGACGGTGCTGGACCTACTGGAGGAGGCGCCTTTTGCGCGGCTGCTCAATCCCGTTGGGCGGCTGGATCGGGACACGGAGGGGCTGCTGCTGCTGACCAATGATGGGGAGTTGGCGCACCGGCTGACGCATCCTTCGTTCGAGATAGCACGGGTTTACGAGGCAACGGTGGACCGGGAGCCGCGGGGGGAGCAGTTGGAGGCGCTGCGGCGCGGGGTGCGGTTGGAGGATGGGGTGACGGCGCCCTGCGAGGCGGAGTTGGTGAAGGTGGGCAGGCGGCGGGCGGTGGTGAGGGTGACGCTGCACGAGGGGCGCAAGCGGCAGGTGCGCAGGATGTTCGCCGCGGTGGGACTGCCGGTGATGCACCTGCGCCGCGTGGCTCTGGGGCCGGTGACGCTCGGTTCGCTGGACTTGGGGAAGTGGAGGGTACTCACTCCCGAGGAACTGAAGGCTCTGCGACGGGCTGCGGGGCTGCCGGACGATGCCGGCCAATAACGACTGCCGGGTGGCGTCTGCCGCGGCGTGAGACACGGCGCCGGAGAGCGGTTTGACGCGCTGGGGTTGACGGCGCGGGAGGGGAGGTGATAGGGTAGGTGGGCAAAAGGGAGCGGGGCGATTCCAATGTCGGAGAGTCCTCCTTACGCAGCAGGTGGCCCTACGGGGCAATTGCCGCACGAGAAGTTCGCGGGCGACGGGTTTGCCTTCGACGACGTGCTGATAGTGCCCGGACGGTCTGAGCTGTTGCCCTCCGAGGTGGACATTCGGACGCGGGTGACGCGGAAGATCGAGTTGGCGATACCTCTGGTGTCGGCGCCGATGGACACGGTGACGGAGTCGGGGTTGGCGATAGCGCTGGCGCGCGAGGGCGGGCTGGGGGTCATCCACCGCAACCTTAGCATCGAGCAACAGGCCTCCGAGGTGGAGCGGGTGAAGCGGTCGGAGTCGGGGATGATCACCGACCCGATAACGCTGACGCCGGAGGAGCCGCTGTCTCGCGCGAAGGAGGTTATGGACCGGTTTCACATTTCCGGAGTGCCGATCGTGCGCAATGGGAAACTGGTGGGGATTCTGACGAACCGGGACATCCGATTTGTGGAGGACTTCTCCATTGCCATTAGCAGGCTGATGACTTCGGAGGGGTTGGTTACGGCGGCGGTCGGGACGACGCTGGAGCAGGCGAAGCAGATACTGCACAAGCACAAGGTCGAGAAGTTGCCGGTGGTGGACCAGGAGGGGAACCTGCGCGGGCTGATCACGGTGAAGGACATACAGAAGCGGGAGCAGTATCCGCTGGCGACGAAGGACGAGCAAGGACGGCTGCGGGTGGGAGCCGGCGTGGGAGTGGGGCAAGAGGCCAAGGAGCGGGTAGAGGCGCTGGTGGAGGCTGGGGTGGACGTGTTGGTGGTGGACACGGCGCACGGGCATTCGGAGAACGTGCTGCGGATAGTGCAGTGGGTCAAAGAGCAGTTTGACGTTGAGATCGTGGCGGGGAACATTGCGACGCCTTCGGCGGCCGAGGAGTTGATAGCGGCCGGTGCCGACGGTCTGCGGGTCGGGATGGGGCCAGGGGCGATCTGCACGACGCGGATAGTGGCGGGGGTGGGAGTCCCGCAGTTGACGGCGGTGTACCTATGCGCGCGCGCGTCGCACCCGAAGGGGGTGCCGGTGATCGCGGACGGCGGCATCCAATCCTCGGGCGACATTGCGAAGGCGATCGGAGCAGGGGCGGACGCGGTGATGGTGGGGAGCCTGTTTGCAGGCACGGAGGAGGCGCCGGGGGAGTTGATCCTATATCAGGGGGAGCGCTACAAGGAGTACCGGGGGATGGGCTCGATTGGGGCGATGCGTCAGCGGGGCTACGCGCGCGACCGGTACGCTCAGGAGGAGATACAGGAGCCGAGCAAGTTGGTGGCCGAGGGGGTAGAGGGGCAGGTGCCCTACAAGGGACCGCTGGCGAATGTAGTCTATCAACTGGTCGGTGGCGTGCGTGTGGCGTTTGGTTACGTGGGGGCGCGGACGCTGGGCGAGATGCAAGAGAAGGCGCGGTTTGTGCGGCAGAGCGCAGCCGGAGAGCGGGAGAGCCACCCGCACGACATCATGATCACTAAGGAGGCGCCCAACTACCGCCTGCGGTAGGGCTGGAGAAGCGGGGGCGGAGGGCGTCTTGACTGCGCTGGAAGGGGGGCCTATCCTGACGCGTTCAAGCGGGAGCCCGCGTGCATGCGGCGGCTGAGGCCGCCGGCCTTGCGCGGGGCTCGACTGAACGGGGGTATCCCGGAGGCGAATGTTTGTGAGCGAAAGGCATTTTCTGACATCCGAATCGGTAACGGAGGGGCATCCGGACAAGGTAGCGGACCAGATAGCGGACGCGATACTGGACGACCTGATCGCGCAAGATGCGAGGTCGCGAGTGGCGTGCGAGGTGCTGGTGACCACGGGTTTGGTGTGCATTGTGGGGGAGATCACGACGGAGGGTTACTGCAATTTCCGCAAGGTGGCGCGCGACACGATACGGGAGATCGGTTACGACAACCTGGAGTATGGGTTTGAGGCGGACACGTGCGGAGTGGTGGATTCGGTTGACGAGCAATCGCCGGATATCGCTCAGGGCGTGAACGTGGGCGGGGCGGGCGATCAGGGGATGATGTTCGGGTTTGCGGTGCGGGAGACGCGGCAGTTGATGCCAGCGCCGATCACGCTGGCGCACCGGCTGGTGCGGCGGTTGGCCGAGGTGCGGAAGGCAGGCGGGCTGTGGTTTCTGCGGCCGGACGGCAAGTCGCAGGTGACGCTGGAGTATGAGGATGACCGTCCGGTGCGGGTGGACTCGGTGGTGGTTTCCTGCCAGCATTCGCCGGAGGTGAGCAGGAAGGAACTGGAGGAGGGAGTGCGGGAGGAGGTTATCCGGCCGGCGCTTCCCGAGGGGTTGGTTGATGCGCGGACCAAGTACTACATCAACCCGACGGGGCGGTTTGTGGTTGGCGGGCCGGTTGCGGACGCGGGGATGAGCGGACGGAAGATAATCGTGGACACCTACGGTGGCTGGGGGCGGCACGGCGGCGGATCGTTCTCGGGGAAGGACCCGACGAAGGTGGACCGGAGCGCGTCGTATATGGCGCGGTACGTGGCGAAGAACATCGTGGCGGCGGGGATCGCGGACAAGTGCGAGGTGCACTTGGCGTACGCGATAGGGGTGGTGGAGCCGGTGTGCATCAAGGTGGAGACGTTTGGGACGGGGGGCGTGAACAACGGGGCGTTGCTCGCGCTGATACAGGAGAGTTTCGATCTGACTCCGTTGGGCATGATTGAGACGCTTAACCTGCGGCGTCCGATTTACCGTCCGACGGCGGCGTACGGGCATTTTGGGCGGGAGGAGCCGGACTTCACGTGGGAGGTAACGGACAAGGCGCAGGAACTGCGAGACCGGACGGGGTTGAAGGGCCCGGTGCCTGAGCGCGTGGGGTTCTAGGCAACTAGCCTCAGTCAGGTGGCAGGCTGTGGGGGTCTGCCTCTAGGCGTCCTTCGCCAAGGGGGGCGTCGCTGTAGGTGGGAGCCGCCGCTGACAGCCTGCTAGGACACTCCTTCGCTGGTGGATGGCCGAGGCGTGTGCCTGGCATGGGCATGGGGAGGGCCCGGGGTCTTAAGGGGGTGGTGCGCCCAACCGACAACAGGCACGAGCAGCCTGGTGCTCCAGCGGATGGCGACATCTTACCTCGAGAAGGGGGGATGGAAGCACAGGAGGCGCGGCACGCGCCAGCGGCAGGCTCGCGCCGGGACCAGGCACGAAGGCGGGCCGAGGCAGAAGCAGGACCCGGCAGAAGCGGGTCCAAGGGGGAACGTGAATGGGACTACGAGTCAATCAGAATGTCTCTGCTCTGAACGCGCATCGGTTGCTCTCGAACACCGGAGACATGCTGGGCGCGGTGCTGGAGAAGCTGTCCTCCGGCCTGCGCATCAACCGTGCAGGAGATGACCCGTCCGGGCTGGCGATATCCGAACGCTTGCGTGGGCAGGTGAACGGGCTGACCCGGGCGGCGATGAACGTTCAGGACGGGAACTCGCTCTTGCAGACGGCGGAGGGCGCTCTGAACGAAACGCAGTTGATGCTGCAACGGCTGCGCGAGTTGGCCGTGCAGGCGGCGAACGGAGTGCTGACCGCGAACGACCGGGGTGAGATCCAGAAGGAAGTCTTGCAGTTGGTGGAAGAGATAGACCGGATCGCGAACCGCACTGAGTTCAACACTCGCAAGTTGCTGGACGGCACAGGCGCGGCACTGTGGAGCGCGGACAGCTCCGACATCCGAGCAGTGATCCGGGGCGCGGTGCTGGAGGGCAACTACCGGCTGACCAAGAACGCGATGCCGGGGACGAACCAGGTGTTGAAGAGCGACATCTTCACCATCGCGAACGGCTACTTGGGGATCACGCTGGAGGACGCCAACGATACGGGCATCGCAGACGTAGTCAACCCGCAGACGGTGCCGGCGGGCGACTACACGGTCAACGTCAACATCGAGCAGGTGCCGGGGGCGGCCGACACCGTGACCATCGTGGGGAAGTACCAGTTCGGCGGTTCGACCTCGCAGTTGACGCTGACAGGTGCGGCAGCCCCGACGGTGGCTGAGGACGCCAATGGGAACGCGCAGAGCCACTATGTGATCGCCGAGGTGACGACCGGCGGCACGGTGAGTGCCGGCGGCGGCGGCGGAGCGAAGGTGCGCTGGTCCAACGACAACGGCGTGAGTTGGCACGAGGGAGTTGCGGTCGCAGCGAGCGGCGCGGACACGGTGCTGACGGACGCGACCAACACCTACAACATTCGCTTCACCGACGGCGACCTGACCGCGGGCGACAAGTGGCTGCTGGCGGCGAACAACCTCGACGAGGCAGTAGCGAACGACTACGACCGCGTGAGGATCACCGCGCCGGACGCGCAAACCGGGCCCGTGTACGTCTTTGATGCGGGTGACCGGGCCGGTGGGCCTCCGCCGACGCCCGGGGCGCTGGACAACACGACGACGACGTTCACTATCGGCACCATTGACGAGTCCACGGGCGCGGTGCAGTTCGGCAGCGTGGGCGCGACGTTCACCACGCCGGCGAACGGCACTGGTGACGCGCAGTTCAACGTGGTAGGCGCCGGCGGCGTGGCCTCTGCCTCCACCCCCTTGTACAAGGCGGCGCTCTTCTACGACGGCAACGGGAACTTGATACTGCAGAACCCGCAGAAACTGACGGTCTGGGGTAACAACGCCTACGTGGACATCTACTTGTATGGGAGCGACACCATCGCGACCTTGGCGGACAAGATCCGCACCGCGATCACCAGCGAGAAGGCTGCGGGCGGGGTCGGCATGGGCACCGACGTGGCGGACGTGGACCGGAACGTGGTGGTCTACGTCACCACGCCGACGCCGGGCAGCGACGAGGCGGTGGCGGGCACGCTGGTGGCGCGATCCACGATGCCGGACACGCAGGGCCGGCTGGCCTTCTCCGGGTCGGAGGAACTGCTGCGGGCGTTGAGCCTGGCACAGGTGCAGGACCCGACCGACACCCTGATGACGGTGACGGTGCAGAACGCGCACGACCTGACGCGGTACTTCGGGCCGACCACGGGGACCGTGGTGGACGACAACGTGCTGCGCGGCGTGATTCAGGGCGTCGAGGTGGTCATTGACCCGCTGGTGGACGTGGGCGTGTCGTGGGACAACACCAACAAGGCGTTCGTCTTCAGCAGCGCGAGCGGCGAGATGTCGGAGAACCTGCACATCGTGGACTACTCGGTGGCGCTGCAGATCGGCGCCAACCAGGGGCAGACCATGGTGGCGGCGATCGGGCAGATGGACACCGAGGCGCTGGGCATCAACAACCTGCTGGTGGTCAACCCGACGCTGGCGCAAGAGGGCATCGGCAAGGTGGATTCGGCCATCAACCAGGTGTCGAGCGAGCGCGCGAAGTTGGGCGCGTATATGAACCGCTTGAGCCACCTGATGGCGAACATCTCGATTCAGGCAGAGAACCTGACCGCGTCCGAGAGCCGGGTCCGCGACCTGGACATGGCCCGCGAGATGATCACCTTCACGCGGCACCAGATAATGCTGCAGGCGGGCACGGCGATGCTGGCGCAGGCGAACGCGGTGCCGCAAGCGGTGCTGCAACTGATCCGGTAAAGGCAGCGAGCGGCGGCAGGCAGGTGTTTGGGCTCGGGGTCGGCGGCGCCGCTGATCCCGAGCCCCATCTTTGTGGGTGCCGCAGGCGGACTGGGAGGGGTGAGCGATTAGGGACCGGGCAACATCTTCACGCCGAGCAGAGGCACCGGGGGCTGGGCGGGTAGTGGTGCCGAGGGAGCTGGCCCGCGTGCTGCGGCAGGTGCGAGCGCTGCAGCGCAGGATGTTCCCCAGGCGGAGGAAACGGCGGCGGTTGGTGCACTGACAGCGGGG